>Ga0213827_1001563_pt1 | contig 13020 bp, 10 predicted proteins | sample MC6MC0898MG_FD_180669 | JGI IMG/M metagenome (GOLD analysis project Ga0213827, IMG submission 180669) | Enriched soil aggregate microbial communities from Iowa State University, Ames, United States - MC6-MC0898-MG | ecosystem: Environmental > Terrestrial > Soil > Unclassified | place: USA: Iowa...
GAGGACTTCAAACGCCGGTGTGGAACCGCTGCCGCATGCGCGTACAAATTCCTGCGGAACAATCTGCTGGCCGTTGAAATATCCACCCTGTAGATACATCTGAGCAAAGCGCGCTAGATCACGCAATGTGGCACTCACCCCGCCATCGGCCAATGCGGTTCCAACGCAATCGAGAGTGATATTCGCATCTTGTTCTGCCCCCAGTTTTGACCAGATTTCCCGGCTTAGTAAAACGGGGAGCCGCTCGCCGCAAGCACGCTCACACACCCAGGCCAACATGTCGGTATCCACTGAGCGATACTCAAAGAACTTCCCATGTTCACGGTCTTTACTCAGCGACTTCAACAAACCATAAATACTGTCGGGGCACTTCAGCTCACCCCGTTCACGCCAACCCGAGGCGACATCCAACTGGATGAATTCAGCATCCGGATCGGTGTAGTCCTCCCTAAATCTTACTCCCGTGCGCATATCCAGAAGATCCTGTACACGGGCGTCGCCGTATCCGCTTTCCGAAAGCTCGGGCACATAATTGCTGACCCGCGCTTGGGGATCGATTCTGCCTTGGCCAATCAACCTGCCGACCAGGCTGCCGATGATAGTCTTGGACACCGACTGCAGCAGATGCAACGTGTGCGGCTGCATACCGTTAAAATATTGCTCAGTAACCACCTTGCCTTGATGAAGCACCAAAAAGCCATCGGTGTAACTATCGTTCAAGAAGGTCGCTAGGTCAGTTTGCCCGCCGTCGACCCGCTGAAAAAGTACAGCGTCCAGTGAGCGTTCATTGCGCTCAAATTCGGTGACCGGCCCGGGACCGCGATGAATAGCTGCCACCGGAAACAGCTGACTCATGTGCTGGAACGACCAGCGGTTATAAGGCGGACTGTCCCAATTATGCTGGCCGACTTGCTTTTCGCGAGAGGGCGGATAGCCCTGCATCAGCTTTAAGTCCTGATAACTAATGCCGGGGGCGGTCATGTCCTTTTTGTTGTACATGGGGTTCAGCTCTCATCGTTCAGTGGGTGATGGCAAGAAAAGCGATGGCCGTATTCCCGAGTCTCGGCTGGCACCTCTCGGCGACAACGCTCACTGGCTCGCGGACAACGGGGCGCGAAGTGGCACCCAGCAGGTCGGTTCAAGGGGCTGGGGATTTCGCCACTAAGGATCTGCAACTGGTCCCGACGCTCCGGGTCGATGGAGGGCACTGAGTTGAGCAGCGCGCGGGTATAGGGATGACGCGGTCGGCCGAACACCTGCTCCACAGACCCTGCCTCGACGATGCGCCCCAGGTACATCACAAGCACCCGCTGCGCCAGATACTCGACTGTCGCCAGGTCGTGGCTAATAAACAGGTAGCTCAGCCCATTAGCGGCCTGCAGCGTCTTGAGCAATTGCAGCACTTGGGCCTGAACAGACACGTCGAGCGCAGCCGTAGGTTCATCGAGGATTAGCAGTTTCGACTCCAACGCCAAGGCCCGAGCGATAGCGATACGCTGCAACTGGCCACCGGAAAACTCATGGGGATAGCGCTCCATGTGCTCCTCGCCCATCCCAACATTTCCAAGCAATTGAAGAATGCGCTCGTGCAAGGCGCTCCCGTGCAAACCAAAGGCGACCTTCAGTGGCTCGGCAACAATCGCCTTGATTTTCATTTTCGGGTTTAGCGAGGCGTAGGGATTCTGGAACACCATACTCAAGCTCCGGCCCCTCGCCTTGGCATCAGTGGGCAGCGGCCGACCTTCGACTAAGATTTGCCCACTATCGGCTGATAACAGTCCGAGCAAGGTCGCGGCAACCGTGCTTTTGCCGCAACCGGACTCTCCCACCAGCGCGACCGTTTCACCGACCTGAACCTCCAGGCTGATGTGGTCAATGGCAGTCACTAGGCCATCGCGGCTGGCGTAGGTCTTATGCAACTGATGAACACTCAGCAGTGCGGGCTGTTTGTTGTTATTCATAGCCGTTTACCTTTCAAAAAAGCCTCACACCTTGACTAACGTGTTGTGGCAAGCGGCCCAATGTCCCTCGCCAATTTCTACCCTTGGCGCAGCGTGAACGCAGCGTCCCGTGGCACGCTCACAACGTGGGTTGAATGCGCAGCCCGCCGGGGGAGCCGCCATGTTCGGCACCTGCCCCGGGATGAAACCCAGCGGCTGAGGCCCCTGCCCCAACGTGGGCACGGTACCCATCAACTTCATGGTGTAGGGGTGTGCAGGTCGCTTGAACACTTGGTCCACCGGGCCGCTCTCCACCACTTCGCCGGCATACATAACCGCCACCCGGTCGCAGAGCGAAGCGACAACCCCAAGGTTGTGGGTGATAAACAGAATCGCTAGATCCTGCTCCCGTGCCAGTTTGCGCAGGAGGGCGATGATCTGCGCCTGCACTGTGACGTCCAGCGCCGTGGTCGGCTCATCGGCGATCAGCAGTTTCGGTCGACAGGCCAGCGCCATGGCAATCACAACTCGCTGTAACTGACCTCCAGACAACTGGTGCGGATACTTAGCCAACACCAGAGGAGGGTCTGGCATGCTGACCGCTTCCAGAGAGCTCAGCGCCTCGGCGCGGGTTTGTGCCTTACTCAGTTGCCGATGGCAGCTGATGACATCGAACATCTGCCGCCCGACCGTGAAGAACGGGTTGAGCGCCTTCATCGGATTCTGGAAGATCATCGCCGCGCCACCGCCACGCAATGCCGCCAGCTGCGAGGCTGACGCGCCGTTAACCTGTTGTCCGGCGACCCTGATAATGCCTCCCAGCCGAGCGGTCTCAGGCACCAACCCAAGGCAAGACATAGCGGTCATTGACTTACCCGAGCCCGACTCCCCCACTAAGCCCAGGATTTCGCCGCGCTTTAACTTAAGGTCGATGCCACGTACTGCCTTTACGGTCTTGAACAAACCAGGGAAAGACACCGTCAACCCTTCCACCTCAAGCACTAGAGCTTGCTCTTCGTCGTTACTCGAATCGGCGAGACGCAAGACAGCAGAATATTGCAAGGATTCATCGATCATCAGCGTGTCCCCTTCTTTGGATCGAGCACATCGCGCAGCCCGTCACCCACCAGATTGACGGCCAGCACTAGGACAAAAATCGCCACACCGGGAAACAACACAGTCCAGGGATTCTCGAGCAACTGCGAGCGCGACGCCGCGGCCATCAGCCCCCATTCGATCATGGGCGGCTTGGCACCCAGCCCGATAAAGCTCAACGAGGCAGCGGCGAGAATGGTGTAACCAAAATCCATGGAGCCCTGCACGATTACAGGGGTAGTGGCATTGGGCAGTACATGTCGAAGCAAGATACGTCCGTGACTGACGCCCATAGAACGGGCTGCGTGGATATAAGTTTCTGAACGAACCCGTACTACTGCACCGCGCATGATTCTCGCGTACCAGGGAAACCAAGAGACAGCGAGCGCCAACATGGCATTGGCCAATCCCGATCCCAGCGCAGCGGTGATAGCGATCGGTAGCAACAACGGCGGAAAGGCCAGAAACACATCTGATAAACGCATCAGCAGCGTATCCACCCGCCCACCGAAGTAACCGGAAACAAGCCCAATCGGAATCCCGATTAGCATCGCAATCAAAGTTACGCTCACCCCGATGACCAGCGAGGTGCGTGCGCCATAAAGCACCCGTGAAAGAATGTCACGCCCAAACTCGTCGGTGCCCATCCAGTGTGCCCAGCTGGGTGCCAGCAATTTCTGGGAAAAGACAATCTTGTTCGGTTCATAAGGGGCAAGCCAGGGCGCGAAGACTGCTGCCAGGATGATCAGCAGTAACAACAGCGCACCGAATACGAACAATTTGTTTTCGCTGGCAAAAGCCAAGGCCTTGATACGCCATGATGGGGCTCGCGAAGGCATGGACTGTGATATGTCTTGGATACTCATTGGACTCGCAGCCTCGGATCAACAAGGTGATACAAGAGATCAACGATCAGGTTGATCGACAGATATGTCGTGGCCAGCACCAGAGTGGCTCCCATCACAGCAGGGAAATCATTCTGAGCAATCGAAAACACCACGAAGCCGCCCAGGCCTGGCCAATCGAAAATAAACTCAACAACTACCGCACCACCGAGTAGGTAACCGAAGGTCAGGCCCACCACCGTTAGGAGCGGAATCATTGTTGCCTTGAGGGCATAGGCGTAATGAATACGCCACTTGGGTACACCGTAAGAAACGGCCGTACGGATGTACTCCTCAGATAGCACCTCAACCATCATGTTGCGGGTAATCCGGGTGACAGTGGCCAAGGTCACTATGACCAAGGTGAGCACGGGTAGCGTCAGATGCTTGATGGCACTCCACAGTGCTACGAAATTACCGGCCAGCAGAGTGTCAATCAGGTAAAAACCCGTCACACGCTCAAACGGACTATCAAGAAGAATGGAGGCATCGATACGACCTTGCAGGGGCAGCCAGTTAAGCTTGCCATAGAACAGCAACTGCAAGCCCATGGCCAAGATGAACACTGGAAACGCCGTCCCGGCGATTGACCCCGCTCGTGCGACATTGTCGACCACCCGGTTTTGCCGCGCAGCTGAGATAACACCGATCGGCACACCTAGCACTACCACCCAGAACATCGCGAGAAATGTCAGTTCAAAGGTCGCTCCAACCCGCCTGACCACTTCCTCCATCACCGGCCGTCCGGTGCGCAGACTAGTACCGAAATCACCTCGGAGAAGATCGCCGATGTAATTTAAGTACTGAATTGGCAGAGGTTTATCCAACCCCAGCTTTTCCCGTGCAACGGCAATTTGCTCCACCGTGGGGTGGTTCCCCAGCATCATTTCCACCGGGGAACCCGGAAGAGCTCGACTCAGAACGAAGGTGATAGTCAACACTCCCAAAAGAATGAAGAACATCACAATCAATCGCTGAGTTATATACTTCGCCATTTGGAACACCCCTTGTGGCTAAAAACTTGACCCGAACCTCTTACACCTTACGCAAACAGCCAAGAGCGGATTAACCCTTGACGATCTGACCAGAAAATTAAATATCTGGTCATTTATTTACCGGGTATATCAGGGACTACACGTTCCACTTCAACTAGTACGAATCAACGCTCAATGACTCAGGTTGTAGTAGAGAATTGCCTCATAAGCTGGATTCAGGCTTTTTTCCATACCCTTTATGTTTTTGCGGGAGACACGTATCTGCTGAACGTCGGCGTACCAGATCGCAGGAGCGTCTTGGGCTAGCAGCTGCTGTGCCTGCACGTACTTTTCAGTTGATTTGGCCCGATCACTGCCTTCTAGGGCTCCCGCCTCTTCTATCAACTGATCAAAGTTTTGGTTACTGTAGTGAGACAGATTGAAGAGCGTCGTTTTCTCTGTATGGAATTCACTAACAAGCCAGTCGCTAGGTGTCGAATATGTCGGCCACCATGCCATAGATTGCATGTTGGGAGCGGTATCCAGCTTCTTTGCCCGATCCCAAATAACACCCCACTCGCCGGGACGTAACTCCACATCAACGCCCACCTGGGACGCCGTAGCCTGAAACAGTTCGGCTGCGTTTGAATAGACGCCACTGATATACTGCATCGAGACCTTCCAGTCCCGCTTAGGCACACCGGAAGCCTCCAACAACTGTCGGGCTTTGTCCGGATCGTAAGAGGCCATAGGCACGCTGGCATGCCCCCAGATACTGGTGGGCAAAGGTCCCTTAGGAACACTGCCGTAGCCATGCAGAATATCTTTGGTGACACTTTCATAGTCCCAGAGATACTGCAATGCCTGACGAAACTTTAGGTTATTCGTAGGGTATTTCTGGGTATTGATCAAAAATTGGAAATTTTTCCACGAAGGCGCGGTACTCACCTTGATTGATGGGTCTTCTCCCAACACTTTGAGCTGGTCAAGAGGGATATCCCAGGCGACCCCAGCCTCGCCATTTTTGATCATCTGAGTACGGGTAGAGGCTTCGGATACAACCTTCACAATGACCCGATCAAACTGCCCTTCTTTCCACCCGCCCCAGTATCCGTCGAATCGCTCAAGCACCACTTGCTGGCCTTGTTCGACCTGCCCAAGTTTGTAGGGACCGGTGCCGATGGCGTTGGGAGCCATCATCCAATTATGCCCTTTCTCTACTGCCGCCGGGGCAATGATATAAGCGGCATACTGGCCTGCCGCGATCAGATTGGCCGGAGTGGGACTTTTAAACTTGAGCGCTACCGTATCGTCAGCGAGGACTTCGACGGCATCCAGATTTTTCCATACAAATGCAGCGCCTTGATTAAGCTGCTTGACGTAGTCAATGGAGACTTTGACCGCTGCCGCGTTAAAGGCCGCCCCGTCATGAAACTTCACACCGTGCCGAAGCTTGAAAATCCAGGTCTTTCCGCTGTCGCTGCTCTCCCAAGACGTCGCGAGCCCGGGGGAAAACTCCTCTGCGCTGCCCGGCGCGTTATATACAACTAGTGTCTCGTAGATATTTCCCAGCACTCGTACTTCTTCCGAAAAGGCCGAGGCCGGATCCCAATCCTTGAAAGAGGCTCGATCAGCGACAACCAAGGTATTGTTTGCCGCATACACCGAACCACTGGTCAATGACGCAGTCACAGACATCGCCATCAAGCCCGCCACTAATGCTCGTTTTACTTTCATTGATTTTCCTCTTGTTTTTATGGTAGGCACAGCGGGTGATTTTTAAAGCCGATATTCATTAATATTGGAACGAATGTTTGGTTCACCATTAACGAAAATGACTTCTGGGTGATGAATGAATTATCGATCTACCTGAAGGCCATCTCAATTTCGCGAACACGAAAAAAAATACGCTAGCTGACGCCCAGGAGCGTCAGATAGCGTCACGTTTTGAAAGTTTAGAACAGCGGAGGGATAAGGTTGAATTCACCTTCTGATGGATGAACCAGTAGCCGTGCTCTCACCTCAACGGGAATCTGTGGAGCATCGATCGGAAAACAGCTGCAGCTTCTGAGAGCGCTACGCAGGTCGATCGACTCGCCTAGGTACTCAAATACTACATGGGCCCCGAAAGGACGCCGAAAATTGTCACCCGATACGCCGATTACCAAACCATTGAGAAAACGAAAGCGACTTCGGTAGGAGGGATATATTGCCGACCATATATAGCCCCGCGATGAGAGGTACTCGCGCTCGACGATATAAATTAAATCGGAGGAGGCGAAGCAGAAACCACGATACTTGTTAATACCGAAAGTCTTAGCTTGGTCATCACCCAACCTCATTCTCTCGAAGGTTTTGCTAAGGATCTTTTCACCCGAGCGGGTCAAGCGGGTAATCGATTTGATCACCTCTCCCGGTGCGGCGGGAGACATCAGATAGACAAAGTAGTAACCCTGGTACTTCGACAATTCGTGCGCAGAGCTTGGAAAAAAATCCACTGGTATCGCACTCTCTGACTCCCGCACCGCATTTTGCGTAGTGAGAAGAGCACGGAAGGATTCATGCTCGAAAAATATTTCTTCCTCATCCACACCAAAAAAGTTGCAGATTTTGCGTAGCGTAAAAGGTGAGGGAGTCGCTTGCGCACCTAAATATTTATTGAACTGCTGACGATTTATATCAAGTGAGCGACATACCTTTGCCACCGACTTATAATATCCACAGAGAAGGCGCAGATTCTGACTGAAATCGTGCATCGATTGAGATGAATTAGAACTAGCCACAAAGAATACCCTCACGCCACATTGACAACACCTTGTACTAATCGCCGCTTGGAGTCACGGGCTCAAAAACCGAGTGCAAGACACCTGCTGCGGAGGCTCAGCATTGCCAACCCGTGATCGACGCAAGCATTACGCAACAATAGCCTCTTGCTGAGGGAGCATTCAACAAATACAGAGCTATCCAGCTCCCTCCGTGACCCCAAAACATCGTCATGGGCTGCATAGTTTTATAGCCGCACCTGTTGCCATCTAGGATTTCACCGTTGCAGCGGTACGACAAAAACGCAGAAATCCCCCAAGACAACCAAACTGTTACGCAAGCTCAGCCCTGTCGTTCAGAATGCACTAGACAGTGCTACCAGCACCTGAACAGCACCAGCGCTGCATTCATGATGAAGCTCGGTCGACGATTAAAGCTAGCCGAGACCATAGGCACTACCTCTGGCCTGCGGTGGAAATTCAAGATTCATGTTGCTGACCAAAGCTAAAGAATCGGCTAAATTAGGGTACTCAAGGGCACACGCACGCAAAATCTTGACACATCTTAATTTTAGTAAGATTTTTTGACGTAAACGTAAACGTAAACGCAGTAGAGAGGCTGACTATGCATCACGGCGTTTTTCAAGGTAGTCGCTCAGCGCGTTCGGTGGGGTTGCGCGAACTGTAGTTGTACATGCATCAGCCACCACCTCTTCTGTTTGAGTCCAGCGCTGCAACGTTCTGAGCATCAAGCCAACTTCCTTACACGCCTTCGACTTTCGGGCGCCGGCATCTATCGCCTCTGTCAGCCAAGCCACCAGCAGTTGCCGTTCCGGCAGAGCGGTCAATTGTCCTCGTCGTCTACTCCCCGAGTAGTCGTTGAGCTTTTTTGCAGCATTAGTAATGAATCGCCCCTGGTTTCGTAGACACCTCCAAGCCTCATAATGAGGCCCAAATAGGAGGTGCCATGAGTCGTCATGCGCTACACTTAAGAATTCAATATTGAAGCTGTCAAGCTTCATGCCGGAAGCCAACAATCGGCGCGACTAATCACCTTGCGCAGTAGAATATGAAGCTAAATTTTTAGTCCTCACTCAAACGCTTTAATATGCCGCGAGATTGTACGAATCTTACCTTAAGCCTCGAATTTCGACACCAGTTCTTGCAAAAGGCTCGATAGCTCCGAAAGATCACCACTTGCCTGATCTGTTTGAGTGACGCCTTCGGATGCTTCCTGGAACAGCCCCTGTATTTTGAGCAGGCTCTGTTTGACGCTTTCCATCATGCCTTGTTGCTGATTAGCTGCGCCGGCAATATCCCTGCTTCGCTCATTAATTGTCTCGATTGAGTCCTGAATATCTCTCAGAGCCTGGTCAGCGGAACCCGCCAAACCCAGAGTGATCTCTGCGCTTTCCGAGCTGCGTTGCATTGACGAAACTGCTCGCTCTGTTACATCTTGAATTCCTCCAATGAGCACTTCGATCTCATGGGTTGAGCGCTTCGTTCTATGAGCCAAGGCCCGAACTTCCTCTGCGACTACTGCGAAGCCGCGCCCCGCATCACCGGCCCGGGCTGCCTCAATCGCGGCGTTCAGCGCGAGAAGGTTCGTTTGCTCGGCGATTGAGCGAATAACCTCAATTATTTTGGTGATGTTTGCAACGCTCATGGCCAGCTCGCCGATCTGCGCATTTGTCAGCGCAACCTCTGCAGAAAGCCCCGAGATGGAATTGACCATCCGAGCAACCTGTTCACAGCCCGATCTAACGCTTTGATCGGAAATCTGAGAGGCGTCAGCAGTCCTCGCCGCGTTCTTTGCAACCTCCACCACGGCGAGCGTCGCGACATGCACAATAGAAACTGCGGCCTCAACTTCGTCATCTTGCAGCTTCATAGCCCTTGATGAGGATGCGGTGACTACTTTGAGTTCATGTGCAGAGGCCGCAATACGAGTGGATGAATTCGTGATTGCCTCGATTACATTCCTCAGGCCGTCCTGCATGACCTTTAGCGAACTGAGCACCTGAGCAGGCTCGTCTCGGCCAAACGCGTCAATCTTCCCGTCCAGTCTCCCACGGGCAACCCTCTCAACCACCTGCACTGCTCGCCCAAGGGGCTGCACAATGCTCCTGGTGTAAAAAATCGCCAAGCCCACCGTTACCAAAAGAGCAAGTAGTACGGCAGCGATGATGCCCCGCCGGGCACTGTCCCTAGCCTGAAGAAGCCCTGCCGTGGCATTCTCATAGCCTTCCATATTGAGCTTCATGAGCGCCTCGGTCGCCATCCCGAGCCGCGTCCCATAGTCAATGATTGCCCCCATCAGCATTGTGGAAGCCGAGGCTATATCGCCGGAAGAAATGAGGCCGACAATTTTCTCCTGCTCAGCGGTATAGGCCCAGTCAGCCTTGTCGAACTGGTCAAATACCCTTCGTTCACTCGCACTCGTTAGCCCGGCATCGACACGAATTTTCAGCGCCTGAACCTCACCTACTAGAGCCTTAAGCTGACGAACGCCGCCCTCCCTCGCAGCGGGGTTCTCCATCGAGGCCAGTTGAGCAAGAAACACATGATTTCTAAGCTGTGCTTTAACCAGGTTACTGAGGTTAACTATATTAGGAAGCCACTTTTCATTGATGACCGCTGATTGCTTTGTCATCCTTTCCATTTTTTGGAGAGAGAATGCGCCCAAGAGAAAAACAATGAGTGCTATGACGCCAAAACTAAACGCCGAACGTGGCGCCAACTTCATACTTCGCAACATATAGCCCCCTGAAAAGCCAAAATCAGCCAAAAAAAACGCCTGACGAAGACCGTACAGGCGCACAAGGGAAGTATGGAATAAAAGAACAGGCGTTAAGGCAATCCTTAACGGAAAGGCCGACGCAACCCTTTTAGGAAAATCTGCGCGCGTAGCTTATCAGTCAAGAAGCCAGCTTTTTAACCACAAGAAAAACACCAATGAAGCCGCTGACCAATCCGCTGAAAAAACCACTCACGCTATTGCCGATGGAGTTATCAATCGGATTGAGCGGGAAAGGTGCAAGGTAATAAGCAACCAAGAAGGCCACGACTGCGGATACCACCCCACCAATAAGGCCTGCTCTAACAGATTCTTTCAAGGCAACATTCATAGCAGCTCCTCTGTTTTTTTATTTTCGGACGTGCATTAATAAATCACTTCTTCAGGAGAGGAAGATTATTGACTTAGGTGTTTCCTCGTTTTTCTAACTGGCCTCGACTCGCCGGAGCCAGAGGAATCGAGTATTCATCCCTGACCGTTAAGGAATTAAATGGGATTCCCCAGATACTGGTAGGTCTGCAGGAGCAGCCCAGCGGATTTCTCTCGATTACCCAGCGCGTCTTGCTGTTCATTCTTGCACAGCTGAAGCGATGCATCGCATATCGTCTTGCAACGTTCATATCGACGATTGGAGTACATCTCAACGGCAGCATTTGCTGTTGAAGTGGCCGCGATGCTCTCTGCGAGCACAACCGCATCTTCAATGGCCATACCGCCACCAGAAGTCATGTGAGGCGTAGGCGCATGAGCAGCATCGCCAAGCAGAACCACTCGACTGCGATGCCAAGGCGCAGGCACCAGTGTGATATCCAGCGGACGGAAAATGACTTGTTTGGCATCGGTAACAAGCTCCAGCGACTCGCGAATTGCCGGAGCGGTGTACTCCATCAACCGATCCCGAATCAGGTGGTGAGCCTCTCCTTCCGGAATGCGCAAAGGCTCTTTGCTGTTTTCGAGATAGAAGATGTAGCAACTCTCTTGTGACGTGGGGAATGATCCCACCGTATGGCCAGTAGGAGTGCGGTAAAGGCAGAAAGCATCGATTTCAGCCGGCCTCGGCGCGTTAAAACGCCAGACGCTTTGACCCGCAAATCGGGGGCTGCAGTCTGTGCCAAACAGCTGATCACGGATTTTCGAGTAAACACCGTCGGCCGCTACTATCAAATCGTAAGTTGCCTCGCGGCCGTCCGAGAATCGAACGTCAACGCCGTCCTCACGATTGACCAGATTCTCTACAGTCAGACCGCGATCAATAACTGCGCCGGCGCCCTCAGCAGCGGCCTCCAGGATGCGCGCCAGTTCCGGGCGGCGAATCCCGCAGCTGGGAGGTGCAGGATTGGTTAGCAGAAGCTCGCCCGCCGAGTTGAACTGGCGAAACTTGTCGAATCGGTAGCCACTATCCAGGCAGGGCTCAGCGAGACCGAGACCGCTAAGGGCTCGCATCGCATTGTGAAGCATGCAGATTCCAGAGCCGGCTATCGGGGCTTCGGGCTTGATATCGATGCAGTGAACATCAACACCAATCCTGCGAAGCGCAAAAGCTGCTGTAGCGCCACCGATTCCGCTGCCCACGATCAGGACGCGTTTAATTGCATTCATTTCTTGTCTCCTCTCCGCTTCTGTGGCGGGTGGTAACTGCTATAGCAGGTGTAGGCGCCTGCGCATACCCAAGGCACTGCGCAGGGCTGGTCAATTTTGCGCCTCTTACTGATTGGCGCCGATTCCAAGCCGCAGATAGCTGCAGCTTGGAATCGGCGCCCGTCAGACCCGCTCGGATGCTGCACTATCTACCCCGAGTAGGTCCAGTCACCTTCCGACGCCCAAACCTCGCGGCTTCAAATCTTCTAAGGCACAAATTAACTGCAGCACATCTGATACTTACATGAACGGCTTGCGACGCTCTGGCCACCAAGATTCTTCCGGACGCTGCCCAATGCGGTTACGCAGCACACCGACACCGCCCACTTCCAGCTCGACCACATCACCAGGGTTCAGACTACGACCCAGCTCGAATGCCGAGCCGTCACCCATGGTGCCGGAACCAATGACATCGCCAGGCTGGATGTGGTCGCCGATCGAGACGTAGGCGATCAACTCCTCCGGAGTCCAGAGCATCTCGGACGTATCGCCCTCCCCCCAGGTCTCGCCATTAACGCGCACGGACATCTTGATGGCGTTCAGGTCGGAGAACTCGTCAATAGTGGTGATCCACGGGCCGATGCCGTAAGCGAAGTCCTTACTCTTCGTTGGACCCATCCCGATTGCGAACTCGTTGGCCTGGAGATCGCGAGCGCTAAAGTCGTTGAAGATGGTCACACCGAACAGGTGCGAAAGAGCAGTGTCGGGAGTAATGTTATTGGCGCGGGCACCGATGACCCAACCGAGCTCGAGCTCGTAATCGATACGCTGGCCGCGGGCAGGCCACGGCACCTCAGCATCATGACCGATGACGGTCCAGGGCGAGCCCTTGAAGTAACCAGGGATTTCCAGCAGAGCCGGTTGCGGAGTTACATTCATCCGTTCATGGAATTGGCGGATGTGCTTGGTGAACGTCAGCCCGTCGCGCAC
>Ga0213827_1001564_pt1 | contig 13018 bp, 8 predicted proteins | sample MC6MC0898MG_FD_180669 | JGI IMG/M metagenome (GOLD analysis project Ga0213827, IMG submission 180669) | Enriched soil aggregate microbial communities from Iowa State University, Ames, United States - MC6-MC0898-MG | ecosystem: Environmental > Terrestrial > Soil > Unclassified | place: USA: Iowa...
AAACATCAACAAGTAACTGGATTACTTCACGTGAAGTAACAATTACAATCGGAAATCATCGTTTTGCAAAATAAACTCTATAATAGCTTTTCAAAAAAATAAATTTTCAAACAGAAAAGCAGTGAAATCCTTAAACTGGGGATTTCGCTGCTTTTTTCTATTTGTTTCAGTTGGATTATGCAAATTTGAGTAGCTTATGCATATTCACATATATAGATTAAAAATTCGATGAAAGAAAGGAAGGAATACATAGCTAATTGTAAGAGGAGGCAGTAATTGATATTGGCATGAAAATTGCAACTATTTTAAATAATTAGATTTTAAATTAATATGAAGGGAGAAACTACTATAAAAAACTATTAAGAATTTTATATGAGCAAAATAAAATGTAAGTGCTTTCAATAGGAGTTGATAAACGAATACAGTGACTTAAAGGAGAGTTGATTAAATTGGAGAATACTACTCTTAAGCGTTCACTTGGACTTTGGGCAATCGTTATGCTTGGTTTAGGTTATATGACACCGACGATTGTGTTTGATACGTTTGGGATTGTGTCTGAAGAAACAAATGGTGTCGTACCGCTAGCATATCTTGCCGCATTGGTGGTCATGTTGTTTACAGCGATTAGTTACGGAAAAATGGTACAGGTATTTCCTAGTGCAGGATCAGCCTATACGTATACAAGAGAGACGATGAGCCCGCATCTTGGATTTATCGTCGGCTGGGCGGCTCTCCTTGATTATATCTTGCTGCCTATGGTAAATGCATTAATCATCCGTATTTATATGGTCTCTGTATTTCCGGATGTTCCAGCATGGATTTGGGTTGTTGCATATGTCGCAGCCGTCACGGCGATTAATGCCTGGAGTATGGGGAAAACATCCAGTTTAAACTCCCTGCTTGTTATTTTTGAAATTGTTTTAATCGCGGCTTTTATTGTGCTTGCTTTTGTACAGCTTTCCAAAGGAATGGGACAAGGAACAATTTTCACAACGGAACCGATATTCCATTCTAATGTCCACCTCGGCGCCATTTTGACTGGGGCAACAGTGGTTTGTTTCTCGTTTATTGGCTTTGATGCTGTCACGATGTATGCAGAGGAAGCAATTGATCATAAAACGATGCCGAGAGCGATTATGTTAACGGTCTTTATCGGCGGCGCGATCTTTTTTGTTTGCAGTTATTTCGCTCAAGCCTTATTTCCAGATATTTCAGGCTTTAAGGTTACCGATGACACCTTACCGGAAATTGGCTTTTATGTAGGCGGGACACTCTTTAAACTGATATTCCTTTCTGGTGCGTTTGCAGCAACCGTGGCTTCCGGACTTGCCTCTCATGCAAGTGTATCAAGGCTTTTGTATGTTATGGGCCGAAATGGTGTCCTGCCAAAAAAGGCCTTCGGTTATGTCCACCCAAAATTCCGGACACCGGTTTTTAATGTCATCCTGGTTGGAATTGTATCGCTGCTTGCCATTGCTCCGAGCCTAGAGTTAATATCTTCCTTTATTAACTTTGGCGCTTTAATTGCTTTTACATTTGTTAACCTATCCGTCATTGCTCATTTTGTCTTCCGCTTAAAAAAATACAAAACAGCAAAGGACATCTTCTCTTACCTCATCATGCCAATCCTTGGTGCAGGCTTGACGGGAATTCTATGGTATAACTTACAAGCAGATGCCCTCATCGGGGGGATCGTTTGGATTGTAATCGGAGTAATCTATATGGTTTTCCAAACAAGATTCTTTAAAATTAAAATTTCTGATTTAAATATTGATGACGCGGAAAGATCTTCGTCACTTTAAGAATGTCAAATGAAAGACGCATCTTCTATTCAGGGATGCGTCTTTTACACAGTATATTATTTTGTTTTTCTAACCATTTTACAATTCGTACATACAGTTCTTGTGATTCTGGCAAATTGGTATTTCTGTCATAATCATATTCTACTCTATTGATTGCCTCTAAAGGGAGATGTTGAAATTCCCCATATTTTATCGTTATTTAGTTACACAACAAATTATCGACATTTCAATTATAATGTTTTATTAATAAATTCTAGTAACCGTAGACCAATATTGATTTGCAAAAGTTCTTCGGGATTCTCAAAATTAATATTTGCAAGTTTAATGAGTCGTTCAATTCTGTATTTTGCAGTCTTGGGATGAATGAATAACTCCTCTGCAGTCGTTTTGAAATTTTGGTTATGATCCAGGAAAACTCTTAATGTCTTATTAAGTTCTGGATTGCTTTTTTGAATTTCAAGAATTTTATCAGGTACGAATTTTGTTAAATCATCAATATTTTTAGTTTCCAAAAATAATTGAATGACTCCTAAATCTCTGTAGGAAACAATTTTATTCTTTTCGTTGGTTTGTTTTAATATTTTTAATATGTTGTTCGCTTGTTTATAAGCCAACGGTAAATCAAATACATTTGATTTGTTGCTGATCCCAGTATTAAATGAAAAGTGTGAATAATAGGTTAAGGAAGTAAAAGAATGGATGGCTGCCGTTATTTTTTCGTTGAAAACCCGATCACTATCTGAATCACAAATGATAAAGATGATCCTATCCTTTTTTACTAAACTTACAAATTTCTTCCAATAAATCGTGATATAATTCGATAGGTTTTTTACAATGGATTCCGAATCCTCCCATTTTTCTTTTTTGCTATGGTTCTCCACAGATTGATCAAATATGACGATATGAAACATGTCTTTCTTGCCGAAATGTAAGAAATTTAATATCTCTAATAGTTCTTCCTCGGTTTGATAACGCCGATAGAGTAAATCATTAATGATTTCATTTCGATGACTGAGATTCTGTTGCTGCAGGGCATACATTTTTAATAGTTCCATTTGCAGGAAACTTACCGTATTTTCTATAGCCATAAAATCCTCTTCAGTCGTTTTTTGATTTAATTCATGGATTATCAATCGATAACCATCTGATCCTAGAGAAGGAACATCTACCAATAACTGAGAATATTGGTTGGTTGGAAGAAGTGAATGAATCACCACTTGTCTTTGATATTCAAAATTTGTATAGCGCTTTTTGGATAGCTTGGTAGATTCAATAACACGAAAGTCCACTAATTCCAGATTTGTACTTTTATATACGATGGAACTATTTTTTAAAAAACTGACGGGATTATGGATCAGGTCCTCTAATAAGGAAAGAATATCTTTTAATCGTGGTTCTCTGAGAGCCATATTCGTAAATTGATTGCTTATCACATAATAGCGGTCAAGCAGAACTTTATTTTTATTGATTAACGTTTCCATGACATTCAAAATAATGGTCTCGTATTTTGTTTCCTTTTGAATTTTTATCAGAGGTATTTGATTTCTATTGCATTCCTGTATGAAATGCTCCGGGATCAGTTGTACCAGACGGTCTAATTTTACAATGAAAGCGGCGATCCCTATCGTATTTGCTTTTACAAAAAAATCTTCCGTTTCAGTGGATGACAGATTTTTCAGCGCAAAAAAACTTGTTAAGCATACTTGTCCCAAATTTCCCCATGATTCAATATCAGGGGCTTCCATAACCATAATCCCTGTAACTTCTTTTTGTAAGCCTTTCACTCCTGCAATTAACTCCGATTCATATAAAGACTCAAAGTCGAGCATATCTCTAACCGTTAAGGTCATATCCACACCTCCTATTAAATTTAGAGTACTCTTTATTATACTGAAAATAATTAAAAATAAAACTTTTATCCTTGTAAGATAAAAGCATACTAAAGACTCTATACATAGCGGATAATGACGAGTGTGATTGACAACGATTACAATGAAGGCGGGCCATCATAATAAAGAATGGACAAAATGCGATCACGAAAATTTCTCCCAAAAGTGTAGTTTCTTGAAGATTTTTCATAAAAGTATGGGAAGGGTTGGTGTGAAAGTTTATAATAAAAACACTGCTCCAGCTCAAATATTTGTGATCGATCTCTTGATTTACTATGTTCCCAGCAGATACCATTCTTAAAAGAAATGGAGGTTGTATATGGGGGAAATGGATTGAATATTTTTTTTGAGCTAGAGATAAAAATAAAAACGTGAAGAGAGAAATTAAAAATTGGTTAAATGGACTGTAAAAGACGAAGCAAGTGGAATCATGATGAGTTTTATTGTGATGAATTTAACAAATTTTATCTTTCTATCTTCCCCTTAAAGAAATACTGTATATTTATTGGATTACTATCATTTTTTATTTTTATTAAACTTCAATAGTGGGGGTCTCCAAATGGCACTTAAAAAGCGTAATATTTTTTCAATTATAGCAGGAATACTTTTTATGCTAGTTTCAGGCTATCAAGTATATGCAGCAGGAACTGGTGAGGTTAAAATTCCAACTCCTACTGGTTTCCAGGCTGTTTTAGTCATTGTTCCAATCATTTTGATTTTAGTACTTTTATTCAAGAAAGTGGATATGCTGGTTGCAGGTTTTGCCGGCGGTGCATTAGCCATGTTAATAGGTGGTATTGGCATTGCGCAGGCAAACGAAGAGTTTTTAAAAACAATACCTCAAATGCTTTCAAATACTGTTCCAGTTGTAAACTCAGCAATTGCTATGGCGGTATTCGCATCAGGTGGGTACACAGCTGCATTAAATCTTGTCCGACGTAAAATAGGAAACAAGAATGAGTACATGGCTGTATTTATTGTCATTTTACAAGCTGCCGCAACTTATATGTCTGGTGTAGGCGGCGGTACTGCTATGGTAATTGCTCCATTAGCATTTGCTGCAGTTGGTGCTATTCCTGAATTAATTGCGGCTATGTCTATTGCCACTGCTGTTGCATTTACAACTTCACCAGCGTCTCTTGAATCAAGCGTTGTCTCTAAGTTATCTGGTATCCCTGTCGCTGAATATGTTGGAACAATGAGATGGGTTACCTTGCTATTTGTTGTGATAGCATTAGTGTTAGCTTTCTATGGAGCAAAGAAGAGGGGAAGCTTGTTCGTCAGCAAAGAAAGTGAAGAATATGCTGCGATGAGCAATGGTCAATTGTTTAAAATTACCATTCCTGCAATTTTTATGTTGTTAGCGATAATTGTAGGACCTTTTATCAATAAGGCGTTAGGATATTCGCTCATTAATCCTTTTGTTTATACAATTGGTACTGTAGCATTAATTTTCGTTTGTACTAAATTTAACTTAAACCAGACTACAACTTCTTTAATTGATGGATCAATTTATATTCTTACGAGATTATTTCAAGTGGGTATTTTCTTGGCGTTTATCAACCTTATTAGTAATACTGGAGCATTCCAAGTTATTGCTAGTGCGGCTGGAAAGGCTCCAACTGCATTAGTTGTTCCTGCTGCTGTGTTAGCAGGTGTTTTGATTGGTATTCCTGCGGGAGCATTTGTTGGTTCTATCCTTGGGTTAGTACTGCCGATCGCTGTTTCATTAGGTTTTTCCCCTTTAGCCATAGGATTTGTCACAATTGGTGTTGGCTTGGGAAGTCAATTAAGTTTTGTTAACATCACGATGCAAGCATTATCCGCTGGTTTCCAAATTCCAATTATCCAAGTTGTTAAAGGCAATGCTAAATGGGTTGGATCAGCGATAGCATTTCTTCTCGTTTTATCGTTTATTTTGAGTTAATAAAATTGTATGGAGGGAATTTAAATGGATATCTTAATCAAGAAGGCACGACTTGAAGAAGGCGCAGAGTTACAAGATGTGGCAATTAAAGATGGTAAAATAGCAGCCATTGCTCATACTATTGATACAGATGCCAAACAAGTAATCGAAGCAAATGGCAAGGTGTTGGTTCCTGGATTTATTGAAGGTCATATTCATTTGGATAAAGCATTGATTGCTGACCGCCTTCCGAATAAATCTGGAACATTAAAAGAGGCCATTGAGGTTACGGCAAAGTTAAAACCAACATTTACAAAAGAAGATATTTTAGATCGTGCAGAACGTACAATCGAAATGTTAATCGTAAACGGAACGACTCACATTCGTACACATGCTGAATTTGATCCTTCACAAGGTTTCACAGGATTTGAAGCGATCATGGAATTAAAGGAAAAATATAAAGATTTTATCGATATGCAAGTTGTAGCATTTCCTCAAGAAGGAATTTTTAAAGCACCGGGAACAGAAGAAATGATGTTTCAAGCGATGGAAGCCGGCGCAGACGTAGTGGGAGGAATTCCGTATAACGATTCTCCTGCCAAAGAACATATTGATTTGGTATTTGAAATTGCTAAAAAATATGGCAAACCAATTGATTTTCACCAAGACTTCAAAGATGATCCAGAAGGGATGACAATTGAATATATTTGTGAAAAAACAATTGAAGAAGGTTATGAGGGCCAAGTTTCATTAGGTCACGTAACGGCATTAGGAGCAGTTCCTAAAAAACAATTACAACCAATTATTGAAAACCTAGCCAAGGCTCAAATTAGTATTATGTCCTTACCAGCTACTGATTTGCATATGGGGGGACGTAATGATGAATATAATGTTCGACGCGGCCTCACACCGATTCGTGCGTTACGAGATGGCGGAGTAAATATGTGCATCGCTACAAATAATATTCGTAATGCGTTTACTCCATATGGAACAGGCGATCTCATTCAAACAGCCATGTTAGCTATTCCTACAGCACATTTAGGAGGCGCAGCAGATTTACCAACTGTGTTACCAATGATCACGACAAACCCAGCTAAAGCTCTTGGTATAAAAGATTATGGAATTGAAGTGGGACATACTGCTGATCTTGTTTTACTTGATACAGAATCTGTTACGAATGCCATCATCGATCTACCAACACGATTGTTCGTCATTAAAAATGGACGAGTTACAGTAAAGACTGAAAAAATTGTAACACTTTATCGATAATAAAAATTCTATGTGTCCCTACATGTTACCAGAACATTTAGGGACTTTTTTTATCTCAAGCCTCTCTGCTTTAAATTTAATGAAACCCATCAAAGCTCGTTTTTATCTATTAGAGATAAAATTCGATTGTTTATTTTATCTTCTTGTAACGATGGAAACACTTTCAGTCAACTTTATAATTAATACGAGAAATGGAAAGGAGATCATCTTATGTTACACACAATTATTAAAGAAAATAGTTATCAAGATTCCATCAATTTGATGTTATTAACGAATTCAGTTAATAGTTTAGAAGGAGTAAAAAAGAGTTCCATCATGATGGGAACTGAGGCCAATAAAGATATTTTTAAAAATTCCGGGTTACTTACACCTGAAGCAGAAACTGCAAAAGGTAACGATATGGTGATCGTGGTGGATACAGATGACAAAGCTGTTGTGAATCAGGTTTTAGCAGAAACTGATCGTTTTCTAAATGACTTATCTGTAACAAAAGACTCAGACGGATTAAAGAGTGTGAAAAATTGGAAGGATGCACTAGAAGCCCTTCCTGATGCGAATTTAGCCTTATTCTCCATCCCTGGAGAATACGCTGCGGATGAAATTGAAAAAGCTTTAGACCATAATCTAAATGTTTTCTCTTTCAGCGATAATATTTCTATTGCTGATGAAGTAAGACTTAAGAAAAAAGCGCATGAAAAAGGTCTACTGCTAATGGGACCTGACTGTGGAACAGGTATTATTTCTGGTATTCCAATGGCGTTTACAAATGTGGTGAATAAAGGGAACATTGGCATTGTTGGAGCTTCGGGAACAGGTATTCAAGAAGTTACAGCTATGATTGATAAATTAGGCGGCGGAGTGGTTCACGCGATCGGGACAGGCGGCCGTGATTTAAGCGACAAAGTTGGAGCTATTACAGTGAAAGATGCCATTGTTGGTTTAGAGCATCATGATGCCACTGAAGTCATTGTCGTCATTTCTAAGCCACCTGCTCCAGAGGTTAGAAACGAAGTTGTCCAATTGCTCCACGATGTTAGCAAGCCGGTGGTAGCAATTTTCCTTGGAGAAAAACCTGATCACCATGAAGGTAGTGTGTACCTTGCGCACACATTAGAGGAAACAGCAAGAATCGCTATAGACCTAGCAAACGGACAGCCTGTGAAATCAAATTATTACGAGCCTGTTGCTCATCATGTGGAAAATCCTCTGCCAGCGGGAAAGACAGTCAAAGGACTATATTCAGGCGGTACATTAGCAGCCGAAGCAGGCATGTTAATTTCTGAAGCATTAGAATTAGGCGGATTGGTTAAAGAAGAGGGGTATATCTTGAAGTCTCATGGTTTTGAAGTCATGGACCTTGGAGATGACATCTACACACAAGGTAAACCGCATCCGATGATTGATCCGGAAGTAAGAATTAACAAAATTAAAGAATATTCAACAGATCCTGCTACTGGAGTGATCCTGCTTGATTGTGTATTAGGGTATGGAAGTCATCCGGATATGGCTCAAGCATTAGCTCCTGCGATTAAAGAAGCCATTGCAGCGGCTAAAGCAGATGGAAGAGACTTGCATTTTGTAGGAACTGTAGTGGGTACAAAACAGGATCCACAGGACTTCAATCAAGCTGTTGCAACATTAGAAGCAGCAGGTGTTATTGTTGAAGAGAGCAATGCAAAAGCCGTTCAATTAGCACTTAAATTTATGGGCAAAGAATTAGTTGAAGAAGATAAGCAAGTTATCCTTTACAACAAAGAGAAAAATCCTTTACCTACACTTAGCGCAGCTGTGGATGAAATGTTAAATACAATGCCTCGGGTAATCAATGTTGGTCTTGAAAGCTTTAATGAACCAATTATTAAATATGGTGGTCAAAGTATTCAATTCAATTGGAAGCCTGTTGCAGGAGGAAATAAGAAATTAATCAAGATCTTAAATGCTTTACGTAAAAAAGAAGAAGAAATCAACGCTGCAAATGAAAAGGTAATTGATAGAATCAAGAATTCTCAACCATTCCTTGTAGATGTAGTCTCAGCAAAATCCGTTATCCCTGAACTAAATGGAAAAGTATTACTTCATGCCGGACCTCCAATTACTTGGGAAGAAATGACCGGTCCAATGCAAGGTTCATGTATCGGAGCTTCATTATTTGAAGGTTGGGCATCTACGGAAGAAGAGGCAAGAAGACAACTTGAATCTGGAGAAATTACTTTTATACCTTGTCATCATGTTCATGCTGTTGGGCCGATGGGCGGTATTACTTCAGCGAATATGGCAGTGCTAGTTGTAGAAAATAAAGTAGATGGTACGGTTGGTTACTGCACAATGAATGAAGGAATCGGTAAAGTTCTGCGTTTCGGTGCATACTCCCAAGAAGTAGTAGATCGCTTACGCTGGATGGCAGATGTTTTAGGACCAGTTTTAAGTCAAGCCATTAAACGTAAAGGTGATGGAATCAACCTTAATGTTATGATCGCTAAAGCCATTACGATGGGTGATGAATTCCACCAAAGAAACATTGCAGGATCTTTAGTATTCCTAAAAGAAATCAGTCCATTTATTGTTAAGTTGGATATGGAAGACAGCACGAAGGAAGAAGTTATTCAATTCTTGGCTGATACGGATCAATTCTTCTTAAATATCATGATGGCGACAAGTAAAGCAATCATGGACCATGCGAGAAAGATTGAAAGCGGCACAGTTGTAACAACTTTAACCAGAAACGGTAAAAACTTTGGTGTTCGTATTAGCGGAATGGGTGACCAATGGTTTACTGCTCCTGTTAACACACCAAAAGGATTATATTTTACTGGCTATTCAGAAGAAGATGGAAATCCTGATATTGGTGATAGTGCCATTACAGAAACAGTCGGCGTTGGCGGTATGGCAATGGTAGCTGCACCGGGAGTAACTAGATTTGTTGGTGCGGGCGGCTTTGATGATGCATTAAGGGTATCAAATGAAATGGCTGAAATCAGTATTTCACATAACCCTAACTGGACTATTCCAACTTGGGATTTCAAAGGAACTTGTTTAGGAATTGATATTAGAAAAGTTGTGGAAACAGGAATTACACCAATCATCAATACCGGTATTGCTCATAAAAAAGCTGGCGTTGGACAAATTGGAGCCGGCACAGTAAGAGCACCTCTAGCATGTTTCGAAAAAGCATTAGAAGCATATGCAGAAAAATTAGGAATTACAGTTGAATAATGGTTTCTAATTCTTTAGAAATTGAATATGGGGTAAAGAGCAATTATTTACCCCATATTTTATATGAAAATTCTCTAGGAAAAATTCACAGTGTTTTTCAAACTAGCTTTAACCTTGTGATTCAAGACAAATTAGTGCATGTCGGATCTTTAGGGACACCTTTGTCAGCTTTTGGAGTCAATATTCCGAGAAACAGCCTTCAACAGCTGTTAAAAAGAATTTCAGCAGGAAATCCGGTTCGATATGAAGATGGGAAAATCATGATTGATACCACTAATGATGATTGTAAGATCAAACTGGATAAGCTATCGGAAGTAGATTTGAGGCTAAATCGTCTTCCTATCAATCTGGTTCATGTAAAAAACAATGAAATTTTTAGGCTAATTAACGACATAGATTTTATTAGGGATTCAGGTGTTATACGTTCTGTTAAAGAATCAACGTTACTAAATGAGTTAATCCATGCACAATCAGATGATAAGAAGGTTATCAAGGCCAGTATAGAACATTTTTTTGGCAGAGGTATTGGACTTACTCCGAGTGGTGATGATTTTATTTCCGGTCTGATTATGGTAGAGTCATCCTTTTCAAATGATTCCTATTGGAAAGATGAGCTGAGAGAATGCTTAAGTAGTCATTCCACCACGGATGTTAGTCGTAATTATTACCATTGTTTACTTAATGGCTATGCTAGTGAAAGTTTTAAGTATTTACTAAGCAACTTATCTGTAAGAGTTGAAAGAGCTAAAGCCAGAAGACTTGTGAATAATGTAACAAACTACGGTCATACTTCGGGGATCGATACATTATTTGGTATACAAGTAGCATTAAAGCAGCTGATACAGAAAAATGAGTTTAATAATTGTTAAAAAATATGAGGAGTGTTTTATAGATGGGGAAAAAAATCGTCGTTGCACTTGGTGGGAATGCCATCTTAACTGATGACCCTACAGCACAGGGACAACAAAAAGTGTTAAAGGAAACAGCTGAAAAACTAGTAGCATTAGTGAAGCAAGGGCATGAACTAGTGATAAGTCATGGCAATGGACCACAAGTTGGAAACTTGTTAAACCAGCAAATGGCAGCTGACTCTGAAAAAAATCCGGCATTACCATTAGATACGTGTGTTGCCATGACTCAAGGTAGTATTGGATATTGGTTACAAAATGCTATGAATGAGGCGCTTAAAGCGGAAAATATTAATAAACAGTCTGTTTCTATCATTACTCAATGCTTAGTTAATACAGAGGATCCTGCCTTTAAGAATCCGACAAAACCAGTGGGACCTTTCCTAACAGAAGAAGAAGCAAAAGCTGCCGCGGAAAAAGAAGGGTCAGTGTATATAGAAGATGCTGGCAGAGGATGGCGTAAGGTAGTAGCTTCACCAAAGCCACTTGAAATTATTGAATACCCGCTAGTTGAAAGTCTTGTGAAAAATGGTTTTATTACGATCTCAGCAGGCGGCGGTGGAATTCCAGTTATTGAAACTGATAAAGGCGTACAAGGTGTTGAAGCAGTTATTGATAAGGATTTTGCTGCAGCAAAACTTGCTGAGCTTGTGAATGCAGATTACTTGATCATTCTTACTGGCGTTGATTATGTGTACATTAACTATGGTAAAGAAAATCAGAAAAAACTTGAGGACGTTACTCTTACTGAATTGAAGGAATATATCAATCAAAATCAGTTTGCCGCTGGCAGCATGTTGCCAAAAGTTGAAGCTGTTGTTAACTTTTTGGAAAATAGTCCGAATGGAAAAGCAATAATTACTTCATTAGATAATATCGCAAATCTAAAAGATGAGCTAACAGGCACTGTTGTAAAGAGTTAAAATTGAAGTTCTAGAAAGAAAAACATCAAAAAAGGATTGAACTTAACCACTCAGATTTGACTTATATATATTTCTTATAAAGTGTGAGTGTAAAGAGGATTAGGAAGTGAGGGTGAAAATGGAATATGAACATCATAAGGTGGCCCATCAGCATCGTAAGCTAACGGTTCCATACTGGTGGAAAATTGTAGTGGTCTTAACGTTAGGCTGGGTACTTATGTATGCCGATCGTACCATATTAAACCCTGTAATGCCACATATTGCCAAAGAATTTGGGTTAACCAATGCCCAACTTGGTTTGATAAACAGCGTTTTTTTTATTGCTTATGCTATTGCTCAGATCCCATCAGGTGCTTTGGGAGATAAGTTTGGTCGAAGAATTTTATTAGTTCCAGGATTTATTTTATTTGGTTTGTTAACAGGAATCACGGGACTGGCAACTACATTTGGTATGTTTCTCTTCATACGATTTGTCACTGGTATTGGCGAAGGGACTTATTATGGTCCTTGTTATGCAGTTGCTACTGATAATATTCCCAAAAAATATTTATCGATGGGTACAGCCATCATCAATAGTGGTATGGCATTGGGGATATCACTAGGGTATATCTCATCAAGTTATTTCACGCTTGAACTGGGAATGAGCTGGAAGACTCCCTTTTACCTAATGACGATACCAACGGTGCTTGTTGCCTTTCTGATTTGGAGGGTATTAAGACCTCGGCCGGAACTTATTGATAGAAGTTCTAAAAATATAGAGGAAAAAATTAATATTTTTGAACAATTAAGAAATCGCAATGTACTGGCAATATTAATTATGGGTTTCTGCTCTTTATTCGGCTTTTTTGTCATTATTACTTGGTTACCGCAGTTTTTGCAAACGGAAAGAGGATTCCATGGGAATGAGGTTGGTTTTATTTCTTCATTAATACCATGGGCGTCGATACCTGCAGCCATTTTCTTTGGGTTTTTATCTGATAAGCTTGGGAAAAGAAAGCCGTTAATCTTTTTACTTGTACCAATCGCAGCAGTTTCAATCTATGCAGTTGCATTTATCGAAAACAAAGCAATCCTCATGATCGCTCTAATTATTTATGGTCTCACAGGG
>Ga0213827_1001566_pt1 | contig 13010 bp, 10 predicted proteins | sample MC6MC0898MG_FD_180669 | JGI IMG/M metagenome (GOLD analysis project Ga0213827, IMG submission 180669) | Enriched soil aggregate microbial communities from Iowa State University, Ames, United States - MC6-MC0898-MG | ecosystem: Environmental > Terrestrial > Soil > Unclassified | place: USA: Iowa...
CACCGACGCCAGCAGCGCCTGCGTGTACGGATGGCGCGGGTCGTGGAACAGTTGCGCCGTGGGAGAGGACTCCACGACGCGGCCCAGGTACATCACCGCAACGTGGGTGGCGATGTGCTCCACCACCGCCAGGTTATGGCTGATGAAGACATAGGTCAGGTTGAATTCGCGCCGCAGGTCCATCAGCAGGTTCATGATCTGCGCCTGCACCGACACGTCCAGCGCCGACGTGGGCTCATCGCAGATGACGATCTCGGGGTGCATGACCAGCGCCCGGGCGATGGCCACGCGCTGCCGCTGTCCGCCGGACAATTGCCCCGGCGTGTTGTGCGCCAGGCGCGGCGGCAGGCCGACCCGCTCCAGCATCTCGATCGCCTTATGCAGCTTGGGGTTGGCGATGCCATGCACCTCCAGCGGCAGCGACACGATGGACGCGATGGAGCGGCGCGGGTTCAAGGACGAATACGGGTCCTGGAAGATGGGCTGCACCCGGCGGGCGAGCGCGCGGCGGTCCATCTGCCGGATGTCCTGGCCGTCCAGCTTGATGGCCCCTTCGGTGGGGGGCGTAAGGCCCAGCAGCATGCGGGCCAGGGTGGACTTGCCGCAACCGGATTCGCCCACGATGCCCAGCACCGCGCCGCGTTCCACGGCGAGATCCACGCCGTTGACGGCATGCAGCGTGCTGCGCGGGCGGAACAGCCCCGCGCGGATCGAGAATTGCCGGCTGACGGCTTCGGCTTGCAAGAGCACGCTCATGCCGGAACTCCTTCCTCTTGGCGGATGCAGCGCCATTGCTGTTCGGGCGGGTGGCCGTAGATGGGGATCGTGTCGCGGCATTGGGGCTGCGCGTAACGGCAGCGGTCGGCGAAGGCGCAGCCGCGCAGGTCGCCCACCAGCGAGGGCACGACGCCGGGGATGGTGCCCAGCGATTCGCCGGGCGGCGTGCGGCCGGGAACGGGGATACAGCCCAGCAGCCCCTGCGTGTAGGGATGGCGCGGGGTGGCGAAGATGCTCTCGACGGGGCCTTCCTCGACGATCTGGCCCGCATACATCACGGCGACTTGCCGCGCGATGCGCGCGACCACGCCCAGGTCATGCGTGATCAGCACCATGGCGATGCCCAGCTCGGCCTGCAAGTCGGCCAAGAGGCGCAGGATCTGCGCCTGGATGGTGACGTCCAGCGCGGTGCTGGGCTCGTCGGCGATCAGCAGTTCAGGGCCGCACATCAGCGCCATCGCGATCATCACGCGCTGGCGCAGGCCGCCGGACAACTGGTGCGGGTACTGCGTCAGCCGCTGTCCGGCGGACGCGATGCCGACTTTCTCCAGCAGCTCGATGGCGCGGTCGCGCGCCTGCTGCTTCGTGGCATGGCGGTGATGGATGTAGTGCTCGGTGAGCTGTTCGCCGATGGGGTAGGCCGGGTTCAGCGCCGTCATCGGTTCCTGGAAGATCATTGCCATCTTGCTGCCGCGCAGGGCGTTGATGCGGCGGCCGCGCGCAGCCGACAGGTCTTCGCCCAACACCGACAGCCGGCGGGTGCTGCGCTGCGCGGCCTTGGGCAGCAGCCCCATGATGGCCAGCGAGGTCATCGACTTGCCGCAGCCCGATTCGCCCACCAGGCACAGCGTCTCACCCCGCCGGACCTGGAAGGACACGTCGCGCACCGCGTGCAGCGGGCCGCGGGGCGTGGCGATGTCGACGGTCAGCCCTTGTACGTCCAGGACGATTTCTTTGTCGTTCATGGTCAGGCCCTCTCTTCAGGCGTCAGCAGTTGATGCAGCCCGTCGCCAGCCAGGTTGATCGCGAAGATCAGCAGCGCCAGCGCCGAGCCCGGGATGGCGATCAGCCAGAAAGAGAAGAACATGTAGGCCTTGGCCTCGGAAATCATCAGGCCCCAGGACGGCAGCGGCGGCTGTACGCCCAGGCCCAGGAACGACAGCGAGGCTTCCAGCAGAATGGCGCTGGCGGCTTCCAGCGTGGCGATGACGATCAGCTGCGGCACGACGTTGGGCAGGACTTCGCCCCAGACGATGCGCCAGGTGGACGCGCCCGCGGCTTGCGCCGCAGCCACGTATTCCAGCGACCGCACCTGCTGCGTGGCGCTGCGCATGACGACGGCGTAGCGGTCCCATTTCAACAGGCCCAGCACCAGGATCACCACCCAGAGCGACCCGCCGACGATCGCCACCGTGGCCAGCGCCACCAGGATGACGGGCATCGACAGCCGGGTCGTGATCAGGAACGACACCGCCATGTCGACCTTGCCGCCGAAGTAGCCGGCGGCCATGCCCATGGCCGTGCCGATTAGGCCGGAGATCAGCGCCACGCTGATGCCGATCAAGAGCGAAATGCGCGCGCCATAGAACAGGCGGGACATATAGTCGCGGCCCAACTGATCGGTGCCCAGCGGATGCAGCCAGGTGCCTTTTTCGTACCAGACCGGCGGCGCGGTGCGGTAGGCCAGGTCCTGGAAGTAGGGGTCGTGCGGAGAGATCCACGGGGCCAGCAGCGCAATCAGCACGATGGCAAGCAGGATGCCGCCGCCGGCCAAGAGGGCCTTGTTGCGGCGCAGGCGGCGCCAGCGCAGCGTGGAGGCGGACAGTTCCAGCGGAGCCGGTGCGGGCGCGCCGGGCGCGGCAGGGGTGAGGGTAGGCGTATTCATGTCAGGACACCCGGATGCGCGGATCCAGCCACGCGTTGGCGATATCGGCGGCCAGCGTCAGCAGCACGTACAGCACGGACAGCAGCAGCACGATCAGCTGCATGACGGGGTAGTCCTTGTACGTGATGCTTTGGTAGGCCAGGTAGCCCAGGCCGTCGAGCGCATAGATGGTTTCGATGACGACGGAGCCGCCCAGCAGGTAGCCCAGCTGCACGGCGGCCAGGGCCACCACCGGCACGATGGCGTTGCGCAGCGCATGCTTGAAGATGATCTTGCGCGCGGGCAGGCCCTTGGCCCGCGCGGTGCGGATGTAGTCCGCGCCCAGCACTTCGATCATGCCGGCGCGGATCAGCCGCATGAAGGCGGGCGCCACGTAATAACCCAGGGCGATGGCCGGCATCACGAAATGCTGCCACGTCCCGCTGCCCGACACGGGCAGGATGCGCAGCGAGATCGAGAACAGCATGATCAGGATCAGCGCAAAGAAGAAGTTGGGCAGCGCCTGGCCCAGCACCGCGATTGCCAGGCAGATGCGGTCGATCAGGCTGCCTTTATATAGCGCGGCCAGCACGCCCAGCGGAATGGAGATCAGCAGCGCGAACCCAAGTGCGCCCATGCCCAGCAGCAGCGTGGTCTTGAGCTTGGACAGGATCAACGGGCCGGCTTCGGTCTTGAAATACACCGACGTGCCGAAATCGCCTTGCAGGATGTGCCAGAGCCAGTCGGCGTACTGCACCGCCAGCGGCCGGTCCAGCCCGTAGGTCTTGCGGATCATGTCGATGTCCGCCTGGCGCGCGCCTTCGCCCGCCAGGGCCAGGGCCGGGTCGCCGGACAGGTGCAGCAGCAGGAACGCCAGGATCGAAACGGTCAGCGCCACCAGCGCCGCCAGGCCCAGGCGCCTGATCGTGAAATAAAGCATAGGACTTCCTCTATCGTTTCGCGGCGCCGGGCGGCGCGATGCCTGCCCGGCGCAACCCTGCGCCTTACTTCCAGCTCATGTCCCAGAAGCGCACCAGCTCATCCGAGTAGGGCTTGAAGTTCACGTCCTTGGTGGCGACGTAGTAGGCGGGCAGCGTCCACAGCGGCACCGCATAGGCCTTTTGCGCGATCAGGTCCAGCGCTTCCTTGTAGGCCGCGTTGCGCGGAGCGGGGTCGATCGTGTGGTCGCCCTTGTTGAGCAGGTCCCGCACCTGGGCGTCGCGCGTGACGTCGTCGTTGCCGAAGGCGAAGTACACCGGCGTGGACGCCGAAACGTCGTTGACCAGGTTCGAACCCCAGGTCTGGTGGGTCAGCGATGCCTTGTTGGCGCGGATCATGTCGCGCATGGCGGCGTACTGCAGGTAGTTCAGCTTGGCGCGGATGCCCACGGCCTGCAGGTAGTTGATAATGGCTTCGGTCTGGTTGCGTTCGCGGTACGCCACGATGTCGATGTCGAAGCCGTTGGCGTAGCCGGCGTCCGCCAGCAGTTTCTTGGCCAGTGCCGGGTCGTACTTGTAGGTGGGCGCGCCATCCTGCGTGCAGCCCACTTGCGACGGGGTGCAGATGGTGTTGATGAGGCCGCCGCCTTCGCCCACGATGTTCTTCAGCATGGCGTTGCGGTCGATCGCGTGGATGATGGCGCGGCGCACGCGTTCGTCTTTGAGCTGGGGCGCCGGGGTGCCGTCCTGGATGTTCATCTGCATGAAGACGATGCGCATCGTGTTGCCCGTGACCATCTGCAGGTTGGGCATCTGGCCCAGCTGTTCGGCCTGGTCCTTGGGCACGCTCATGATCAGGTCTTCGCCGCCCGAGATCACTTCGGCCATCTGGGTCTGGCGGTCGGGGATGAAGCGGATGACGACGCGGCCGATCTTGGGCTGCGCCTTGGGCGAGTCCTTGAAGTAGTCGGCGTTGCGCTCCAGCGTGATGGACTTGCCCGGCTGGTAGTCGGTGACCTTGTAGGGGCCCGACCCCACGGGTTTGGCGTTCATGCCCTTGGGACCGACTTCCTGGTAGTACTTGGCCGGGTGGATGGCGGCGGTGGTGGACAGGTATTCCTTGGCGCCGGGGAAGGGCTCCTTGGTGGTGAGACGCACCTTGTACTTGTCGATCTTCTCGACCTTGTCGATCCAGGCCACGTTCTGCTGCGTGACGGCCTTGTTCTTGGGGTCGGCCACGTAGTTCAGCGTGTACACGACCGAGTCCGCATCGAACTCCTCGCCGTTATGGAATTTCACGCCTTCGCGCAACTCGAATTCCATCGTCTTGTCGTCGACCTGCTTCCAGCTCTTGGCCAGCTGGCCCTTGTACTCGTTGGTGACGGGGTCGCGGTACAGCAGCGTGTCCCAGACGTTGGCGGCGATGATGACGCCGATCCGCACGTTGTTGAAATACGGGTCCACGCTTTCCGGCGCCTGGTCGTAGGCCATGCGCAAGGTGTCGTCCTTCTTGCCGGCCAGCGCGGGCTGGGAGGCAAGCGTGGCGCAGGCCAGCAAGGCGGCGGCAAGCGCGTGCAGGGCAGGGGTGCGGCGGGAGGGCAAGGCGGGTGAGACGGGTGTGAAGCGACAATCAGCCATGGTGAAGGCTCCTCTGGAAGGCACTACATGTACTGCGTATCCATCATCTCGCTCCGGGCCGCGCCACCCTGGTTCTTATCGTTGTCGTCCGTGGGTTGGGAAGGGCTTCAACCCGATCCGGACGACTGCGCGGTCGCGGGGGCCTGCCCTGCGTTCAACGTCTTTAAGGCGGCCTCGCACTTGCGCTGCAAGTGCTGCCGCATGATGCCCGCCAGCCGGTCCGCGTCGCGCGCGTCCAGGGCGTCGGCCATTTCGATGTGTTCCCGCATTGCCAGATCCCATTTCTGGCGGTTTTCGTTCGACACGAAGCGCAGGTTCTGGATGCGCGCGTTCTGGGCGTCGTACAGCTGCTTGAGCAGGCTGTTGTGCGAGGCCAGGCTGATGCGTTCGTGGATTTCGCGGTTGGTGCGGAAGTAGGTAGGCAGGTCGTGGCGGGCGTGGCTGGCCATCATTTCGTAGGTCAGCGCACGGATTTCCGCGATCTCGACATCTGTCGCCCGTTCGCACGCCAGCCGGCACGACATGGCTTCCAGTCCGCCGATCACTTCGAAGGCTTCGCGGATGTTCGCCTCAGACAGCGCCACCACCTGCGCGCCGCGGTTCGGTTCGATCTGCACCAGCCCTTCGGCCGCCAGCACGCGGAACGCTTCGCGCATCGGGGTGCGTGAGACGCCCAGCAGGTCGCACAGCGCACGTTCGTTCAGGCGGGAGCCGGGCGGGAATTCGCCCTGGATGATGCGTTCGCGCAGTTGGCTGGCCACCGCGCCGGGCAGCGTGCGGCCGTTGCCGGCGGCGCGCGGCGCCGAGGGCGGAACCCTGGCGGTTGGCGTCGCATCGGAATCGGCGCGGCCGGCATCTGCCGACCCTGCCAGATCCGGCATCAGGCTAGGATTGCTGCTCATTGGTATACCAACATTTCCCCGTATTTTTCTAGACTATAAACCTGTGGCCTGCGGTTCAATCATGGGTGTATACCCTAGGTTATAGATGTAAAAACAATGGGATAGAGTGGCGCATGCCGCAAGGCCGCATGCGAGACAAACGTCGTTTACGCGTCGCGCATCTTTTGTTGGTATACAAAAAATTCCACTCTGGGGCTACGCATGCTTACCCTGAACTCCCATCCGTCCGGCCGGCATTTCCTGCAGATTCCGGGGCCGACGAATGTGCCTGACCGCGTGCTGCGGGCCATCGATCAGCCCACCATCGACCATCGAGGGCCGGAGTTCGGCGCGCTGGGGCTGGCCGTGCTGGCGGGAGTCAAGCAGGTCTTCCAGACGCAATCCCCCGTGGTCATTTTTCCGTCGTCGGGCACCGGCGCGTGGGAAGCGGCGCTGGTCAACACGCTGTCGCCGGGCGACCGGGTGCTGATGGTGGAAACCGGCCACTTCGCCAGCCTGTGGAAGAAGCTGGCGGGCCGCCTGGGGCTTGAGGTCGACTACATCGAAGGCGACTGGCGCCACCCCGTGGACGCCGCCGTGATCGGCGCGCGCCTTGCCGAAGACACGCAGCACCGCATCAAGGCCGTGTGCGTGGTGCATAACGAAACCTCGACGGGCGTCACCAGCGACATCGCCGCCGTGCACGCCGCGATCGACCGCGCCGCGCATCCCGCGCTGCTGATGGTGGACACGATTTCGTCGCTGGGCTCGATCGACTACCGCCATGACGAATGGGGTGTGGACGTGACGGTGGCCGGCTCGCAAAAGGGCCTGATGCTGCCGCCCGGCCTGGCGTTCAATGCCGTCAGCGCGCGGGCGCTTGCCGCCGCCGACACCGCGCGCCTGCCGCGCGCCTACTGGGACTGGCGCGACATGCTGACCGCCAACGCCAAAGGCTATTTCCCGTATACGCCGTCGACCAACTTGCTGTATGGCCTGCACGAGGCCTTGGCCATGCTGCAAGCCGAAGGCCTGCCGCGCGTGTTCGCGCGGCACGAACGCCATGCGCGCGCCACGCGCCTGGCCGTGGCCGGATGGGGGCTGGAACTGCTAAGCCTGGATCCGGCCGCACACAGCCCTGCGTTGACCGCTGTGCTGATGCCTGAGGGTCACGGCGCGGACGCGCTGCGCAAGATCATCCTGGACCGCTTCGACATGTCGTTGGGGCAGGGCCTGGGCAAGCTGACCGACCGGGTCTTCCGCATCGGTCACCTTGGCCACTTCAATGACCTGACCCTGTGCGGCACCCTGGCCGGCGTCGAGATGGGTCTGGCCGCCGCCGGCGTGCCGCACCGCGCAGGCGGCATGCAGGCCGCAATGGAATTCCTGGCCCGCACGCCCGAAGGTGCCACGGCCTGACACACCACAATAACGAGGGAAGCAATGAACACGCTTATGCAGCAGGCGATCCAGTTCGCCAATGAACACGAATCCACCTGGGACCGCAGCGTCAAGGGCAATTTCGGCGTGCACCTGAACGATCCGCCGCCCTGGAACCGCCTGCTGGGGCCGATCCATGACCGCGGCCCGGTATCGGGTGTGGTCGTGGTCGACGGCAAGACCGTCGCGTCCTGGGGCGAACCCCAGCGCGCCGACCTGACCTTCAGCGTGGCCAAGCTGTATCTGGCCATCCTGGCGGGCGTGGCGCACGACCGCGGCCTGCTGCCCGATGTGGACGAGCCCGTCGGCAAGCGGGTGCCCGGCATCGGTTTCGACGAAGGGCAGAACGCAGACATCACGTGGCGTCACCTGTTGCAGCAGACCAGCGAATGGGAAGGCGAGCGCTTCGGCGTGTCGGACCAGGCGGACCGCTATCGCGCCGTCACGTTCGGCGTGCCGCCCGATGGCAAGAAGGGCGACGCGCGCCCCTTGCAGCGCCCCGGTACCTACTGGGAATACAACGACGTGCGCATCAACCAGCTGTCCTACGCGCTGCTGCACTTGTTCCGCAAGCCGCTGCCGGACGTGTTCCGCGAAGCCGTCACGCGCCCCATCGGCGCGAGCGAAGACTGGCAATGGGTGGGCTACGACACCGCCTGGGTCGAGATCGACGGCCAGCGCATGCCGTCGGTGCCGGGCGGATCCCACTGGGGCGGCGGCATGTCCATCAGCGCGCGCGACCAGGCGCTGATCGGCCAGATGCTGCTGAACGACGGCCAGGCCAATGGCAAGCAGATCCTGTCGCGGGAATGGATTCAAGCGATGCGCACGCCCTGCGCCATCGCGCCGTATTACGGCTACCTGATCTGGCTGAACCACGAAGGCCGCGTGTTTCCCAGCGTGCCGGCCAGCAGCTTCTTCGGCGTGGGCGCGGGCAGTTCGTTCACCTGGGTGGAGCCCGAGCGCAAGATGGTGGTGATCGTGCGCTGGCTGAATTCCGCCCATGCGGATGCACTGTTCGGCAAGATCCTTTCAGCGGTGGACGCGCCACAGGCGTAACATTCTGACCTCTTACCGACCAAGGAATGAAGCCATGAACTACCGCCGACTGGGAACCAGCAATCTGCGCGTTTCACCGCTATGCCTGGGCACCATGATGTTCGGAGAACAGACGCCTGATGACGAGGCGGCGCGCATTGTCGCGTCGGCGCGCGACCATGGCTTGAATTTCATCGATACGGCCGACGTCTACAACGAAGGCCGTTCGGAAGAGGTGGTGGGCAAGCTGCTGCAAGGGCAGCGCCACGACTGGGTGCTGGCCAGCAAGATCGGCAACCCGGTGGGCAAGGGCCGCAACCAGGCCCATTATTCGCGCCAGTGGCTGATGCGCGGCGTGGAGCAAAGCCTCTCGCGCCTGGGCACGGATTTCATGGATATCCTGTACCTGCACCGCGACTACCACGAGGAAAACCTGGAAGAAGCGCTGTGGGCGCTGGGCGACCTGATCCGCGCGGGCAAGCTGCGCAGCTTCGGCCTGTCGAACTTCCGCGGGTGGCGCATTGCCGAGGTCATGCGCCTGGCCGAAAAGCTGGGCGTGCCGCAGCCGGTGGTGTGCCAGCCGTACTACAACATGCTCAATCGCGGTCCGGAAGTGGAAATCCTGCCCGCCTGCAAGCATTACGGACTGGGCGTGGTGCCGTACAGTCCCATCGCGCGCGGCGTGCTCACGGGCAAGTACCTTCCGGGCCAGGCGCCGGCGGCCGATACCCGTGCCGGGCGTGGTGACCGCCGCATCCTGGCTACCGAATTCCGTGAAGAGTCCCTGCAGATTGCGCAGCAGCTGGTTCAGCACAGCGCGGCGCGCGGCGTGCAGCCGGGCCACTTTGCCACGGCCTGGGTGCTGGCCAATCCGGTCATCACCAGCGTGATCGCCGGCCCGCGCACGCTGGCGCAGATGGACGACTACTATGCGGCGCTGGACGTGAAGATCACGGCGGAAGACGAAGCCGTCGTGGACGGCTGGGTGACGCCCGGCCATGCGTCGACGCACGGCTACAACGACCCGAACTACCCGTTCTACGGGCGGCCGGTAGCCGCTGCATAAAGGTATCCCGGGATTGCGCCTCAGGCCGGGGCGCGGACCGGTTCGGCAGCAATGCCGTGCAGCATCATCTGCTCGACCACGGACGCAATGCCCAGGCGGGCGACGCGTCCTCGGCGTTCGGCGTCCACCATGCTGGTCAGCACGCCGAACAACATCTCCGTCAGCGCCGCCGCCGTCATGTCCACGCGGAAGGCGCCTTCGCGCTGCCCCCGCAGGAAGAACGCGTCCAGCGATTCCTGATACCCCGACCAGCTGTTCATGATGTCGGGCTGCTGCTCGTTGTCGGGCTTCCAGTTGTACATCAAGAAAGCCGTCAATTCCTTGTGCGCCAGATTCTGATGGATCAGGTTGCGCAGCGCCTCTTGCGGCGGCGCCGTATCCAGATGCGAGTCCGCCAGCGCCTTCTTCATGACGTGGGCGCAATGCGTCGTGAGTCGCAGGACCAGCTGGTCCCGCGTCTGACAGAAGCGGTAGAGCGTCGCTTTGCTCACGCCCACGGCTTTCGCCAGTTCCTGCAGGGTGCCCCTGGGCTGGTCGACCATTGCCATCGCCAACGCCACCAGAAGTTTTTCGTGCCCCGCCTCGTCAGACATTTTCTGCCCCTGTTCTGTCATGGAACTTCATCAGGCGTTATTGAATCATGCGTGATTCACTTTGTACAAACTTTGGCGAAGTTGGCAAGTGAAAACTTGTTAAGCGTCATTCAATCAACTTCACAGAATCAAATGAATCGTTATTGATTCAAATTAAGCAATCGGGTAGCATCAGCGACTTGTTGAATTCAGGACGCCGCGGGCGGGGGTTGCTATGTTGAAGAATCAGACCAGGTGGCAGTGGCCCCTGACGGCGTTGGTGATGTCGATCGTTTTGGCAGGTTGCGGGGCAGAACAGGACGCCCATTCGCAGGCGTCCGAACCGCGCGCCGTTCAGGTGCTGGCGGTGCAACCCGAACGCTACGCGCTCACCAGCGCGTTGCCGGGGCGGGTGGAACCCATGCGGGTGGCGGAAGTGCGTGCCCGCGTGGCGGGCATCGTGCTTAGCCGCAATTTCGAGGAAGGCGCCGACGTGAAGGCGGGGGACGTGCTGTTCCGCATTGATCCGGCGCCGTTCAAGGCGGCGTTGTCGCGCGCCCAGGGCGAACTGGCCAAGGCGGATGCCGCCGTGTCGGACGCCCAGGCCATCGTCAAGCGCTATACGCCGCTGGTCAAGATCGAAGCCGTGAGTCAGCAGGACTTCGACACCGCCACCACCACGCTCAAGAGCGCCCAGGCCGCGCGCCGCTCGGCGCAGGCCGACGTGGAAACCGCGCAATTGAACCTGGACTACGCCACGGTCAAGGCGCCGATATCGGGGCGCATCGGCCGCGCCCAGGTCACAGAAGGCGCGCTGGTGGGCCAGAACGAGGCCACCGTTATGGCGAAGATCCAGCAATTGGACCCGATCTACGTGGACTTTACCCAGCCTGTCGCGGACATGCTGCGCATGCGCGCCGCGCTGCAGGACGGCAGCCTGGGGCAGGGCGAGGGTGCCGCCATTTCCCTCACCATCGACGGCACCGACCAGAAGCGCAACGGGCGCCTGCTGTTCTCGGACATCGCGGTGGACCGGACCACGGGGCAGGTGTCCGTGCGCGGCGAATTCGCCAACCCCGACGTGCTGCTGCTGCCGGGCATGTACGTGCGCGTGCAGACGCGGCAAGGGGTGGACCCCGAAGCCATCCTGGTGCCGCAGCGCGCCGTGCTGCGCAGCACCGACGGCAAGCCGCAGGTGATGGTGGTGGGCAAGGACGAGGTCGTGGAGTCCCGCCTGGTGCAGACCGGCACGATGCGCGGCGGCGACTGGCACATCGTGGAGGGCCTGAACGCGGGCGACCGCGTCATTGTGGGCGGCGTCAACGCCGCCGTGCCCGGCCAGAAAGTCAGCGTGACGCCCGCGGCCGAGCCCAAGGTCGCGGCCGCCGGCAAGGCTTCCGCCTCTGCCGCGAACTGACCGTCCGCCCGCGCACCCCATGCCTTCGCAAGGATAGATCATGTCCAAGTTTTTCATTGGCCGCCCCAATTTCGCGTGGGTGGTGGCCATCTTCATTTCGCTGGCGGGCCTGTTGGCGATTCCGTCGCTGCCGGTCTCGCAGTTTCCGGTGGTGGCGCCGCCCCAGGTGACCATCGCCGCCGTATACCCGGGCGCCTCCGCCTCGGTGCTGGTCGATTCGGTGACGAGCGTCATCGAAGAAGAGCTGAATGGCGCCAAGCACATGCTGTACTACGAGTCGTCCAGCAGCTCCAGCGGCAGCGCGGAAATCACCGTCACCTTCGAGCCGGGCACGGACCCCGACCTGGCCCAGGTCGACGTGCAGAACCGCATCAAGAAGGCGGAGGCGCGCCTGCCGTCCGCCGTGACGCAGCAGGGCCTGCAGGTCGAACAGGCCAGCTCGAACTTCCTGATGATCTACGCCCTGACCTACAAGGGCGACGATGCACACAAGGACGTGGTGGGCCTGTCGGACTACGCGGCGCGCCATATCAACAACGAAATCCGTCGCGTCGACGGCGTGGGCAAGGTGCAGTTCTTCGGCGCCGAAGCGGCCATGCGGGTGTGGATCGACCCGCAGAAGTTGCTGGGCCTGGGCCTGTCGGTGGCCGACGTCAACGCCGCCATCGCCGCCCAGAACGTGCAGGTGCCGGCAGGCAGCTTCGGCAGCCGTCCCGGTTCGGCCGAGCAGGAACTGACGGCTACGCTGGCCGTGAAGGGCATGCTGGATTCGCCGGAAGAATTCGGCAGGATCGTGCTGCGCGCCAACGACGACGGCTCGTCCGTGCACCTGGCGGACGTGGCGCGCCTGGAAGTGGGCCGCCAGAGCTACGACTTTGAAACGCGCCTGAATGGCAAGAAGTCGGTCGGCGCTGCCGTGCAGCTGGCGCCCGGCGCCAATGCGATCGATACGGTCAAGGCCGTGAAGGCGCGCCTGCAGGAGCTGTCCGCCTCGTTCCCGGAAGACGTGGAATTCTCGGTGCCGTTCGACACGTCGCGCTTTGTCAGCGTGGCAATTGAAAAGGTCGTGCACACGCTGCTTGAGGCGATGGTGCTGGTCTTCCTGGTGATGTTCCTGTTCCTGCAGAACATCCGCTACACGCTGATCCCCACGATCGTGGTGCCCGTCTGCCTGCTGGGCACGTTCGCGGTGATGTCGGTGCTGGGCTTCTCGGTGAACATGATGACGATGTTCGGCATGGTGCTGGCCATCGGCATCCTGGTGGATGACGCCATCGTGGTGGTCGAGAACGTGGAACGCATCATGGCCGAAGAAGGCTTGCCGCCGCGCGAGGCCACGATCAAGGCGATGGAGCAGGTGTCTGGCGCCATCGTCGGCA
>Ga0213827_1001573_pt1 | contig 12998 bp, 8 predicted proteins | sample MC6MC0898MG_FD_180669 | JGI IMG/M metagenome (GOLD analysis project Ga0213827, IMG submission 180669) | Enriched soil aggregate microbial communities from Iowa State University, Ames, United States - MC6-MC0898-MG | ecosystem: Environmental > Terrestrial > Soil > Unclassified | place: USA: Iowa...
AAGAAGCAGTACAACGATAGCGTCAAGCACATCGAAGACGGCTTCAACCCAGGCGCTCGTATCGGTTACTTCCTGACCGACGACGTTTCGATCGATCTGAACTACGATCAGACTCACCACACCCGTTCGAACGACGGTACTGGCAACCAGAAGATCAAAGGTGACACTGCCTCCCTGCTGGGTACCTACCACTTCGGTCAGGCTGGCGTAGATTCCCTGCGTCCGTACGTTTCCGGTGGTTTCGGTCACCAGAGCCGCACCAACGTGCAGGCTGACGGTCACAGCGGTCGCGATCAGACCACTCAAGCCATCGTGGGTACCGGTGTTAAGTACTACTTCACCAACAACCTGTTCGCCCGTGCTGGCGTTGAAGCCGACTACGGTCTGGACAACGGTAAGTGGGACTACTCCGCCCTGGTTGGTCTGGGTGTGAACTTCGGCGGCAACGCCGGCGCAGTCGCTCCAGCTCCAGTTCCGGCACCGGCTCCAGAGCCAGAGCCAGAAGCTCCAGTTGCTGAAGTGGTACGCGTTGAGCTGGACGTCAAGTTTGACTTCGACAAATCTGTTGTTAAGCCAAACAGCTACGCTGACGTGAAAAACCTGGCTGACTTCATGAAGCAGTACCCACAGACCACCACCGTGGTTGAAGGTCACACTGACTCCGTAGGTCCAGACGCTTACAACCAGAAGCTGTCCCAGCGTCGTGCTGACGCTGTTAAGCAAGTTCTGGTCAAAGACGGCATTGACGCTGGTCGCGTTAGCTCCGTTGGTTACGGCGAATCCCGCCCAGTTGCTGACAACGCAACTGACGCTGGCCGTGCTGTTAACCGTCGCGTAGAAGCGCAGGTTGAAGCTCAAGCTAAGTAATTAGCTCGCAGCTCGCGAAAAGCCCGGCTTCGGCCGGGCTTTTCTTTGCCTGCGATTTGGTGTCGGCAATGGCTCAAAGCGCTGCGCTGGAGGGCTTATCGAACTGCGCAACGGATGCAGGCAGTATCGGTTCAACGGATGCACATGCTGCCACCGCACCAATCACTAGAATAGCCGGGCTTTTCAACTGGAAGCTGTAGGCGTCTTCCTGCATTGCCGTCAGGCTGCTCCGGCACTCCCGCTGGTGCGGTAGCGAGGCATTTTCGATCATCGCCACCGGCGTGTCGGCTGGCATTCCTGCGGTCATCAGCTGTTGGCGAATATCGCCCAGTTTCGCCACGCCCATGTAAATCACCAGGGTTGTACCGCCCTGGGCCAGTGCACTCCAGTTGAGCTCACTGTCGTCCTGGGTGTGCGCCGTCACCAGGGTCACACCACGTGCTACGCCGCGTAGGGTCAGTGAAATATCGCATTGCGTGGCCCCCGCCAGGCCGGCGGTAATGCCATTGACCAGTTCGACCTCGACCTGACGTTCGCGCAACCACTGTGCTTCTTCACCACCCCGGCCAAATATGCACGGGTCGCCACCCTTGAGCCGCACCACGCACTTGCCCTGGCGGGCATAACGCAGCATCAGCCGATGGATGAATGCTTGTGGGGTCGAGCGACAGCCACCGCGTTTGCCGACGGCAATCACGCGTGCCTGCGGGCAATGCTCCAGCACGGCTTGATTGACCAGATCATCGATCATTACCACGTCTGCTTCCCTCAATGCCCGAACTGCCTTGAGGGTCAGCAACTCAGGGTCGCCCGGGCCTGCACCCACCAACCAGACTTTTGCGCTCATGTTGCATTCCTCACGAGGTGATTGCGCTTGGCCGCACTTTGGCTGCCAGCAGACGCTTGATTTCCGGGACACAGGAGCCGCATTGCGTGCCGCAACCCAGTTGTTGTTTCAGGCCTTGCAGATCCAGGCCGCTGCGAATGCCGGCGCACACTGCGCTGTGGCTGACGTTCTTGCAGTTACACAGGGTTTTCTGCGCGCCAGGGTTGGCACCGGCAGCGCCCGGCGGAGCGCTCAAGGGCGCCAGCAGCCAGGGTCGCAGCTGCGCATCGACACGACCTTCCAGCCAGAGGTTCTGCAGCCAGTGGCGGGCCAGCGTTTCCCCGGCCAGGCGGATCGCGGTGATGCGTCCCTGTTCGATGCGCACGCGCTTGCCGATGGCGCGACGCGAATCGTCGTAGGCCAATACCGGGCCATGGTCCAAACCAAGGTGCAGATCGATCTCCTGCAGCCGTTGTGGGGCCGGCGGCTGGGCGCAGGCGGCGCGTATCAACAGCGCCGGGCGTTCACGTCCGGCAAGGCTGAGGCTGACGTAGGCAAAGTCCTCGCACAGCGGGCGCAGCGCCTCGAAATGCTGTTGAACATTGCCTTCGACCAGGGCGAAGAATTGCCACGGTAGTTCAACGGCCTCAATCCTCACGCCGCTGTGTTTCAGCTCGGGCTGTTTGGACAGTGGGTCGAACGCCGGCTGGGTCAGGACGTTGACGCCGCCCTTGAGGAAGCGGTCGCCCCAGTGCATGGGCAGAAAGGCCTGCCCCGGGCGTACCGAGTCATCACTGGCGAGCGCGACGATCACACTGCCGCGGCGACTCTTGAGGTTGACCAGGTCGCCAGCATTCAAGTGTTGGCGCTGCAGCTCATCCGGGTGCAGGCTCAGCAGCGCTTCGCTGACATGGCCAAACAGCTGCGCCGCAGTGCCGGTGCGGCTCATGCCGTGCCATTGATCTCGCAGGCGTCCGGTGATCAGGGTCAGGGGAAAGTGCGCGTCCCGTTGTTCCTTGGCGGCGCAAAAAGGCTCGGCGATAAATTGCGCGCGGCCGCTGGTCGTGGGAAATATCCCGTCCACGTAGAGGCGCGGTGTACCGCTGGTGGCGCCCTGGGGGAAGGGCCATTGCTGTGGACCCAGATGGTCGAGCAGGGCGTGACTGAGACCGGACAGGTCCAGGTCGCGTCCGCGGGTCAGCTGTTTGAATTCATCGAACAACTGCCCTGGTTGGTCGAAGGCAAACAGGCTGGCCTGACCCGGGCGCAGGTGCTTCTCCAGGCGCTGGGCGAAATCCACGGTAATAGCCCAGTCCGGGCGAGCTTCGCCGGGTGCGGGAATTGCCCGGCGAACGTGGGAAATCCGCCGCTCGGAGTTGGTCACCGTGCCTTCCTTCTCGCCCCAGCTCGCGGCCGGTAGCAGCAAATCGGCGAAGGGCGCGGTTTCGGTGGTGGCAAAGGCTTCCTGCAAGACCACGAAAGGACATGCCTGCAGGGCTGCGCGCACGTTCTGTTGGTCAGGCAGTGACTGCGCCGGGTTGGTGCAGGCGATCCACAGTGCCTTGATTTTGCCGCTGTTGACCTGCTCGAACAGTTCGATGGCGCTCAGCCCGGGGGATTCCGGCAGCGTGGGCACGCTCCAATAGGCGGCTACCTCGGCGCGATGCCCGGCATGGCTGGCCTCGCGATGGCCTGGCAGCAGATTGGCCAGGCTGCCGGTTTCTCGCCCGCCCATGGCATTCGGCTGACCGGTAAGGGAGAAGGGACCCGCGCCCGGACGGCCGATTTGTCCGGTGGCCAGGTGCAGATTGATCAGTGCGCTGTTTTTCGCACTGCCGGCGGTGGACTGGTTCAAGCCCATGCACCACAACGACAGAAAGCTCGGCGAGGTGCCGACCCATTCCGCGCACTGCTGTAGCTGCGCGACGCTGATGCCGCACAGTTGCGCCACCCTGTGGGGGGTGTAGTCGCGCACCAGGTTTTTCAGTTCGGCCAGCCCCTCGGTGTGGGCCTGGATAAAGCTGCGGTCGATCCAGCCTTCCCACAGCAACAGGTGCAAGATGCCGTGGAACAACGCGACATCGCTGCCCGGCAGAATCGCCAGGTGCAGGTCCGCCAGGTCGCAGGTGTCGGTGCGCCGAGGGTCGATGACGATGACCTTCATCTGCGGCCGACGGGCCCGGGCTTGCTCAAGACGGCGAAACAGCACCGGATGGGCGTAGGCCATGTTACTGCCGACGATCATCACGCAATCGCTCAGTTCCAGGTCTTCGTAGCTGCAGGGCGGCGCATCGGCGCCCAGGCTGCGCTTGTAGCCCACCACCGCCGACGACATGCACAGCCGCGAATTACTGTCGATGTTGTTGGTGCCCACCAGGGCCCGCGCCAGTTTGTTGAAGGCGTAGTAGTCCTCGGTCAGCAGTTGCCCGGAGATGTAGAACGCCACACTGTCCGGGCCGTGCTCGGCGATGGTTCGGGCAAACACGCTGGCGGCGTGGTCCAGGGCGCTGTCCCAGTCGGTGCGGGCGCGGGCCAGGCCCTTGCCCAGACGCAACTGCGGGTACAGCGCGCGGGCCGCCAGGTCGCCGGTCAGGTGCAGGGTCGAGCCCTTGCTGCACAGTTTGCCGTAGTTGGCCGGGTGCGTCGGGTCGCCGCTGACGCCGAGGATCTGCTCGCCGTCATGCTCGATCAAGACGCCGCAGCCCACCCCGCAATAGCAGCAAGTCGAGGCAGTCGTCTGGCGCTTCATCACGATGCTTCCTGCAGTGCCAGATCCTGGTCGCCGGCAGCGGTCAATGCCGGTTCGCCAAACATCAGGTGATCACGGATCGCGGTTATGCCCTGGTGTTCGCGGATCTGCCGGAAATACCAGGCGCCATCGGCGGTATCGCCATACAGGCAGGCGCCGACCAGCACGTCATCCTTGATCACCAGCTTTTTATAGATACCGCCGATCGGATCGCGCAGGGTGATGGTCTCGGTGCCTTCGCCCCCCATGAAGTCGCCAGCGGAGAACAGGTCGATGCCGGTGACTTTCAGCTTGGTCGAGGTCACCGAGCCTTTGTAGGTGGCAAAACCCAGCTGTGCCAGGTGGTTGGCGCAGACCTTGGCCTGCTCGAACAGTGGCGCCACCAGGCCATAGGCGATGCCGCGATGGCTGGCGCATTCGCCAATGGCGTAGATGCGTGGGTCATAAGTCTGCAGGGTGTCGTTGACCAGGATGCCGCGGTTGCAGGGCAGGCCGGCCCGCTCTGCGAGTTCGCTGGCCGGGCGAATCCCGGCGGCCATCACCACCAGGTCGGCGGGGATGATCTCGCCGTTCTTGAACTGCACCGAGCCGACCCGGCCGTTACCGGCGTCGAGCAGGGCCTGGGTCTGCTCACCCAGGCGAAAGTGCAGGCCACGCTGTTCCAGGGCGGTCTGCAGTAACTGGCCGCTGGTCTTGTCCAGTTGCCGCTCCAGCAGCCACTCGCCGATGTGCACCACGGTGACGTGCATGCCACGCAGCATCAGGCCGTTGGCCGCCTCCAGGCCCAGCAGGCCGCCGCCGATGACCACGGCGTGGCGGTGGGTGCGGGCGGTGTCGATCATGGTCTGGGTGTCGGCGATGTCACGGTAGCCAATCACCCCCTGCAGGGTGTTGCCCGGGATCGGCAGCATGAAGGGCGTCGAGCCGGTGGCGATCAACAGGCGGTCGTATTCGGCGCTGCTGCCGTCGGCAGCGATGACCCGGCGCTTGACCCGGTCGATTTCCACGACTTTGCGGTTGAGCAGCAAGGTGATGTTGTGGTCCTGGTACCACGCGAGGTCGTTGAGCTCGATATCTTCGAAGGTCTGTTCACCTGCGAGCACCGGGGACAGCAGGATACGGTTGTAGTTGGTGTGGGGTTCGGCACCGAACACCGTGATGTCATACAGTTCGCTGCTCAGTTTGAGCAGTTCTTCGAGCGTGCGGATCCCGGCCATCCCGTTGCCGATCATCACCAGTTTCAATTTTTTCATCGGGTTCTCCGCAAGCTCAGGCCGGTGTCATCGGTTCGATGGGACTGGCTCGGTGTCTTTTGCGCAAACAAAAAAAGGCGTCCCGCTAGTGGCCTAGCGAGGACGCCTTTGTCCTGGTCCCGTTCTCTCGGGCAGCGCACCCTTCGTCGTTGAAGGCTGGGCTTTATGTGTGGTGAAAGGGCTAATGCAGTGGTTGTGCCAAGTGGCGCAGGCCTTGGGTTTATCAGGCCCGTCGGGGTGTTCGGGCGGTGCCGGCCGGGTTTTCTGCACCGATTGAAGGCGCGGTGCACAGCAATGGCGCGACGCCCACGGGGTTGCGGGGCCCAGGGTCAGTGACGAACAAGGGAAAACAGCAACACCAGGTTAATCATCAGCAACACCAGCGCCAGGGTGCGCCAGACCTTAACCGGCTCGCGCTCCAACAGCGGTCTGGGGCGCACGCTCAAGCTGCCGCGCTCGCCGTGTTCGAGAATCAGCAGCCATTGCTCGGCGGTTTCGTAGCGCTGGGCCGGGTCGGCGCTTACCCCGCGCTCCAGGCTTTGTCCCAGCCAGTCCGGCAGATCCGGGCGGTAGCGCTGGGCATTCACCGGCTGGCCGAAGCGTGGGCGCTGGAAGGCTTCGATTTCGCCGTAGGGAAAATGCCCGGTGGCCAGGTAATACAGGGTCACGCCGACGGCATACAGGTCTTGTTGCGCGGACGGCGGCTCACCGTTGAAGGCTTCCGGGGCGATGTAGCTCGGGGTGCCGGGCAGTGCGTTGGCCTGGTCTGCGGATAAACCCGGGCAGTACGTCAGGCCGAAATCCAGCAGGCGCAACTCACCGTCTTCACTGAGCAGCAGGTTTTCCGGCTTGATGTCGCGGTGCAGGATCTGCCGCCGATGCAACAGGCCCACCGCGCGCAACAGACGCTCGGCCAGTGCCTGCCATTGCGCCAGCGGCAGCGGACCGCTCTGGGCGAAGGTCTGGGCAAGGGTCTGCCCCGGGTATTCACGCATCAGGTAGTACAGGTGCTGACGCTGGGTGGCCGGATGGACCTCGGGAAAACTGCGTCCGGCGACGCGCTTGAGAAACCACTCCTCCGATAGCAGGGCCTGGGCGGCCTGGCTGTCGTCGCTCAACTGCGCCGGCAAGGTTTTCAGCAGCCATGGCTGCTGCTGGCTGTCGTGGACCCGATAGATCAGTGACTGTTGGCTGTGCCCCAGCAGTTTCTCGACCTGCCAACCTTCGAAGCGCTGGCCGGGCTTGAGGGGCGGAGGCAGGGGCCACTGTTGCAGGTGGACCAGCGCGTCGCCGATGCTTGCCTCGCCGAGGGCGTCGACCCGCACCAGCAGCGCGCTGGCGTTGTCCTGGCTGCCGGCCAGGTGCGCGGCATTGACCAGGGTCTGTGCCGCGCTGTGCAGGTCAGGTTGATCGCGCAGAATCGCGGCAATCGTGGTGTCGCCCAAGGTAGCCCAGACCCCGTCGCTGAGCAGCACGAAGCACTCGCCGGCGCGCAACTCGCCGTCGAGAAAATCCAGCACCAGGTGTTGGTCCAGGCCCAGGGCGCGCTTGAGCACATGCTGCATGCCCGGTTGCTCCCAGACGTGGTCCTCGCTGATGCGTTGCAATTGCTCGGCGTGCCAGCGATATACCCGGCAATCACCGACGTGGGCCAGGGTGAAGCGTTGTCCGCGCAACACCAGCGCACTGACAGTGGTGAGCAGCGGCAGGCCGCCACCGTTGGCCTGCAGCCAGCGGTTCTGCGCCAGCAGCAGGCGGTCCAGGGACTGCGCCACACTCCAGGTCTGCGGGGTGGCGTAGTAGTCCAGCGCCAGCGCCTGTAAGGTGGTGCGTGCCGCCAACCCGCCATCGGCGCATTGGCTGACGCCATCGGCGATGGCAAACAGAAACCCCTTACTCGCCGCCAGCTCGGCGGCGGGAGTGACCAGGCGCAGGGCGTCCTGGTTTTCCTCTCGCGGGCCGATGGCGCTGGCTTCGGCAAAGCTCAATTGCAGGCTCATCGACGCCTCAGACCCGCGCCGCGGTCACGGCGGCCGAACCCCAGGTGGTTCTCCAGCGCCGCTTGACCCCGTGCAGGCCGAACCACGCCAGGACGCCGAGGCTGGCGAACAGCCACAAGGCCAGTTGATAGCTGCCGGTGCTCTGTTTGATCGCTCCCATGCCGGCGGCGAGGGCAAACCCGCCGATCCCTCCCGCCATGCCGATCAAGCCGGTCATCACGCCGATCTCGCGGCGAAAACGCTGGGGCACCAACTGGAACACCGCGCCATTGCCGGCGCCAAGGCCGAGCATGGTGCAGACGAACAGGGCCAGTGCCGCATAGGAACTGGGCAGATTGAAGCCCACGGCGGCAATGCACACGACCGCGACGCCGTACATCAGCAGCAGGGTGCGGATCCCGCCGAAGCGATCAGCCAGGGCGCCACCCAGTGGCCGCATCAGGCTGCCGCCAAACACGCAGGCGGCGGTGTAGTAGCCGGCAGTTACCGGGCTCAGGCCGTACTGGTCGTTGAAGTAGCCGGGCAGGGCGCTGGCCAGGCCGATGAAACCGCCAAAGGTCACGCAGTAGAAGAACATGAACCACCAGCTGTCACGATCACCCAGGGCCTTGAAGTAGTCGCTCATGGATTTGGCCTTGGGCCGTTGCGGTGCGTTTTTCGCCAGCCAGGCAAAGACGATCAGGGTCAGGATCAGCGGGATCAGGGCGAAGCCGAATACGTTGCTCCAGCCAAACGCGGCTGCCAGCACCGGCGCGATCAGCGCGGCGAGCACGGTGCCCGAGTTGCCCGCACCGGCGATGCCCATGGCCTTGCCCTGGTGCTGCGGCGGGTACCACTGCGAGGCCAGGGGCAGGGCGACGGCAAACGAGGCCCCGGCCATGCCCAGGAACACCCCCAACAGCAGGGCTTGCTCGTAGCTGTGGATGCCCAGCTTCCAGGCGCCGAACAGCGCGCAGATGACGATGACCTGGCCAATCAGGCCGGCGGTCTTGGGTGACAGGCGGTCGGCGAGCAGGCCCATGACAAACCGCAAGAAGGCCCCGGCGAGGATCGGCGTGGCCACCACCAGCCCGCGCTGTTGGGTGGTCAGGTGCAGGTCGGCGGCAATTTGCACCGCGAGGGGGCCCAGCAGGTACCAGACCATGAAGCTCAGGTCGAAATACAGGAATGCCGAGAACAGGGTCGGGGTATGACCGGATTTCCAGAAGCTTGAATTCATCGCGCACCTCAGCGGTTAAGAGTCTCGAAGGAAGTCGTGAGCTTGGCGGTGGCGCGCCGCGACGGCCGCACCACCGGCCCCGGGCTGTGGGGCCAAAACGAAAAAACGCCGCAACCCGCTGCGCTTGCGCGAAAAGGGTGTGCGACGTCGTTGTCGTAGGTGGGGCAACCGCCGTTGGTTACCTGTGCCGATTACTTAGCGATATCTGTGCCAACCAGTGTGACCGAGGTGGAGCCAATCGGGTTGGGGGTCTGTGGGAGCTGTCTAGGGCTGCGATCTTTTGATCCTGGTTTTGGGGGCATATCCGTTGCTGCGGTGATGGCGGCTTGGGGTTCCGCCCTGACGGCGGGTCCCTTTTGTCAAACGCCCGGAATGCCGGCCCAGACAAAAGGAACCAAAAAGTCTTGCCCAAACGTACGGCCCCTCGCTAGGGCTCGGGGTTCCTTCGCTACGGTACCCATCCGGGGGCATCGCCCTCCGGTTTGCTGCGCTGCACCTCCTGGCGATGGTTCGACTGCGTCGAACGGCGCTGTGCGCCAATCCCCGGATGCATACCTTCGCTCAGCCTGCCGATGGGCGGTGGATCAAGATCAAGATCAAGATCAAGAGCCAGAGCACGGCGACCTGACAGTCGGCCTGAGTGGTAAGGGCGGGCGAGGCGGCCTACCGGCCGGCCTGCTTTTTCTGGCTGGAGTATTTCTGTGGGGTGTCATTGTGGGAGCTAGCCCTGCTAGCGATGGACGCCAACGATGACGCGCCAAGCCTGATTCAGCGCGGTGTTCACTCCAGCAACTCACTCATGGCAATGATCTGCTCGGCCACCTGGATCAGCTTCTGCTGGCGGCTCATGGCCTGGCGGCGCATCAGGGTGTAGGCCTGTTCTTCGTTGCAGGCCTTCATTTTCATCAGCAGACCTTTGGCCAGTTCTATGCGCTTGCGCTCGGCCAACTGCTGGTCTCGGGCAAACAGTTGGGCGCGCAGGGCCTGGTCGCTTTCAAAGCGCGCCATGGCCACATCGAGGATCGGCTGCAGGCGGGCGGCATGGATGCCTTCGACTATGTAGGCGCTGACGCCGGACTTGATCGCCTGGCGCATCACGCCCGGGTCGTGCTCGTCGGTGAACATCACGATCGGCCGTGGCTGGTCGCGGCTGACCAGCACCACTTGTTCCAGCACGTCGCGGCTGGGTGACTCGGTATCGATCAGGATCACGTCCGGGCGCACTGTTTCGACGCGCGCGGGCAGGTCGATGGTCAGGCCGGATTCGTCGATCACCTCAAACCCGGCTTCGGTCAGGGCGGTCTTCAGGCGTCCGACTTTTTTGGCGGTGTCGTTGATCAGCAGGATTCGCAACATGTTCATGCTCTCCTGTCAGGGCCGGGCGCGCAGGGCGGGGGTGTCGGTCATGGCGTGCAGGGTGAAACTGCGGGCATAGGCCGCCGGGTCCGTACCGTCCCAGATCTTGCCGTCGATCAATTGGCTGCTGCGCATCTCATGGCTGTCGGCGGTTATGCCCAGGGCTCCGGCCGCGTCGCGGTACAGGCCCAGTTGCTGGACCTGGCGGGCCACGCCCAGGTAATCCGGGTCGTCGCGCAGCAAGCCCCAGCGACGGAACTGGGTCATGAACCACATGCCGTCGCTCAAGTAGGGCATGTTCACCTCGCCATGGCCGTGAAAGCGCAGCGCATGCGGGTCCTGCCAGCGATTGCCGAGCCCGTCGGCGTAATCGCCCAGCAAGCGCGGTTCAATGTTGTCCACGCAGGTGTCGAGGTAGTCGGCGGCGCTGAGCAACTGGGCGGTGCTGCGGCGGTTTTCCGTGCTTTGTTCGATGAACCGGCTGGCTTCCAGGATCGTCATCACCAGCGCCCGGGCAGTATTGGGGTATTGCTCGACGAAGGCGCGGGTACAGCCGAGGACTTTTTCCGGATGGTCTGGCCAGATGGCCTGGCTCGTCGCCAGGGTAAAACCGAGGTTCTGATGCACCGCACTGGCGCTCCAGGGTTCACCCACGCAAAACCCGTCGATCCGCCCGGCCTGCAGATGCGCGACCATTTGCGGCGGTGGCACCACCACGCTGGTGACATCCTGCAGTGGATGAATCCCCTGGCTGGCCAGCCAGTAGTACAACCACATGGCGTGGGTGCCGGTGGGGAAGGTCTGGGCGAAGGTGAGTTTTGGGCGAGTTTGGTGCACGTGCCGATCCAGTGCCTCAGGACTGGTCACGCCCAGGCTTTGCAGACCGTGGGAAAGGTTGATGCTCTGCCCGTTGTGGTTCAGGCCCATGAGCACGGCCATGTCGCTGGCGGCCACACCGCCGATGCCCAGGTGCACCGCGTACACCAGGCCATAGAGGCTATGGGCGGCGTCCAGCTCGCCGCTGACCAGCTTGTCCCGCAGGTTGGCCCAGGACGATTGGCGCTTGAGGTTCAGCGTCAGGCCATAAGGCTGGGCAAAGCCCTGGGTGGCGGCAACGACCACCGAGGCGCAATCGCTAAGGGCCATGAAGCCCAGGTTGATCGAGGTCTTTTCCGGCGCGTCGCTGCCGTTGACCCAGGCCAGCGGGCCGACTGATGGTTCGTTCATCGAGAGTGCACCTTGCAAAAAAAACGTCGCCCCGGGCCCCTGTGCAAGCAAAGTCGGATGACGACGCCATGGTCTTTCGACTCATCCCGGCGCTGGCATGAGTACGGATAGGGTTCACGGTGCAAGGCATATGCCATTGCCCAGGGATTTGTACATGTACCTCGCCTGCGACCCCGATGCCCGGCTATAATCGCCGCCTTATTTCGCCGCCGACCGAGTCAAGCCCGCCCATGTATACCCTGGCCCGCCAACTGCTGTTCAAACTCTCCCCGGAAACCTCCCACGATCTGTCCCTGGACTTGATCGGCGCGGGCGGACGCCTGGGCCTGAACGGCTTGCTGTGCAAGGCGCCGGCCCATGTGCCGGTGAATGTCATGGGCCTGGACTTCCCCAACCCGGTCGGCCTGGCTGCAGGCCTGGACAAGAACGGCGCGGCCATCGACGGTTTTGCCCAGCTCGGGTTTGGTTTTGTCGAAATCGGCACCATCACCCCGCGCCCGCAACCGGGTAATCCAAAACCACGGATTTTCCGCTTGCCGCAAGCCGAGGCGATCATCAACCGCATGGGGTTCAACAACCTCGGCGTCGATCATTTGCTGGCCCGGGTTGCGGCGGCCAAGTACAAGGGCGTGCTGGGGATCAACATCGGCAAGAATTTCGACACCCCGGTCGAGCGTGCGGTCGACGATTACCTGATCTGCCTGGACAAGGTCTACGCCCACGCCAGCTATGTCACGGTCAACGTCAGCTCGCCGAATACCCCGGGGCTGCGCAGCCTGCAGTTCGGTGATTCGCTCAAGCAACTGCTCGCCGACCTGGCCACGCGCCGCGCCGAGTTGGCCCTGCGGCATGGCAAGCATGTGCCCCTGGCGATCAAGATCGCCCCGGACATGACGGACGAAGAAACCGCCCAGGTGGCACAGGCGCTGATCGAAACCGGCATGGACGCGGTCATCGCCACCAACACCACCCTGAGCCGCGTGGGCGTCGAAGGCATGGAGCACGGTGACGAGATGGGCGGCCTGTCGGGCGCCCCGGTGCGCGAGAAGAGCACCCATACGGTCAAGGTGCTGGCAGCGGAACTGGCTGGGCGTTTGCCGATCATCGCGGCGGGCGGGATTACCGAGGGGCGGCACGCGGCTGAGAAAATCGCTGCGGGTGCCAGCCTGGTGCAGATCTACTCGGGCTTCATCTACAAGGGCCCGGCGCTGATCCGTGAATCGGTCGACGCCATCGCTGCCCTGCGCTGAATCGCGCTTGTAGCAGCAATAAAAAAGGGCCCCTCAAGGGAGCCCCTGGGCCGAAGCCCGCCGTCCGGAGAGGACGTGCATGGTTAAGTCGTTACGTAATCAAGTTGTCGTGTCGGAGTGTGTGCCCTGTTTAGCCGACGGCGTGAAGTTCGTTGAGTCTGTGGATTCCCGCAGTGCCGGTCATACCGTCCCAGTTGTCGCCGCGTCCTTCTCGCCAGCCGTTAATCCAGGCTTGGCGTACCGACGGTAGA
>Ga0213827_1001578_pt1 | contig 12985 bp, 11 predicted proteins | sample MC6MC0898MG_FD_180669 | JGI IMG/M metagenome (GOLD analysis project Ga0213827, IMG submission 180669) | Enriched soil aggregate microbial communities from Iowa State University, Ames, United States - MC6-MC0898-MG | ecosystem: Environmental > Terrestrial > Soil > Unclassified | place: USA: Iowa...
TAGCCACACCGCCGATATGCTGGAAAAGCTCGGCATCCCTTACGAGGTGAAAGTGGTCTCTGCCCACCGTACCCCGGACCTGCTGTTCCAGTACGCCGAGGAGGCTGAGTCGCGTGGCATCGAGGTGATTATCGCCGGTGCTGGCGGCGCGGCCCACTTGCCTGGCATGTGTGCGGCCAAGACCCACCTGCCGGTACTGGGCGTGCCAGTGCAGTCGTCGATGCTCTCGGGGGTCGATTCGCTGCTGTCTATCGTGCAGATGCCTGCGGGCATTCCGGTTGCCACCCTGGCCATCGGCAAAGCGGGCGCGATCAACGCCGCCCTGCTGTCGGCGAGTATCCTTGGCGCCAAGCACCCGCAGTTTCACGCGGTGCTCAAGACTTTCCGTGCTGAGCAGACAGACAGTGTTCTGGAAAATCCAGACCCACGCATCGCCTGAGGTTGTTGACGATGAAGATCGGTGTAATCGGTGGCGGCCAGTTGGGCCGCATGCTGGCCCTGGCGGGAACTCCGCTGGGCATGAACTTCGCTTTCCTGGATCCGGCGCCGGACGCCTGTGCCGCTGCGCTGGGTGAGCATCTGCGGGCCGATTACGGCGATCAGGATCACTTGCGTCAACTGGCCGACGAAGTCGACCTGGTGACCTTCGAGTTCGAAAGCGTCCCGGCTGAAACCGTGGCCTTCCTGTCGCAGTTCGTCCCGGTCTACCCGAGCGCCGAAGCGCTGCGCATTGCTCGCGACCGCTGGTTCGAGAAAAGCATGTTCAAGGACCTGGGGATTCCGACCCCGGCGTTCGCGGACATCCAGTCACAAGCTGACCTGGACGCCGCCGTGGCTGCCATCGGCCTGCCCGCCGTGCTGAAAACCCGCACCCTGGGTTATGACGGCAAGGGCCAGAAAGTCCTGCGCACCGCGCAAGACGTGGTGGGTACCTTCGCCGAGCTGGGCAGCGTGGCCTGCCTGCTGGAAGGCTTCGTGCCGTTCACCGGGGAAGTCTCGCTGATTGCCGTGCGCGCCCGTGATGGGGAGACGAAGTTCTACCCGCTGGTGCACAACACCCACGACAGCGGCATTCTCAAGTTGTCCGTGGCCAGCACCGAGCATCCGTTGCAAGCCCTGGCCGAGGACTACTCGAGCCGTGTGCTCAAGCAACTGGACTACGTCGGCGTGATGGCGTTCGAGTTCTTTGAAGTCGACGGTGGCCTCAAGGCCAACGAAATCGCCCCGCGGGTCCACAACTCCGGGCACTGGACCACCGAAGGCGCCGAGTGCAGCCAGTTCGAAAACCACCTGCGCGCCGTTGCCGGCCTGCCGCTGGGCTCGACGGCCAAAGTCGGCGAAAGCGCGATGCTCAACTTCATTGGCGTGGTTCCGCCGGTGGAGCAGGTCATCGCCATCGACGATTGCCATCTGCACCACTACGGCAAGGCGTTCAAGGTCGGGCGCAAGGTCGGTCACGCCAACCTGCGCTGCGCCGACAAGGCCACGCTCGAGCAGCAGATCCTCAAGGTCCAGGCGCTGATCGCCGAGCAATAAACCCATGGCACCCTGGGAACCTTCGGTGCCCAGGGTTCTCTGATGGCAGGATGCCAAAGTCTGTCTAGGCTTTGGCATAGCTATTTCACTCAGAGGGAAGCGCCATGGGAATTATCGGAACCATCTTCATCGGATTGATCGTGGGCCTGCTGGCTCGTTTCCTGAAACCGGGTGATGACAGCATGGGCTGGATCATGACCATCCTGCTCGGTATCGCCGGCTCACTGGCCGCGACCTACGGCGGCCAGGCGCTGGGCATCTACCAGGCCGGTCAAGGCGCGGGCTTCCTCGGTGCCCTGGTGGGCGCGGTGGTGTTGCTGGTGATCTACGGTCTGGTCAGAAAGAACTGATTCAAGCGATCAAGCCCGCTGCGCGGTTCACGCGCAGCGGGCTAGAATGCCCGGCGACCCGTCTTCCCTTCTTTGCCGAGCACTTTCATGCGCCGTCTTCTGCTGACTCTTGTATTGCTGGGCACTGGCCTGGCCCATGCTGGCGACCTGCCGGAAACCGACTGGCTCGAACTGATGCCCAAGTCGGACCAACAGGCGCTGGAAGCCATGCCGGAAATCGACCACAACTCCCCGGAAGCCAACGGCACCTTCACCGACAAGGGTGGCTTGAAGCAGAGCAAGGGCCTGCCGGCGGTGATGTACTCGACCAAGACCGTGGCGGCGATGAACCACAAGCAGGTACGCATCGGTGGTTACCCGGTGCCGCTGGAAACCGACGGCAAGGGCCGCAGCACGCTGTTCTTCCTGGTGCCGTACCCGGGCGCCTGCATCCACGTGCCACCGCCGCCGCCCAATCAACTGGTGCTGGTGCGCTATCCCAAGGGACTGAAGCTGGACGACATCTACACACCCTTGTGGGTCAGTGGGACGTTGCAGATCGAGACGGTCAACAACGACCTGGCCGATGCCGCCTACGCCCTCGATGCCGCGCAAGTACGGGTGGTAAAAGAATCCGACCTGTAGGCGCTGCCGCAGGCTGCGATTTTTTTAAGCTAAACCGCCGCGCTGGCGATGCTCACACCCAACGTATGGCTCGCCCCCGGCGCCAACGTGATCACATCGCCCATCACGTTGGCCGTCTCGATGCACAGCATGCGCTGCCAGCCATCGTCGGCCATGTCGCTGAACGCTGCCGCGCGCTCGATCCAGGGATTCCAGATCACCGCCGTGCGTGAACCCCGGGCGGTCAACTGGATACGTCGCTCCCAGGCTGGGTCGACAATGCTCAGTTTGTCCGGGGTATTGAGGTAAATCCGGTCGGTTTCCCCACTGAACCGCAGGTCACCGTGCTGGGTGGCGGTGTTCCAGTTGTCCAGGGTCTCGATGTACTGCAGCCCGTCCACGCCTTCCACGTGCACGTTGCGCACGTCGCTGACCGCGAAGTAGCTGTGCAGCGCCTGGCTGATGGTGACGCTGTCGGTGCCCCGGTTGTGGCTGGTCAGATTGATCTGCAGCTGCTCATCCAGACGAATGCTCAGCTTCAGGTCGACCTGATGCGGCCAGCCGGGCAGGCCGTTTTCCGGCACGGGCAGGGCAAACACCACGTTCAGGCTGTCGCCCTCGGTTTCGATGCCTTCCAGTTCCCAGTCCAGCGTCCGCACCAGGCCGTGGGCGCTGGCGGGCTGATCGCTGACGCGCATGGCCTGCACGCTCGGTGGGTTGCGTTCGAGATTGCCGAACCACGGCCAGCACACGGGTACTCCGGCGCGGATGCTTTTGCCGGTCTGGAACACCGCCTCGTCGTTGAGCCAGATCAGGGGCGGTTGCCCGGCCAGTTGATAGCTGAGGATATGCGCGCCTTGCTGGGCTACCAGCAATTCGGCCTGACCCTGGCGAATCCGCCAGCAATTCAGTTGATCCAGTTTTACCGCTTCAACAGTGGGCGTGTTCATGGGACAGCTCTCGATCGGCAACAGGGGAGGATTCAACAGGCTCGTGGGGGTACCGAGCGGGTACGACCACTGCCGTCGATGGCAACAAACACGAACGCCGCTTCCGTAACCTTACGCCACTCGCTGGACAGCGGATCGTCGCTCCAGACCTCGACCAGCATCTTGATCGACGTACGACCGATCTCCTGGGCCTGGGTATAGAACGAGAGCTGTGCGCCGACGGCGACCGGTACCAGGAAAGCCATGCGATCGATGGCCACGGTGGCGACGCGCCCGCCGGCGATCTTGCTGGCCATCGCCGTGCCGGCCAAGTCCATCTGGGACACCAGCCAGCCGCCGAAAATATCGCCAAAGCCGTTGGTCTCGCGAGGAAGCGCGGTGATTTGCAGGGCCAGGTCGCCTTGCGGGATCGGATCGTCTTGTTCGAGTTCTATCATGCCGGGGGTGCCTCTGACCCGTGACTCTCATTGGTACTTCAGGTGAATAGCCGTCTTGAGAAAAACGATTCAGCCCGAACATACTACGTTCGTCGCGTTTTCCATAAGGCGTGCTAAAGGGAAACTCTGCGAAATCGACTGGTCGCACCAGCAGCGTCTTCGCACAGCAACCCTTGCAGCGTGTTGCAGGCTGCGAGTATATCGAGCGGTAGACCGCGCGACGACCGTCCGGTTCTCATTTTGCCTGTCAATTACGCGCATCCCTGTGCTTTTTCGAACAATTTGCTATCGTGCCGAACCTGCCCAAGCCCCAGCCAGCGTTGTTGGGGTTGCAGATCTGACTATAAGAGAAGCCCTTGCCATGACCACAGCGCCATCGAGCATAGCGTCACCCGCGCAGCCCGCACGTCCCTTGACCCGCAACGACTACAAGACCCTGTCGCTTTCTGCCCTGGGCGGTGCGCTGGAGTTCTACGACTTCATCATCTTCGTGTTTTTCGCCACGGTGGTCGGCAAGCTGTTCTTCCCGGCGGACATGCCCGAGTGGCTACGCCTGATGCAGACCTTCGGGATCTTTGCCGCCGGTTACCTGGCACGGCCACTGGGCGGCATCGTCATGGCCCACTTCGGTGACCTGCTGGGTCGCAAGAAGATGTTCACCCTGAGCATTTTCATGATGGCGGTGCCGACGTTGATCATGGGCCTGCTGCCGACCTATGCGCAGATCGGCATGTGGGCACCGATCCTGCTGTTGCTGATGCGGGTGATCCAGGGCGCCGCCATTGGTGGGGAAGTGCCGGGGGCCTGGGTGTTCGTTTCCGAGCACGTACCCGCGCGGCACATTGGCTACGCTTGTGGCACGCTGACATCAGGGCTGACCGCTGGCATCCTCCTGGGTTCGCTGGTGGCCACGGCGATCAACAGCCTCTATACCCCCGAGCAGGTGGCTGATTACGCCTGGCGGATCCCGTTCCTGCTGGGGGGCGTGTTTGGCCTGTTCTCGGTCTACCTGCGTCGCTGGCTGCACGAAACGCCGGTGTTCGCCGAGTTGCAACTGCGCAAGGCCCTGGCCGAAGAAGTGCCGCTGCGTGCGGTGCTGCGCGACCATCGCGGGGCCATCGCCATCTCGATGCTGCTGACCTGGCTGCTGTCGGCCGGGATCATCGTGGTCATTCTGATGACCCCGACCGTGCTGCAAACCGTCTACCACTTCTCGGCCACCACCGCCTTGCAGGCCAACAGCCTGGCGATCGTGTTTCTGAGCCTGGGCTGCGTGGCATCCGGCGCCCTGGCTGACCGCTTCGGTGCGGGCCGGGTGTTTGTGTTCGGCAGCGGCTTGCTGCTGCTGAGTTCGTGGACCTTCTATCACAGCCTGTTCAATCACCCGGACTGGCTGTTGCCGATGTACTCCCTGACCGGCCTGCTGGTCGGCACCATCGGCGCCGTGCCCTACGTCATGGTCAAGGCCTTCCCGGCCGTGGTGCGCTTCAGCGGCCTGTCGTTCTCCTACAACCTGGCGTACGCCATCTTCGGTGGCCTGACACCGATGGTCGTCACCTTGCTGCTCAAGGAAAGCCCGATGGGGCCGGCCTACTACGTGGCGATCATTTGCGGCGTGGGGATTATGGTGGGGGCGTATCTCTGGAAGAAGGGGCGTTAAGCCAACGCTTTCATCGACGGCACTGACCCCATCGCGAGCAGCCCGCTTGCGGCCTGCTCGCGATGACGGCGACGCGAAGCATCGTGTAAAACCAAATGCTGGCCTTTCATCTAATTGTCATATTCGAGTCATAGAGTGTTCACACGGCCTGCCGATACTTGGCCCCGACTCAACACACCCTATTACCAGGAGTAAGGCATGAAACTGAAGCGTTTGATGGCGGCAATGACTTTTGTCGCTGCTGGCGTTGCGACTGCCAACGCAGTTGCCGCTGTTGACCCTGCTATCCCGAGCTACACCAAGACCACTGGTGTGTCGGGCAACTTGTCCAGCGTCGGCTCCGATACCCTGGCCAACCTCATGACCCTGTGGGCCGAGAACTACAAAAAAGAATACCCGAACGTCAATATCCAGATTCAGGCTGCCGGTTCCTCGACCGCGCCACCTGCGCTGACTGAAGGCACCGCTAACCTGGGCCCGATGAGCCGCAAGATGAAGGACAACGAACTGCAGGCTTTCGAAACCAAGTACGGCTACAAGCCGACCGCCATCCCGGTTGCCGTGGATGCTCTGGCCGTGTTCGTGCACAAGGACAACCCGATCAAGCACCTGACCATGGAACAGGTCGATGCCGTGTTCTCCTCGACTCGCCTGTGCGGCGGCAAGGCTGACGTGAAAACCTGGGGTGACCTGGGTGTGACCGGCGACCTGGCCAATAAGCCGGTACAGCTGTTCGGTCGTAACTCGGTATCCGGCACTTATGGCTACTTCAAGGAAGAAGCCCTGTGCAAAGGCGACTTCAAGCCGAACGTCAACGAACAACCGGGCTCGGCCTCGGTGGTGCAATCGATCAGCTCGTCGCTGAACGGCATCGGCTACTCGGGTATCGGTTACAAGACCGCTAGCGTGAAGACCGTGGCCCTGGCCAAGAAAGGCAGCACTGACTTCGTCGAAGACACCGAAGAAAACGCCCTGAACGGCAAGTACCCGCTGTCGCGTTTCCTCTACGTGTACGTCAACAAGGCCCCGAACAAGCCTCTGGCCCCGCTGGAAGCCGAGTTCGTGAAACTGATCCTGTCGAAACAGGGCCAGGAAGTGGTCGTCAAGGACGGTTACATCCCACTGCCAGCCAAAGTCGCCGCCAAGGCACTGGCTGACCTGGGTCTGCACGAAGGCGGCGCTGACGTCGCAAAGAAGTAAAACCCTGATCCGGGGCTAGCCCCGGATCACCCAACATTTTTCGATCCACTGCCCGTTCCCTCGGGCGGCGGATTTGTTGCGTCACTGCATTGTCATCTTTCTGTCATACAGGATCGCTAGGGTGTGCGCATGAATGATCTGGCCAATTCCCCAATGACTACGACTTCCCCTCCCAAGCGCATTGATTTCAATACGCCTGAGCTGCAACGCAAGCGGCGCATTCGTGCGCTCAAGGATCGCCTGACCCGTTGGTACGTACTGATCGGCGGCCTTGCCGTGCTCGGCGCGATCACCCTGATTTTCTTCTTCCTGGCCTATGTCGTCGCCCCGCTGTTCCAGGGTGCCGAGCTGACTGCCAAAGACTCGATCACGCCTGCCTGGATGCAAGACGCCGGCAAGCCGTTGATGATTTCCCTCGAAGAGCAGAACCAGGTCGCCATGCGGGTTTCCGACAAGGGCCAGGCGCTGTTCTTTGACCTCGACAGTGGCGCCGAACTGCGTCGCGTCGACCTGCCGATCCCGGCCGGTGCCAGCGTTGCTTCGATCGGTGAAGACCAGCCCGGCAGCCCGCTGGTGATCGTCGGCCTGTCCAACGGCCAGGCCCTGGTGTTCCGTCACACCTATAAGGTCAGCTACCCGGATGGCAAGAAGACCATCTCGCCGGCCATCGAGTACCCCTACGGTGAGGCGCCGATTGCGCTGAACGAGCAGGGCGGCGCGCTGGAGCATGTCAGCCTCAACGCGACCGACTCGACCCTGGTCGTTGCCGGTTCCAGCGGTGCGCAGTTGCACGTCCTGGCGCTGAGCAAAGAAGAAAACATGATGACCGGTGAAATCACCAGTGATCAGCAGCGCATCGATTTGCCGCAAATGACCGAGTCGGTGAAAAACATCTTCATCGACCCACGCCAACAGTGGCTGTACGTGCTCAATGGTCGTGCCCAGGCCGACGTGTTCAGCCTGCGGGAAAAAAGCCTCAACGGTCGCTACAAGCTGCTCGAAGATGGCGAAAGCCAAGTCACCGCCAGCACCCAGCTGGTGGGCGGTATCTCGCTGATCATCGGTGACTCCAAGGGTGGCCTGGCCCAATGGTTCATGGCCCGCGACCCGGATGGCGAGCAACGCCTGAAGCAGATCCGGACCTTCCAGATGGGCACCGCGCCTATCGTTGAGATCACTGCCGAGGAACGTCGCAAAGGCTTTGTGGCCCTGGACGCTTCCGGCAAGCTCGGCGTGTTCCACAGCACCGCCCACCGCACCCTGCTGGTGGACCAGGTGGTCGACGGCCAGGGTATCTTCGGCCTGTCGCCGCGTGCCAACCGGGTGATCGTGGAGCAGGGCGGCAAGCTGCAACCGTTGCTGCTCGACAACCCGCACCCGGAGGTTTCCTGGAGCGCACTGTGGAGCAAGGTCTGGTACGAAAACTACGACGAGCCCAAGTACGTCTGGCAATCGACCGCGGCCAACACCGACTTCGAGCCCAAGCTGAGCTTGTCGCCGCTGACCTTCGGTACTTTGAAAGCGGCGTTCTACGCCATGCTGCTGGCCGCGCCACTGGCCGTTGCCGCGGCGATCTACACCGCCTACTTCATGGCGCCTGGCATGCGCCGCAAGGTCAAGCCGGTGATCGAGCTGATGGAAGCGATGCCGACGGTGATCCTCGGCTTCTTCGCCGGCCTGTTCCTCGCGCCTTATGTGGAAGGGCACTTGCCGGGCATCTTCAGCCTGCTGATGCTGCTGCCGATCGGCATTCTGCTGGCGGGCTTCATCTTCAGTCGCCTGCCAGAGTCGATCCGCCTGAAAGTGCCGGACGGCTGGGAAAGCGCGATCCTGATCCCGGTGATCATCTTCGTCGGCTGGCTCTCGCTGTACATGAGCCCGTACCTGGAGACCTGGTTCTTCGGCGGCGACATGCGGATGTGGATTTCCCACGACCTGGGCATTACCTACGACCAGCGCAACGCCCTGGTAGTCGGCCTGGCCATGGGTTTTGCAGTGATCCCGAACATCTACTCGATCGCTGAAGACGCCGTATTCAGTGTGCCGCGCGGCCTGACCCTGGGCTCGCTGGCCCTGGGTGCCACGCCATGGCAGACCATGACACGGGTGGTGATCCTCACCGCCAGCCCGGGCATTTTCTCGGCCTTGATGATCGGCATGGGGCGCGCAGTCGGCGAAACCATGATCGTGTTGATGGCCACCGGCAACACCCCGGTGATGGAGATGAACCTGTTCGAAGGCCTGCGGACCCTGGCGGCCAACGTTGCGGTGGAAATGCCGGAGTCGGAAGTCGGCGGTAGCCACTACCGCGTGCTGTTCCTCTCGGCCTTGGTGCTGCTGCTGTTCACCTTCGTCATGAATACCCTCGCGGAACTGATTCGTCAGCGTCTGCGCAAGAAATACTCGTCGCTTTAAGCAAAGGTAGAAGTCTGTGAAACAGAACTCCCTGAAAGGATGGTTCAAGAGCGGCGCCCCCGGTGTCTGGATCAGCGGTGGCGCGGTGTCCATCGCGGTCATCATGACCATTGGTTTGCTGGCGGTGATTGCCGTGCGCGGCCTCGGTCACTTCTGGCCGGCGGACTTGATTCACGCCAGTTACGACGTGCCCGGCCAGGCCAATCACCTGGTGGTCGGCGAAGTGGTGCAAAAGGAAGAAGTGCCGCGCGAGCGCCTGAAAAGCGCTGGCCTGCCGGTGCCGGACGTCGGCCCGGAGTTCATGACCCGCGAGCTGATCAAGGTCGGCAACCGTGACTTGAACGGCAACGATTTCACCTGGATCGTCGGCGAGTGGCTGACCGACCAGAAGACCCCGCCGGAGCTGATGGCCATCGAGCGTCGCGAGTGGGGCAACTTCTACGGTTACTTGGTCAACGTCAAACAGGACGGCAAGGTCATCGCTGAAGGCGAGGCGGCCTGGCCTGAGTTGCAGGCGCGCGTCGATCGCGTCAACCAGCTCGCGGCGCAGCTCAAAACCCTGGAGAAATCCGACATTGGCGCGATCAACGCCGGCCTCGAACGCATTCGTCTGCACGGCCGCAAACTGGAACTGGCGGGCAAACTCGACGCCGCTGCGCAAGCCGACATGGACGGCGAGCGCGCTGAACTGAACGCGCGTTATCAGGACATCGAAGCGCGCCTGGCGGACCTGCACGCCCAGTTCAACCGCGACAGCCTGACCGCTCGCGATGCCAACGGCAAAGAAGTCGTCATCGACATCGGCAAGGTAGTTCACGCCTACCAGCCGAACGCGATGGGCACGCTGACCAAGATCGGTTTCTACTTCAGCAAGGTCTGGGAATTCCTCAGCGACGACCCGCGCGAAGCCAACACTGAAGGCGGGATTTTCCCGGCCATCTTCGGCACCGTAATGATGACGCTGATCATGGCGATGATCGTGACGCCGTTCGGTGTGCTGGCAGCGGTTTACCTGCGTGAGTATGCAAAACAGAACACCATGACGCGGCTGATCCGCATCGCCGTGAACAACCTGGCGGGCGTTCCGGCGATTGTTTACGGCGTGTTCGGCCTCGGCTTCTTTGTGTACGTGCTGGGTGGTTCGGTTGACCGTTTGTTCTTCCCCGAAGCCTTGCCGGCGCCGACCTTCGGCACGCCGGGCCTGCTCTGGGCCTCGCTGACTCTGGCGCTGCTGGCGGTGCCGGTGGTGATCGTGGCGACGGAAGAAGGCCTGGCGCGGATTCCGCGCACCGTGCGCGAGGGCTCGTTGGCCCTCGGCGCGACCAAGGCTGAAACGCTGTGGAAGATTGTCCTGCCGATGGCCAGCCCGGCGATGATGACCGGGATGATCCTCGCGGTGGCGCGTGCCGCTGGTGAAGTGGCGCCGCTGATGCTGGTGGGCGTGGTCAAACTGGCGCCGTCGCTGCCACTGGATGGCAACTATCCATACCTGCATTTGGATCAGAAGATCATGCACTTGGGCTTCCACATCTATGACGTCGGCTTCCAGAGCCCGAACGTCGAAGCGGCGCGACCGCTGGTGTATGCCACGGCGCTGCTGCTGGTACTGGTGATCGCCACGCTGAACTTGTCGGCGGTGTACATCCGCAACCACCTGCGCGAGAAATACAAAGCATTGGATAGTTGATGCTGGCCCTGTAGGAGCACAGCTTGCTCGCGATGGCGATTTCAAGGACGCCATCGCGGGCAAGCCATGCTCCCACAAAGAATTGCGTAACCGCAGGCTCGGCCTGCGGCTCACTGAACCGAATTTGTCAGCACAGGGAGCCTCCCATGCAGCACGAAACACATACCCACGGCATCAACATGTCCGCCCTGGGCCGCGACAAGCAGAGCCTGAGCCTGGCGCAGGAAACCGTTGCCATCGAAGTCCCGGGCCTGAGCCTGTACTACGGCGACAAACAAGCGCTGTTCGACGTCAGCATGAACATCCCGAAACAGCGCGTGACCGCGTTCATCGGCCCGTCGGGTTGCGGCAAATCCACGCTGCTGCGCACCTTCAACCGCATGAACGATCTGGTCGACGGCTGCCGTGTCGAAGGCGCGATCAACCTCTACGGCCACAACATCTACCGCAAGGGCGAAGACGTCGCCGAGCTGCGTCGTCGCGTCGGCATGGTGTTCCAGAAGCCCAACCCGTTTCCGAAAACCATCTACGAAAACGTCGTGTATGGCTTGCGCATTCAGGGCATCAACAAAAAACGCGTGCTCGACGAAGCCGTCGAGTGGGCGTTGAAAGGCGCGGCGCTGTGGGACGAAGTCAAAGACCGTCTGCATGAATCGGCGCTGGGTTTGTCCGGTGGTCAGCAGCAACGTCTGGTGATCGCGCGCACCATCGCCGTGGAGCCGGAAGTGCTGCTGCTCGACGAACCGTGCTCGGCCCTTGACCCGATTTCGACGCTGAAAGTCGAAGAGCTGATCTACGAACTGAAATCCAAGTTCACCATCGTGATCGTGACCCACAACATGCAACAAGCCGCGCGGGTTTCCGACTACACGGCGTTCATGTACATGGGCAAGCTGGTGGAATTCGGCGACACCGATACGCTGTTCACCAATCCGGCGAAGAAACAGACCGAAGACTACATCACCGGGCGCTACGGCTAGCCGTAGAGCTGCGAGCCGTAAGCTTCAAGCGGCGAGTCAGAGCGGTTCGGCGTTACGACACAAATTGGCCTGCAGCTTGTAGCTTGCGGCTTACAGCTTTTGCGGAGCAATCGCATGATCAGTAAAGAAGGTTTAACCCATCACATCTCTGCACAGTTCAACGCCGAGCTTGAGGAAGTGCGCAGCCACCTCCTGGCGATGGGCGGGCTGGTGGAAAAGCAGGTCAACGACGCCGTCACCGCACTGATCGAGGCTGACTCCGGCCTGGCCCAGCAGGTGCGTGAGATCGACGACCAGATCAATCAGATGGAACGCAATATCGACGAAGAATGCCTGCGCATTCTCGCGCGTCGTCAGCCGGCGGCGTCGGACTTGCGGCTGATCATCAGCATCTCCAAATCGGTGATCGACCTCGAACGCATTGGCGACGAAGCGACCAAGATTGCCCGCCGCGCCATCCAGTTGTGCGAAGAGGGCGAGGCGCCGCGCGGTTACGTCGAGGTGCGCCACATTGGCGACCAGGTGCGCAACATGGTCCGCGATGCGCTGGACGCGTTTGCCCGTTTCGACGCCGACCTGGCGCTGTCGGTGGCGCAGTACGACAAGATCATCGACCGCGAATACAAGACCGCGCTGCGTGAGTTGGCGACCTACATGATGGAAGACCCGCGCTCTATCTCACGGGTCTTGAGCATCATTTGGGTGCTGCGTTCGCTGGAACGCATCGGCGACCACGCGCGCAACATCTCGGAACTGGTGATTTACCTGGTGCGCGGCACCGACGTGCGTCACCTTGGCCTCAAGCGCATGAAAGAAGAAGTTGAAGGCACAAGTGGCGAAACCGCTAATGTTCCGGGCAAAGCTGACGATAAGTAGGATTGCCCTGACTAAAACGCCTGGCCTTTCGGCCGGGCGTTTTTGCTTGTGGGACCGAATTCGAAAGCAGCACCCGCGAACGAAAAGTCCCGGCGTGACTGAAGGTTTGTGGCGATGTGCCACCAGCAAAGCGGTATGCTTGCCGGGATTTTTTAAAGGGGTTGTGGATGAGTAAGGTCAGTGTGTTGGTCGTGGACGATGCGTCGTTCATTCGTGACCTGGTGAAGAAGTGCCTGCGTAATTACTTCCCGGGCATTCGCATCGAAGATGCCGTCAACGGCAAAAAGGCTC
>Ga0213827_1001585_pt1 | contig 12940 bp, 8 predicted proteins | sample MC6MC0898MG_FD_180669 | JGI IMG/M metagenome (GOLD analysis project Ga0213827, IMG submission 180669) | Enriched soil aggregate microbial communities from Iowa State University, Ames, United States - MC6-MC0898-MG | ecosystem: Environmental > Terrestrial > Soil > Unclassified | place: USA: Iowa...
ATGAGGTGCAGCGTGAAGCGTGTGGTAATCAGCCTGTTGGCGTTGTCGGTGTCGTCGGCCTTGATGGCCGCCACCCCCAAATTCGATGGCGCGCGGATCTCCGCCGACGTCAAGGAACTGGCATCGGACGCCTACGAAGGCCGCTCGCCGGCCACCGCCGGTGAAGAGAAGACCATCGCCTTCCTGAGCAAGCAGTTCGCGGCGGCCGGCCTGCAGCCGGGCGGCGACCTCAAAGACGGCAAGCGCCTGTGGACCCAGGCCGTGCCGCTGCTCAAGGGCGATATCGTCGGTACCCCGAGCCTGTCGCTGAGCAGCAAGGGCACGCCGCAGACCCTGAGCCAGGGCAAGGAAATCGCCGTGCGCGCTGCGATGAACGGCGCCAGCGACGTGGACATCAAGAACGCGCCGCTGGTCTTCCTCGGCTACGGCGTCAAGGCCGCCGAGCGCAACTGGGACGACTTCAAGGGTGTGGACCTGAAGGGCAAGATCGCGGTCGTGCTGATCAACGATCCGGATTTTGAAACCGGCCAAGGCGACTTCGACGGCAAGGGCATGACCTATTACGGTCGCTGGACCTACAAGTACGAAGAAGGCGCGCGCCAGGGCGCCCTCGGCGTGCTGATCGTGCACGAGACCGCACCGGCCTCGTATGGTTGGGCGACCGTGGCCGGCTCCAACACCAACACCATGTTCGATGTGGTCCGTGACAACCCGGCCGAAGCGCATCCGCTGCTGGAAGGCTGGATCCAGCGCGATCTGGCGGTGGAGCTGTTCAAGCGGTCCGGCCTGGATTTCGAGGCGCTCAAGAAGCAGGCGCAGACCCGCGAGTTCAAGCCGGTGGAACTGAAGGGCGAAACCTTCTCGGCCAAGTATGCGGTCAAGACCGAGGTGATCACCTCGCACAACGTGGCCGCGCGCCTGGAAGGCAGCAAGCATCCGGATGAGACCGTGATCTACAGCGCGCACTGGGATCACATCGGTGTGGGCAAGCCGGACGCGAACGGTGACACCATCTTCAACGGCGCGCTGGACAACGCCAGCGGCACCGCTTCGCTGATCGAACTGGCCCGTGGCTTCGCCAAGGGCAAGCGTCCGGAGCGCTCGGTGCTGTTCCTGGCCGTCACCGCCGAGGAAAAGGGCCTGCTGGGTTCGGAGTACTACGCCACCCACCCGCTGTACCCGCTGGGCAAGACCGTGGCGCTGATCAACATGGACGGCATGGCGCCCTTCAGCCCCTCGCGTGATTTCGGCATCTACGGCTCGGCCAAGCTGGAGCTGCTGGACCAGCTCAAGGATGTCGCCAAGGGCTGGGACATCCGCTACACGCCGGACCCGAAGCCGGAAGCCGGCCTGTTCTTCCGCTCCGATCACTTCCCGTTCGCCAAGCGCGGCGTGCCGGCGGTGTCGTACTCGGCGGGCCAGGACTGGGTGGAGGGGGGCGTGGCGGCCGGCAAGGCCGCTTCGGATGACTACACCGCCAAGCGCTATCACCAGCAGGGCGACGAGTGGCAGCCGGACTGGACCTTCGCCGGTGCCTCGCGCGATCTGGAAGTGCTGTACACGCTGGGCAACCAGCTGGCCAACTCGCGCGCCTGGCCGAACTGGAGCGAAGACTCCCAGTTCCGCGCCCCGCGTGACGCCAGCGCCGCCGAGCGGAAGTGAGACCGCGTCCGGCCGGCATCGCCGGCCGGACCCCCAACCCGGCGCCACGCCATGCGTGGCGTCGCGGTTCCGGAACGAACGCCAGCCACCCATGGGGTGGCTCTACGCGGCTTCGTCCCACCAAACCCCGCCTTCGTCGCATGCCGCTTGTTCCCGCTGGCAGCAGGGCTATGCTCGCCTCACTCCCTCTGTGATGACGCCGCCGTGTTCGCCAGCCTCGCTCTGATCTTCCGCATTCTGTTGGCCTGGGCCGCTGCCATCGTGGTGGCGGGGTTCGTCTGGAGTGGCTTCTTCCACGGTATGGATGAAGGCCCCGGCTGGGTGTTCGGCTTGCTGGCCCTGTTCGTGATGGTGACCGCGCTGGGCAGCTGCATCGCCCATATCCGCCGGGTCCGGCACGCCGCCGGGCGCCTGGACGCGACCACCCTGTCCAGCCGCCAGCGCCGTCAGATCGAGGTGCCGATGGATGCCGGCCCGGCCTTCGCCCTGGTCGAAGCCGCCATCGCCGAGCTGCCACGGGTGGAAGACATCGAAAGCGCACCGGGCAGCCTGCAGGTGCGCGCCTACGTGCGCCGCGTGGATCCCTACAACGGCCGCCCGCCGTCCCGCTGGAACCTGCCTGCGCGGCTGGCGATCAAGCGCAACAGCGTGCTTGCCACGGTCACCCCGGGGCAGGGCACCAGCAGCGTGACCCTGCTGTTCGAGCCCGATGCCGGGGTCTGGGCGGACCTGCTGGCGGTGGACGAAGGCAGCAACCATGAGAACGCCGAAGCCGTCAGCCGCGCGATCACCCGCCGGGTGGCCGAGCAGCGCCGCGACGAGCAGGCCGCCGCCGAGCAGACCTCGACCGAGAAGGAACTGTCGGTGGCCAAGCTCAACCTGCTGCATGCCCAGGTCGAGCCGCATTTCCTCTACAACACGCTGGCCAACGCGCAGGTGCTGACCCGTACCGATCCACCGCGCGCCGACCAGATGCTCGGGCACCTGATCCAGTACCTGCGCAGCTCGCTGCCCAGCGTGGAAGAGTCGATGTCGACCTTGGGCGTGGAGCTGGAGCGCACCCAGGCCTACCTGGAAATCCTCAAGATCCGCATGGGCGCACGCCTGGCCCTGCAGGTGGATGTACCCCCGGCCCTGCTCAGCCTGCCGCTGCCCTCGATGGCGCTGCAGACCCTGGTCGAGAATGCGATCAAACACGGCCTGGAGCCCAAGCCCGGCGGTGGCACGGTGTGGATCATCGCGCGCGCCTTCGAGGACCATGTCACCCTCACCGTGGCCGATGATGGCCTCGGTTTCGGCCAGGGCACCAGTGGCACCGGCATCGGTCTGAAGAACCTGCGCGAACGCTTGCGCCTGACCTGCGGTGAGCGCGCCAGCGTGGCCATCGTGTCCAACTTCCCCAGCGGCGTGGCAGCGACCATCACCCTGCCGCGCGACGCACGTGAGGCGATCCATGCAGCTTGATGCGCTCATTGCCGAAGACGAAGACCTGCTGCGCCAGTCGCTGGTCGCGCAGCTGCAGCGGCTGTGGCCCGAACTGCGCCTGGTGGCCGAATGCGAGGATGGCGCCAGTGCGCTGGAACGCTTGGCCGAACTGAAGCCGGACCTGGCCCTGCTCGACATCCGCATGCCCGGCATCACCGGCATCGAGGTGGCCCGCGCGCTGCCGGAGATCAGCCCGCGCACCCAGGTGGTGTTCGTCACCGCCTACGACCAGTACGCCATCGACGCCTTCGAACAAGGTGCGATCGACTACCTGCTCAAGCCGGTCAGCGACGAGCGCCTGCTCGCTACGCGAGAGCGCATCCTGGCCCGCATGCAGCTGGGCCGCCCCGACAGCGGCATGCTCGAGCAGTTGCTGCAGCGCCTGGGCCAGCAGCCCGCCGCCGCCTCGAGTACACCGCCGTTGGCCTGGATCACGGCCAGCAACGGCCGCGACACCCAGCTGATCATGCTCGAAGATGTGATCTACTTCCGTGCGGACAGCAAATACACCACCGTGGTCACCGAGCAGGGCGAAAGCCTGCTGCGTACCTCACTGCGCGAGCTGCTCGATGCGCTCGACCCACAACGGTTCCGCCAGATCCACCGCTCCACCATCGTCAACATGAAGGCCGTCGCCGCGGTCACCCGCGATGACACCGGCCGCGGTCAGCTGCGCTTGAAGCATCGCACCGAGGTGCTCAATGTCAGCCAGCCGTTCATGAGCCTGTTCCGCGGGATGTAACGCGCCTTTCCTTTTGTCTGGAGCCTGCCATGCGTATCGCCGTTCTCGTCAGTCTCTGCGTGCTGGTGCTGGCCGCCTGCCAGCAATCGAGCAACACCTCCGTCACCCGGATCCGCGCCAATGGTGTGGATACGCTGTACAGCAAGACCACCGTCGACAACGGCGTCGCCCGCTTCGACTGCATCGCCAGCAGCACTGGCCGCTGCCATTACCTGGTGCTGGATGCGCGCTGCGCGAAGGACAAGGACTGTGGCTATCCCCCCCTGCACCGGTTGGCGGTGGCGGTGGGCAAGACCGAGCAGATGGCGGGCTTGCCAGCCGGCTTCCAGCACTGCGTCAGTGCGGTGCAGAAAGAACAATGCCACCGTGAATGATCACGGTGGCATCGTGGCTCCCCCCGCTTTTCAGTAGGGTCAGAACGCGGGCTGCAGATGCAGGTTGGTGCCGTTGGGCTGCTCGCCGACGTGGTTGAGCTGCCCGACCAGTTCGGTGTGCTGCTTCATCCGGCCGATCTCGCGCATGATGCGGATATCCTCGTGGCGCAGCTCGCGCTTGGCGCTCACGGCCTGCTTGTAATCCAGGACTTCCGGATAGTGCTGGGCCATGTCCAGCGCTTCGGCCACGCATTCCACCGTATCGGCATCGGAGGTGATCCGGGCGCGGCTGTTGAAGGCCTTCATCCAGCGCTCGAAGCCGGCGGTGTGATCGAACATGTTGGCCATGAACCAGATCACGAACAGGATCGAGACCCATGAGCCGAACACGATCACCACGCGGGTGAAGGTGATATGGAAGTCATCCTTCCACAGGTAGTTGCTGATCAGGCCGAGGATGAGCAGCGAAGATGCCTGCCAGCCCACGATCGAGGCCATCAGCCATTGGCCCTTGGCTTTGGCGAGCACCGCGACTTCTTCGCGGATCTGCTGTTCACTCTTGTTACGCCAATGCGCGACCTGTTTTTCGAACGGGCTGCTGTACAGCTCGTTGTCCTGCAACAGCAAACCCAAACCTTTGAACAAAGCGATCATGACGAGCTCCTTCTGGAACGTGCGGCAGCGCATTGGACGACGTTGTGGCGCATCCAGTTCTAGCACTTTCACGGCGCTTGGCAATGGGCAAAGCGCAAAGATCCGGCGTCGTTTCTGCCTGAATGGGCAAACTCGCAGCGGATTTGCGCACTGCGGCACGCAAATCGCCGGGTAAATACGGCGTGGACGGCGGCTCCCATGCTGCATCTGCACAATGCCCAGGCCCTGTCGGGCCGCGTCCTCGCCAGCCCCGCCGGTATCACGCAGAATTGACGCATCCGCGCGAAACGCCGGTCCGCTCCGCCCTTGGTACTGCTGATGTCTTCCCTGCTGCGTTCGCTTGCCCGCCCTGCCACCGCCCCGATCCGCCGCTGGGTGCTGGGCGCCTTCCCCCGCGGCCAGAGCGGGATCGACTACGACCACCCGCTGGGCGACCCCGGCTGGTTCGGCCCGGACAGCATCACCTGGCGCGTGCATTCCGAGTTTCCCGGCATGCTCGCCGGCGGCCTGTGCGCGCTGATGCTGCAGACCCTGCATCCGCTCGCCCTGGCCGGCGTGTACGACCATTCGAACTTCCGCGATGACCTGGTGGGCCGCCTGCGCCGCACCACCGCGTTCGTCGCCGGCACCACGTACGCACCGACCGCGGAAGTAGAGGCGTTGATCGCCAAGGTGACCCGCATCCATGCACAGGTACGCGGGCACACCGCCGACGGCCGCGCGTATTCCGCCGACGATCCCGCGCTGCTCACCTGGGTGCACGTCACCGAAGCCTACGGCTTCCTGCAGGGCTGCCGACGCTATTGCCGCGACGTGCCCACGGCGGTCGCCGACCGGTATTACCGTGAGTACAAGCGCGTGGCCGAAGCGCTCGGGGCCACCGATGTACCGGCGTCGGAAGCGGAGGTGGACGCGTACTTCGCGCAGCAGCAATCGCACCTGATGTTCGATGCCCGCTCGCGTGAGGTGCTGGCGGTGCTGTCAGGCATCCGCCTGCCGGTGCCGATGGCGGGCCTCTCGCGCGAGTTGTTCCTTGGTGCCGGCGCTGCGTTGTTGCCTGACTGGGCGACGGCGATGGTCGAGCGCACGCCGATGCAACGTGCGCAGTCGCGCGCGTCGGCGGTGATGCTGAAAGGCATGGCGCCGTTGTTCCGGCGTGCGCTGCAGGATGGCCTGGCGACGCGGGCATGTACGCGGATGGGTGTTCCTGCCAGCGTGCTTGCTGATTGGCCTTGAAGCGGTAGGTGCCCTGTGTCCGCTGGTTGGGGCGGGCACGCTCAGGTCCCGACACCCTACCCATGCCCGCCCAAACCAGCGCAGCCGCAAACCAAAGCCGTTGCTCTGCTCCAAAAAAAACGGGCGCCGAAGCGCCCGTTCTCTCATCTCAGCACAGTGCGATGAACCACCTCACCACACCTTGACCCGCTTCTCCGGCGCCAGATACAGCTTCTGGCCTTCCTTCACCTCGAAGGCCGGATACCACGCATCCAGATTGCGCACCGTCAACGCACGGAACTGGCCCGGCGCATGCACATTCGTCAACAGCGAATTACGCAGCGCCTGCTCACGCGCCTTGCTCCGCCATGCCTGTGCGAAGCCCAGGAAGAACCGCTGATCCGGCGTGAAGCCCTCCAGCGTCTGGCCCGGCTTGCCCTGCAGCGACAACTGATACGCATCGTATGCCGTCGACAGACCCGCCACGTCCGCAATGTTCTCGCCCAGCGTCAAACGACCATTCACCGATACCCCCGGGAACGGACTGTAGCTACTGAACTGCGCCGCCAGCGCATCGCCGGCCGCGTTGAACTTCTTCAGATCTTCCGCCGTCCACCAGTTCTGCAGCTTGCCTGTCTCATCGAACAGCGCACCGGCGTTGTCGAAACCGTGGCTGATCTCATGGCCGATCACCGCACCGATCGCACCGTAATTCACCGCATCGTCGGCCGCGCCATCGAAGAACGGCGGCTGCAGGATCGCGGCCGGGAACACCAGGCGGTTTTCCAGCGGCACGTTCATCGCATTGATGGTCTGCGGCAGCATCGCCCACTCGCTGTGGTCCACCGGCTTGCCCAGCTTGGCGATGTTGCGCCGGTACTCGAACAGCTCGGCACGCTCGGCATTGCCCAGCGCGTCATCGCGCTTGATCTCCAGGCCGGTGTAATCGCGCCACTTGTCCGGGTAGCCCATGCCCACCGCCAGGCCATCGACCTTGGCCTTGGCACGGGCCTTGGTCTGCGGCGACATCCACTCCAGCGCATCGATGCGCTTGGCGAACGCGGCGATGATGTTCTTGGCCATCTCATCGGCACGGGCCTTGGTGGCCGGATCGAAGTGACGCTCGACGTACAGCTTGCCGATCGCTTCGCCAACGGCGTGGTTGCTGTCATCCACCGCACGCTTCCAGCGCTCGCTCTGCTGCGGGGTGCCGTTGAGCGTGGTGCCGTGGAAGGCGAAGCGCGCATCGGCGAACGACTTGGGCAGGTAGGGGGCGGCGCGGTCCAGCGCGTGGAAGGCCAGGTAGTCCTTCCAGACTTCCAGCGGCTCGGTCGCGACCAGGCGCGAAATGCCGGCCACGGCCTTGGGCTGCCACACGATGAAGTCCTGCTGGGCGTCCAGGCCGGCCGAGGCCAGGAAGGCGCTCCAGTCCATGCCCGGCGCCTTGGCGCTCAGGTCAGCCTGCTTCCAGGCGTTGGCACCCTTGGCGACGTCGTTGGTCTCTTCCTGGGTGGCATGGGCCTGGGCGATCTTGGTCTCCAGCGCGACGATGCGCTGCGCCTTGGCGGCCGGATCGGCGACGCCGGCCAACTGCAGTACCTGGGCGATGTAGGCCTGGTACTGCTTGCGGATCTCGGCCATGCGGCCGCCCTGCAGGTAGAAGTCACGGTCCGGCAGGCCCAGGCCGCCCTGCACCAGGTACGGCGCGGTGCGGTCCGGCTGCAGCAGGTCCACCGAGACCCATACGCCGAACAGGCGGTCGGTATAGAAGTTGGTGGCGTTGAGCAGGTCCACGTCGGCGCGCAGCGTGCCACCCAGCGCGGTGGCCAGCGCGGCCTTGTCGCTGATCCCGGCGATGGCGTCCAGTTCGGGTTTGACCGGGGCGGCGCCGCGCGACTCGATGCCGGTCTCGTCCATGAAGGCGGCGTAGTAATCGCCGATCAGCTTGGTCTCGCCCTCGGCTTTGGTGTCGGCCGCGGCACCTTCAAGGATGGCGCGGGTGTCGGCCAGGGTCTTTTCGGAGATGACGTTGAAGCTGCCGTAGCTGGAGCGGTCGGCCGGGATCTCGGTGTTCTTGACCCAGGTCCCGTTGGCGAAGCCGAAGAAGTCATCGCCGGCGGCGATGCTGCGGTCCATGCCGGCGGCGTCGAAACCGAAGCTGCCCAGCTGCGGCTTGGGCGCGGCCGGTTCGGCCGGGGCGGTCTCGGGTGCGGACGCGGCCGGTGCAGTGGCCTCGCGGTCGCAGGCGGCCAGGCTCAGCGACAGGCTGGCGGCAATGGCGAGCATCAGGGTGGGGCGGCGCAGCTTGGACATTGAGCTTCTCAGCAACGGAAACGTCCAAGTCTAATCCTGTCCCGGCCGCGCGGTTATGCCGGCTTCGGCGGCATCGGGTGCCGGGGTTGCCCATCCCCGGATTCACCGTTGTGAACTGCCCGCCGCCGTATCTTCCCGTGCCGCGCGCGCTGGTGCATGCTGGGTCGCCACGGATTCCGCAGGCGCCGGTGGGCGCCGGTGTGACGATCAAGGCGTCAAGAATCCCGGGCAGCGGCCGCTCAGGTTTGGGGAAACCAGGAAGCGTTTACAGATGAAGTCAGCCTGTCGTGCGGGAAAAGGGTTGCGATGCCCGCGTTGAACCGTGCCTTGGCGCGGCCACTGCGGACGTTCGTGTGGCTCGGGGTTTCCCTGGGCGTGCTGCTGGCCGCAGGGCTGGTGGCGATGCTGCTCAATGACTGCCAGCGGCGGCAGGAGGCCGCGCAGCGCCAGAGCTCGGCGCTGGCAACCGGCGCCCAGCGCCTGCTGCGGCTGGAACTGCGCACTCTGGAGCGGGTGATGCAGGGCATCTCCCGCGATGGCGCGCTGCTGTTCCAGCGCGTGCCGGAGCAGGCGCCGGACCTGCTCGATGCCAGCATCGCCGGCGCCCTGCAGCGCCATGCCGAACTGCACAGCATCGTGGTGGTCGACCCGTACGGGCGTGCCCTGACCAGTGGCAGCGGTGACCTGCAGCTGCCGCTGTGGGCGGTGGACGACAACCGCGGCCAGGGCAGCCAGGTGTTCCTGGGGCCACCGCAGGCGCTGGACGCCACGCAATGGATCCTGCCGCTGGCGCTGCCCATGGGCGGGGACCGCTGGCTGTTGGCACGGCTGCGCACGGCCGAGCTGCAATCGATCATCGGCGGCATGGATACCGGCGATGCCGGGGTCATCTCGATCACCGACCCGCATGGCTACATCCTGGCGCGCAGTCCCGATCCGGCCGGGGTGGTCGGGCATCGCTTCGGCCTGGCCAAGCGCGAGCTGCTGCGCCGGGATGCACTGACCCCGCTGGGCACCGAGACCAGCGCCGTCGATGGCATCGAGCGCATTTCCAGCCTGAGCACGCTGGCCCAGTACCCGCTGGCGGTCTACGCCGGGCTCGGCCGGCGCGATGTGCTGGCCGCGTGGTGGCCGTATGTGCAGGCCTCGGTCGGGGTCTATCTGCTGTACTGGCTGCTGTTTGCCGCCGTGTATGTCAGCCTGCGCCGCGCCACCCGCGACCAGGACAGCCTGAGCGAAGAACTGCGCACCGGCCATACCGAGCTGCGCATGGCCCATCAGGTCGGCAAGGTGTGTACCTGGTACGTGGACGAGGATGCCTGCCTGCTGCGCTGGTCCCCGTTGGCCCGCGAGATTTTCGGCATCGACATCGAGAGCCTGCCGGTCGCGGATTTCTTCGCGCGGGTGCACCACGATGACACCGCGCGCATGCAGCAGGCCTTCGACGCCGCGTTCGCCGGCAGCGGCGTGCTGGATGAAATGTTCCGGCTGGTGTTGCCCGGCGGTGCGATCCGCTGGGTGTCCGCACGCGGCCAGCGGGTGGCCGTGGTGGACCGCGAGCGCCGCATGATCGGTGCCTTGACCGATGTCAGCGAGCGGGTCGATGCACTGGCCCGCGTACAGCAGGCCGAGCGCCAGTTCCGGCTGCTGTTCGACCGTAATCCGGCACCGTTCTGGGTATTCGATCCAGACACGCTGCGCTTCCTGGAGGTCAACGAGGCGGCGGTGCGCCAGTACGGCTACAGCCGCGATGAATTCCTGGCGATGAGCATCCTGGACATCCGCCCGCGCGAAGGCTGGGATGAGATCCGCGGGGCGATCGCACAGGCGCGCATCGGCGATGTACAGGATGCGCAGGTCCGCCTGCACCAGCGCAAGGACGGCAGCGTCTTCGAAGTGCGTGCGCATCTGGCCCGGCTCGACTTCGATGGCCGCCAGGCGTGCCTGGTGCTGGCCGAGGACGTCAGCGAACGCTTGGCCTACGAGCGCGATCTGGCGTATCACGCCACCCACAACCCGGCGACCGGCCTGCTCAACACACGCGCGCTGGCCGCGCAGCTGGACGAGGAGGGCGGTGCCTACACGATCGCCTATGTGCAGTTCCGCGGTCTGCAGCTGGTCTCCGATACGCTCGGCCGCGAGGTCGGCGACGTGGTGCTGCAGGCGATGGCCAAGCGCCTTGGGGGACTCGGCGTGCGGTATGGCCTGCTGGCCTTCCAGCCGGCGGAGGATTTCATCTTCGCGATCCGCGACGACCATCAGCGCCAGACCGCGCTGGACACTCTGGTGCAGACCGTGTCCGAACCCGTGCGTGGGCAGGACTGGCTGCACCAGTTCGAACCGCGCATCGGCGTCGCGGTGAAGTTCGACGACGATGCCAGCACCGCCGAGCAGGTGATCGGCATGGCCGCGCAGGCCGCGCACGCCGCGCGCGACGAAGGCAACGTCATCGCCTGGTACGACGCCACCGTGAGTTCGCGCCTGGCCGAGCGGCTGCGCCTGGCGGGCCGCATCCACAGTGCGATCGATACCGAGTTCGAGCTGTACTACCAGCCGATCTGCCACGCCAGCGACAGCAGCCCGGCCGCGCTGGAAGCCCTGCTGCGCTGGCCGCAGGCCGATGGCAGCTTCATTCCCCCGGGCGAGTTCATCCAGCTGTGCGAAGACACCGGCCTGATCCTGGCGCTGGGCCGCTGGGTGATCCGTGCCGCCGCGCAGGCACAGCGGCAGCTGGTCGATGCCGGCTGGGACCTGCCGATCGCGGTGAATGTCTCGGCGGTGCAGTTCTTCAACAGCGACCTGGTCGCCGAGTTCACCCGTGCCAGCCAGGAGTTCGGGCTGGCCCGTGGCGCGCTGCAGGTCGAGCTGACCGAAAGCAGCCTGATGCGCAAACCGGGCCAGGCCAAACAGACCATGCAGCGCCTGCACGAGCAGGGCATCTGCATCTCGCTGGACGATTTCGGCACCGGTTATTCCAACATGTCCTACCTGCAGCACCTGCCGCTGGACATCCTCAAGATCGACCGCAGCTTCGTCGCCGACGTGGAAACCAATCCGCGCAATGCCTCGATCTGCCGTGCGCTGCTGTCGCTGGGCCACAGCATGGGGCTGACCATCATCGCCGAGGGCGTGGAAACCCCGGGCCAGCTGCAGTGGCTGGCCGCGCATGGCTGCGACCAGGTGCAGGGGTATCTGCTGGGCCGGCCGATGCCGTTGGCCAGGGTGATCGCGCAGCTGGATTCGGTGGAGGCCTAGCGCCGGGTGGGGTCTGGTGGCAGGTGCCGCGCGGCATCACGCCAGGGCGTCCACCAGGTAATCGATGAAACTGCGCACCTTCGGGGCCAGGTGGCTGCGGCTGGTGTATACCGCATGGATGCCGATGCCCGGCACCGTCCACTCCGGCAGGACGCGCTCCAGCCGCCCGTCGGCAAGCGCGTCGGCGACCAGGAAATCCGGCTGCACGATGATGCCCATCCCGGCGATCGCGGCCTCGCGCAGCACATCGCCGTTGTTGGCACGCACACCGCCGTGCACGGGCACCGAGACCTCCCCGCGCGGACCGTGCAACTGCCATGCATCGCCGCCGGCCCAGTAGCTGTAGTGCAGGCACTCGTGCGCGGAGAGATCTTCGGGCTGCTGCGGACGGCCACGCGCATCCAGATACGCCGGCGCCGCGCACAGGCTGATCTGCGCGTCGGCCAGCCGGCGCGCGATCAGGGCCGGGCTGGGCTGGCGGGTGATGCGGATCGCCACGTCATAGCCTTCTTCGACCATGTCCACCAGGCGGTCGGACAGCGACAGGTCCAGTTCCACCTGCGGGTAGCGCGCCCGATACCCGGCCAGCAGCGGGCCCAGCCGCGCGATTCCATAGCTGACCGGCGCGTTGATGCGCAGCCGCCCGGACGGCTCCAGTGCCTGCGCGCTGATGCCGGCCTCCAGCGCATCGAACTCGGCCAGCAGCCGCACGCACTCGGCGTAGTAGGCCGCGCCCGTGCTCGTGGGGCTCACGCGGCGGGTCGTACGGTTGAGCAGCCGGGTCGACAGGCGCTTTTCCAGCGCGGCGATCTGCCGGGTCACCCCCGCGGTGGAGAGGTCCAGGGCCTGCGCGGCGGCACTGAAGCCGTTGCGCTCGACCACGGCGACAAACACACGCATGGCGTCCAGAGTGTCCATTGTTGCTCTTTCCGAAATAAACAGCGTCGATGCATCGTATTTATTGGCTGATCTGCGCGCAATAGTCTGATCGGTAGAGTGACCCGTCGGGTCCTGCACCTGGAGTCCGTGATGTCCCGCTTGCCCTCGCTGTATATCTCCCACGGCTCGCCGATGACCGCGCTCAACCCCGGTCTGGTGGGCGAGCGTTTGGCAGCGCTGGCGGCGCGCCTGCCGCGACCGCGCGCGATCGTGATGGCCTCGGCGCACTGGCTGACCCATCAGCCGGCGGTGGGCGGGCATGCCCAGCCGCCCACCCTTCACGATTTCGGCGGTTTCCCGC
>Ga0213827_1001595_pt1 | contig 12881 bp, 12 predicted proteins | sample MC6MC0898MG_FD_180669 | JGI IMG/M metagenome (GOLD analysis project Ga0213827, IMG submission 180669) | Enriched soil aggregate microbial communities from Iowa State University, Ames, United States - MC6-MC0898-MG | ecosystem: Environmental > Terrestrial > Soil > Unclassified | place: USA: Iowa...
CACCGTCAGTACCCGGTCGGCGCCGACGGCGCTGAACATCTTGGCGGCCACCTTGGCGGTGATCGGCACGCGCGAGGAGCGCATGCGGCGATCCTGGCGCGAGTAGCCGAAATACGGCACCACCGCGGTGACGCTGTTGACCGAGGCGCGCTTGAGCGCATCGATCAGCACCAGCAGCTCCATCAGGTTTTCCGCGCTGGGCGCGCAGGTCGGCTGGATCACGAACACGTCCTGCTTGCGGACGTTTTCTTCGATCTCGACCTGCACTTCACCATCGGAGAAGCGCGACACCAACGCCTTGCCAGGCCGCACCCCCAGTTCCTTGCAGATGCTCTGCGCAAGGCGCTTGTTGGCGTTGCCGGAAAATACCAGCAGGTTGGGGTGATCTTGCATCATGACGGTCTCGGGCGGGAGCGATTGGAGAACTCGGCCGCCGGCACCCTGGAGTGTCTGCGGTGACAACACCGCGAGACATCGGCCGTGCCCGCGCAGGCATGCGCATGGGAACGCGGCTGACATCCGCTAGTGGCAGGGGCGGGAGGATTCGAACCTCCGAATGCCAGGATCAAAACCTGGTGCCTTGGGCCTCTTGGCGACGCCCCTGCATCAAAATCAATAACGCTCGAGTACATCGAGCAACGGCGAACGCTCCACGCCCGCAGCCACCCATGCCCGCAGTTCCTTCGGCAACCGCGCCAGGCCCTGCTCTGCAGCAGCGCGCGTGGCGAACTCGACGAAACAACCGCTTCCCGACCCGGTGAGTCGTGCCCGGCCGATCCTGCTCAACGTTGCAAGCACTGCCTCTACGGCAGGCTCGCGGCGGCGCAGTACCGGCTCGAACGCATTCCCGAGCAAAGACCCGGAAGCGAAGTCCGCTATTTTCGCCACTGGGGCGTCTCGCGTCAAATCCGGATCTGCAAAAAGTCGCGGGGTCGGCACGTGCACTCCCGGATCGGCGAGCACGAACCAGGCCGGCGCCAGCGCGATTGCCGTGAGCTGCTCGCCCACGCCTTCGGCCCAGGCGTTGTGGCCGCGTACGAACACCGGCACGTCCGCGCCCAGTTGCAGGCCCAATGCCGCCAGCGCATCCACGTCCAGACCGGCGTTCCACAGCATGTTGAGACCAACCAGGGCGGTCGCTGCGTCGGAGGAACCGCCGCCGAACCCACCACCGGCCGGAATCACCTTTTCGACGCGGATGTCAGCGCCTTGGGCGACGTTGGCGGCATTTTTCAACAGCACGGCGGCACGCACGGCCAGGTCGTCGGCCGCGTCCACGCCCGCCACGGACGGTCCGTCGCGGTGAATGATGCCATCCTCCCGCACCCGCAGGCCGATCCGGTCGCCCCAGTCCAGCAGCCGGAACACGGTCTGCAGCTGGTGGTAACCGTCGGCGCGCCGGCCGGTGATGTGCAGGAACAGGTTCAGCTTGGCCGGGGCCGGCCACGTCGACCAGCCCGCGTTCAGGTCCGTGCCGCTCATGGGCTGCCCAGCACCCAGCTGTCGACCACCAGGCGCACCTTGGCATCCCCGTTGACCGCTTCGATCCGGCGCGGCAGCACCGGGCGATCGCCCTCGGCCGGGAACCAGTCCAGGTACTGGACCTGCCAGCCCATCTGCTCGACCCGGCGCGGGCGGCCCTCGCCGTCGCGCTCGATGCGCGCGGCCGCGGCGGCGTCGCCGGCGACCAGGCCGCGCACCCAGTCGGGCAACTGGTTGACCGGGATGTCCCAGCCGGTGGCCTCGAGCAGGAGCTGCTGGGCGTCCTCGCCCTCGCGGGTGCCGCCCTCCATGCCTTCCAGGCGCCCGCCCTCGTGGTGGCTGTCGCCAGTGAGCTTCCAGCTTTGCCGGGTTACCGGCGCGCTCAGCTCGACCTCGTACTGGCGGTCCTGCTGCTGCCAGTCGATCCGGCCGTTGCCGCCATTGCGGCCCTTGTTGACCGCGACCCGGCCCTGGAACGCCCACTGCGACTGCGCGCGAACGGCGGCCACGCGGGCCGCTTCCGCCCGCTCCGCCGCGGCAGACACGGTGCTGACCACCGCCGGCGCGGCCGGTGCCTTGCGCTCGTCCAGCGACACGCAGCCAGCCAACGCCAGGGCCATCGCCAGCGCGGTGCCGGCCTTGAACAGGGTCACCTTCATACGCCGTGCTTCTCGATCACGCGCTGCAGGGCGCGGTTGTCAGGGTCCAGCTTGCGTGCCTCGTCGAAGAAGCGCCGCGCCTCGTCCTTGCGTCCCAGCACCCACAGGACTTCGCCGACATGCGCGGCGATCTCGGCATCCTTGGCCAGGGTCCAGGCGCGGCGCAGTTGCACCAGCGCTTCTTCATTGCGGCCCAGCCGGTAGAGCACCCAGCCGTAGCTGTCGACGATGGCCGCGTTGTCCGGCTCGGCGACGCGGGCGCGGTCGATCAGTTCCAGGGCTTCCTGGTAACGCTGGGTGCGGTCGGCCAGGGTGTAGCCCAGCGCATTCAAGGCGGCCACGTTTTCCGGCTCGGTCACCAGGATCTTGCGCAGGTCGGCCTCGGCGCGCGGGACGTCGTCGCGCCGTTCCCAGGCCAGCGCGCGGGCATACAGCAGGGCGCTCTCATCCGGGTAGGCGGCCAGGCCGCGTGCGAGCGCGTCCAGTTCACCCGGCAGGTCATCACCGCGCTGGCGCAGCTCGGCCTCCAGCAGGTAAGCGTCGCGGCGCGCTTCGTCGTCGACGCTGGCATCGGACTGGATCGCATGCACTTCGGCGAAGGCCTTGTCCGGGCGACCGGCATCGTACTGGGCGTTGGCCGCGCGCAGGCGCGCCTCATCCAGCTCCTCGCCGCCGGGCACGCTGTGATACCAGTCCACCGCCTCGGCCGGGCGCTTGAGGTATTCGGCGATCTTGCCGAGCAGCAGGCGCTGGGCCGGGTCCGGCTTGGCCGCCTGTTTGGACAGTTCGGTATACAGGGCCAGCAGCGCGACATCGTCCTTCTGCTTGGCCAGCAGCGAGGCGCGCATGCCCCAGGTCTGCACGTCCTGCGGGCCGACCGCCAGCACGCGCGCGGCCGAACGGGCATCGCCCATGCTGTCGTAGGCGATGGCAAGTGCATTGCGCAGTTCCGGGTCCTGGCGGCTCTTGGGCTCCACGCCCACCAGCAGGGCGCGGGCCTCGTCTTCCTTGCCGGCCTGGGCCAGCTGGCTGGCATTCAACAGCGCCACGCGCGGCTCATTGGGGAAGCGTTTGACGACTTCATCGACCATGCGCTTGGCCAGGTCGGGCCGGTCCATGCGCATGGCCAGCCGGCCCAGCTCCTGCCAGACCTCGAGCTGGTCGGGGATGGCGTTGTCGTCCACCAGCCCGCCCAGCACCTGCGCCGGGATGGCGGGATCGCGACCGCCCCCGATCAGCGCGGCGATGGCGAACTTCCAGCCGCGCGGGTCCGGGTCCTTGAGCATCACGCCCAGTTCGGCGCGCGCAGCCTTCACATCGGCCTGGCGCATGTCCAGCGCGGCGGCCGCGCTGCGCATGGCCAGCGTACGCGGGGCGCGTTTCTCCCACAGGGCCAGCGCGCGCGCGGCACGGGTGTCATCGTTGGCCAGCATGGCGATGCGGGTGGCGCGCTCGGCCAGCCCGGCATCGTCGGTGCCGGCCTCGGCTGCCTCCAGGTACCAGCGCGCGGCGTCACCGAGCTTGCCGGCCTGCAGGGCGAACTCGCCCGCCATCACCGGGGTGAGGGGCGCGGTTTCGGCCACCTTGGCCTTGCCGGGGGCAGGCGCGACGGGCGTCGTGGCGGGGGCCGCCAGGGCGCTGGCCGCGGACAGGGACAGCAACAGAACGCTGGAGATGCGAATCAATGCGGGCATCGGGGGCTTCTGGCCTTAAAATGACGACTTGAATGGCCAGCAGCTTATCGCAAGCAACTGAACAATGACCCTGTGGGTGCTCGGACTGAATCACCAGACCGCGCCAGTGGAACTGCGCGAACGCGCCTCCTTTGGCGGCGACGCCCTGCCCCAGGCATTGGCGTCGTTGCGCGATACGCCGCAGGTAGCCGAGGCGGTGCTGCTGTCCACCTGCAACCGCACCGAGCTGTACGCGGTGGCCGAATCGGGCGAGGCCTTGGCGCAGTGGCTGGAGTCCCATGCCGGCGGGCTGCACGGCTACCTCTACCAGCACGCCGACGCCGACGCGGTGCGCCACCTGTTCCGGGTGGCCACCGGGCTGGATTCCATGGTGCTGGGCGAGCCGCAGATCCTGGGCCAGGTCAAGGACGCGTGGGCGACCGCGCGCGACCACGGCCTGCTCGGTCAACGCCTGGACCGGCTGTTCCAGCAGACCTTCTCGGTGGCCAAGCGCGCCCGCACCGACACCCGGGTGGGCGCCAACCCGGTGTCGGTGGCCTCCACCGCGGTGCGCCTGGCGCAGAACTCCTTTGCCCGCCTGGAAGACTCCACGGTGCTGCTGGTGGGCGCCGGCGAGACCATCGAGCTGGCCGCCCGGCACCTGAGCGAAGGCAAGGTACGCCGCCTGCTGGTGGCCAACCGCACCCTCGCCCATGCGCAGGACCTGGCCAGCCGCCATGGCGGCGTGGCATTGCCGCTGACCGAGCTGGAGCGCCACCTGGGCGAGGCCGACGTGGTGTTCTCGGCCACCGCGGCACGCGAGCCGGTCATCGCCCGGGCGCATGTCGCGGCCGCGCTGAAGACCCGCAAGCACAAGCCGATGCTGCTGTTCGACCTGGCCGTGCCGCGTGACATCGAGGCAGGCGTCGGCGAGCTGCAGGACGCCTTCCTGTACACCGTGGACGACCTGGAGCGCGCGGTCGAGGACAACCGCCGCAGCCGCCGCGAGGCCGCCGCCGAGGCCGAAGCGATCATCGAGCTGCAGGTGGCCCGTTTCGTGGAAACGCTGCAGGCCAGCGCGCACCAGGCCCCGTTGCGGCAGCTGCGCGCCTATGGCGAAGCGACCCGCGTGGAAATGCTGGACAAGGCCCGGCAGCAACTGGCCCACGGCAAATCGCCGGAGGAAGTGCTGGAACTGCTCGCGCATGGCCTGACCAACCGGCTGCTGCACCCGCCTACCGCCGCGCTGCGCGCGGCCGCGCTGACCGGCGATACTGAATTGACCCGCGCCGCCGAGCGCCTGTTCCCGGCCAAGCCGGGTTACCAACATCCTGCCGTGAAGACTGATGACGCCGACCCTGCGCCGTAAGCTGGAAGCGCTGGCCGAACGCCGCGAAGAACTCGAACGCCTGCTTGCCGACCCTGCCGTGGTCGGCGACAACGACCGTTTTCGCGCGTTCTCGCGCGAATTCGCGCAGCTGCAGCCGATCGCCACCGCGCTGGCCGATGAAGCCCGTGCGCTGGCCGACCTGGCCGCCGCCGAAGCGATGCGCAACGATCCGGACCTGCGCGAGCTGGCCGAAGAGGAAATCACCGCCGCCCAGCAGCGACTGCAGCACTTGGACCAGGAGCTGGCCCTGCTGCTGGTGCCGCGCGATCCGCGCGACGACGGCAACCTGTTCCTGGAAGTGCGCGCCGGCACCGGCGGCGACGAAGCGGCGATCTTCGCCGGCGACCTGTTCCGCATGTATGCCCGCTACGCCGAGCGCCAGGGCTGGAAGGTGGAGGTCGAGTCGGACAGCCCCGGCGAACACGGCGGCTACAAGGAAATCGTGGCCCGGGTGGTCGGCCGTGGTGCCTATTCCAAGCTGAAGTTCGAGTCGGGCACGCACCGCGTGCAGCGCGTGCCCGCCACCGAGTCGCAGGGCCGCATCCATACCTCGGCGGCCACCGTGGCGATCATCCCCGAGGCCGACGAGGTCGATGAAATCGTCATCAACCCGGCCGACCTGAAGGTGGATACGTTCCGCTCCTCCGGCGCCGGTGGCCAGCACGTCAACAAGACCGAATCGGCGATCCGCATCACCCACGTGCCGTCGGGGGTGGTGGTGGAATGCCAGACCGAACGCAGCCAGCACGCCAACCGCGACAAGGCGATGAAGCGCCTGAAGGCGCAGCTGCTGGATGCCGAGCGCGGCAAGCAGGCCGCCGCCACCGCCGAGAGCCGCCGCCTGCAGGTGGGCAGTGGCGACCGCAGCCAGCGCATCCGCACCTACAGCTTCCCGCAGGGCCGGATCACCGACCACCGCGTGGAGGGCCTCACCCTGTACGACCTGCCCAACATCATCGCCGGCGAGCTGGACACCCTGGTCGAACGGCTGATCCACGAACACCAGGCCGACGAACTGGCGCAGTTGGCGGCAGGCACCTGAGCATGGAGCCGGATCGGCAGCAGCTGCGACTGGCGGTGCAACGCCAGCCAGCCGACTTCATCGCCTGGGTGATGCTGGCCGACGCGGAACTGGAAGCCGGCGATGTGCTGGCCGGCGAGCAGGCCGCCGCGCGCGCCTTGCAACTGCGCCCGCAGCACCCCGAAGCGCTGGCCCGGCTGGGCCGCGCGCGCTGGATGCAGGGCCGCCATGCCGAGGCCGCCACCGCGCTGCGCCAGGCCGCCGACCTGGCCCCGCAACATCCGGGTATCGCGCTGTGGCTGGGCCATGCGCTGGAAGACGCCGGCCAGCCCGAAGCGGCCGCCGACGCGTATCGCCACGCGCACACGCTGCTGCCGGCCGAGCCCTACATCACCGCGCAGCTGCTCAACTGGCAGCGCCGGCTGTGCGACTGGCGGGATATCGAGCGGCTGTCGGCGCAGGTGCGGCAGGCCGTCGCCCGCGGCCAGGCGGCCGTCGAGCCGTTCGCCTTCCTCAGCGAAGACAGCAGCGCGGCCGAACAGCTGGCCTGCGCGCGGCAACGCTCGGCCGCCATTGCCGCCGGCGTGCGGCCGCTGCCCGCCGCCACGGTGCGCCCCCAGGGCCGCCTGCGCGTGGGCTTCCTGTCCAACGGCTTCGGCGCCCATCCGACCGGGCTGCTGACCGTGGCGTTGTTCGAGCAGCTGCGCGCGCTGGACACGCTGGACCTGCACCTGTTCGCCCTCAATGGCGATGATGGCAGCGACATCCGCAGCCGCCTGCACGCGGCCGCCACCCAGTGGCATGACGTCAGCGCGCAACCGCACCAGCGCATCGCCGAGGGCATCCGCGCCGCCGGCATCGATGTGCTGTTCGACCTGCGCGGCTGGGGCGGCGGCGGCACCCCGCAGGTGCTGGCGATGCGCCCGGCGCCGGTGCAGGTGAACTGGCTGGCCTATCCCGGCACCTCCGGCGCGGCATGGATGGACCACGTGCTGGCGGACGCGTTCGTCCTGCCACCCGCGCTGGAGGCCGGCTTCAGCGAGACCGTGCGCCGGCTGCCGCGTGCGTTCCAGCCCTCGGACACCACCCGCGTGCTGCAACCGCCGGCCTCGCGCGAGGCCTGCGGGCTGCCGGCCAGCGGCGTGGTGCTGTGCTGCTTCAACAACAGTTACAAGCTCAATCCGCGCAGCGTGCAGCGCCTGTTCGCGGTGCTGCACGGCGTGCCCGGCAGCGTGCTGTGGTTGCTGTCCGGCCCGGGCAACGCCGATGCGCGCCTGCGCGGTGCGGCGCGCCAGGCCGGGCTGGATCCGGCGCGGCTGGTGTTCATGCCCAAGGCCCCGCACCCGGCGTACCTCGCCCGCTACCAGCATGCCGACCTGTTCCTGGACACCCACCCCTACAACGCCCACACCACTGCATCGGATGCGGTGTGGGCCGGCTGCCCGGTGCTGACCTGCCCGGGGGCGACCTTTGCCTCGCGCGTCGCCGGCAGCCTCAACCATCACCTCGGCCTGGCACGGTTGAACGTTGCCGATGACGCGTCGTTCGTCGCCACCGCCATCGCACTCGGCAACGACCCGCCGGCGCTGCGGGCACTGCGCGCGGAACTGGCCCAGCGCCGGGTGGACAGCGGGCTGTTCGACATGGCCGGCTTTGCCAGCGACCTCACCGACGCGGTCGAGGCGATGGCGCGCGAACGTGGCTGGCAGGGCGCATACACGCCCTGACCCACCGCTGCGCTAGGCTCGGCTTTCCCGTGAATGACCGAGGCACGCCGATGGGCAAGCTCAAACGCAAGGAGTACCAGGCCCTGCTGGAGCCGATGCAGCTGGAACTCATCGCCATGGCGCGCTGGGCCCAGCACACCGGCCAGCGCGTGCTGGTGCTGTTCGAAGGCCGCGACACCGCCGGCAAGGGCGGTGCCATCCAGGCCATCGCCGAACACCTCAACCCGCGCCAGTGCAGGGTGGTGGCGCTGCCCAAGCCGACCGACCGCGAGAGCACCCAGTGGTATTTCCAGCGCTACGTGGCGCACCTGCCGGCTGCCGGCGAGATCGTGCTGATGGACCGCAGTTGGTACAACCGCGCCGGCGTCGAACACGTGATGGGGTACTGCAGCGAGAACGAGTACCACGCGTTCCTGGCGCAGGCCCCGGTGTTCGAGAAGCTGCTGATCGATGACGGCATCCTGCTGTTCAAGTACTGGCTCAGCGTGGACCAGGCACAACAGGAAAAGCGCTTCGCCGAGCGCCACGTCGACCCGCTCAAGGGCTGGAAGCTGTCCCCGGTGGACCTGAAATCACGCAGCAAGTACAGCGCCTACACCGAGGCGCGCGAGGCGATGCTGCGCGCCACCCACCGCGACGAAGCGCCGTGGACGCTGGTGGATTTCAACGACCAGAAGCGCGGTCGGCTGGGACTGATCCGCAACCTGCTCGACCGCCTGCCCGATACGCGGGTGGACGAACCGGAGCTGGCGCTGCCGCCGTTGAAGGGCAAGCTGCACAAGGAACACTTCGATGCGTTGAAACCGATCGAGCCGTATCCGCTGGCCGAATGACCCCGGGGCGGCGTCAGCCGCCCTGCGCGATCCGGGTTTCGATGTCGTGCGCGGTGACCGGGCCGAGGAATTCCTTGGCGACCTTGCCATCCGGCGCGATCAGGTAGGTCAGCGGCAGGCCGCGCGGGATGGCGAAGTCCTCCGGCGGGTTGTAAGTGTCCACGATCACGATCGGATAGGTCACCGGGCGCTTGTCGAGGAAGGCCTTCATCTCGGCCGGTTCGATGTCCTCGTAGGCCAGGCCGACCACCTCGATCTCGCTGCGCATCGCATGCAGGGCCGACAATTCCGGCATTTCCTTGCGGCACGGCGCGCACCAGGTCGCCCAGAAGTTGACCACCACCCACTTGCCGCGATGCGCGGCCAGGTCGTAGGTGCTGCCATCCAGCGCCGGCAGCGTCAGGGTCGGGCGTTCGACGGTCTTGCGGTCGGTCGGTGCGGCGTCAGCCGCCGCCGGGGCCTGGGGCGCGGCGACGACTGCCGGGGCCGCGGCAGGTGCCGGCGCAGCCGCCTGGGGAGGAGTGGCGGGCTTGTTGCAGGCGGCCAGGGCCAGCAGGCCCACGGCCAGCAGCAGCGGCTTGGCGGTCATGGTGTGTCTCCGGGAAGGGTGTAGATGTCGCTGACGCGACGCTTGAGCAGTTCGCGCAGCGGTAGCCGCAGGGCGTCCAGCGCCAGCACCGAGGCCTGGCCGAGGCTGTCGTCGCGGTACGGCAGGTAGGCCTCGCGGATCGGGATGCGCATCTGCGTGGTTTCGTAGAGGTCGGCCAGGGTGAGCTTGTCCAGGTCGCGCGCCAGCAGCCACTCGCCGCGTTCGTCGCGGCGTACCACGCGGATCGCTTCGAGGTCGCAGAGCATGGTCTGCAGCAGCGAGTCGGTCAGCATCGGCTCCAGCCGCAGGATCTCGTCATCGTCCAGGCTGCGCCCGTCGCGGCGCGCCTGCTGGAAACGCCCGATCAGGCGCAGCAGGCCGTAGATCTCGTAGCCGGTGGGCAGGCGCAGGTCGGCCGGCTGGTAGCGGAAGGCGGCGATCGAGGACGCCAGCGAGGCCCCCAGCAACACCGATACCCAGCACAGGTAGATCCACAGCAGCAGGATCGGCACGAAGGCGACCGTGCCGTACAGCTTCTGGTAGGACTGGAAGCTGCCCAGGTAGGCGCCCATGCCCCACTTCACCAGTTCCAGCATGACCGCGGCCAGGATCGCGCCGGGAATGGCATGGCGCCACTTCACCACGTGGTGCGGCACCACCCGGTAGACCAGCATGATGCACACGAACTCGATCAGGAACGGCGCCACGGTCAGCGCGAAATTGGCCAGCCAGCGGCCTTCGCTGGTGCCGAACAGCGGCAGCGCGAACACCCGCGCCGATACGGCCAGCGAGGCGGCCGCCAGCATGGCGCCCAGGGTCAGTACGGTCCAGTAAACCAGGAAGCGGGTCAGCGTGGGCCGCGCCGAACTGACCCGCCAGATCTGGTTGAAGGTCTGCTCCACGCTGTTGAGGGTGATCAGCAGCGAGACCACCAGCGCGATGAAACCGGCGGCGGTGAGCTGGCCGGCGCTGGCCGAGAACTGCCGCAGGTAGCCCTCCGCTGCGCGCGCGGCATTGGGCACGAAGTTGGAGAACACGTAGTCGCTGAGCTGGTCGCTCCAGCGGTCGAACACCGGGAAGGCCGACAGCACGCCGAACACCACGATGGCCAGCGGCACCAGCGCGAACACGGTGGTGTAGGCCAGCGAGGCGGCCGCCTGGAACAGGCGGTCGTCGAGGAAGCGCCGCCACAGGAAGCGACCGAAGCTGGCGGCACGGGCGCGGTCGCGCACGCGCTCCATCCAGAGATTGACGGTGTCGAGGGGTTCCATCGGCGCAAGGGTACCTGAAGAGGGGTGTGCGGGACCGCATCGCATCGCCATACTGGCCACTGGTCCCGATGATGAGATGAAGGCGCGATGGCGGAAATACTGGTGCTGTACTACAGCCGTGGCGGATCGGTGGCCCGGCTGGCCCGCCAGATCGCGCGCGGCATCGGCGAGGTGCCGGGCATGAGCGCGCGCTTGCGTACGGTGCCGCCGGTGGCGGCGGTGACGCAGACTGCCCGCCCGCCCGTGCCCGAGGACGGCGCACCCTACGTGGAGATGGGCGATCTTGCCGAATGCGACGGCCTGATCCTCGGCAGCCCGACCCGCTTCGGCAACATGGCCGCGCCGGTCAAGCATTTCCTGGATGGGCTGGGCGCCGAATGGGTCAATGGCACCCTGGCCGGCAAGCCGGCGGCGGTCTTCACCTCCACCGCATCGCTGCACGGGGGGCAGGAATCGACCCTGCTGTCGATGCAGGTGCCGCTGCTGCACCACGGCTGCCTGATCGTGGGCATTCCCTTCACCGAGCCGGCCCTGAGCCACACCACCACCGGGGGCACCCCGTACGGCGCCAGCCATGTGGCCGGTGCCGACGACAACCCGGTGCCGAGCGAGGACGAGGCGATCCTGGCGCGCGCATTGGGCCGGCGTGTGGCCGACATCGCGCGGCGGCTGGCATGAAGGGTCGCGCCCAGGATGCGGCGCTGGCCCTGCTGCTGATCGCGCTGGCCGCGGTGTATGCGCTGTGGTTCGCCCACGACAGGCACTGGCTGGCCACGCAACTGGTGTTCACGCTGCCGCCGCTGCTGCTTGCCCTGGGCGTGTGGCTGCGGCGCGGCAAGGCGGCCTTCTGGGCCGGGGTGCTGGCGCTGTTCTGGTTCAGCCACGGGGTGATGAGTGCCTGGAGCCACCCGGAAACCGCCGGCTGGGCCTGGGCCGAGCTGCTGTTGGCCCTGGCGGTGATCGGGGTGGCGAGCACGCCGGGCCTGCGCCGCCGCTTCGGCAAGCGCTGAACCGACGCGTCGCTACGGCTGCGGGGCGGCGCCGGCGGTCGTATCATCTGCATCCCGGCGCGGGTTGCCCGCGCGGTTCTGACCGCTATCCAGGATGCCCGCAATGGAAGAACTACTGATCATCACCACCGGTGGCACGATCGACAAGATCTACTTCGACGACAAGTCGGACTACCAGATCGGCGATCCGCAGATCGGGATGATCCTGCGCGAGCTGGGCGTGACCTTCCGTTTCAACGTCATCCCGATCCTGCGCAAGGACTCGCTGCACATCACCGACGACGACCGCGAACTGATCCGCGCGACCATCGCCGCGCAGCCGACCCGCCACGTGCTGGTCACCCACGGCACCGACTCGATGGTGCAGACCGGGCAGGTACTGAAGTCGATCGCCAACAAAACGATCGTGATGACCGGCGCACTGAGCCCGGCGCGTTTCCGCGGCTCGGACGCGGAGTTCAACATCGGCTGCGCGATCGGCGCGGTGCAGTCGCTGGCCAGCGGCGTGTACATCGCCATGAACGGCCGCATCTGGAATCCCGAACATGTGCGCAAGAACGTGGCCGCCAACCGGTTTGAAGAAGCCTGATCGGCTGCGGCTTCTAAAAGCCGCACGCCTCGAGCGTCCTGGGCTGGGCGGGGTGTGTGAGAGTGCGGGACACGCCGTAAATCCGTCCGTGGAGGCTCGCGTGCGCCATCCATGGCGCACGACGGTCCCGCAACCTCACACACCCCCACCCTCGACAGTTGGCTGGTAGCCGTGGAAGCAATGCGGGCAAAACAACGCCGGCGCCGCCGCTTTCGTCTTCCCGCTTCCGCTTCCCGCTTCCCGCTTCCGCTTCCGCTCTTTCACTGCGCACCAGCACCCTGTCAAAGGGTGGGTACGGGTGGGTTGGCGGGACCGTCATGCGCCATGGATGGCGCATGCGAGCCTACACGGACGTACTTGCGGCGTGTCCCGCCAACCCACCCGTACCTGCCCAAGCCAGACCAGGCACGAACTCGCGGCCGTTGATCCTGCTTCGGCTTCGGCTTCGGCTTTTAGCTTCTAAAAAAGCCATCCCAAAAAAAAACGCCCCGGCCGAAACCGGGGCGTGCCCATTGGAGAGGGATCTGGGCTCAGTACTGCGCGGTCAGGGTGACCCCGGAGAAGGTCGAATAGCCCTTCACCCGCACGTACCAGGTACCGGCCGCCGGTGAAGTGATCGTGCAGGTCTCGTTGTTGC
>Ga0213827_1001601_pt1 | contig 12841 bp, 12 predicted proteins | sample MC6MC0898MG_FD_180669 | JGI IMG/M metagenome (GOLD analysis project Ga0213827, IMG submission 180669) | Enriched soil aggregate microbial communities from Iowa State University, Ames, United States - MC6-MC0898-MG | ecosystem: Environmental > Terrestrial > Soil > Unclassified | place: USA: Iowa...
ATCGTCGATGACGACCGTTCTATCCGTTGGGTCCTGGAAAAAGCCCTGCAGCAGGAAGGCATGACCACGCAAAGCTTCGACAGCGCCGATGGCGTGATGAGCCGCCTGGCACGCCAGCAGCCGGACGTGATCATCTCTGACATCCGCATGCCCGGCGCCAGTGGCCTGGACCTGCTGGCACGGATTCGCGAGCAGCACCCGCGCTTGCCGGTGATCATCATGACTGCGCACTCTGACCTGGACAGCGCTGTCGCGTCCTACCAGGGCGGCGCATTCGAGTACCTGCCCAAGCCGTTCGACGTTGACGAGGCGGTGTCACTGGTCAAGCGCGCCAACCAGCACGCCCAGGAGCAACAGGGCCTGGAAGTGCCCGTCGCCCTGACCCGCACCCCGGAAATCATCGGCGAAGCGCCGGCGATGCAGGAAGTGTTTCGCGCCATCGGGCGCTTGAGCCACTCCAACATCACCGTGCTGATCAATGGCGAGTCCGGGACCGGCAAAGAGCTGGTGGCCCACGCCCTGCACCGCCACAGCCCACGGGCGGCCTCGCCGTTCATCGCCCTGAACATGGCGGCGATCCCCAAGGACTTGATGGAGTCCGAGCTGTTCGGCCACGAGAAAGGTGCATTTACCGGCGCCGCCAACCTGCGCCGCGGACGTTTTGAGCAAGCCGACGGTGGCACGCTGTTCCTCGATGAAATCGGCGACATGCCGGCCGACACCCAGACCCGTCTGCTGCGGGTCCTGGCCGACGGCGAGTTTTACCGGGTCGGCGGTCATGTGCCGGTCAAGGTCGACGTGCGCATCATCGCCGCGACCCACCAGAACCTGGAAACCCTGGTCCACGCCGGCAAGTTCCGCGAGGACTTGTTCCACCGCTTGAACGTGATTCGCATCCATATCCCACGCCTGTCGGACCGTCGCGAAGACATTCCGACCCTGGCCAAGCACTTCCTGGCCCGCGCCGCACAGGAGCTGGCGGTGGAGCCGAAGTTGCTGAAAAGCGAAACCGAGGAGTACCTGAAGAACCTGCCGTGGCCAGGCAACGTGCGCCAGCTGGAGAACACCTGCCGCTGGATCACGGTGATGGCTTCGGGGCGCGAAGTGCACATCGGCGACTTGCCGCCGGAGTTGCTGAGCCTGCCGCAGGACTCGGCACCGGTGACCAACTGGGAACAGGCCCTGCGCCAATGGGCCGACCAGGCGCTGGCTCGCGGCCAGTCGAGCCTGCTGGACAGCGCGGTACCGGCGTTCGAGCGCATCATGATCGAAACCGCCCTCAAGCACACCGCCGGCCGCCGCCGCGACGCCGCCGTGCTCCTGGGCTGGGGCCGCAACACCTTGACCCGCAAGATCAAGGAGCTGGGGATGAAGGTCGATGGCGCGGATGATGATGAGGGGGATGAGGGCTAGGCCGCGTGCACTGCTTGAAGGCACCGTGACCCGCCATCGCGCACAAATCCTGGCCAGGACGCTTTGAATACCTTGAAGTCAAAAACCCCAAAAGCCCCGTAATCCGGGGCTTTTGGCTATCTGGCAGAAATATTCCCGGCACACGCAAAACCTGGCACGCCCCCTGCAATAGTCTGATCACTACCCAGTTTCGGGGACCTTGGTACAGGCAGGCCGGGGATTCCCCTCTTTACACCTGGGGTTCAGCACGCAGACCGTGGCGAACCCCATCCCGTTTTGGGGTCCTTGGTACAGGCAGGCCGGGGATTCCTCTTTTATTGCTCCTGGAGATGGATCTCCAACCGCCAGCGATCATCCACTTCGCTGCCGGCCCAATCGCCCTTCAGCGGCCGGGCCGCCACCAGCGTCAGCAACAACCCCTTATCACTCAAACGCACCCGCCAGTTCACGTCCTTATCGTTGAGTTTGAGCTGGCCTTTCTGTGCCTTGCCCTGGGCCTCGAACAGCAACGCGAGGCTGCCGTCGATCAGCTCGCCATGGGTCTTGGGCGCGTTGTTGAACCACACCACCAGCCCATCCCCGGTGACCTCGATCTGCTGCAGCTCGGACGGCTCGGGGGTGGTCAGGCGACCGATCATCAACCCCACCATCAAACCGACAATCGCCAGCGAGCCCATCACCCGCGGCAATAGCTTCGATCGCCGGTCCACTTCCGGCGTAGAATGCCGTCCATCTTTACCTGCGGAGCCGTGCATGTTTCACGTCATCCTTTTTCAACCAGAAATTCCGCCGAATACCGGCAACGTTATCAGGCTGTGCGCCAACAGCGGCTGCCACCTGCACTTGATCGAGCCACTGGGCTTCGAGATGGATGACAAGCGCCTGCGTCGGGCCGGCCTCGACTATCACGAGTATGCCACCTTGCAACGGCATGCCGACCTTGCCAGTTGCCTGGAAAGCCTTGGCCATCCACGCCTGTTCGCGTTCACCACCAAGGGTTCGCGGCCGTTTCACGACGCCAGTTTCGCCGAGGGCGATGCGTTCCTGTTCGGCCCGGAAAGCCGTGGCCTGCCGGCCGAGGTGCTGGACGCCCTGCCTGACGGCCAGCGCCTGCGCCTGCCGATGCGCGAAGGCTGCCGCAGCCTGAACCTGTCCAATACCGTGGCGGTGGCCGTGTACGAAGGCTGGCGGCAGTTGGGTTTCAAGTAACCCACCGCTAAAACCAAATGTGGGAGCGAGCCCGCTCGCGAAGAGGGAGCACCAGTCAACATGAGTGTTGGCTGACACGCCGCCTTCGCGAGCAGGCTCGCTCCCACATGGGTCCTGCGCTACAGCTTACTGAACGGTCTGAACGCCGTCCTGCTGCATGCGTTGCACTTCTTGCGCATACAGCGCGTCGAAGTTGACCGGGGCCAGCATCAGGGCCGGGAACGAACCACGGGTCACCAGGCTGTCCAGGGCTTCGCGAGCGTACGGGAACAGGATGTTCGGGCAGAACGCGCCCAGGGTGTGGCTCATCGAACCTTCGTCGAGGTTCTTGATCAGGAAGATACCGGCCTGCTGGACTTCGGCGATGAAGGCCACTTCGTCACCGTTCTTCACGGTCACCGACAGGGTCAGCACCACTTCGTGGAAGTTGTCTTCCAGTACTTTCTGACGGGTATTGAGGTCCAGACCGACGCTCGGCTCCCACTGCTGGCGGAAGATCGCCGGGCTTTTCGGGGCTTCGAAGGACAGGTCACGCACGTAGATGCGCTGCAAGGAGAATTGCGGTGCGGTTTCTTCTTCGCTAGCTGCAGTGTTCTGTTGGTCAGTCATCTCAGATCCTTTCTGATCTTGGGTCTTACAGGGAAGGAATTAGGCCTTGAGCAGCGCGTCGAGCTTGCCAGCGCGGTCCAGGGCAAACAAATCATCACAGCCACCGACATGGGTGCTGCCGATCCAGATCTGCGGCACGGACGTACGCCCGGCCTTGCTGGCCATTTCGGCACGCACCTGCGGCTTGCCATCGACCTTGATCTCGTCGAAGGCTACGCCCTTGTTTTCGAGCAGGTACTTGGCGCGCGAGCAATAAGGGCAGTAATCGCTGGAGTAGACGACGACGCTGGCCATATCACTTCACCAGTGGCAGGTTATCGGCTTTCCAGCTGGAGATCCCGCCGGACAGCTTGGCGGCGGTGAAGCCGGCCTTGAGCAGTTCGCGCGCGTGGGTACCGGCTGTCTGGCCCATGGCATCGACCAGGATGATGGTCTTGGCCTTGTGCTTTTCCAACTCGCCGACGCGGGCAGTCAGTTTGTCGTGTGGAATGTTCAGCGCGCCCACGATGTGGCCGGCGGCGAAATCCTTGGTCGGACGAATGTCGATCACCACGCCGGCGTCCTTGTTGACCAGCCCGGTCAGCTCACCGGTGCTCAGGCTGCGACCGCCGCCTTGCATTTGATAAGCGATCAGCAACGCCAGCAGTACGACGAAGATACCGACGAGCAGATAGTGGTTAGTGGCAAATTCAATCAGGTGAGCAACCATCGAAGGAGGTTCCAGGGCGTTAAAATGTCGGCCAGTATACACAGCCACTATGGTGGGCCAAACCCCGTCCGGCGGTGACGCCGCCGGAACTTAGCTTTAAACTGCCACTCCCTTTTTTCATCGCCCCTTTTTTAACTCAGCCACGAGTGGAATCTATGACTACCACGCCTAAACCTTTGGTCCTGATGATTCTCGACGGCTTCGGTCACAGTGAGAGCGAAGAATCCAACGCCGTGTTCGCGGCCCGCAAGCCTGTCCTCGACCGGTTGTGCGCCACCGTACCGAACGGCCTGATCTCGGGTTCGGGCATGGACGTCGGCCTGCCGGACGGCCAGATGGGCAACTCGGAAGTCGGCCACATGAACCTCGGCGCCGGCCGCGTGGTGTATCAGGACTTCACCCGCGTGACCAAAGCGATCCGCGACGGCGAGTTCTTCGACAACCCGACCATCTGCGCCGCCGTGGACAAGGCCGTTGCCGCCGGCAAGGCCGTGCACTTCATGGGCTTGCTGTCCGATGGCGGCGTGCACAGCCACCAGGACCACCTGATCGCCATGGCCGAACTGGCCTTCAAGCGCGGTGCCGAGAAGATCTACCTGCACGCCTTCCTCGACGGCCGCGACACTCCGCCGAAAAGCGCCCAGTCGTCGATCGAACTGCTGGATGAAGCCTTCAAGACCCTGGGCAAAGGCCGGATCGCCAGCCTCATCGGTCGTTACTTCGCCATGGACCGCGACAACCGCTGGGATCGAGTCTCCCAGGCCTACAACCTGATCGTGGACGGCAACGGCGAATTCAACGCCGCTACCGCCCAGGAAGGCCTGCAAGCCGCCTATGAGCGTGGCGAGAGCGACGAATTCGTCAAGGCCACCACCATCGGCGAGCCGGTCAAGGTCGAAGACGGCGACGCCGTGGTGTTCATGAACTTCCGCGCCGACCGTGCGCGCGAGCTGAGCCGAGTGTTCGTCGAGGACACGTTCAGCGAGTTCGAACGTGCCCGCCAGCCGAAACTGGCCGGTTTTGTCATGCTCACCCAATACGCCGCCAGCATCCCCGCCCCGTCGGCCTTTGCCCCAGGCAGCCTGGAAAACGTGCTGGGCGACTACCTGGCGAAAAACGGCAAGACCCAACTGCGGATCGCCGAAACCGAAAAATACGCCCACGTGACCTTCTTCTTCTCCGGCGGCCGTGAAGAGCCATTCCCGGGTGAAGAGCGCATCCTGATCCCGTCGCCAAAAGTCGCCACCTACGACCTGCAGCCAGAGATGAGCGCGCCGGAAGTCACCGACCGCATCGTCGAGGCCATCGAGAACCAGCGTTACGACGTGATCGTGGTCAACTACGCCAACGGCGACATGGTCGGCCACAGCGGCGTGTTTGCCGCCGCGGTCAAAGCGGTCGAGTGCCTGGACCTGTGCGTCGGGCGGATTGTCGAAGCCCTGGAAAAAGTCGGTGGCGAGGCGCTGATCACGGCCGACCACGGCAACGTCGAGCAGATGTCCGACGAATCCACCGGCCAGGCCCACACCGCCCACACCACCGAGCCGGTACCGTTCATCTACTTCGGCAAGCGCGACCTCAAGGTCCGCGAAGGCGGGGTCCTGGCCGATGTGGCCCCGACCATGCTGAAACTGCTGGGGCTGGAGCAGCCGGCCGAGATGACCGGCACCTCGATCCTGGTCTGACCCTCCGGTGGGAGCGAGCCTGCTCGCTCCCACCGTGGTTTTACGGGTTTTTCAGCCCGGTTATCACACCGCCCGAATTGGGCGTTTTTTTTGCAACGCTTGCCGGGCATACTAGGCTGTCTTTTTTCCCCCGGTGTCGCCCGCCTCTATGCTCCGCGTCCTGATAGCCCTAGCTCTGACCTGCCTGCTCCAACCGGCCTTGGCTGACGAGCGCGCGCAAACCCAACAACAGTTGGACGCCACGCGTCAGGATATTGCCGAGCTGAAAAAGCTGCTGGGCAAGCTGCAGGAAGAAAAGTCCGGGGTGCAGAAGGACCTCAAGGGCACCGAGACCGAGATGGGCAAGCTCGAGAAGCAGGTCGATGCCCTGCAAAAAGAGCTGAAGAAAAGCGAATCCGAGCTGCAGCGACTCGATACCGAGAAAAAAAAACTCCAGAGCGCGCGCACTGAACAGCAACAACTGATTGCCACCCAGGCCCGCGCGGCCTATCAGAACGGTCGCCAGGAATATCTCAAGCTGCTGCTCAACCAGCAGAACCCGGAGAAATTCGCCCGCACCCTGACGTATTACGACTACCTCAGCCAGGCTCGCATGGAGCAGTTGAAGAGTTTCAACGAAACCCTGCGCCAACTGGCCAATGTCGAGCAGGACATCGCCCAGCAGCAAGCCCAATTGCTGGTGCAGAAAAGCAGCCTCGACAGCCAGCGCGACGAGCTGGACAAGGTCCGCAAGGAGCGCCAGCAAGTCCTGGCCAAGCTCAACACGGACGTCAAGGACCGCGACCAGAAGCTGCAGGCCCGCGAGCAGGATCAAGCCGACCTGTCCAAAGTCCTGAAAACCATTGAGGAAACCCTGGCACGCCAGGCCCGGGAGGCAGAAGAAGCGCGACAGAAAGCGCTGATCGCCCAGCAGGAAGCGGAAAAAAAGCGTTTACGTGAGGCACAGGCCGCGGCAGACGCCCCGACCGATGCCCCACGCAAAATCGCCAGACCGACCCCCGGCGCCCTGGTTTCCAGCGCCGGCGAAACCTTCGGCGGAGCATTTTCTGCAACGCGGGGAAAACTTCCCTGGCCGGTTGATGGTCGATTGCTTGCCCGCTTTGGTGAAAGCCGCGGCGACGACGCCCGCACCAAGTGGGACGGCGTGATGATCAGCGCCTCCGCCGGCAGCCAGGTGCATGCCGTGCACGGTGGACGCGTGGTGTTCGCCGACTGGTTGCGTGGCGCCGGCTTGCTGGTGATTCTCGACCACGGCAATGGTTTCTTGAGCTTGTACGGCCACAATCAGACGCTGCTCAAGTCGGCTGGCGACGTGGTCAAGGCCGGCGAGTCCATCTCCACTGTCGGTAACAGTGGCGGCCAGGACACGCCCGCGCTGTATTTCGCTATTCGTCAGCAGGGTCACCCGAGTGATCCAGCACAATGGTGCCGTGCGCAAGGATAAGCGCACCATCTAACTCAGGAGTTCGTTCGACATGCTGCATTTGTCCCGCCTCACTTCGCTGGCCCTGACGATCGCCCTGGTGATCGGTGCGCCCCTGGCGTTTGCCGCTGAACCGGCCTCGTCGAACTCGGCTGCGACCACCAAGGCGCCATTGCCGCTGGATGAGTTGCGCACCTTTGCCGAGGTCATGGACCGAATCAAGGCCGCGTATGTCGAGCCGGTGGACGACAAGACCCTGCTGGAAAACGCCATCAAGGGCATGCTCAGCAACCTCGACCCACACTCCGCCTACCTGGGGCCGGAAGACTTCGCCGAGCTGCAGGAAAGCACCAGCGGTGAGTTTGGCGGCCTGGGCATCGAAGTCGGCTCCGAAGACGGCTTCATCAAGGTGGTATCGCCGATCGACGACACCCCTGCCTCCAAGGCGGGCATCCAGGCTGGCGACTTCATCGTCAAGATCAACGGCCAGCCTACCCGCGGCCAGAGCCTGACCGAAGCCGTGGACAAGATGCGCGGCAAGATCGGCCAGAAGATCACCCTGACCCTGGTCCGCGACGGCGGTACGCCGTTCGACGTGACGCTGACCCGCGCGACCATCCAGGTCAAGAGCGTGAAGGCGCAGTTGCTGGAGTCGGGCTACGGCTACATCCGCATCACCCAGTTCCAGGTCAAGACCGGCGAAGAGGTCTCCCAGGCCCTGGCCAAGCTGCGCAAGGACAACGGCAAGAAGCTCAGTGGTATCGTGCTCGACCTGCGCAACAACCCGGGCGGCGTCCTGCAATCGGCGGTGGAAGTGGTCGACCACTTCATCACCAAGGGCCTGATCGTCTACACCAAGGGCCGGATCGCCAACTCCGAACTGCGCTTCTCGGCCACCGGCAAGGACGAAAGCGAAGCGGTGCCGATGGTGGTGCTGATCAACGGCGGCAGCGCCTCGGCCTCGGAAATTGTCGCCGGCGCCCTGCAGGACCAGAAACGTGCAGTCGTCATGGGCACCACCAGTTTCGGCAAGGGCTCGGTGCAAACCGTATTGCCGCTGAACAACGACCGCGCGCTGAAGATCACCACCGCACTGTACTTCACCCCGAACGGGCGCTCGATCCAGGCCCAGGGCATCGTCCCGGACATCGAAGTGCGGCGGGCCAAGATCACCAGCGAGCAGGACAGCGAGTACTTCAAGGAAGCTGACCTGCAAGGCCACCTGGGCAATGGCAACGGCGGTGCCGACAAGCCAAGCGGCTCCGGCGGCAAGGCCAAGCCAATGCCACAGGACGACGATTACCAACTGGCCCAGGCGCTCAGCCTGCTCAAGGGCCTGAGCATTACCCGCGGCCGCTGAGATGCGCCTGCGGTTGCTCCTCGGCCTGCTGTGCTGCCTGGCCGGCGTTGCCCATGCGACGTCCCCACCCCACAAGGCCTACCTGAGCCTGATCATCGATGACCTGGGGCAGAACTTGCCCCGGGATCGCCGCGTGCTGGCACTGCCCGGGCCGGTCACCGCGGCGATCATGCCCGATACCCCCCACGCCGCCGAATTTGCCCGCGAGGCCCACCGTGCCGGCAAGATCGTCATCCTGCACATGCCCATGGACCCGGCCACCGGCCCGTTCGCCTGGCACCCCGAACTGCCCGTCGAAGAACTGCGCAAGCGCCTGGACGCCGCGTTCAAGGCCGTCCCCTACACCGCCGGCATCAACAATCACATGGGCAGCCGCATGACCGCCCAGCGACCGGCCATGACCTGGTTGATGGCCGAGCTGCAGCGCCGGCACAAACTTTTCGTCGACAGCCGCACCAGCGCCCAGACCGTCGCCGCCGCCGAAGCGCAGAAGATCGGCCTGGCCAGCGCTTCACGGGACGTGTTTCTCGACGACGAACGCACCGAAGCGGCGATCTACAGCCAACTGCAGAGCGCCATCAACCTGGCGCGCAAACAGGGTTCGGCGGTGATGATCGGCCATCCCTACCCGCAGACCCTGGCGGTGCTCGAGCGCGAGCTGCCCAAGCTCAAGGCCCAGGGCATCGAGTGGATTGATATCCGGCAGATGATCAGCGTGCGCAGCAATCGCGCCATGCCTGCCCATGGCAAAGACGGGACTTATCGCTAACAAGCAGCAGCTGGCCACTACATAGTTACCGCCAGGCGCTTCATTCAATTCCGGATATTGAAACCCGCACCCTATCGGGCTGCCTTTCAATGATCAGGAATGAATATGAACCCACATGACGATGACGCGACACCCGCAAGGCCAATGGAATCAATAAAAGTTGAAAACCTGCTGATCAACTTTACGACCGAGTTTCACCGGATCTGGGATAACAAAGGCTCACGCTCCAAACCCGGTGGTTTTTGGCGCCCCACCCCCGCCCCTGATTTGCTACCGGGCTTTTTCCCGCTCGGTGATCTCGCTGTATCCGGCCACGACAACATCAACCATCGAAGAGTGGTGGCCGTGGTTTGCGAAGGCGAGCCGCCCAGCGCAGGCGCCAACCAGGGCAAGGCACTGAGCAAGCCCGCTGACTTTGAGCAGGTCTGGAAAGACACGGGCTCAGGCGCCAAAACCGACTGTTCGATATGGCGCCCCATCCCACCTGATGGCTACGTGGCACTTGGCCTGGTGTGCGCTGACGGTCTCGATAAGCCTTCACTCAACTCCGTACGTTGCGTGCGGGAGGATCTTGTCGTGGCGGCATCCATCGACACAATGATCTGGAGCGACAAGGGCAGTCGTGCCAAACAGGACTTCAGCGTCTGGAGTGTCCTGCCACCGGTCGCAACAGCAGGAGTGATTCACTTTGCACCGGGTACATTCGTGGGCGTCAACAGCTATAGCAAACCAGTAACGCACGTCGCCGCGTATGCACTGCGAATGCGCATTTCACTCAAAGCCGAACCGACGCCAGCGCCTCCGTCCCTCACCGGATACGAGCCACCCACCGCACCGCAACCGGCGACCGTCACCCAAACGGCACGGCTTCCCTGGTTCACGATCAAAGATCCCGACCTGAACGCGTTCGAGCAGTTTCGCACTTCCCCGTACTACCTCTTACAGAGGAAAGAACAGTACGTGCTGATCGGCTACGGCCATAACACCAGCTCCGCAGGGCAAACCTTCAGATGGACTGACGAGGTAAAAAATGCCGAAAGCCTGGAAACCTTCTCTCGACTGACCTCTGTCGAGGTAGGAGTCGAATGGAGCTCCAGGTTGCCGGAATTTTCCATATCGTTGCCACCGACCTTCCCAGTCAAGTTCTCGGCGAAACTGGGCAACAGTTTCTCACCCGTCGACTCCCAGAACAGCAGGCTGGTCGGCCCCCTGGCGGCACACGTGGTTACCATCGTTGCGAAGAAGCGCATCGTGGCGGTTTATCGCACACAGTTCGACTACCAATTGCTACGCAGCAACGGTACACAAGTGGCGAGCGAGGGAAGTTACTCCGACTACGACAAACTGCATTTGAGCGAATATCCACCTGAACAGTAACCGGACTGCGGCTGGCACCGCCGAGTGAAAAACTACAGATACCGCCCCATGATCTCGTCGACCCCGCCTTCCTTGCGCAACTGATCGAGCGCTGCCTGCAGTTTGGCGACGGTTTCGTCAGGCACCTCGCGGTTCAACGCCAGATACAGCTGCGCACTGTTGAAACGCAGGACCGTCTTGAGGCCGGTGACCCCGTCCTGGCGCGCCAGATAGCGCCCGGCAGGGTCGCCGGTGGCCCACAGATCAATCTGGCCATTGAGCAGTTTTTTCGCGTTGTCCTGATCGCGCAGCACCACGATCGGCTTGAGTCCCTGCTTGGCCAATGTCTCGGCTATGGCGTCGCCCTTGTAGGCGCCAATCTTGTATTTGCGCGCATCTTCCAGGGTCTGCAGGGTGATTTTGCTGTCAGCCCGGGCCAGCATGATCCAGTCGTCCGGGCCAATAGGGCCGACCCACTTGAAGAATTTTTCGCGGTCGGGCAAGCGCGCCATGACGAACACCCCGTAACCGGGATTTTCCAGGGCGAGTTTGTAGACTCGCTCCCAGGGGAAACGCAGGGTCAGGCTGTAGGTGATGTTGGTCCGCTTTAATATCTCGCGAACGATGTCCACGGCGATGCCATGGATGTTCTCGTCCTGAGCGAAGTTTTTGCCGTTCTTCGCCATGTTGTAGGGCGGGAAGTTTTCCGTCAGCAAGACCAGATCGATATCGGTTTTTTCAGCGGCACGTAGCACGCCGCAGAACAGTAACGAAGCACTGGCAAGTACGAGGAAAAGGCGTCTGAGCATGTCGGCTACCGCAATCCATTGGCGTGCCCAAGCTTGCCTTGAGCCCGCCATGCTGTCCACTGGCCTTTACCGAACCACAATCCCGCGCGCCGCCATGTAGGCTTTCGCTTCCGGCACGGTGTATTCGCCGAAGTGAAAGATACTGGCCGCCAACACCGCGCTGGCGTGACCTTCGAGGATACCGTCAGCCAAGTGCTGCAGATTGCCGACGCCGCCCGACGCGATCACCGGAATCCCCAGGGCATCACTGATGGCGCGGGTCACGCCCAGGTCGAAGCCGTTTTTCATACCGTCCTGGTCCATGCTGGTCAGGAGGATTTCCCCTGCCCCCAGGCCTTCCATCTTCTTCGCCCACTCCACCGCATCCAGCCCGGTGGGTTTGCGCCCGCCGTGGGTGAAGATTTCCCAGCGCGGGGTCTCGCCCGGCAGGGAGACTTTCTTGGCGTCGATGGCCACGACGATGCACTGCGAGCCGAAATGCTGCGCGGCTTCGCCGACGAACTCCGGGTTGAACACCGCCGCGGTGTTGATCGAGACCTTGTCCGCACCGGCATTGAGCAGGTTACGAATGTCTTGCACGGTGCGCACACCACCGCCCACGGTCAGCGGGATGAACACCTGGCTGGCCATGCGCTCGACGGTATGCAAGGTGGTGTCGCGGCCGTCGACGCTGGCGGTGATGTCGAGAAAGGTAATTTCGTCGGCACCCTGCTCGTCGTAGCGACGGGCGATTTCCACCGGGTCACCGGCGTCACGGATGTTTTCGAACTTCACACCTTTGACGACCCGGCCGTTGTCTACGTCCAGGCAAGGGATGATGCGTTTGGCCAGCGCCATGGTCTGTCCTCAGCCTTGGTACGAATCGCAGAAGGCTTGCGCCTCGGCGACGTCGAGGGTGCCTTCGTAGATCGCCCGGCCGGTGATGGCGCCGATGATGCCCGGTGCGCGAGCATCGAGCAGCGACTTGATGTCACCCAGGTTGTGGATGCCGCCGGAGGCAATGACCGGGATCCGGGTGGCCGCAGCCAGGGCAGCGGTGTATGACACGTTGCAACCTTGCATCATGCCGTCTTTGGCGATGTCGGTATAAACGATGGCAGACACGCCGTCGGATTCGAATTGCTTGGCCAGGTCGATGACGTTCACGGTGCTGATTTCAGCCCAGCCGTCAGTGGCGACAAAACCGTCCTTGGCGTCCAGGCCAACAATCACCTTGCCCGGGAATGCGCGGCAAGCCTCGGCGACGAACGCCGGATCCTTCACCGCCTTGGTGCCGATGATCACGTAGCTCACGCCCGCCTTGACGTAGTGCTCGATGGTTTCCAGCGAACGGATGCCACCGCCGATCTGGATCGGCAGGTTCGGGTAGCGCTTGGCGATGGCGGTCACCACCTCGCCGTTGACCGGTTGGCCTTCGAACGCGCCGTTCAGGTCGACCAGATGCAGACGACGGCAACCGCCCTCTACCCACTTGGCAGCCATGCTCACCGGGTCATCGG
>Ga0213827_1001608_pt1 | contig 12813 bp, 10 predicted proteins | sample MC6MC0898MG_FD_180669 | JGI IMG/M metagenome (GOLD analysis project Ga0213827, IMG submission 180669) | Enriched soil aggregate microbial communities from Iowa State University, Ames, United States - MC6-MC0898-MG | ecosystem: Environmental > Terrestrial > Soil > Unclassified | place: USA: Iowa...
ACTTCCTCTTCTAAAGGAAGGTCAAGAATGTTAACAGCATTAACCCCTTTAGAAATACAATTGGAGTGTGCAAAACTTCAAAACTGGAAGGTAAAGGACGATAAGTGGATCGTAAGAAAATATATTTTTAAAGATTACCTGCAAGGTATCCAGTTTGTTTCAGCAATCGGCCAAATTGCTGAAGCAAACCAACACCATCCATTTATCAGCATCCAATATAAAGCTGTTAATGTTTCGCTCAGCACCTGGGCTGCAAAAGGAGTAACAGCTTTGGATATTGATTTAGCAGTCGAATTCGAAAAAACGTATGAACATATAAAACATACTAATTCATCCACAAGGTGATTAGTATATCGGAAAAATGATTTTATGTACAGACGAACTAAATTCTCCCCCACAACCCATCGTAGAAAGGTCCTACGTGACCAAAACCCATGGGAAAAGAAAAAATCGGTCACGTAGAGAGCCTCTGCGTGACCGAAACTAGTGGAAAAGGCGGAAGCCGATTATGTATGATACTCCTATTAATAATGAACCTTCGGCCCCCAACCATTACTTCCTTCAGGCAGCAGTTCAAATAGTGACCAAATACTGCAATAATCATCACCAGGGCCAAATGATGCTTTTGTATAATGCTCAATTCTGCCATCGTCATTTTTGATGAAGACTGAGACACCTGGTAGTGGAAAGCCCTTCTCATCCTTAAACCCAAAGTCCTCCTTAAATGTGGTTCCTTCAGTAGAAACACAGTTAAATGCCCAGCCCCTACTCTTGGAAAACTCCGCGAGTGTCTGAAAATCATTAGGACTCGTTAAAACAAAGGAGGCTCTATTTTCAATATGCTTTGTAAAGCCATTGAAACCATCTGCCCAAAGGGTGCAATAGGAACAAGATTTTCCCATATTATGAATTACTATTAATTCATTTTTATCACCAAACAGCTCGCTCAAATGAACTTTTTCACCCCCAGAGGTTGTAAAAGTGTAATCTTTTGCGGTAACCGTGGGAAGCTGTTTCCTCAATGTGACTAACTCTTCTTTTACTCGCATTAATTCCTTTTCCTTAGATTCAATCTCCTGCTCTAATTGTTCTACCTCATCTGAAGTCAATGATCTCAGATTAATCCTCCTTTTCTTCATCAGGATTCAAGCACAAGAACCGTCATGTTTATCCTAAGATTTTTACTAAGTCAGCCTCGATGCTGCTTGGATCTGCTGTTGGTGCATAGCGTTTCATCACTTGGCCGTTACGGTCCACAAGGAATTTTGTGAAATTCCATTTGATTCGAGGGGATAAAAGTCCTGTCTTTTGTTCCTTTAAATATTTGAATAATGGATCGGAGAACGGACCATTTACGTCAATTTTTGCAAAGATGGGGAAAGTTACCCCGTAGTTAATCTGGCAAAACTCCGTTGTTTTTTCAATTTCGTCAAATTCCTGTTGGTTGAACTGGGAACATGGAAAACCTAGTATTTCCAACCCTTGATCCTTGTATGTATCATATAAGTCCTGCAGTCCTTTAAATTGGGGAGTAAACCCGCATTTGCTGGCAGTATTGACAATGATTAATGGCTTTCCTTCGTATTCTTGTAATGATTTCTTCTCGCCATTCGGCATTTTTACTTTAAAGTCATAAACGGTTTTCATTTTATTCACTCCTTTATAAATGGCTACTCGTTCTAACGATAGTCTGGCTGGTATCGATTGCAAACGATCGAAGGCTGTGTGCAATCAGAAATTGGGCGGTGTAATAGGTTGTCATGATAAGCTGATCTGAGAAGGCGATATCGGAAACAAACATATTCCAGGATAATATCGAATCCGACAAAACAAACAAAATGCTGCCGATTATAGCCCATTTGTTCCCCGTCATGATAGCGGACCAGGCCATTAAAGATATGGCGATCATATAGATCAAAACCGGAACAATCAGGACATTGTTACCGTCTCGAAGTAAGGCAGCGACAATCTCCCTGCCAATCATAAAAGCATATAAAGAAATTGGTAATATTATCGCTAAACGGACCTTTGAAAAGTGCCATCTACTCAAAAAACCTGCCAGATAAAAGAGATGGCCAATGAGAAAGGCACTTAGACCAACAACAAACTCACCAATTAGGCCATCGCCGAGCATACAGAAAAACAAACCGATGAGGATTAGCCAATGGGTAATTGTTTTTTTGGCGGAAAATTGCAAGTATGCATAACGAATAATTAACAGCATTGGGATCAGCTTGAAGAGAATCTTAACAGCATACGGGCTATCAGGGATAATGAAAATGTACAATAAGCCCGTTAACAAGATTAGCACAGGAAGCCAAGGAATTTTCATCAGAATCAGTTCCTCCTATAGATTTATAAAGAGTGTGAATTTTTGGATAAATACACCATTTATTCAAGTATAAACTATCTTTTAACATTTTACCTTTATTTTTTCGAAGCAAGGGGACGGTTCTCGTGCTTCTTTTTTGCTTTTTTAGGATTTTCTGTGCATGTGCCCCGAATCATTCTTGGAGAAAGTTTTCGACGTTTTTTGCTATTTAATGGAGACAGCTTTCGACATTTTTTTGCTATTTAATGGAGACCAGCATTGAAGAGAGTTAAACTATCCTGTTTCACGAACAAAGTGGAATGGGATTTTTTTATGAATTTTTTATAGAAATAGTGAAAAAACTTTATCACATTTTCATGGTTCATTGACGGAGTGTACGACCACGAATATTGTAGGGGAAGAATGAGTTTTATTGAGTGTTGTACATATGAAAATGTCGAAATTATTTTTGATAACGCTTTCTTTTTGAGTTTAAGACGAGATGGAATGGTTAAAGGGAAGCCCGCTAAATAAGCTTCATTATAAAAAATCGAAAGGGAGAGATGGAAAAATGAATCATTTGAAAAAGGGACATTTGTTGATGGCCGTCTTTTTCGGCTTGTGTTTATTGGTATTTTGGCCAAATGCAAGCTATGCGAAACAACCAGAATCATCATATTGGTATCCCGAACAATTATTGAATTGGACTCCTGAGAATGACCCGAACGCTGTGTTTAACCGCAGTCAAATTCCATTAGCCAAACGGGAAGTGTTATACAAAGTAAATGACAATGCCCAATCGGATGCGAAATTAGTCGCATTGTCTGCCCTAAACCCGAATACAAGCGGTGTACCTTCTCAAGGTGGGAAAGATTTTTTTGCGAATACATTTAGCTATTGGCAATATGTTGACCTCATGGTGTATTGGGCTGGTTCGTCAGGAGAAGGCATTATTGTGCCGCCAAGTGCAGACGTGATTGACGCATCTCATAAAAACGGTGTACCTATTTTAGGAAATGTTTTCTTTCCTCCTACTGTATACGGCGGTAAGTATCAGTGGCTGGAACAAATGCTGACCCAAAGGGAGGATGGTTCCTTCCCTGCAGCCGACAAGCTGCTGGAAGCGGCGAACTATTATGGTTTTGATGGCTGGTTTATTAATCAAGAAACCGAAGGCGGAAATGCAAAAACTGCCCAAAAAATGAAGGAGTTCCTCGTTTATCTTCAGCAGCATAAGCCAGAAGGTATGCACATCATGTGGTACGATTCGATGACGACGGATGGGCGGGTGAATTGGCAAAATGCATTGACTGATAAAAATAGCAGCTTTTTGCAGGATGGAAAAACACGTGTTTCTGACAGCATGTTTTTAAACTTCTGGTGGCGCGATCAGCAGTCCTCCTTTAACAAAGCTCAGGCACTAGGTAGAAGTCCGTATGATTTATTTGCCGGTATTGATGTGGAAGCAAGAGGAACCAACACTTCCGTTCCTTGGCAAGGAATCTTCCCTGAGGGCAAAGCACCGCTTACTTCTTTAGGGATTTATCGTCCTGACTGGGCCTTTAAAACGTCTGAAACAATGGAACAGTTTTATCAGAAGGAAAACGAATTTTGGATTGGGAAGAACGGAAATCCTGCTGCTACAACAGAAAATGGTGCCTGGAAGGGAATGGCGCATTATTTCACCGCCAAAACCGTCATACAGGAACTGCCTTTTGTGACGCATTTTAATACAGGCAGCGGCAAGTTGTTCTCTGTCGATGGAAAGCAGGTAAGTAAACAGTCATGGAATAACCGCAGTCTCCAAGATATCCTCCCAACATGGCGCTGGCTGAAAGAAGGCGGACAAGCTATTGACGTTAATTTTGATTGGGACACTGCTTTTTATGGCGGAAGCTCTTTAAAATTATCAGGAACGATTGATCCAAAAAATCCTACGCATGTGAAGCTATATAAAACCAATCTTCCTGTTCAAAAGGATACGGAAATTTCGGTGACTTACAAAAACGAGTTGAAAGATACACATATGAAACTTGGTGTCAGCTTTATTGATAACCCGGATCAATTTGTCTTCTTCGATGCAAAAAAACAAAGTCATCATCAATGGATTACTGACACATTTAAACTGAAAAAATATAGTGGTAAAAAAATCGCGGCGATCTCGCTATTAGTTGAAAGTGATGAAGAAGTGAAAGATTATGCGATAAATATTGGGGAAATCAAGGTTTTCAACAAAAAAGAGAAACAGGATCGAGTAAATGCTCCACAGCAAGGTAAAGTAAGTGAAGTTGCTTTTAATAAAGGAATTTACGCAGATGTCTCTCTTGCTTGGGAGCCATCTGAAGCGAATGTAAGCCACTATGAGATTTATCGAAAATTACCGAATGGTGAGCGTGAGTTCGTTGGAGCTACACCTAATCATGTTTCTTTCCTATCCGATCTGAAACGAATGGGGAAAGAGGGCAGTACTGCTTTAGAAATTGTGGCCGTAAGCAAGGAGTTTAAACGAAGCGAACCGGTTGGAGTTACGTTCGATTGGCCGCCATATCCGAAGCCGGAGGCCGATTTCCGTGCTGATAAAACGGTAGCAGCACCTGGGGATAAAATTCAATTTTTCAATGCATCATCAGAGGTAACGGAAAAAGTGGAGTGGCATTTTGCGGGTGGCACGCCATCTGTCAGCAATGAGGCAAATCCGGTTGTTACCTATGAAAAAGAGGGTGTTTATCCTGTCACCTTGATCGCCAAAAATAGCGAGGGTGAAAGTGTTCTCACAAAAGAAGCATTGATTACTATATCTGAAGCTGCCAAGGATATTAAAAATGTGGCTTTGAATAAAGTGGCAGTCGCCAGCGGCCAGTGTGCCCCGTCTGAAGCAGCAATCTTTGCCGTTGATGGCAAGGTAAACAGTAAATGGTGCGCATTAGGGACGGCGCCTCATTGGTTAAAGGTGGATCTCGGCGATCAATACGCGATTTCAAAATTCGTTGTGCGTCATGCCCAAGCTGGCGGTGAGCCTCAAGCCTTTAATACGCAAGCATTTAGAATTGAAGTAAGTTCTGATGGAGAAAACTGGACAGAAGCTGTTAAGGTTACGGATAATACAGAGGCTGTTTCAGAGCATAGCATATCATTAACGAATGCACGATATGTACGGTTGTGGATCGATAAGCCGACACAAGGCAGTGATCAAGCCGCAAGAATTTTTGAATTTGAAGCTCACGGGTTTCTTAATCCGTAATTTTTGGGGAAGCGAGAGAAGCGAGGGACCGGTTCTCTTGCTTCCCCTTGCTTTCTTACTGAATATACAGTCCGGTGACATAGACAGTGGTGATGGTTTTTGCAATCTCTTCAACAGAAGCATGATGTTCGTCTCGGACAATTTCCCATAGGTACATTTCATTTGTAAAAAACCAGCCTCGTGCGACAAGGTCATGGTTTAATTCTGCTCTCGCCAATCCGTTTTGTTGGGCATAGGTAATGTCCATTGAAATTCGCTGTATAAATTTCTCCCGAATCGCTTTCCATTTATCTGAAATTAAAGCAGAAACCCCGATTGCCTGTTCAAAGACTTGCATCATATCCCGTTCAGCTTCTGCCATTAATAGAAAAGCTTTCGCTTGCTTGTGAATGATTTCCTCTGCTTCTTGTTTTGATTTTGGCAGGAAGGAGATCTCGGCAATTTCATAAAATCGCTCCATGACATCCTCCATCAATACGATTAAGAGATCTTCCTTCCCTTCAAAATGGACATAGGCAGTTCCGTAACCGATGTTCGCTTTTTTTATCATTTGCGAGATTGTTGCTTTTTGGAAGCCTTCTTGAAGAAAAATCTCCATTGCAGCTTCTAATAATTTTTGCCGTGTTATGATCGAGCGTAAATGTCGTTTATCCTCTGTTTTTTTCATACCTATTCCTCCATTACCTTTAGCATATATGGATTGAATTCAAAATGAAAGCTATAGTTGAAATAAGGTTGTGAATGTTTTAACAATTAGAATTTTCAAAAATATAATATTGACATCATGTCATATTGTTTGCTATGATTTTTTTTGTAAACGATTTCAATAAGGGAAAGGGAGGATTATGATGGTATCGAATTTCTTACCAACATTAGATTTCGCAAAACAATTAGATAAAGAAGATACTCTTTCGCGTTTTCGAGAAGAGTTTTATTTAAAGCCTGGTTCTATTTATATGGATGGGAACTCCTTAGGACTTCTTTCGAAAAGAGCAGAAAGGACTCTCTTAGAATCCTTAGATGATTGGAAACAATATGGGATTGATGGCTGGACTATGGGCACTCATCCATGGTTCTTTATGGCAGAGAAACTGGGCGAAAAGCTTGCGCCGTTAGTAGGAGCTGCTGCTGAAGAGGTCATTGTAACGGGTTCTACCACCGTCAATCTGCATCAGCTTGTATCAACGTTTTATCAGCCAAAAGGAACTCGTACAAAAATTTTAGCGGATGAACTAACATTTCCATCCGATATTTATGCGCTTCAAAGCCAAGTAAAGATTCATGGTTATGATCCGGATACACATCTCATCCGTGTGAAAAGCCGTGATGGCCGCTTTTTAGAAGAGGAAGATATTATCGAAGCGATGACCGATGATATTGCCTTAATTGTCCTGCCGACTGTTCTTTATCGCAGCGGTCAAATATTAGATATGAAACGATTAACCGATGAAGCACATAAACGAGGGATTTTAATCGGATTTGACGGCTGTCACTCCGTTGGTTCCATCCCGCATTCCTTAAGTGAATGGGATGTTGATTTTGCGTTTTGGTGCAATTATAAACATTTAAACGGCGGACCTGGCGGTGTAGGCGGCTTATTTGTTAATCGTAAACATTTTGGGAAAATGCCTGGACTTGCCGGCTGGTTTAGTTCAAATAAAGAGAAACAATTTGATATGGAGCATACATTAACACCGGCTCATTCAGCTGGAGCGTTCCAAATTGGAACTCCTCATGTACTTAGCGTTGCACCATTAATCGGTTCATTAGAAATTTTTACAGAGGCTGGTATTGAAAATATCCGCGAAAAATCGCTTAAAATTAATCGCTATTTAATGAATTTAATTGATCATGAATTAGCAGATATGGGCTTTTTCATTGGAACGCCAAGAGAGGATGCACGCCGCGGCGGACATGTGAGTCTTGAGCATAGTGAAGCAGCGCGAATCTGTAAATCATTGAAGGAAAATGGCATTATTCCTGATTTCCGAGCACCTAACATTATTCGTCTTGCACCTGTTGCCCTTTATACTTCCTATGCAGAAGTTTGGGAAGTCGTTCAAATTCTCAAAAAGATTATCACTGAAAAACAGTATGAGAAATTTAAGAATGAACGTGAAGTAGTCGCTTAGGAAGCGAGGGGACGGTTCTCTTGCTTCACTTTTGAACGCCATTAGAGGGTTTTTCCCCTCTAATGGCAGTTTTTCCTGTTATAAAAAGGGAATGGTTGGACAAAGCCTTATGGTTAACGAAGGGGATGAAATGGATGAAGAATACAACTAGCGGAGAGGGTTTAAAACGAGAATTATCCACACGTCAGCTTTCGATGATCGCGATGGGGATGGCGATTGGAACGGGGTTATTCCTTGGAAGTGGACTAGCCATTGGTACTGCAGGACCTAGTGTAATAATCAGCTATACAATAGGTGCATTTATCGTTTTATTGTTAATGGGCTGTTTGGCGGAAATGACGGTTGCCTATCCAACCTCGGGATCTTTTGGAACGATTGCTGATAAATATCTTCATCCCATGGTAGGCTTTCTTGTACGGTACTCCTATTGGATTGCTCAAGTTCTTGCAATCGGGGTTGAAATTAGTGCGATCGCTATCTACATGAAATACTGGTTTCCGGGGGTTCCTGGGATTGTTTGGATTATCTTATTTGCAGCAGTTCTCATTTATGTAAACGCTGCCAGTGTGAATGCATTTGCAACTTTTGAGTACTGGTTCTCGATGATCAAGGTTAGTGCCATTGTTGGGTTTATTCTTCTTGGTGCGTATGTTCTATTTGGAACTTCAGGCCATGAAAATTTGGGTGCTAAGAATCTTGTAAATCACGGCGGGTTTATGCCGTTTGGTTTTAAGGGTATGTGGATTGCCATCTTTATTTCATTGTTTAGCTTTTTAGGGACAGAATTGGTCGCAGTGACTGCAGGGGAAGCAAAAGATCCGGATGTAGCGGTACCGAAAGCATTGAAGGCAACTGTATTCCGTTTGTCTGCTTTCTATGTGTTGACGATGGCAATCATGTTAATGATTGTTCCATGGAAATCGGCAGGGATTGAAGAAAGTCCATTTGTAAAAGTTATGGAAATCTTAAATATTCCCGGTGCCTCTGGAGTCATGAATTTTATCGTTTTAACAGCTGCTTTATCATCCATGAATGGACAGCTATATGCGTCATCACGAACGATGTTTTCATTATCAAATGAAAAGTATGCTCCAGCCGTTTTAGGTAAACTGAATAAAAAAGGTGTTCCAACCATCGCTCTTGCGGTTTCAACAACAGGAATTGTGCTGGCTGCCGCTGTCAATGCCCTACTGCCTGGATCTTCTTATGCATTCATGATGGGGATTTCCATGTTTGGTTCCCTTTTTACCTGGTTAGTGATTTTCATTTCACATTTATCTTTTCGAAGTAAATGGGAGAAAATGGGCGGCCGTAAATTGCCGGTAAGAATGATCGGCTTTCCTTATTTAACGATATTGGGAGGACTTCTCTTAGTAAGCTTAATGATCACAGCATGGTTTACTGATTTCAAAATTATGCTCCAATTTGGTATTCCTTGGCTAGTGTTTTTATCTATTGCTTATTTTATTATGAAAAAAAAGAACCCAAACAGGGCAGTGGAATTTGATGTTTCGAGGTAGAAGCAGGGGACGGTTCGTGCTTCCTTTTTGAAAAAGAGGCCAGCTTAATAGAGCTTGATTAAAGGTCGCAAAAGTAAGTCTTACCTGATTTTCATAGGAATGTCAGACCAATATAATGAAATTGATTAAGGGATAGATAAGACAGAATTATTTCTGCTTAATCTATCCCTTTTTGTATTTAACCAATTGGACTTCAAAAATCTTTTTTCTTTTACCTTTGTCCTGTTTGTGGCAGCATGCTCTGCTAATTTAGACCATAGCATTCACTCTGCGACAAATTTCGGGGCATAATGGAAAAATTTAAAATGCAAGCCTTGTTCAATGTAAAATCAATGCAAAAAGGACTCGATTATACCACAGTCAAGCATGAAGTTTTTTTCACTACTACGTACTTTATTGTCTTTTAACAACTAATGTTCCAATCACTAATAACATAAATAGTGCTAATAAATAGATACTCAATGCGCCTATCTCGATGGTTTCTACACCTAAAGCAAATAGCACGATTACAAGTAACATACTGCCAAATAACGATATATATAAGGAAAATGCATAGAAGTTTTTTATATTGATCCATGTTCTTTCATCTACATCAGGTACATTATGGCTTTTTCGACTTTCACGAAATTTTGCAGTTCCAAGAACAATTCCTACACCTAAAATAGAACCAGCGATACCTGCTGTAACTGTTCCAACAGGTAAATCAGGAACCAATAATTTACCTAGGTACAAACCAATACTCGTTGAACAAACAACGGTAATAGCTACAATGATGGGCCACTTCTTTTTCATTCTAATCCTCCTCTAACGTAAATATTTCATCAATTGTTACATTAAAATACTTCATCAGTTTTAGTGCCAGTTCTAAGCTAGGGTTATATTTGTGATTCTCTACCGCATTAATCGTTTGTCTCGTAATCTGAAGATCTTCTGCCATTTGAATTTGACTAATTCCTTTTGCCAAACGAATCTCTTTAATTCTATTTCTTACTTTCAAAAGCACTTCACTTCCTTTATTGATAACGATGTAAAGATATCTTTACATTGAGTATAAAATAAAAACATGGCGATGTAAAGATATCTTTACATCGCCATGTCCAAACATTTCGTTCTAAAAAACAGCTGCTTTGTACTCTCCTCTGGAAAGGTTAGCTCCGTTACGAGCATGTTATATATTGAACCGGTATTAGCCATCCTGGTTGCTGAATCTGGCTCAATAAGTGGCTTTTAGATGGGGGTTGACGGGTAAAATGGGAAAAATGACGGGTAAATCGGCAAAACAGACGGGTAAAATAGAAAAATTAACGGGTAAATTTCCACTTTAGACGGGTAAATCATTCAAAGTGACGGATAAGAGAGAATTTCCCTAAAAAGGTAACTTAATGAGGGCACTATTGAAGAAATCCACTCAAAAAATAAGCAGCTTCTTACAAAATAAGAACTCCGTGAGATAGTGCTTGTGTCTTCTCTTGTTTCAAAATCTCTAGCGTTTGATGATTTCGCAGCAGTTTTTTTCATTATCAGTTAGTTTTTCCTCAACACAGTATTGATTTTGTTTTTGCCTCGATTACGAATCCTCACTTAATGGAAAAATTTCATTTCTTTAACCTATGAATCTTAAATAGTACTCAAATTGTCTGAGCTATGTTCTCTCATAAATAGGAAATTCCTCCTAAAAATAAATATCAATCGATATAAAATCCTAATTTTCTTTATATTTCTTTAATTTCCCTTAACTTCCAATTTACAAAGACGGAGTAGTATTGATTTTGAAAACAAACCCAATCAGAAGGAGATGTTAAAATGAAACACAAAAAGTTACTGGCAGCATCGCTCGTGACATTGCTTCTTGGGTCAACGTCAACCTATGCGGCATACACGAAATTAGTCGGTCCTAAAGAAGATGGAACAGCTGTTACCCCTCATGGATGGACGGTTACTCCTCCGGGTACACAAGTGACGCTTGGTAATTTTCCAATGAATGGTGCGTTAAGTCCTGATCATCGTTATCTCATTGTTTCCAATGATGGTCAAGGTGAGCAATCCCTTCAAGTGGTTGATGTTAACACCCAGCAAGTCGTTCAGACCATTCCTTACAAATCTCCTGAAGCCCTTTATTTAGGGGTCACCTTTAGCCCGGATGGAAAAACAGTCTATGCATCAGCAGGCGGTAATAACAAAATCCGCGTCTATGGATTCGAAAACGGAACATTAGCGGAACGTTCTCCTATTATGCTTACAGATAAAAACAAAACAAACTTCTATCCAGCAGGAATTTCTGTTTCAAAAGATGGGAAGTTTCTGTTAGTTGCTAACAATTTAAACCATTCCGTATCAAAAGTGGATCTCACCACCAATCAAATTGTAAAAACAACCTCTGTTGGTAAAAATCCTTACACAGCTGAGTTAAGCCTCGATGGGAAATCCCTTTATGTCAGTAACTGGGGTGAAAGCAGCATCAGTGTTGTTGACCCGGAAACTCTAGCAATTAAAAGCACCATTCCCGTTGGACTACATCCGAATGCCATTATTGAAAACGTGGCGGACGGTATGATCTATGTATCGAATTCCGACAGCGATTCCATTTCAGTTATTGACCCTAAACAACAAAAAGAAATCAAAACGATTTCACTAAGCCCATATAAAAATGCTCCTGCAGGAAGCCAGCCAAACGCACTTGCCTTAAGTAACGATGGAAACACGCTATACGTTAGTAATGGAGGAAATAACGATGTGGCAGTTGTTGACCTGCAATCAGGAGAAGTAAATGGGCTTATACCTACTGGATGGTATCCAAGCGGTATCTACTTAAATGATGATAAGCTCATGGTACTGAATGCAAAGGGTCTTGGAGCTGGTTCTAACCAGGAAGGCCAATATATCGGGAATATGATAAAAGGAACGATGTCTTTTATCGATGTTCCGAGTGAGAAGCAGTTGAAAAAATATACGAAACAAGTAGAAAAGAATAATGAAGTTTATAAGCCAACAGGATTCAGTGCAAGTGATAAATTTCCAATTCCTCGCTTTGAAGGTCAGGAATCACCAATCAAACATGTCATTTATGTGATAAAGGAAAACCGAACATATGACCAAGTATTTGGTGATATGGAAAAAGGAAATGGCGACCCTAGCTTAACCATCTTTGGCAAAGAGATTACACCAAATATCCATCAGCTTGCAGACCAATTCGTCTTATTGGACAACTTTTATGCGAATGCTGAAATCAGTGCCCAAGGCCATAACTGGTCTACAGCTGCACAGGCCAATGATTATGTAGAGAAAAACTGGCTTGCTAACTATTCTGGACGTAACCGCGGCTATGACTTTGAAGGGGATAATGAGGCTGCTTATCCAAAAGCAGGATTCCTCTGGACGAACGCCGCTCGCTCAGGTGTATCCTTCAGAAACTATGGAGAATTTGTCAAATATGACAAAACAACAGGAAAATATATTGCGAATGAACCTAGTATGGGCAACAATTTTGATCCAGACTACCCTTCCTATAATCTCAAAATTTCTGATCTAACCCGATTTGAGGCGTGGGCAGAGGAATTTCAGCAATATGTAAATAACGGGAATCTGCCGCAGCTGCAAATCGTTCGCCTG
>Ga0213827_1001614_pt1 | contig 12767 bp, 9 predicted proteins | sample MC6MC0898MG_FD_180669 | JGI IMG/M metagenome (GOLD analysis project Ga0213827, IMG submission 180669) | Enriched soil aggregate microbial communities from Iowa State University, Ames, United States - MC6-MC0898-MG | ecosystem: Environmental > Terrestrial > Soil > Unclassified | place: USA: Iowa...
GTTAGCACGACGCGATTTTTCCATTGGTGCTGCCGGCGCCCCACCTGTCTTCAGCCATGCACCAAGGCGAACAACCATGGCCTGGCTGGAACGGCGCGTTGCAACAAATGTGGGAGCGGGCTTGCCCGCGATGCGCCGCGCGGGCGGCGCTCGATCTCAAGAGCCCTAGATACCTCCCGACCTGCACCAGGCATCACCCCCTAACCCCTCCATGCCATTCCCCAGACCCGAATCCATCACTTGCCCCGAATCAACCTGCGCAACCCAAACCGATTCGGATGACACGCCTCAGCCACCGCCCGAGGCAGCGGCAGCGGCTCACCGCTGGCCCAGGCTGCAATCAATTCACCGGCAATCGGCGCCGTGATCAACCCTCGCGAGCCATGCCCGCTGTTCGCATACAACCCTGCCAACCAAGGGCAGGGCACGTCGGGCACCTGGCGTGCGTCCTTGCCCAGCGCGGCGTAGGCCTCGGCAAAGGCGGCGGGGTCGGCAACCGGTCCGACAATCGGCAGATAATCCGGGCTGGTGCAACGAAACGCCGCGCGACCTTGCAACTGCTCAGGGTCGAGCGCTGCAGCACCCAGGCGCTGAGCCAGGTCTGTGGAGATTTCGTCCAGCAGCGCCAGGTTGCCCTGGTGCTCGGCCACGGTCGGCGCCAGGTCCTCGCTGTGGAAGTCGAAGCTGGCGCCCAGCGTGTGTTCGTCACCCCGCGGCGGCGCCACGTAGCCCTCGGCGCACACCACGGTCCCCAGCGCCCGGCTGCCCTCGGTCGCCGGCAGGCGGGTGATCTGCCCGCGTATGCGCTTGAGCGGCAGTTGCGCACAGGCTTCGAAGCGCTTCACATCGGCCGCCCCCGCCAGCACCACCATCGGGGCGCTGGCCAACAGCCGCTCGCCTCCCCAGGCCTGCCACAGGCCATCGGCCTTGCGCAGTTCGAGCACCTCCTGGTGAGCCAGCAGGCGAATGTTCGGGTGCTTCAGTTGCGCCTGGCACAACGCCGGCGGGTGCACCCAGCCGCCTTCCGGGTAAAACAGCCCGCCCGCAGGCAGCGCGATCCCGGCAATCGCTTCGGCTTCCTCGCGCCCCAGGGCGCGCAGCAAGCCGCTGTCGAAGGCCGCGGCGAGCTTGCCCTGGCGCTCGGCCTCTTTGCTGTCGAAGGCCAGTTGCAGCACGCCGCAGTCGTCCCAGTCCTGCCCGCGCTGCAACTGCTGCAGTTGGCGTCGGGTGTAGCCGAAGCCAGACAGGATCATTTGCGACAAGGCCGTACCATGTGCGGACAGCTTGAGGTACAGCACGCCCTGAGGGTTGCCGGAGGCTTCGCGTGCAGGTGCGTCGTGGCGCTCCAGCACGGTCACCTGCCAGCCGCGTCGAGCCAGGCTGGCGGCGGTGCAGCTGCCGGCCAGCCCGGCACCGATCACCAGGGCCTGGCGTGGGCCTTGATCACTGCGCGGGCGGTCATACCAAGGCAGGTATTGATGCGAGGATGTCGGCCCGGTGTACATGCCGCTCATCACCTCCCACTTCTTGCCGATCCCCGGCACCTTTTTCATGGCGAAGCCGGCCTCGACCAGGCTGCGTCGCACCCAGCCGGTGGTGGTGAAGGTGCCCAGCACGGTCCCTGAGTGCGACAGCCGTGCCAGTTGCGCGAACAGCTCAGGGGTCCACATGTCGGGGTTCTTGGCCGGGGCGAAGCCATCGAGAAACCACACGTCGATGGGCGCATCGAGCTGCGGCAACTGTTCCAGCGCGTCGCCAATCAACAGGGTCAAGGTGACGCGCCCGTTGGCGAACGTGAACTGCTGGAACCCTGGGTGCACCGCCACGTACTGCGCCAGCAGTGGCTCGGTATAGGCGGCCAGCTCTGGCCACAGGCGTACCGCCCGGGCCATGTCGTCGTAGCCGAGCGGGTACTTTTCGACGCTGACAAAATGCAGCCGGGCGTCGGCGTGGGCGTGGGCGTCGAACAATTGCCAGGCGCAGAAAAAATTCATGCCGGTCCCAAAACCGGTTTCGCCTATGACCAGGCAGGCGTTGGGGGCCAGGTCGGAAAAACGCTCGGCCAGGCGGGTTTGGCCGAGGAAGACATGTTTGGTTTCTTCGATGCCTTCGTTGACGGCGAAGTACACGTCGTCGTACTGCCGCGAATGTGGGCGGCCCTGGTCGTCCCAGTCGATCTGGGCATGCTGGAGGAGGGTGGACATGGTTGGCTCGGTTGCAGCGGATGAGCGATTTTATGTCATCTGCAGGTTTTGCGCAGGGCTACAGGCCGATCACAAATCCGCTAGTCTTGCTTATCCATTGAAGGAGCCAGTGCATGTTCGAATCCGCCGAAATCGGTCACAGCATCGACAAGGAAACCTACGAGGCAGAAGAGCCCGCCCTTCGCGAGGCATTGCTCGAAGCCCAGTACGAACTCAAGCAACAGTCGCGCTTCCCGGTGATCGTGCTGATCAATGGCATCGAAGGTGCCGGCAAGGGCGAGACGGTCAAGCTGCTCAACGAGTGGATGGACCCGCGCATGATCGACGTGCTCACCTTCGACCAGCAGACCGACGAAGAGCTGGCCCGGCCACCGGCCTGGCGCTACTGGCGGGCGCTGCCGCCGAAGGGGCGGATGGGGGTGTTTTTCGGCAACTGGTACAGCCAGATGCTGCAGGGCCGGGTGCACGGGTTGTTCAAGGACGCCGTACTCGACCAGGCCATTGCCGGTGCCGAACGCCTGGAGCAGATGCTGTGCGATGAGGGCGCGCTGGTCATCAAGTTCTGGTTCCACCTGTCCAAGAAGCAGATGAAAGCGCGGCTCAAGGCGCTCAAGGACGACCCGCTGCACAGCTGGCGCATCAGCCCGCTGGACTGGCAGCAGTCGGAAACCTACGACCGTTTCGTGCGGTTTGGCGAGCGCGTGTTGCGCCGCACCAGCCGCGACTATGCGCCGTGGCACATCGTCGAAGGTGCCGACCCGCACTACCGCAGCCTGGCCGTGGGCCGCATCCTGCTCGAAAGCCTGCAGGCCGCGCTGGCCGTGAACCCCAAGGGCAAGCACCAGGGCAACATCGCGCCCTTGGGGCGCAGCATCGACCAGCGCAGCCTGCTGGGCGCGCTGGACATGACCCTGCGCCTGGACAAGCACGACTACCAGGAGCAACTGGTGACCGAGCAGGCGCGCCTGGCCGGCCTGCTGCGCCACAAACACATGCGCCGGCATGCCCTGGTGGCGGCCTTCGAGGGTAACGATGCAGCGGGCAAGGGTGGGGCGATCCGCCGCGTCGCCGCTGCGCTCGACCCCCGCCAGTACCGCATCGTGCCGATTGCCGCGCCCACTGAAGAAGAGCGTGCGCAGCCCTACCTGTGGCGGTTCTGGCGGCACATCCCGGCGCGCGGCAAGTTCACCATCTTCGACCGCTCCTGGTACGGCCGTGTGCTGGTGGAGCGCGTCGAAGGCTTCTGCAGCCCGGCCGACTGGATGCGCGCCTATGGCGAAATCAACGATTTCGAGGAGCAGCTGGTAAACGCCGGCGTGGTGGTCGTCAAGTTCTGGCTGGCCATCGACCAACAGACCCAGCTTGAGCGTTTCGAGGAGCGTGAGCAGATCCCGTTCAAGCGCTACAAGATCACCGAGGACGACTGGCGCAACCGCGATAAATGGGACCAGTATGTCGATGCGGTGGGCGACATGGTCGACCGTACCAGCACCGAAATCGCGCCCTGGACGCTGGTGGAGGCCAACGACAAGCGCTGGGCGCGGGTGAAGGTGCTGCGCACCATCAATGAAGCGCTCGAGGCGGCATTTGCCAAGCACAAGAAGTGAGCCATGCCCCTGCGGAATGACCTGATGAATTCTTTTCCCTGGTTTTTCCGCCGGTGGCAGGCAGCAAGCCCGTAGAATCCAGGCTCCCCCACCACGGGCACGATCGAGGATTTTATGCACATCACTTCCGGGCGCTGGGTCCACGGCCTGCTGCTGGCGCTGCTCACAGCGCTGCTCTGGGGCATCCTGCCGATCAAGCTCAAGCAGGTGTTGCAGGTGGTCGACCCGGTTACCGTCACCTGGTACCGCCTGCTGGTATCTGGCAGCCTGCTGTTCGCCTGGTTGGCGGCCAAGCGACAGTTGCCGTCGTTCGCCAGGCTGGGCAGCAAGGGCAAAGGTCTGGTGGCCGTAGCCGTCTGCGGGCTGATGGGCAACTACGTGCTCTACCTGGTCGGCCTCAACCTGCTCAGCCCCGGCACAGCCCAATTGGTGGTGCAGTTGGGCCCGGTGCTGTTGCTGGTGGCGAGCGTCTTTGTGTTCAAGGAGCGCTTCAGCCTGGGCCAAGGCCTGGGGCTGGTGGTTCTACTGGGCGGTTTCGGCCTGTTCTTCAACCAGCGCCTGGAAGAGCTGCTCACCTCGTTGGGCGCTTACACCACCGGGGTGCTGACCATCCTGCTGGCCACCAGCATCTGGGTGTTCTATGCCTTGAGCCAGAAGCAGCTGCTGACGGTGTGGCATTCGCAGCAAGTGATGATGGTGATCTACCTGTGTTGCGCGGCGCTGCTGACGCCGTGGGTGCACCCGCTGGAAGCGCTGCAGTTGACCCCGTTGCAAGGCTGGTTGCTGCTGGCCTGCTGCCTGAACACGCTGGTGGCCTATGGGGCGTTTGCCGAGGCACTGGCGCATTGGGAGGCCTCGCGGGTGAGTGCCACGCTGGCGCTGACGCCGCTGGTGACCTTCGTTGCGGTGGCGATTGCGGCCTGGCTGTGGCCGGACTACGTGCAGGCCGAGGACATCAATGCCTTGGGCTATGTCGGCGCGGTGACGGTGGTGCTGGGCTCGTCGCTGGTGGCCCTGGGGCCATCGCTGGTGGCTGGGTGGCGAGCGAGGAGGGCGCGCTTGGCGCAGCTGGGTTGATAACCTGTTCCGGCCCTAATCGCCGGCAAGCCGGCTCCCACAGGATCACCACGTGGGAGCCGGCTTGCCGGCGATAGGGCCTTGAGTACCAGCCGATCAATCAGCCCTTGCCACCCGGCGCCAGCATGTTCTCCGGCCTTACCCACTCATCGAACTGCTCGTTGGTCAGGTACTTCAATTCCAGCGCAGCCTCGCGCAGCGTCTTGCCCTCGCTGTACGCCTTCTTGGCAATCTCCGCTGCCTTGTCATAGCCGATATGCGGGTTCAACGCCGTCACCAGCATCAGCCCGCGCTCCAGGTGCGCCGCCATCTGCTCGGCATCCGGCTCGATCCCCGCCACGCAGTGCTGCTGGAAGTTGCGGCAGCCATCAGCCAGCAGTTCGATCGACTGCAACAGGTTATGAATGATCACCGGCTTGAACACGTTCAACTGCAAGTGCCCCTGGCTTGCGGCAAAGCCGATTGCCGCGTCATTGCCCAGCACCTGGCAGGCCAGCATCGACAGCGCTTCGCACTGGGTCGGGTTGACCTTGCCCGGCATGATCGAGCTGCCCGGCTCGTTGGCCGGCAGGCGCACTTCGGCCAGCCCTGCGCGCGGCCCGGAGCCCAGCAAGCGCAGGTCGTTGGCAATTTTCATCAACGCCACCGCCAAGGTCTTGAGCGCGCCCGCCAGGCTGGTTAGCGGCTCATGGCCGGCGAGGGCGGCGAACTTGTTGGGCGCTGTGACGAACGGCAGGCCGGAGAGGGCGGCGAGCTCGGCAGCGATGGCTTCGGCGAAACCCTGCGGGGCATTCAGCCCAGTGCCCACGGCAGTGCCGCCCTGGGCCAGCTCGCACACGGCCGGCAAGGTGGCGCGGATGGCGCGCGTGGCGTAGTCCAGCTGGGCGACGAAGGCCGACACCTCCTGGCCGAACGTGATGGGTGTGGCATCCATCATGTGCGTGCGGCCGGTCTTGACCAGTTGGTGGTGGCGCGCCGACAGCTCGGCCAGCCCCGACGACAGCTCGGCGATTGCTGGCAGCAGTTGGTCATGCACCGCCTGCGCAGCCGCGATGTGCATGGCGGTGGGGAAGCAGTCGTTGGAGCTCTGCGAGCGGTTGACGTGGTCGTTGGGGTGCACCGGCGCCTTGCCGCCGCGGCCCTGGCCGGCCAGTTCGTTGGCGCGCCCGGCGATCACTTCATTGACGTTCATGTTGCTCTGGGTGCCGCTGCCGGTCTGCCAGACGACGAGCGGGAACTGGTCGTTGTGCTCGCCGTCGAGCACTTCGTCGGCGGCCTGCTCGATCAGCCGGGCGATGTCCGCCGGCAGGTCGCCATTGCGGTCGTTGACGCGTGCAGCGGCTTTCTTGATCAACGCCAGGGCGTGCAGCACCGCGAGCGGCATGCGTTCCTTGCCAATGGCAAAGTTGATCAGCGAGCGCTGGGTCTGCGCGCCCCAGTAGGCGTTTTCAGGAACTTCGACTGCGCCCAGGCTGTCTGTCTCGATACGGCTCATGCTGCATTCACTCCTTTGTCAGTCAGAATCAGCAGTTTAGGCCCTCATGCGAACGAGCGGTTCATTCGCTCGTCGTGCCACTTGAGCGCTGCACCTTCGCAGGAGCAGAATGCTCTACTCTGAGGTACCGCCTCCCCCTCTTGAAGGAAATGCAATGACCCGTCTCCGTGTCCTCTGTGCTGCCGTTGCCCTGGCCTGTGCCAGCGGCCAGGTACTCGCTGCCACCGCCAGCCACAACGCTGCCGCCGAGAAATTCCTGACCCTGGCCCACGCCGACAAACTGGGCACCCCGGTGTACATGCAGGTCCAACAGATGTTCGCCCAGCGCTTTGCCCAGACCAAGGCCCCGGCCGCCAAGCAGCCTGTTCTGCAGAGCTACCAGGCCAAGGCCAACGCCGCGCTGGACAGCGCCATTGGCTGGAACAAGCTGAAGCCGAAGATGGTCGACCTGTATACCCAGACCTTCACCGAGCAGGAGCTCAAGGACCTGGTCAAGTTCTACGAGTCGCCGCTGGGCAAGAAAGTCCTCACCGAGATGCCCAAGGTTACCCAGCAGTCGGCCCAGCTGACCCAGCAGAGCCTGGAGCCTGCGGTGCCGGTGGTCAACAAGCTGCTCGAGGACATGACCAAGGAACTTGACCCCAACGCCGGCAAGGCCGCTGCCCCGGCGAAGAAGTGAGTAATACCCGATGACCATGCAGCAACGCATCGAGCAGCAGCTGGCCGCGCTGGCGCCGCAACACCTTGAAGTGCTCAACGAAAGCCACATGCACAGCCGTGGCCAGGAAACCCACTACAAGGCAGTGATCGTCAGCGAGCAGTTTGCCGGGCTCAACAGCGTCAAGCGCCACCAGAAGGTCTACGCCACCATGGGTGAGCTGATGGGCGAAATCCACGCCCTGGCGATTCACACCTACACGGCCGAGGAATGGGCCACGGTAGGCGCTGCACCGGCTTCACCGGTGTGTGCAGGTGGCGGCAAGCACTGAATCCTTTCCGTCATTCTGGTACAATCCGCAACATCCCAAGGGGGCCGCCGCGCGGCCCATCGCCGGCAAGCCCGGCTCCCACAGGTACAGCGCATTCCTCAAAGGTTGTGCTGGCCCTGCAGGAGCTGGCTTGCCGGCGATGGGCTGCACAGCAGCCCCCTGTTTCATGTCCACCCCGGTCCGCCCCTTACGAGGGCACCCACCTGGAGATCCACCTGAATGTCCCAACCCATCGTCGTGGCGGCGCTGTACAAGTTCGTCACCCTGGAAGATTACGTCGCGCTGCGTGAGCCGCTGCTCAAGGCCATGGCCGACAACGGCGTCAAAGGCACCTTGCTGCTGGCCAACGAAGGTATAAACGGCACGGTCTCGGCCACCCGCGAAGGCATCGACGGCCTGCTCGCCTGGCTGCGCAACGACCCGCGCCTGGTCGATATCGACCACAAGGAATCCTACTGCGACGAGCAGCCGTTCTACCGCACCAAGGTCAAGCTGAAGAAAGAGATCGTCACCCTCGGCGTCGCAGGCGTGGACCCGAACCAGGCAGTCGGCACCTACGTCGAGCCCAAGGACTGGAACGCCCTGATCAGCGACCCGCAAGTGCTGCTGATCGACACCCGCAATGACTACGAAGTGGCCATCGGCACCTTCAAGGGCGCCATCGACCCCAAGACCGAGACCTTCCGCGAGTTCCCCGAGTACATCAAGGCCAACTTCGACCCGAGCAAGCACAAGAAGGTCGCCATGTTCTGCACCGGCGGCATCCGTTGCGAAAAAGCTTCCAGCTACATGCTCGGTGAAGGCTTCGAGGAGGTCTATCATCTTAAGGGTGGCATCCTGAAATACTTCGAGGAAGTGCCTCAGGAACAAAGCCTGTGGGACGGCGACTGCTTCGTCTTCGACAACCGCGTCACGGTGCGCCATGACCTGAGCGAGGGCGAGTACGACCAGTGCCACGCCTGCCGCCACCCGATCAATGCAGAGGAACGCGCGTCCGAACACTATTCGCCAGGCGTGAGCTGCCCGCACTGCTGGGACAGCCTGAGCGAGAAGACCCGGCGCAGCGCCATCGACCGGCAGAAGCAGATCGAGCTGGCCAAGGCCCGCAACCTGCCGCACCCGATCGGTTACAACTACAAAGCCGAGGCCTGATGCATGACTGCACGCCTGCTTTATGTGATGGACCCGATGTGCTCCTGGTGCTGGGGTTTCGCACCGGTGGCCGAGGCCCTGATCGCCCAGGCGCGTGAAGCGGGCGTGGCCACCCAGCTGGTGCCCGGTGGCCTGCGCAGCGGTGGCACCGCGCTGGATGCCTCAACCCGCAAGTACATCCTCGAACATTGGCAGGCCGTGGCCGAGGCCACCGGCCAGCCGTTCCGCTTCGAAGGCGCCATGCCCGATGGTTTCGTCTACGACACCGAGCCCGCCTGCCGTGCCCTGGTAGCCGCCCGCGAGCTGGACGCCGAGCGCGTCTGGCCGCTGCTCAAGCTGATCCAGGGTGCGTTCTACGAGCAGGGCTTGGACGTTACCACCGCGCCCCGGCTGGTCGAGCTGGCCGAGCAGGCCGGCTTCGATCGCGCAGCCTTCGCCGAAGCCCTGACCCGCGCCGATACCCGCGCCGCCACCGCCGCCGATTTCAACTGGGTGCAGGGCCTGGGCATCGCCGGCTTCCCGACCCTGCTGGCCGAGCGCAACGGCCAACTGGCGCTGTTGACCAATGGCTACCAGCCGCTTGGCAGCCTGCAACCCTTGCTTGGCCGCTGGCTGCAGCAGGCCGCCTGTGCTTGATGTGCCAGGGTCGCCCGACCCTGTGCCAGGGAAGCCCGCTGCTGTGCCTGATCGCCTGAGCTGGGCAGAAATCCGCCGCCTGGCGCTGCACCACAAGAAAAACCTCTGGACTGCCAACCTGATCGCCGTGCTTGCCGCCTGCTGCAGCGTGCCGATCCCATTGCTGCTGCCTTTGTTGGTAGACGAAGTGTTGCTCGGCAACGGTGATGCTGCCCTGAAGTTCATGAACCACCTGCTCCCGGACGGCTGGCAGGTAGCGGCCGGTTACATCGGCCTGATGCTGGTGGTCACGCTGTGCCTGCGCCTGTTCGCGCTGGCGTTCAACGTGGTCCAGGCCAAGCTCTTCGCAGGCCTTGCCAAGGACATCGTCTACCGCCTGCGCATACGCCTGATCGAGCGGCTCAAGCGCATCTCGCTCAAGGAATACGAAAGCCTCGGCAGCGGCACGGTGACCACGCACCTGGTCACCGACCTGGACACCCTCGACAAGTTTGTCGGCGAAACCCTCAGCCGCTTCCTGGTGGCCATGCTGACCCTGACCGGCACGGCGGCCATCCTGATCTGGATGCACTGGCAGCTGGCCATGCTGATCTTGCTGTTCAACCCGCTGGTGATCTACTTCACCGTGCAGTTGGGCAAGCGCGTCAAACACCTGAAAAAGCTCGAGAACGACAGCACCTCGCGGTTCACCCAGGCGCTGGCGGAAACCCTCGATGCCATCCAGGAGATCCGCGCTGGCAACCGCCAGGGGTATTTCCTCGGCCGCCTTGGCGTGCGTGCCCGGGAAGTACGCGATTACGCCGTGGATTCGCAGTGGAAAAGCGACGCCAGTGGCCGCGCCAGTGGCCTGTTGTTCCAGTTCGGTATCGATATCTTTCGCGCTGCCGCCATGCTCACGGTGCTGTTCTCCGATTTGTCGATCGGGCAGATGCTCGCCGTGTTCAGTTACCTGTGGTTCATGATCGGCCCGGTCGAACAGCTGCTGAATCTGCAGTACGCCTATTACGCTGCGGGTGGTGCGCTGAGCCGGCTGAACGAGCTGCTGGCGCGTGATGACGAACCGCAATACCCGGCAGCCAGCGACCCGTTCGCCGGCCGTGAAACGGTGGGCATCGAGGTGCGCGACCTGCGCTTCGCCTACGCCGACGAGCCGGTGCTGGACCAGCTTGACTTGTCCATCGCCCCTGGCGAGAAGGTCGCCATCGTCGGCGCCAGCGGCGGCGGTAAAAGCACCTTGGTGCAGTTGTTGTTGGGCCTCTACAGTGCCCAGGCCGGGACCATCCGTTTCGGCGGTGCCAGCCTTCAGGAAATCGGCCTGGAAACTCTGCGCGAGAACGTCGCGGTTGTGCTGCAGCACCCTTCGCTGTTCAACGACACGGTGCGCGCCAACCTCACCATGGGCCGCGACTGCACCGACGAAGCCTGCTGGCAGGCGCTGCGCATCGCCCAGCTGGATGCCACCATTGCCGCCTTGCCGCAGGGGCTGGACAGCGTAGTGGGGCGTTCGGGTGTGCGCTTGTCGGGCGGCCAGCGCCAACGCCTGGCGATTGCCCGTATGGTCCTGGCCGAGCCGAAGGTGGTGATCCTCGACGAGGCCACCTCGGCACTGGATGCCGCGACCGAGTACAACCTGCACAAGGCCTTGGCGCGCTTCCTCAATGGCCGCACCACGCTGATCATCGCCCACCGCCTGTCGGCGGTGAAGCAGGCTGACCGGGTGCTGGTATTCGATGGCGGGCATGTGGCCGAGGACGGCGACCACCAGCAGCTGATTGCCGACGGTGGGCTGTATGCCAAGCTGTATGGGCATTTGCAGCAGACCTGACCCAGTTGTTGCGGCTGCCCCCATCGCCGGCAAGCCGGCTCCCACAGGTACAGCGCTGCCTTTGAGCACTGCGCCATACCCGTGGGAGCCGGCTTGCCGGCGATAGGCCAGTGCAGGCAACCGAGCATCCAGATCGGTGTTATAAAAAACCCCTCCACATAGATGGCAGATGGCCTACGCTGTGCTTGTCTGGGTTGATTCGAGCCTTATCTGCTCTGTGACAGGGACTTCATGAAGGGAAATCGCACGCTAGAGGCGCCAAGGTTGCTGGGTATCATCTGGCCCTTCATCGCCGTTGTAGTCTTCCAGGTCCTGTTGGGCAGTCTCAGCCTTTATGCGCTGTCGGCCGTGCGGGCTTATGTCGCGGGCGAAAGTCTGTGGTCCAAGGCCCAGAAAGACGCCATCTATTACCTCAACCTGTATGCCGACAGCGGCGACGAAAGTGCCTACCAGCGCTATCGCCAGGTCATCAGCGTGCCCCAGGGCGACCACCAGTTGCGCGAGGTGCTCGACCAGCCCGATCCGGACCTCGAGGCCGCGCGCCAGGCCGTGCTGCAAGGTGGCAACCACCCAGACGACGTCGACCGCATCATCTGGTTCTATCGCAACTTCAGCCAGATCAGCTACATGCAGACGGCGATTGCCTACTGGAACATCGGTGATGACTACCTCGGCCAGCTGGATGTGCTGGCCAATGACATGCGCGAGGGCTTTGCCAAGGGCCAGGCCAGCCCCCGCCAGGTCAGCGATTGGCGGGCGCGCATCGTTGCCATCAACGAGGGCGTGACGCCGGCGGCCAAGGCCTTCAGCGATGCCTTGGGCGAGGGCTCGAGGATGCTCTTGCGGGTGTTGTTGATCACCAACCTGCTGACAGCGCTGTTCCTCATCACCATCGCCTGGCGCCGTTCGAGCAAGCTGCTGGCGCAGCGCCAGGCGTTCGCCAGTGCCCTGCAGGAAGAGAAAGAGCGCGCGCAGATTACCCTGCAGGCGATCGGCGACGCGGTGATCACCACCGATGTCGATGGCTGTATCGGCTACATGAACCCGGCGGCCGAACAACTCACCCACTGGCAGGCCGGGCAGGCCCAGGGCCTGCCGCTCACGGCGCTGTTCAGCCTGGTGGATGAACAGGCCGAGAACGAAAGCGGCAGCCTGCTCGAGCAGGTGCTCAGCGGCAGCCTCAAGGGCGGGGCCGAACACGCGCGGCTGATCCAGCGCCTGGATGGCAGCACGGTGTCGATCAACCTGGTGGGCTCTCCCATCATCAACGACGGGCAAATGGCGGGCATTGTCCTGGTGCTTCACGACATGACCCAGGAGCGTCAGTACATCGCCAACCTGTCCTGGCAGGCCACCCACGACGCCCTCACCGGCCTGGCCAACCGCCGCGAATTCGAGTACCGCCTGGAGCAGGCGCTCAACGCCCTGGCCCGTCAGGCCGGGCGTCATGCGTTGATGTTCCTCGACCTCGACCAGTTCAAACTGGTCAACGACACCTGCGGCCATGCCGCTGGCGACGAGCTGCTGCGGCATATCTGCGCCGTGCTGCAATCCGGGCTGCGCGAGGGGGATACCTTGGCGCGCCTGGGTGGCGACGAGTTCGGCGTGCTGCTGGAGAACTGCCCGCCCGAGCAGGCCGAGCGCATTGCCGAAAACTTGCGCCAGGCCGTGCAGAGCCTGCATTTCGTGTGGAAGGGCCGGCCGTTCGTGACCACCGTCAGCATCGGGCTGGTGAACATGGCGCAGGCGCCCTCGACGTTGGAAGCGTCCCTGCGCGCGGCC
>Ga0213827_1001617_pt1 | contig 12754 bp, 10 predicted proteins | sample MC6MC0898MG_FD_180669 | JGI IMG/M metagenome (GOLD analysis project Ga0213827, IMG submission 180669) | Enriched soil aggregate microbial communities from Iowa State University, Ames, United States - MC6-MC0898-MG | ecosystem: Environmental > Terrestrial > Soil > Unclassified | place: USA: Iowa...
CCCGTCCTTCCGGTGCATCGTCGGCTGCCACGACTGCTGTGGCCCGGTCACCGTGTCGAGCGAGGAGATGGCGCGCCTGCCGGTGAAAAGCGAGGCCGAGCACGACGCTGCGCTGGCCGAACTCAGTTGCCCCTACCTGGGCAAGCAGGGCTGCGAGATCTACGCCGAGCGCCCGCTGATCTGTCGCTTGTTCGGGACCACCCCGCGTCTGCGCTGCCCCAATGGCCAGCGGCCGGTCTACATGATCGATGAGGCGGTGGAGGAGGAGATCCATCATTATCTTCGCAGCACGCGGCAGGTGCTGCTGTAACCTGGCGGGACTGCCGGTCATTGGTTCGAACGAGGGTTGCCGAGGGCGCTGAGGTCGCCACGGCAACCGCATCGATCGCCAGGGCACCGGCGACGTTCTCCTGCAGGAAGCCTCCCACCCTGGCGATTTACGGCGACGCCGGTTGAACGATGTAGCGTTCCCAGTAGCCGGCAAGCTGGGCCTTCTTGCGCTCGCCGAGTTCGCTGCCGAGGGCCTGCTGTATCCCGGCCGCCTCTGCGCCACGCCCGGCACGGTGCAGCTCCCGTGCCGTTTCGAGCAGGGCCCGTTGGCGCACGGTGAGGTTGCCGAAGGGATCGAAGTACGAATCCAGGCGCGCGGCGTCGGTCACCCCGGTCCAGGTGAAGCGCGCGTCGCCCGCATCTGCGGCGATGGCGCGATAGCGGTTTACCGCCATGTCGGGGGTAATGCGTGCTTCGAGCAGGTCCAGGCGTGTTTCCATCAGCCGGGCCTCGGGCGAGTCCTGTTCCGCCTTGAGTGCCTGCACGGTGTCGCGGACGAACGCGCGATCGATGTTGCCAGTGGCGGATTGGACGCCCAGAAGGTTGAAGCTGGCGACCGCCACCCGATAGTCACGGCGCTCCTGCTGGCGCACCTGCGCCTCGGTGGGCTTGCCGAGGCTGGACGGCTGGACGATGCGCAGGTCGGCGGCATCGGCGAGGATCGCTTCGATATCGCGCTTGTGGAACTCGCCGACCACTACTACCACCGTGCCGCCAGGATGCGCCTTCGCTGCTGCGGCCACCCGCTGGGCCTGCAGGTAGGTGCGATAGAGATACAGCCTGCGCGGCAGATCATCGGTTGCGCGCTTGGCCGGGGTCGCGGCCCACTGCGCGATGCGCGCCACATTCCTTGCGTCGTCGGCGTGGAAGATATCCCGGGTGAGATGGCTCGGGGACGGGAACGAAAGGAACTGCTGGAATCCGCTGGCCGGGCGCAGTTCCGGCGCTGCGCCCAAGTCCAGGCCGAACCCGAGCCGGGCGTCCTCCACCGGCGGCTCCCAGTCGATGGGGCACAGGTCGATCCCGTTGCGCCGGGCGAAGGGGACCACGAGGTCCTGGACCTCGTAGGTGAACTCGTAATAGTCGTTGCGCGCGAAAGCCTCGGGCGAGCGCTCGATGCAGATCGCGTCGGGCTTGGCATGCGCCAGGAAAGCGGCAAGCAGGGCCGGCCGATCATTGCGGGCCACGAGCTGGGCCGCGTGGTCCACGCCCAGTACGATGACGGTTGTCTTTCCGTCCACTGGCCTGGATGCAGCTCCAGCCGCGCCAGACATGAGCAGCAACGCCAAGGAGAAAAACAGACGCTTCACACGCGCTCCTTCAATTCCATGTGAGTTCCAATCTAGCGCGCACACGGCGCTGGCTTCCTGTGCCATTGGTTGTAGTCACGTGGGCCACGTCGACAGGGCAACGACGTGGCTACAGAAGCCAGAGTGCGGCGAGCAACGCCGGCGGCATCACCAGGATGCCCAGGCGCAGGAAGGTCAGCGCACTCACGTCTTCGCCTTCGCGACGAAGCGCGACCAGCCAGAGCATGGTGGCGAGCGAGCCGGTCACCGACAGGTTGGGGCCGAGGTCCACGCCGATCAGCAGGGCGGCGCGGGTCTGCGTCGGCAGGTCGGCCATCTGGCCCAGCGAGCCGGCCACCAGGCCGATCGGCAGGTTGTTGGCCAGGTTGCTCAGCACGGCGGCCGCGCCACCGGCCAGCCAGCTGGCTTCACCGGGCGAGGTGCGTGCAAAGGCTTCCAGTGCGTCGGCGGCGAGGCGAATCACCCCGGTTTGCGCCACCGCCTCGACCAGCACGAACAGCCCGGCAACCAACGGCAGCACGCCCCATGAGACATGCCGCAGGATCGGCAGCGGGCTGCGGCGCTGGCGCAGACGGATGACGGCCAGGGTGGCGGCACCGGCGCAGAAGGTGGTCAGGCCCAACGGCCCGTTCATCGCCGAGGTGGCCAACAGCACGCTGCCGGTGACACCGACGCCGATCGCGCACAGGCGTCCGCCATCGGACAGGGGCCGTTGGTCGGCCACGGCCGCCAGTGGCGGGGCGATCTGGCGCCGATGCGCCAGGCGCAGCACCAGGTAGGTGACCCCGATGGCGGCCAGCGAGGGCAGGGTGAACTGCCGCAGCCATGCGGCCAGGGAGGGCATGTGATCGCCGAAGACCACCAGGTTGGCGGGATTGGAAATGGGCAGCACGAAGCTGGCGGCGTTGGCCACGAAGGCACAGACGAACAGATACGGCAGCGGGTTGGCGCGGGCGGCCTTGCAGGCGGCATAGACCGCCGGCGTGAGCACCACGGCGGTGGCGTCGTTGGACAGGAAGACCGTGACCAGCGTGCCCACCAGGAACACCAGGTCGAACAGGCGTTGTCCCGAGCCCTTGGCGTGCTTCACCGCATACGCGGCCAGCCAGTCGAACAGCCCTTCCTGCCGTGCCAGTTCGGCCAGCACCATCATGCCGATCAGGAAGAGGTAGACGTCGGCCCCTTCGGCCACGGCGGCGATGGCTGCGTTCCATGGCAGCAGGCCGGTGACGGTCAGCAGCGCGGCCGCGCCCAGTGCCCAGGCGTATTCGGGAACGCGCCACGGGCGAAAGATGACACCGCAGGTGGCGACGGCGGTGACCGTCCAGATGATCAGGGACGTGGTTGGAATGTGCATCAATGGCTCGGGAAACACTCAAAGGCTGGCGTTGGACGCCGGTGTTGCGGGTTCGGCGGTGGTATCGCTGGCCTGGGGCCGGGTCTCCGGCATGGCCATGGCCAGGACGAAGGCCAGGGCAGCGATGGCCGCCAAGGTCAGGAACGCGACATCATACCCAGCGAACTGCACGATCAACCCGGCCAACCCTGGACTGAGGGCGGCGCCCAGCCCGAATGCGGTGGACACCGCGCCCAGGGTGACGTTGAAGCGACCGGTTCCTTGGGTCAGGTCACTGACGATGACGGGGAGCAGGGCACCGAAGATGCCGGCACCAATGCCGTCGAGCAGCTGCACGCCCAGCAGCCAGGCGGGCGCGTCCGACAAGGGATAGAGCACGCCGCGGATCGGCAGGATGAGGAACGCTGCCAGCAGCAGCGGCCTGCGTCCCCAGGCGTCGGCCCGGTGTCCGACCAGCAGCGCGGCCGGCACCATGACCAGCTGTGCCGCCACGATGCAGGCGGCGGTGAGCGTGGTGGCCAGCGCCGGGCTGGTCTGGGACAGCTTCTGGCCCACCAGCGGAAGCATCGCCGCATTGGCCAGGTGGAACAGCGCACAGCAGGCCGCCAGGGTCATCAACGTTCGGTTGTGCAGCAGCCGCAGGACCGAGACGGGCGCTGGCGCGTCCTGGCGGGGGGAGGGCAACCCGCGCGCGCGCTCGTGGTCGATGGCCGCCGCCGGAATCATCAGCACCGCCGCGATGCTGGCCAGCGTCATCGCCGCCATCAGGTAGAACACCACGACCGGCCCGCCCACATACGCCAGCCCGCCGGCCAGCACCGCGGCAACCGCGTTGCCTGCATGATTGAAGGTTTCGTTACGCCCCATGCGCCGTGCGAACACGCGCGGGCCGCCGATCCCCAGCGATATGGCCGCGATGGCCGGGGCGAAGACCGTGCCGGCGACCGCGCTCACCGCCTGGGTGATGGCGACGAGGGTGAACGACGTGGTCCATGGCAGCACCAGGCAGCTGACGGTGACCAGCATCGCGGCGATCACGATCGTTGCCCGCTTGGCGTTCACCCGGTCGATCAATGCCCCTGCGGGCGTCTGCGCGACCAGGGCGGTGAGCCCGGCCACGGTCATGACCGCGCCGATGCTGGCCGGCTCCCACTTGTGCACCGCCAGCAGGTAGATCGCCAGGTAGGGCCCCAGTCCGTCGCGCACATCGGCAAGGAAGACGTTGACCGCGTCGAGCGCGCGATCCGGCGCGCGGGACGACTGCAGGGCGGGCGGCGATGGATTCACGTGCGCAGGTTTGATCGCGGGGTCGGCACGTTATGCGCGCGCGTCCGTGACGGCCGTGTGGCGCCGGCGCGCGTCGCCGGTTGCCGCCTTCAAACCGAACAATGGCCTGATCCAGCGCACGCGACGGATCAGGCCTTCGTGCAGCAGCAGGCAGCCGACCACCGTGGCGATCAGTACCAGCAGGGGTTCAAGCACGGGCCCAAGGTGGAACGGCTTCAACCAGAACAGCGCCGCGATGAGCAGGCTCTGGTGGAGGATGTACCAGGGGTACACGGCCTCGGTGCAATAGGGCAGCCAGCGGAACGGCCGATCCAGGTAGCGCCTGGCCCAGCCCAGGAGGGTCAACAGCACGCCCCACACGTAGAGCATCTCGCAGAATTTCGACTGCATGCCCCAGAACGATGCGGGCCAGCGACGCAATGCCGAGTCGGCGGGCAGCCACTGCCCCAACGCTTCCAGCAGGAAGTACCAGCAGACCGCGCACCCCACCGCGGCCAGGCTGGTCCAGCGCAGGGCGACAGCACGCGCCCAGAAGGCAGGCTCGCGCCCGAGCAGATACCCGATCAGGAAGACGGTCAGGTACTTGGCGTGCTGATACGTGTCGTTCACCAGTGTATTGGTGGCCGGGTGCGCGGGCGCAAGCCACGCCAGCCACAGCAGCAGGACACCCGCGGGCAGGAGCAGGAGCAGCAGCCCGGGCGCGGCGGCAAACCCGGCCGTGGCGCGGCGGACCGGTGCCGAATCCAGCAGTGGCTTGAGCAGTACCAGCAGCATGCTGTAACACCACAGGTAGGCCAGGTACCACAGATGGTTCCAGGTGATGCCAAACGGGGCACCGGCGAAACTGCCGGGCGGCCAGGGCCGCACCTGCCAGTAGCGCAGCAGGAACGCCCCGAACCCGGGCGGGGCGGCGCCATTGCTGACCGCCTCGCAGTAGGGTTGGATGGGGACCACCACGAACATGCCGAACAGCAGTGGCAGCAGCAGGCGCCAGCTGCGTACGGCCGCGAATCGACCGCGCCGCAGGCCCGGGCCCAGCAGCGCGATGGCCACGCCGGAAATCAGGAACAGCAAGGACATCCGCCAGCCGTTGAGCAGACGCATCGGCCACTGCAGGTCCGGCGTGGTGTGGTCGCTCTTTATATGAAACCCCCAGCCGTCCACGTAGGCCATGGCCAGGTGATAGAGGATGAGCAGTGCGGAGGCGATGACGCGCAGCGCGTCGATATCGTGTCGTCGGGTCATGCGAGCAGGGCGGATGAGGGAGCCGCAGCATGCGGGGCTGTCGGGCGGATGGCCCGCGGGAAGGGACCAAGGCACAAGGGTTTGGGGCCAATGGCGGGGCCTGGGGGATGAGCGGGGGGGGCGCAGGCTTTGCTGGCATGGGGCGCCATCGCCGGGTCAGCCCTGGCGCCCCGGTCCCGAGGTCGCCCTCTCGCCGTGCGGGTCCGGCGCCGGGGTGCGGCACCCGGCGAACAGGTCCAATCCCTGCTGATACACATCGCTTGCCACATCGAACAGGCCGAGGACGGAGTGGTACAGGTTGTCGTGGCTGTAGCTTCCGTCCTCGGCGTTGGCTCGCAGGCAGGCGAGGTCCAGGCGGGCGTTTCGTGCGAAGGCCGGGGAGAACCACATCACCATGGGGACGCGCGTCTGCTCCGGGGGCGCAATGACATACGGCGTGCCGTGCAGGTACATCCCGCGTTCGCCCAGCGATTCGCCATGGTCGGAAACGTAGATCATCGCCACGTCGCGCCGGTCCGCGTACCCCTCCAGCAGGGCGATGGTCCTGCCCAGGACCTGGTCGGTGTAGACCAGCGTGTTGTCGTAGGTGTTGGTCAGCGCTTCGTTGGTGCAGGTCTGGATCTGGTTGCTGTTGCAGGTGGGGCGGAAGACGTCCGCCTGCGCGGGGTAGCGCTCGAAGTAGGTCGGCCCATGGCTGCCGATCTGGTGAAGGACGATGAGCGCATCGCCCTCCATGGCATCGATGCGGGCGCCGAGCTGGTGCAGCAGCACCTCGTCATGGCAGGTGCCGTCCTTGTTCACGCACAGCCTGGCCACCTTGAGGGCCGGCATGTCGTCGCTGGGCACCCGTTGGCATACCCCCTTGCAGCCGCCGTTGTTGTTGTTGCGCCAGAGGATGTCCACGCCGGTGCGCTGCAGGATGTCCAGCAGGTTCTCTTCGGTGGCGGCCTGCACCTCGTCGTACTGCCTGCGCGCCATGCGGGAGAACATGCAGGGCAGTGAAATCGCGGTGGCGGTACCGCACGATGCGACGTTCTGGAAGGCGATGACGTCTCCGCGCCGGGACAGGACCGGATTGGTCGCGCGCGGGTACCCGTTGAGCTGGAAGTTCTGGGCGCGGGCGGTCTCGCCGACAACGGCAACGACCAGCCGGGGTCGCTGGCCGTCGATCGGCGCAGGACGGGTGGCGTCCCCGGCGACGGTCTGCAGGGGGCGGGACACGGCCATGTACCGGCGTTTGAGGTAGCCGTTGGCATTGCGCACGAAGGTGACGGGCAGCACCTGGTCCTTCAGCTGCCGGTTGTTGCGGAGCAGGGAGGCATAGTCCTTGTAGAACGCCAACGACACGAGGGTGAGGATCACCAGCGAGCCCACCACATTGACCGCCCACCAGCCAACGGTCTGCAGGACGCCTTCGCCACGTCGAACGGGAAGCGATCCGATGGCCGCCGCAGGCAGGACGCCCAGAAGCACCAGGGTAAGCAGCAAGGGAACGGAAAAATAGGAGACAAGCTCGGCCTGGTTGGTCTCCAGGGCGTTCTGCACCATGCTCCGATCGATCAGCACGCCGTAGTGCAGCATGAAGTAGGTGCACGCTGCGCTGATGATGAGCAGAAGCGCCAGCAGTGGCTTGCGCAGGTATGGCAACGCAAGCAAGGGCGTGAGCAGGATATTGAACGCGCAGAAGAGGAAGATCGGCAGGCTGATCAGGAACAGCACGCTGCGCAGGCCGTCCAGCGCAACCTGGGTCCACAGCGTTTGCCACAGCGCGATGTTGCCGAGCGTGGCGAAGAACAGCGCGGCGATCCAGGTGAGTTGTACCGCATTGGGCCGAATGGAGGTCAGACGTTGAAACACGCGCATTCTTCCAGGGAGCGAAAAGTGCGCGCAGTATCGAAACGCGTGTATCAGGAAGTTGTCAGGGACACGCTGCGGGCTCGCCTATGCCAACAGGATCACTGCCCACACTGCGGCAACCATCAGCAACGCCGTGGTTTGTGCGGCACTGCCCATGTCCTTGGCGTTCTTGGAGAGGGGGTGGAGCTCCAGCGAGATGCGATCGACCACGGCCTCGATGGCGGAGTTGAGGAGCTCGACAAGCAGGCTGATGAAGCTGACCGCCAGCATCAACGCGCGCTCGGCGGGCCGGAGATCGAGCAGGCATGTTGTCGCCATCAGCAGGCCATGCAGGACCAGCAGTTGCCGAAACGCCGCTTCGCCCCGGACGGTGGCCAGGAAGCCGTCCCGGGAATGGATCAGCGTATGAAACACGCGGTTCAACCCGGTCTTGCCGTGGGGGTACTTGCCGGTTCCGTTGGGGCCTGACGATTGCATCTGCATCTCACAAAGGGCTGGGTCTTTGTGCAGCATTGAAAAAAACGCGTCAGAAACCCGTCAGGCCGTGGGCCGGTGGCACACGCCAGCCGCGGTCATGCCGTGCCAGGCATGTCGAGCGTGAACCGGCACCCGCTGGCCGAGCTTTCCACGGCCATCTGCCAGCCCAGGTGCTCCACGATACGTTGCACGATGGACAGGCCCAGCCCTTCGCCGCTCTCGCGCAGGCTGGGCTGGAAGCGCTGGAACTGGTGCGGATCGACGCTGGGCGGCAGGCCGGGGCCGGTGTCGGCGATGATCAGCGTGGTGTGCTGCACGGTGATGCGGATCTCGCCTTCATCGGTGTATTGGCAGGCATTGCGCAGCAGGTTCCAGACCACGCTGCGCGCCAACTCGGCGTTGGTGTGGAGGCGCGGGTCCTGCGGGGCATCCAGGTGCAGCGCCACCGGCTTCTGCGCCAGCCAGGGCGTGCAGCGGGCCATGCAGTCTTCGATCAGAGGACGTAGCGGAACGTCCTCCCTGGCCAGCCGCTGCGGATCGCGCGAGAGCAGCAGCAGGCAGGTGAGCTGGCGCTGCATTTCCAGCGTGGTGCGCAGGATGCGCTCGCCGCTGGCCTGCAGCGGGCTGTCGGCAGGTAGCTGGTGGACGATGGTTTCCGCCGCGCCGGCGATGATGGCCAGCGGCGTGCGCAATTCATGGCTGGCATCGCCCACGAAGCACCGCTCGCGCTGCAGGAACTGCTCGGCTTCGTCGCTGTGCTGGGCGAACGCGCGTGCCAGCACGCCGATCTCGTCGCGCGCATCCTGGAACGGGAACGGCGTTTCCTTGCGCTCCACCGCGTCGGCCAGCCGGGTGATGGGGGCGATGACGCGGGCCGAGGTGAGTCGCCCGATCCAGAACGCACAGAGGATGCACAGCAGGATGACCAGCAACGCATAGCCATCGATGACGTGCTCGAGATACTGGTAACGCTCCGCATCCTGGCGAAGGTAATAGCGTTGCCCGTCGAGGTCGAACACGAGCAGGTGCCAGACGTCGGGCCTGCCCACGCTGTAGTAGCCCGGCGCGTAGGCTCGCAATGCCTGCGGCGCGGTCTGCGCGTTGTACAGTTGGCTGCCGTCGGGCAGGACCGGCGCGGCGCCGTTGGCAATGTCCGCTTTCAGCCGATGCATCTCGCTGTGCAGGCTTCTGGAAATGACGTAGGCGCGCAGCTCGTCATAGTCGAGCTGCTCGGCGGCGACCACAAACCCCATGACCGCCACCATCAGGAGTACGAAGGACACCGTAATGCGTGTCCGCAGCAACATCGGTCGGTAAATGAACTTCACTGTGCTGGCGCCTTCGCAGGGCGCTGCATGCGCCAGCCCACCCCGTGCACCGTTTCGATCAGGGGCGAGGCGAAGTTCTTGTCGGTGTGCTGGCGCAACTCGTGGATGTGCGTGCGCAAGGCACCGCTTTCGGGCGGATGATCGCCCCAGAGCAGGTACTCCATCTCCTGCTTCCTGACCACGGCAGGCGCGGCGCGCATCAGGCACAGCAGCAGCTTGTGCGTACTGGGCGTCAGGTTGATGGCCTGGCCTTGCCGCCACGCCTGCGGTGCACGCGTATCCACCTTGAGGTCTTCCCAAGCCAGGGTGCCTTGCACGTGCCGGCCCTGGGCGCGGCGCACCAGGGCCTGGATGCGGGCATCCAGCTCCCTGAGGGAGAAGGGCTTGACCAGGTAATCATCCGCGCCCAGCGCCAGGCCCTGCACGCGGTCATCGACGGGGTCGCGCGCGGTCAGCATCAGGATGGGCACGGGGTTCTGGAACTCCTCGCGGAGCTTGTGGCACAGCGTCATGCCGTCCAGCCGCGGCAGCATCAGATCCAGCAGGATGGCGTCGTAATCATGCTGCGTGGCCAGCCGCAGCCCGGTGGCGCCATCGCGTGCATCGTCCAGCACATAGCCCAGCGGCTCGAAGAAGGCATAGAGGTTTGCAACCAACTCGGGGTTGTCTTCAATAATGAGCAGGCGGGTCATGGATCGTTGGAATCATGGAGCGTGTGGGGGACTCTGAAGGATTGCTGCTTCATTGCCAAGCCGCGAAGGGTGGTGGCGTCACGCCGGAAGAGGCCACGTCGTTTTTCCGGAGAGACGGTCGCGCTCTTTCCGCGCGTTGGCCCGATCTTGACACGCTGCGAACCCCGGCTTCACCCTCCTTGCAGGATCGCATCGGGATCATGCCCATCCATCCTTCACATCGCAGTCGGTTGGCCACCCGCAGGGCATGCGGTGGCATGCGCCAAGAAGGTTTTTCCCATGCGCATCCTCGTTGGCGCGCTTCTGATCACGGTCATGTCAGTGGCGAGGATGCCCAACACGGAGTTTTCGATGACCGGCAAGTTTCTGATCCTGGGTGTTCGCGCTGAAATGGCCGACGCACAAACGATTAAAGTGCTGCAACAACTGGAGGTCCAGTGCCAGTCGTGCATGCAGGAATGCATGCTGACCGAGGGCGAAGGATTGGTGGACGTGCAAGGGGCGGGTCTGCTCAGTTGCCCCCACTGTGGCGAGCACCAGGCGGTCAGCCGGGCGCGGTTCGAGCAGTTTCTGCAGATGACGGTGCCGAAGGCCTGACGGCTGGTTCAACGTCATGCCGGGGTAATCGCGCAACGCCTGCCTGGCGGTCTTCCGGGCAGGGCGTTGGGTGTGCCTTTCAATCGCGTTCCTGGCGCACAGCGCCCCACCCGCCGCTGACAATGAAATCGAGCACGCCCACCACCAGCAGCGACGCACCTACCAACGGGAACAGCACCCCGCCGACGCACAGCAGCGCGAACACGATGGTCACCGTTCGCCGTTGCCTGGGCAATGCAGGCACGCCCATGCTGCCGATCGGCCGCCGCTTCCACCACATCACCGCGCCGCTGATGCACAGCATGAGGATCGCGGCGCAGGCGGTGAGCAGGAACAGGCGATTGACCGTGCCGTATTCCTGTCCCAGGTGCACGTTGATCCCCCATTCCAGCCCACGCCCCAGTGCGCCGTAATCGGCGTAGCCCATGTCCAGCAGCACGCGGCCGCTGTACTGGTCCAGGTGCACCACGCGCTGGCCTGCGAGGTCCTCGGGGTAGACCGAGGCGGTATACACGCCCATCGGACCGCGCGGCAGCGCCACGCTGTAACCGGGTGCCAGGCCGAGGCCGTTGAAGCGTTGCAGCGCCGCGTCGATGCCGATGCTGCCGGGTTGGGCGGAAAGATCGCCCAGTGCGCCTCCGCCGTGCCCCTCGTGCCCGGCGTGCCAGGCGTGCCCGCCGTGGCCATCAACGGGAGCGTGGTCGGCGTGGGGCAGGGAGGACACCGGCAGTTGCGCCTGCTGCATCGACCAGGTGGGCGTGCTGGCGTCGGCCAGCCGCTGATGCGACATCGGCACCTGCACGCGCACGCCGGCCGGATAGCCGTAGTCCTGCCCGTTGGCCCACGCGTTGACCTGCTTGCCCCACACCACCGACCAGGGCATGCCGGTAACCGCGAGGAACAGCAGCACCAGCCCTACCCAGACGCCGGTCACCGCATGCAGGTCGCGCCAGAACAGGCGCTGGCCCGGCCGCCCACGCACCGTGCTGACGCCGCCTTTCCGCCCGCGCGGCCACCACAGGTAGACACCGGTCAACACCAGCAGGATGGCCCAGCCGGCGGCGATCTCGATCAGCGCACGGGCATAGTCGCCGAGCAGGTCCAGGCTGTGCAGGCGGCGTACGACGCCGGCGAACGTGCCCTTGTCCGGCAGGTGCCCGAGGATGCGCGCCGAGGCGGGGTCGACGTAGTAGACCTCGCGCCGACCGTTGGCCTCCAGCACACCGATTTCCACGCTGCCATCGCGGCGCTCCGGGGTGGTGTAGCGGAACAGTTCGCCACGGGTGAGGGCAGTGACGGCGGCGATCTGGGCGCTGGGACGTGTGCGGGCGTGCCGCGGGTCCTCCACGACCTTGAGGTCATGGTGGACCCAGCGGTCTATCGGCTTCTGGTAGAGGTAGACCGCACCGGTCAGCGCCAGCCAGGCAATGAACGGCAGCACGAACAGCCCGGCATAGAAGTGCCAGCGCCACACCGCGCGGTAGAAGCGCCAGCGATCGGGCGACGGCGGCGAGGTAGCGGTATCCATGTCAGAGCTCCCGGGTCCAGCTCAGGTAGAGCGCGCGGCCGTCCCCCGGCGAGTAGCCGGACGAACCGCTGTCATACCACGCGTAGACGTAGAACCGGTCGGTGGCGTTCTTCAGTTGCAGGGCCAGGCTGTTGCGCGCATCCAGGCGGTAGCTGGCGCTCAGGTTCAACAGCGCATAGCCGCCGTAACGGCCCAACGTGTTGGTGCGCTCCACGAAGTAGTCGCCCTGGCCGTTGCCCCAGGCACTGAAGGTCCAATCGGGGGTGGGCGTATATTCCACGCCGGCGGTGGCCAGCCAGTTCGGCACGTTCTCGATCTGCCGGCCACGGGTCTGCGGTGCGCCGGGGTCGGGTATCCGGATCACCGCTTTCTGTCGCGAGTACGACGCCCACGCGCGCCAGGCCGCGCTGGCCTGCCAGGTGAGCTGCGCGTCCCAGCCGCGGCGCAACGTTTTGCCGACGTTGCCGACCTCGTTGCTGCCTACGCTGCCGTTGACGCCGAGGATGGTGGCCACCTCGTCGGAGGCGCGTTGTTCCCAGTAGGCGAGGCGGGTCTGCAGGCCTTGCACCGGCGCCCACGTCAGCCCGGTCTCCCAGCCTTCGTTGATCGAGGCCGACAGATTGCCGGGCTGGGTGCGGTAGGCGCCATTGCCGCTGCCGATCTGGAAGGTGCGGCCCCAGTTGGCGTAGGCCGTGGTGTGGCTGCCCAGGGCATAGGAGATGCTCAGCTTGGGCTGCCTGATCAAG
>Ga0213827_1001618_pt1 | contig 12752 bp, 9 predicted proteins | sample MC6MC0898MG_FD_180669 | JGI IMG/M metagenome (GOLD analysis project Ga0213827, IMG submission 180669) | Enriched soil aggregate microbial communities from Iowa State University, Ames, United States - MC6-MC0898-MG | ecosystem: Environmental > Terrestrial > Soil > Unclassified | place: USA: Iowa...
AGAAAGCCGCGCGGAATGTCGTCGTGATCCTGCAGGCGTACGAGATCGAAATAGAAGGATCCCTCTCCAGAGAAATCCGACGATTCAAAGGTGGGAAACGTTTCCGGGATGGGCGAATGCGAACCTGCGGACAAGCGGGAGTCTCCTTGATGGCGCGCGGGGCGGCTCTGTTTTTCGCCATCATACGGGCATTCGCTGCGGGGGCTGCGGCGGGGGGCGGCTCCGGATTGGCGCCGCCCGTGCCGTTCAGCGGCTGACCGGCGCGGCGCGCAGCAGCCGCAGGCCGTTGGCCACCACCAAGAGGCTGGCGCCCACGTCGGCAAACACCGCCATCCACAGCGTCGCGTGGCCCGTCACGGCCAGGGCCAGGAACACCACCTTGATCCCCAGCGCCAGCGCGATGTTCTGAACCAGCACGCGATGCGTCGCGCGCGACAGGCGCAGGAAGGTGCCGATCTTGCGCAGGTCGTCGTCCATCAGCGCCACGTCGGCGGTCTCGATGGCGGTGCCGGTGCCGGCCGCGCCCATCGCAAAGCCGATGTCGGCGCGGGCCAGCGCGGGCGCGTCGTTGATGCCGTCGCCCACCATGCCGACCCGCACGTCCGGCGCAAGCTTGCCTTCAATGGCGGTCAGCTTGTCCTCGGGCAGTTGGTCGCCGCGCGCCTCGTCAATGCCGACCTGACGCGCGATGGCCTGCGCGGTCGGCGTGTTGTCGCCCGTCAGCATGAGGGTGCGCACGCCCAGTCCATGCAGGTCGGCGATGGCTTGGGCGCTGGTGGGCTTGACCGTGTCAGCCACGGCCGCCAGCGCCAGCACGCGGCTTCCGTCGGACAGTGCGATGACGCTCTTGCCCTGGCTTTCCAGTTCGTCAAAGCGGGCGTCGAGCGCGGCGTTGGACACGCCCAGTTCGCGCATCAGGCGGCGGTTGCCCAGGTGGTAGGTCTGGCCGCCCACCTGGCCGCTGACGCCGCGGCCCGGCAGGGCGGTGAAAGCGTCGACCTCCAGCAGCGCGCTGCCGGCTTCGCGCGCCGCGTTGGCCACGGCAAGCGACACGGGGTGGTCCGAGCGCGCGGCCAGGCTGGCGGCAATCAGGGCGGCGGGGTGGGGTCCGGGTTCGGGCGCGTCCCAGTCCTGCATGTCGGTCTGCACCGGCTTGCCGTGCGTCAGCGTGCCGGTCTTGTCCAGCGCCAGCCATTTCAGGTTGCGCCCTTCTTCAAGATAGACGCCGCCCTTGATGAGGATGCCGCGGCGCGACGCGGCGGTCAGGCCGCTGACGATGCTGACAGGCGTGGAAATGACCAGCGCGCACGGGCAGGCGATGATCAAGAGCGCCAGCGCGCGGTAGATGGCGTCGAACCACGGCTGGCCCCAGAGCAGCGGCGGCAGCACGGCCACGGCCGCCGCGATGACCACGACGGCGGGCGTGTAGATGCGCGAGAACCGGTCGATGAAGCGCTGCGTGGGCGCGCGCGCGCCCTGCGCCTGTTCCACCGCGTGGATGATGCGCGCCAGCGTGGTGTTGCCGGCCGCGGCGGTCACGCGGTAGTCAAAGGAGCCGGAGGTGTTGACGGTGGCCGCGAAGACGGGATCGTCCTGGGCCTTTTCGACGGGCAGGCTTTCGCCCGTGATGGGCGACTGGTCCACGGCCGACGTGCCGCTCACCACGATGCCGTCGGCGGCGATCCGCTCGCCCGGCCGCACGCGCACGATGCCGCCCGGCTGCAGTGACGCGGCGGGCACTTCCACCCAGCTGCCGTCCGGCTGACGCAGCGTGGCGGTGTCGGGCGCCAGGTCCAGCAGGCCGCGCACGGCGTTGCGCGCCCGGTCCAGCGAGCGGGCTTCGATCAGTTCGGCCACGTTGAACAGGAACATCACCATGGCCGCTTCGGGCCACTGGCCGATCAGCACGGCGCCGGTGACGGCGATGCTCATCAGCGCGTTGATGTTCAGGTTGCCGTTGCGCACGGCGATCCAGCCCTTGCGGTAGGTGGTGACGCCGCAGGCCAGGATGGCGGCCACGGCCAGCGCGGCGGTCAGCAGCAGCGGGCCGCCGGCAAAATGCGAGAACTCGGACAGCGCGGCCAGCACGCCCGCGCCGCCGATCAGCCACCAGTTCACTGCCTTGGCGGCGGGGGCGGGCGCGGCCGCCGCGCCGTCGGCCAGGGGCTCGGGCGTCATGTCCAGAGACTTGATGGCCGCGACGATGCGGTCCAGCGCGCCCTCGGCGTGGACCACGGTCAGAATGCGCTGCATCAGGTTGAAGTCCAGCGCATGCACGCCGTCCACCCCGTCCAGCTTCTTGCGGATCAGTGTTTCCTCGGTGGGGCAGTCCATCTGGCCGATGCGCAGGCGCGCCAGCAACTGGCCCGGGCCGGCGGTGAGCGTCGTGGCGGCGGGTTGCAGGACGGCATCGCCGTGCGCGTGGCCGCAGCAGTCCGCGTCCTGGGCAGCCTGGGTTGGGGCAGCGGTCGCGCAGCAGGCGTTGGCACCATGCTTGTGAGCGTGAGCGTGATCGTGAGCGTGACCGGGGCTCTTGACCGGTTCCCGCGCATGATCGTGCCCGCAGCAGGCGTCATCGCCCGTTTTCTCGACGCGCGCCATCGCAATGGGTGCGGGCTGCGCGGGCGCGCGCTCGCCGCCGCAGCAGGGACCGCAATCCCCGCCCGATTGATGTTCGCGTTGTTTGACCGGAGGTAAAGACATCCGCTTGACCCTTCAAATAAGCTGATGACGCAATTCCACACCTTGGAGTTACTATAGGGTCAACCCCTAATCATCGGATCTGATCCGGGAGGCAGCGATGCGTATCGGCGAATTGGCCACGGCGGCCGGCACCACGGTCGAAACCGTCAGGTATTACGAGAAAGAGGGGCTGCTGCCGGCCCCGGAGCGCGGGCTCAACAACTACCGCACTTATGGCCAGATGCACCTGGAGCGTCTGCGCCTCATCCGCAACTGCCGCGCGCTGGACATGACGCAGGACGAAATCCGCGCCATCCTCTCCGTGGCCGACAACCATCGCACCGGCTGCGGCCCCATCAACCAGCTCTTTGACGAGCACATCTCGCACGTCGACGAGCGCATCGCCGAACTGACGCAGCTAAAGGCCCAATTGACCGAACTGCGCCAGCGCTGCCTGTCGGCGCGGCCCGACTCGGATGATTGCGGCATCCTGCACGGACTGAGCGAAATGCAGGTCGAAGAGCGGCAGGAGCGGCACACCCACCTGGGCTGAGCGCGCCGCCGGGATGCCCTTGTTGCGGTCCGGGGGATCAGCGACCGGTCAGACGTCATCGCGTACTATGAGAATCTGTTTCTTTCCCATTTGCGCATCGATCAATGACCGTAAACCAGACCGCCACGCCGCTCCACGCCCTGACCTCGCGCCGCTCCTTCAAGTTCCTGCGGGCGCCGGCGCCCAAACCCGACGAACTCGAACAGATCCTGCAGGCTGCCATGGCGGCCCCCGATCATGGCGCGCTGCGTCCGTGGCGCTATGTCGTGATCCAGGGCGAGGCCATCGGCAAGCTGGCGGACATGGCGCTGGACGCCGTCAAGCGCACCGGCGATCCGCGCATGACGCCCGAAAAGGAAAAGTCGGTTCGCGAATGGATGGCCAGCGTGCCGCTGTTCATCGCCGTGGCCCAGAAGATCGCCCACGGCAACACCAAAATCCCCGAACAGGAACAGCTGCTCGCCGCCGGCTGCTCGGTGATGAACATCCTGAACGCCGTCCACATGCTGGGCTACGCCGCGTTCTGGAGCACCGGCCTGGGCACGTACGTGGAAGACGTGCAGGACGCGCTGGGTCTGGACTCGCTGGATTACCGCTTCCTGGGCTTTTTGGCCGTCGGCACGCCCGCGTGCGCGGTGCCGCCCGCCAAGCGTCCGGACTACCGTGAATTCGTCACGGAATGGACCGGCGCCGTTTAAGCCGGACAGCGCGGTTGTCGGCCGCGCTTGCGCGCCAAGGAATAAATGACAATAATTCTTATTGTTAATTAGCTTGGCGCCTCGTTATGTCCTCATCCGCGCAGCCCACGGAGCACGCCGCTGCCGAGCTGTATGAAGCTCATCATTCCTGGCTGCAGGAGTGGCTGCGGCGCAGGTTGGGCTGCCGTCACGACGCCGCCGATCTCGCGCACGACACCTTTGTGCGAATTCTGTCGGGCCGCCACGCCGAAGCGATTCGCGAACCGCGGGCGTTTCTGACCACCCTGGCGCAGCGCGCGCTTTTTACGTTCTGGCGTCGCCGCGACCTGGAACGCGCCTACATCGACAGCCTGCAGGCGATGCCGCAGGCTAGCGCGCCCAGCGAAGAAAGCCGCGCGCTTGTCGTCGAGGCTTTGATGCACATCGACCGCGTCCTGCACCGCCTGCCGCGCAAGGCGCGCCAGGCTTTTCTCTACAGCCAGATTGACGAGCTTGGCTACGCCGAGATCGCCACGCGCATCGGCGTGTCCGTCATCACCGTGCGGCGCTACATGAAGCAGGCCATCACGCTGTGCGTGGCTTCGCGGCTTGCGCCATGACGGCGCCCGCACTGCCGGCCGAACTGGAATCGGCCGTGGACTGGATGGTGCTGTTGTCCTCCGGCAGCATTGCCGCGGCGGACCGGGTGCGCTTTGAAAGCTGGCGCCAGTCCGATCCGCGCCATGCCGCGGCCTGGGAGACAGTGAACACTGCGGTCAAGGGTTCTTTTGACGCCCTGGGCCAGGGCGGACAGCGGCGAGCCGCCGGGGCGGTGCTGAAGGAGCCGCCGGCTCGGCGCCGCGCATTGCGCAACATGCTGATGCTGGCGCTCGCCGCCGGCGGGCTGGCGGCGCTTGCAGACCGCCAGACGCCGTTGCGCACCCTGACCGCCGACCTACGTACGGGCACGGCCGAACGCCGCGTCTACACCTTGCCCGACGGCAGCGAATTGACGTTGAATGCACGGTCCGCGGTGGACCTGGATTTCTCTGCCGAGGCGCGCCGGGTCCGCTTGCGCAGCGGCGCGGTGCTCGTGCGCGTGGCGTCCGACGCCAGCCGGCCTTTCATGGTGGTCAGCGCCGACGGTGAGGTCCAGGCGCTTGGCACGGTGTTCGGCGTGGCCCGCCAGGGCGAAACTAGCGTGGCCAGCGTGCTCGAACACAGCGTCGAGGTGCGAGCGGGCGGACAGCGCCTGACCTTGCATACGGGCGAGGGCGTGCGTTTCGGCGCGGGCGGGCTGGGCCAGCCGGATGTGCAGCTGAGCGACGCGGCCGCGTGGCAGGGCGGAATGCTGGTTGTACATGACGAGCCCCTTGGCGCGGTGGTGGACGCCTTGCGTCCCTATCGGCGGGGCGTCATCAGGATCACGCCGGAGGCCGCGCGGCTGCGCGTGCTGGGCGCCTTCCCGCTGGACGACACGGACCGCACGCTGGAATCGCTGCGTCAGACGCTGCCCATCCAGGTCAGTTCGCTGGGCGGATGGCTGGTGGGCATCGACCTGCGCGCGGACGCCGCTGAAAAAAAATGATCGCTTTTGCCGGCCTCGCTGGACATACCTCCTGAAACGCCAAACTGTTTGCAGGAGATCCCATGTTTCACCACTATCCAGCCGCGCCGCTGACGGCCGCGCTGATCGTCGCTTTGGCCGCACCGGCGGTGCAGGCTCAGACACAGTCCCAGACCCCGGCCCCGGTGGCGACGCGCTACGACCTGCCGGCTGCGCCGCTGGGCGACACGTTGACCCGGATCGCCCGCCAAAGCGGGCGCGCGGTGTCGGTCGACCCCGCCTTGGTCGCGGGACGCACGGCTGCGGCGGTGGCGGGCAATTACACCCCCGAAGAGGCCGTGCGCCACTCGCTGGCGGACAGCGGGCTGGAGCTGGCGGTAACGGCCAACGGCACGCTGAGTGTGCGCCGCGCGCCGGCCAACGCGACGATGCTGGAACCGGTGCGCGTGACCGGCTCGGCGGAATCGCCCACCGGCCATGTCGACGGCTACGTTGCGCAGCGGGCGATGTCGGGCACGAAGACGGACACGCTGCTTATCGAGACGCCGCAATCGGTGTCGGTGGTCACCAGCGACCAGATCCGCGCCGTCAAGGCGGCGTCGCTGGCCGACGCGCTGGGGTACACGCCAGGTGTTTCCTCGCAGTCGCCGGCGTTCAGCCGGATGGTCGATGACCTGATGCTGCGCGGCTTCAATGTGGCCGCCGGCAACTCCGGGCAACTGCGCGATGGCCTGAAGCTGCAATCCAGTGTCTACGACGGCGGGCAGGAACCGTACGGCCTGGAGCGGGTGGAAGTGCTGCGCGGCGCGTCGTCCGTCCTCTATGGGCAATTGAGCCCCGGCGGCGTGGTGAACACCGTCAGCAAGCGGCCCACCGCCGACACGCTGCGAGAGCTGAACCTGGAGGCGGGCAGCTATAACCGCCGGCAGGTGTCGGGCGACTTCGCCGGCGCGCTGACCGAAGACGGCACGTGGACCTACCGGTTGACCGGCCTGGCGCGCAACGCCGACAACTGGGTGGATCATGTGCCGGACGACCGGACCTATCTGGCGCCGGCATTGACGTGGCAGCCGTCGGCCGCGACGTCCCTGACCCTGCTGGCGACATACCAGCGCATCCGCACCAAATTCGCCGCGCCAATGCCTGCCGCCAACACGCTGAACGGCCAGATCCCGCGCGACCTGTTCATCGGGGAGCCTGATTTCGACCGCTACGACACGGACACCTACACCGTGGGCTACGCGTTCGAACACGCATTCAACGACCGCGTGAAGCTGCGCCAGAGCGCGCGCTATTTCACGGCGGACGGCACCTGGGATTACCTGTCGTTCGGCGCCCTGCAGGCCAATGGCCGTACGCTGCGCCGCGGCGTCGTCAGCCGCAACGAGCATTCATACGGCGTCGCCACCGACACTTCGCTGGAAATGAAACTGGATGGCGGCCCCCTGCAGCACACCGTGCTGGCTGGCCTGGACTACTACCGCAGCGGCTACGATTCCCACCGCCATTCCGGCACCGTGGCTCCGCTGGCCGATATCTACAACCCGGTCTACGGCGCCGTGCCGGTGCTGAACACCGCGGCTGACTACGGCATCAACACGCGCTCCAGCGCGCTGGGCCTTTATGTGCAGGATCAGATCAAGATCCAGGACAAGTGGGTGGTCGTGCTGGGCGGGCGCCAGGACTGGGCCGATACCGACCAGAAAAGCTACACCAACGGCGTCACCACGCGGTTGCGCGACACGGCCACGACCGGCCGCATCGGCCTGCTTTATCTGGCCGACAACGGCCTGGCGCCTTACCTCAGCGCCAGCCAGTCGTTCGCGCCCACGGTGGGCGTGGACCGCGCGGGCAATGCGTTCAAGCCCACCAAGGGCACCCAGTACGAACTGGGGCTGCGCTACGAGCCGCCAGGCGGCAACATGCTGTACAGCGCCGCCATCTACGACCTGACGCAGACCAATGCGCTGACCAGCGATCCGGCCGATGCCACGTATTCGGTGCAGACGGGCAAGGCGCGTTCGCGCGGCCTGGAACTGGAAGCCAAAGCTCGCCTGGGCGCGCTGAACCTGACCGCGAGCTATGCGTACACCGACGCGCGCACCACGCGCAGCAACACGCCGGCCCTGGTGGACCAGCGCATCGCGTTGGTGCCGCTGCACAGCGCGTCGGTGTGGGCCGACTACAACCTGACAGCGGTTGGCGTGAGCGGCCTGACCGTGGGGGCAGGGGTGCGCTATGCCAGTTCGACCAATCTGCCGGGCTATCCCGCCAATGTGCCGGGGCAGTTCCTGGTGGACGCGATGGCCGCGTATGACTTTGGCGCGCTGGATCCGTCGATGTCCGGCCTGTCGCTGGCGCTGAACGCGCGCAACCTGTTCAACCGCGGCTACCTGGCTTGCGCCGGCAGCACCGGCTGCCGTTACGGCGATCCGCGCACCTTGTACGCAACGCTCAGCTACCGCTGGTAGAACGGGCAACCGGGCCTGCCGCAACGCAGGAAAACCCGTAGTGCAATGCGGCCCTCAGAGGCCGCGCGGCCCGCTCATCGGCCCTGTCCCCTGTGCTAATCTCGTCAACGGCTTTGCCCAAGTATCCCCGGGCGCAAGCCGTCGACGGCAGCGTCCGAGGTCACACGCCTCTGGCAACGCCTTGGTAGGAAGAAAACGCATGACACGATCAAGCGTGGAGACAATACATGAGCCAATATGGGCCGCTGAAGTTGCACGTCCCCGAGCCGACAGGGCGACCGGGTTGCAAGACAGACTTCTCCTATCTGCATCTTTCGCCGCCCGGCGAGGTGCCCAAACCCCCCATTGATGTTGCCGCGGTCGACACCGGTCCACTGGCCTATAGCCTGGTCCGCGTCATCGACGAGCACGGCCGCGCCGTCGGGCCCTGGGCGCCGGAGATCAGCCACGACATGCTGCGCGCCGGCATGCGGGCGATGCTCAAGACGCGCATCTTCGACGGGCGCATGCTGACCGCGCAGCGCAAGAAGAAGATTTCGTTCTATATGCAAAGCCTGGGCGAGGAGGCCATTGGCACCGCCCACGCCATGGCGCTGGAAAAGGGGGATATGTGCTTTCCCACCTATCGCCAGCAAAGCATCCTTCTGTCGCGCGACGTGTCGCTGGTGACGATGATGTGCCAGCTCATGTCCAACGAGCGCGACCCGCTCAAGGGCCGCCAACTGCCGGTCATGTATTCCGACCGCGAAAACGGCTTTTTCACGATTTCGGGCAACCTGGCCACGCAGTTCATCCAGGCGGTGGGCTGGGCCATGGCGTCGGCCATCAAGGGCGACACCCGCATTGCCTCGGCCTGGATTGGCGACGGCGCCACCGCCGAAGCCGACTTCCACACCGCGCTGACCTTCGCGCACGTCTACCGCGCGCCCGTCATCCTGAACGTGGTCAACAACCAGTGGGCCATCTCGACCTTCCAGGCGATCGCCGGCGGCGAGGGCGCGACCTTTGCGGGCCGCGGCGTGGGCTGCGGCATCGCGTCGCTGCGGGTGGACGGCAACGATTTCCTGGCGGTCTATTCCGCGTCAATCTGGGCCGCCGAGCGCGCCCGCCGCAACCTCGGCCCGACGCTGATCGAATGGGTAACGTACCGCGCCGGTCCGCACTCCACCTCCGACGACCCCACCAAGTACCGTCCCGGCGACGACTGGAGCCACTTCCCCCTGGGCGACCCGATCGAGCGCTTCAAGAAACACCTCATCCTGTTGGGCATCTGGTCCGACGCCGAGCACGACGCAGTCCGCGCCGAACTCGACGCCGAGATCCTGGCGGCCCAGAAGGAAGCAGAGAGCTACGGCACCCTGGTGGACGGCCACGTCCCCAGCGCCGCCAGCATTTTTGAAGACGTGTACAAGGACATGCCGGAGCATCTGCGCCGGCAGCGTCAGCAGCTCGGAGTCTGACCATGGCAATCGATAACAACGCTGGTCCGGCCTCGGCGCCGATGACCATGATCCAGGCTTTGCGCTCGGCCATGGATGTCATGCTTGAGCGCGACAACAACGTCGTGGTGTTCGGGCAGGACGTGGGCTACTTCGGCGGCGTGTTCCGCTGCACCGAAGGCCTGCAGGCCAAGTTCGGCAGCTCGCGCGTGTTCGACACCCCCATTTCCGAAGGCGGCATCGTCGGCGTGGCGGTGGGCATGGGCGCCTACGGCCTGCGGCCCGTGTGCGAAATCCAGTTCGCCGACTACTTCTATCCGGCCTCGGACCAGATCGTGTCCGAGGCGGCGCGCCTGCGCTACCGCTCGGTGGGCGAGTTCATTGCCCCCATGACCATCCGCATGCCCTGCGGCGGCGGCATCTACGGCGGACAGACGCACAGCCAGAGCCCCGAGGCCATGTTCACGCAGGTCTGCGGCCTGCGCACGGTGATGCCGTCCAATCCGTATGACGCGAAAGGGCTCTTGATCGCCGCCATCGAGAACGACGATCCGGTGATCTTCCTGGAACCCAAGCGCCTCTACAACGGCCCGTTCGACGGCCACCATGACCGACCCGTCACGCCGTGGACCGGCCGTCCCGGTAGTGTCGTGCCCACCGGCTACTACACCGTGCCGCTGGAATCGGCCGCCATCGTGCGTCCGGGTTCGGAGCTGACGGTGCTGACCTACGGCACCACCGTGCACGTGTCGCTGACCGCGGCCGAGGAAACCGGCATCGACGCCGAAATCATCGACCTGCGCAGCCTCTGGCCGCTGGATCTGGATGCCATCGTCAACTCGGTCAAGAAGACCGGGCGCTGCGTGGTGGTGCACGAGGCCACGCGCACCTGCGGCTTTGGCGCGGAACTGATTTCTTTGGTGCAGGAACACTGCTTCCATCATCTGGAGGCGCCCGTCGAGCGCGTGACCGGTTGGGACACTCCCTATCCGCACGCGCAGGAATGGGCGTACTTCCCCGGACCGCGCCGGGTCGGCGAAGCGTTCAAACGCGCGATGGAGGCATGACATGGGGATTCATATCATCAAGATGCCCGATATCGGCGAAGGCATCGCAGAGGTCGAGCTGGTGGGCTGGCACGTCAAGGTGGGCGATACCGTCGCCGAGGACCAGCCGCTGGCTGACGTCATGACGGACAAGGCCACGGTCGAGATTCCCTCGCCGGTGGTTGGCAAGGTGATTTCGCTGGGCGGTGATGTTGGCCAGGTGATGGCCGTGGGCGGTGAGCTGATCCGGCTCGAAGTCGAAGGCGAAGGGAATGTGAAGGCGGGCGCTGCGGCGGCGGCGCCGGCGGCGAAGGCGGCTGTGCCTGCGGCTGGCGGGATTGCTGCCGATGGGGCGCAGCGTGCGGGAGGTCCGAGTCTGGTGGAAAGTGGCGTAGTGACGCCCGGCGTAGTGACGCCCGGCGTAGTGACGCCCGCGACTGCCACGCCGGCCAAGTCATCGACATCGGCATCCGCATCCGGCTCCGCGCCGGCGTCGGCCAAGTCGCCGGCCGGGCGCCAATCAGGCGGCGCGCCCGCCGCAGTCCGCCAGCCCGGCGAAAAGCCGTTGGCTTCGCCCGCCGTGCGCAAGCGCGCGTGGGACCTGGGCGTCGAACTGCGCTACGTGCAAGGCAGTGGCCCCGCCGGTCGCATCCTGCACGAAGACCTGGACGCCTGGCTGCAGGGGCAGGGCTCGGCCAGCAGCGCACGCGCCGGCTCGGCCTACGCCGAACGCAACGACGAAGACGCCGTGCCCGTCATCGGGCTGCGCAGGAAGATCGCGCAGAAGATGGCCGAATCCAAGCGCCGCATCCCGCACTTCAGCTACGTCGAGGAAATCGACGTGACCGAGCTCGAAGACCTGCGCGTGCAGTTGAACGCCAAGTGGGGCGAGTCGCGTGGCAAGCTGACGCTGCTGCCGCTCCTGGCCCGCGCGATGGTGGTGGCGCTGCGCGATTTTCCGCAGATCAACGCGCGCTACGACGACGAGGCCGGGGTGGTGACGCGCTACGGCGCGGTGCACATCGGCATTGCCACGCAAAGCGACGGCGGCCTGATGGTGCCCGTGATGCGCCATGCCGAGGCGCGCGACATCTGGTCCATGGCGGCCGAGATCACGCGGCTGGCGCAGGCGGTGCGCAGCGGCTCGGCCGGGCGCGACGAGCTGTCCGGCTCGACCATCACCATCACCAGCCTCGGTCCCTTGGGCGGCATCGTCACCACGCCGGTGATCAACCACCCCGAGGTCGGCATCGTGGGCGTGAACCGCATCGTCGAACGCCCAGCCTTCCGCAACGGCGCCGTGGTGGCGCGCAAGCTGATGAACCTGTCTTCGTCCTTCGACCACCGCGTGGTGGACGGCATGGACGCGGCGCGCTTCATCCAGGCTGTGCGCGCGCTGCTGGAACAACCCGCGCTGCTTTTCGTGGAGTAAGCATGAGCCAGATCACAAAGACAACGACATTGCTGGTGATCGGCGGCGGCCCCGGCGGCTACGTGGCCGCCATTCGCGCCGGGCAACTGGGCGTGCCGACCATCCTGGTCGAGGGCGCGCAGTTGGGCGGCACCTGCCTGAACATCGGCTGCATCCCGTCCAAGGCCCTGATTCACGCGGCCGAGGAATTCGACAAGGCGCGTCACTACGCCGGCGATTCGGCGCTGGGCATCGCGGTCGACGCGCCGCGCATCGACATCGCCAAGACCGTGGCCTGGAAGGACGGCATCGTCGGCAAGCTGACGGGCGGCGTGGGCGCGCTGCTCAAGAAGAACGGCGTGGAAGTCGTGCACGGCTGGGCCACGCTGCTGGACGGCAAGACCGCCGACGTCGAGACGCCTGACGCCGGCCGCATCCGCATCCAGTGCGAGCACCTGCTGCTGGCGGCGGGTTCCGAGCCCACGCCGCTGCCGTCGCTGCCTTTCGGCGGCACGGTGGTGTCGTCCACCGAGGCCCTGTCGCCCACCAGCATCCCGAAGCAGCTCGTGGTGGTGGGCGGTGGTTACATCGGCCTGGAACTGGGCACTGTGTACCGCAAGCTCGGCGCCGAGGTCGCCGTGGTCGAGGCGCAGGACCGCATCCTGCCGACCTACGACGCCGACCTCACCAAGCCGGTGGCGGCCGCGCTCGGCAAGATGGGCATCGCGCTGCATCTCGGACGCAAGGTGCTGGGGCTGAACGGCAAGGGTGACGCGGTGCGCGTGCAGGACGCCAGCGGCGCTGAAACGCTTCTACCCGCCGATCGCGTGCTGATCTCGGTGGGACGCCGCCCGCGCACGCAAGGCTGGGGGCTGGAAAGCCTGCAACTGGACCGCAAGGGCAACG
>Ga0213827_1001620_pt1 | contig 12725 bp, 9 predicted proteins | sample MC6MC0898MG_FD_180669 | JGI IMG/M metagenome (GOLD analysis project Ga0213827, IMG submission 180669) | Enriched soil aggregate microbial communities from Iowa State University, Ames, United States - MC6-MC0898-MG | ecosystem: Environmental > Terrestrial > Soil > Unclassified | place: USA: Iowa...
GGCTTCCTCTTTTTTATGCCAGCCCATTGGTGTCATTTCAAGCAATGCCGGTACAAGCTCAGTAGCAAGCGGTACCGTATAAGTAATACGCTCCACACTAACATCGGCAAAGCTGTCTTTAAAACGGGCAACTATTTGTTCATTCGAATACGACTCTTTGGTAGAATCCGCATACAATTGCGCTCGAAGCTCATGTAAGTACCCACTTTGAGGCACAACCTTAACAACACAACCATTCTGAGTTAATAGACGTTTAAATTCTTCGTAATTGGCAGGAGATAAAATATTTAATATGGCATCGAAGCTTGATCTTGCAAATGGACTTTTCGCTAAATCACCAACACACCAAATTTGCTCTGGATAATGTCGAGCTGCAGCAAGTATGCCTTCTTTTGCTATATCAATACCAATGCCAATCCCTTGTTTCTTCGCCATAATACGTGCTAAATGTGAACCTTCACCACACCCTGTATCAAGCACGGTTTCTGCATTAGCAATTAGCTCTCCAATTTTATCTTCTACTAAATCATAGATCCCACTATCAATAACCGCTTTTCGAGATTCAAAGAGTTCTTTACTGTACTTAGAAATAGCACCATGTGTCAGCATATTGATATAGCCCTGCTTGGCAATATCAAATGAATGATTTGAGGAACATACTAGTCTCCCCTGTTCAAAAACACCAATTGACTCCTGACATATCGGACAAGCGAAAAGCGTTATATTTTCATCCATTAAGGCTGCCCCTGCAGCTCTTTTTGAAAGTGCCCCCATTAATTTACCTCCTTCTGTTCTGTAGGTGAAACAAGTGCGAAACGCTCCCACTTACGACTTCTCCATCTAAAGTATACAATAATCGCTCGTATCCATTCATCTGCCGAAATCGCGAGCCAAATACCTACTAAGCCCCAATCTAAAACAAAAACAAACAAGTAACCGAGTGGAAGGCTCATACAAACCATCGATAAAAAACCAATTTTCACTGGAAATCTCGCATCCCCTGAGGCACGCAAAGAGTTAATAACCACAATATTCATCGTACGGCCTGTCTCAAGCAGAATACTTAATGCTAGCACAGATGCTCCGATGGCTATTACCTCTGGATTATCAGTAAAAACGTGCATAAGCTGTTTCCGGAATATTGTCACAACTGCAACCATAATGATCGTAAAGATAAAAGCTGCACGCACACTTAACCAAAGCTGATGATAAGCTTCATCCTTTTTACCAGCACCAACATAACGTCCAATAATAATAGCTGTTCCTGTACCGATTGCAATCGCAAACAAATACGTAAACATCGAAATATTCATGGCGTATTGTCTTGCTGCAAGCGTCTCTGGGCCTAAGTACGTTGCATAATATAGGAAGACAATCTGACAAAACTGATAAAGAACTTGTTCAAATGCAGACGGCAAGCCTATATTTAATATTTTTCGAACATATTCCTTTGAATACTCGAAATAATAATCTAGCTTCAACCTGACTTCCAAGACTTGATACAACAGCCAGAAAAACACAAGAACTGCTAATCCACGACTTATAACTGAGGAAATAGCTGCACCTTTTACACCTAGCTCCGGTAATCCTAAGTTACCAAAGATTAAACCGTAATTTAATACAACATGCAGCACATTCATACCTAGTGATACATACATCGTTTGCTTTGTCCTACCATGTACACGGATAATCGCTGCTAACGCATTTATAATTGCCTGTAAAAAAATAAAACTTCCGATAATAACTAAATAGCTTTGTGCGTATTGAAGCACTTCCCCCTGCAAGTTCATCATCGTCATTAAATGACTTGAAAAGAAGAAAAATAAAATACTCATCACTAGTCCAACGATCAAATTCATCGTTACTGCTAAAGCGGATATCTTCGCAGCTTCCAAAAAACGCCTTGAGCCTAAATATTGCGACACAACAATAGAAGCACCATTACCAACTACTTCAAGTATTAAAATGGCAATATGAATATATTGATTGGCAGCACCAACCCCTGATACAGCATTATCTGATAGAGCACTGAGCATAAAAGTATCGGCTAGTCCCATCAACATAAATAAAAATACTTCTAAAAATATCGGCCACGTTAAATGAAACAAACTTAACTTGTTAGTCTCTTTTCTCACACTTTCTCTTATTGGATCTGCCAATACGTTTCACTTCTCCTGTACGCGTCATAAAATAATAGTATCTTATCATAGATTATTAGGCTGTAAAGAGTTTTAGTATTAATTATCAAAAAGATTAACACTTCACAAAAAAATCCCTTTCACGACCGTGTGAAAGGGTTTCCTATCAAGTTAAGCAATGCGCCTGTAATTGCGCACGCTTTTCTTTTGTTAGACCAAATTCTTGCTCTAAAAATGCTGTCTTTGAGCCAAATCGGTTATCCATCGCATCAAATGCCGCCTGTAAATAATCCTCACGGGCAGACATTAATGCATAAAATTGCTGTAATTCTCGATCATTGTAATCCTGCTGAATTGCCTGAGCCATCTGTTCTACCAAGGACCGTAAATGTATATTTGTATCTAAATAGTCCTCCATGATTGTTTCCTCAGGTACATCTAAAGCGAGCAAAATAAGTGCACCACCGATACCTGTTCGATCCTTTCCTACCGCACAATGATGTACAAGCCCTAAATTTTCAGGGTTTTGAATCGTTACCATTAACTCCTTAAACGAAGCATTATTAAAAGGCATTTGTGCATAAAATTCTCGGAACATCTCTGGATTTACAACCTTGTAAAAATCATTTCTTCCAGCGTTTGTAGGCATCTCAAAAGCATGATTGCCCTTTGCTGGAATTTGAATATATTTAGCTTGCGGGAAAATCGGATTAGGGTTATTTTGTGCCTCATGGTTGTCGCGATAATCAAAAATTGTTTTCACACCTAGCGTTCCAAAAAGCTCCTTATCTGCTTTCGTCATTTTGCCAAGCGCGGCTGAACGATAAAACAAGCCATTCTTTACAGAACGCCCATCTCTCGTCTTATATCCACCCATATCACGAAAATTATGAACAGCCTCAAACGGAATAATCTTCATATCAAACTGTTTCATTCACTGCACCTCCCTCTGTTAATAAACATTCTTATTTATATTCTATATAACAATTCGCTATAATACCAATTTTCGCACTAGGAAATGTCATCAGCTAGTCTCAAGCTGAGTGATGTAAGGTAATATCCGAGCACTTCTTCATCCACCTGAGCACTTTACCTCCCCAACCGAGCAACTATCATTAGATTCACCCAACATCAAAAAAGCTGCCCTTGATAAAGGACAGCTCTAAAATACTTTTCAATATAGTTTATTTAAATAACTCAGGATATGCTGCTTTTGCTACTAGCTCAACAGCTTCACCAATACGTGGACCTGGACGGTTTGAAATATCAGTATCTATATAATAAACCGCTTTGTTTTGAATGGCTGTGATTGAATTCCATCCATCACGTGCAAGAATTTCTCCCACTGAGTTTTCTACATAGCCTACTGTTGTTAAAATGACTTCTGGATTTTTCGCAATGACATCTTCCTCAGATACCTTTGCCCAGCTTTGAACGTCAGCAAATACATTTTTCACATTTGCAGCATTTAAAATCTCTTGTTGGAATGTACCAGAACCAGCTGTATAGATGTCTGGCTTTGGACCAATTTCTAAGTAAATATTTTTTGGTTCTTTTACATCTTTGACTTTTGCCTGGACTTCCGCAATTTTAGCTTTAATATCTTCATTTAACTTTTCGCCTTTATCTTCAATCCCCATGACAGATGCAATTTGTTGGATATCCCCGTAAACATCATCAAATGAAGCAGCCGATTTGATGGCAAAAACTTTAATTCCTACATCTTCAAGAGTTTTTAGCGCATTTAAGTTTTCATCATCATCACCACCAGTTATATAGGCAATAACGACATCTGGCTTTAACGCTAAAATACGCTCACTATTGAATTTTGTAGAATCAGAAACGCGCTCAATTTTTTGTGCTTCTTCTGGATACGTATCATACTCAGTTGCACCAACGATTTTATCGCCAACGCCTAGAGCAAATAAAATTTCTGTATTACTTGGTTGTAATGAAACAATAGTTTTCGGTACTGCATCAAACGCTACTTCTACACCACGATCATCCGTAACTTTATAGCTTGTGCTCTCAGTTTGTTGCTCGTCCTTAGAAACAGTGTCTTTGTTAGCATCCTCTTTTGTGCCGCAGCCTACTAATACGAGTGCTAACATTAATACAGAAAGCCATTGTAGATTAAACAATTTCTTCATTTCATTGATTCTCCTTTTTCTTTTTCATTGGGTATGACTTACTAATAAACGGTATTTCAGCAATACCAGCGCGCTGATTCATATAGACAGCCATAACAAAAAATATATTGGCTAGTAATCCTAAATAATCAAATAGAATAGCTGGTACTTCCCGTTCCTCAGAAACTTTGTGTAGAATACGGTACGATTTTTTCGCCTCACTACGACATACATGTAATGCAGCAGCAGCCTCTGTTCCTTGCGGTAATACAAAATTCTGAATCTCATCTTTCACATGACTAACATAAAAATCATAACGATCACTAAGCCACGCTAAATCATCTTCAGTTACTGCTAATTTCCCTCGGACGGAGCCATTTACATGGTAAGCCATTGGCAAAATAGCTAATAAATCATCTGCCACTACCCTTACTGTCTCTTTATTTACTGCTACTAAAGCGACACCCATATGTGTTGTAAGACTATCTGTTCGAATTTCAAAATCTACTGTTGATGCCTTTTCACGCATAAATGGATAGCAAGAATAACGTGCATCTTTTTTCAAATCTAGTCCCCGCTTTCCTTCGTGAAAAATTCTTACTAAAAGTGAGTATACATAAAAAAACGTCGACCCTACTCCTAAGGGACGACGAAAATAGCATAAATAGTGTCGCATAGACACGACAAAGCCTATGTATTTGCCGCATATCCTCCTAGCTTCCGAAGAGTATCTATACGTTCAAATAAAGGTCGGTCTCCTGGCTTGTACATCCAATCATGTCATGAGTCATAAAAACTTTCCCATCCGATATTCCGACAGTGGTATATCTTTTATGATTCCTGTACTTACAGTTGCGGAAACAGCTTCGGTCTTTCACCGAATTCCCAATTATGCTTGTTAACACCTTTATTTTGCAAGAATAATTCACTTGTAAAGCAGTTTAACACATATTGATAGGAAAAAATAGCTTTGAAATGAACGGAAAACACATGAATACGAACAATAGTAAGCCTATTTCTACATAGCTATACAAAATGATTCTCTAATCTATATTCAAGAGATTTATAGTTATGGCTCTTCAACTTGACTGCACATTCTGCGAGGGAACGCTCTCTGCAAACGTATCCTCCCTCCACACTAGGTGCTATCATCAGCATACTTCTTTAATCAAGAACAGATTCTAGTATTGATTCAAAGTTTTATAAAATTTTTTCAATAGCTTGCTCAACATCTAGCTGTGAATCTGTAGGTTCAAAGCGGGCAACTGTCTTACCATTTGTATCTATTAAAAATTTCGTAAAGTTCCAGCGAATATTACGACCGTCTAAAAAACTAGGCGCAATTTGGATAATTGCTTCCGCTAACATTTTTTCCTGCATACTTGCCTTGCCAAATTCGCGATAATCTATCTCGTGCTTTAAATAATTGAATAATGGGTGTGTCGTATCTCCATTTACCTGCACCAGTTCAAAAATTGGGAATGTTACACCATAGTTGATTTTACAAAGGTGAGTAGTTTGTTCGCCATCCTCAGGATTTTGATTATCGAATTGATCACAAGGAAAACCTAAAACGACAAAATTATCCTTCCCATATTTATCATACATTTTTTGTAAGTCTTCAAATTGATATGTAAAACGGCACTTGTTTGCTGTATTAACGATTAACAGCGTTTTTCCTCGATAAGTTTCCATTGATAATATCTCACCGTTTGGCTTCTTGACTAAATAATTATAAATGCTCATTGTTTAACTCCTTTTATTTTTTCCTATTTGTCAGGTGTGGTGATGGGCCTTAAAAATAGGCATACGTTAGCACAAAAAATCCTATTATCGGTCAATAATAAACCTATATTTTCCTACTCAGCACGCCTGATATATTATAAACTATTTCTCTATTAACGAAAGAATTTTCACAAAAAAAATAGCCATTCCACGTCTTTAATGGATGGCTTTCATATATTTCTTTTTGTATTTAACATCTTTTTCTTCCGCAATTAAACGCTCCGCAATTTTTAATAGCTTCGGGTCTTTCGTTTCATCAAATAGCTTTTTAAAAGATACAATAATATCATAGCGCATTAATGCCGGTTGCTTTTCGTCTAAGCATGTTTGAAATCTTTTTGCCAAATATGAAACGACTAAATCTCTTTGTACCTGCCCCGCTAAACCTATTTTCCAAATTGCCTGCAAAGTAAGTCTCGCCGTTTCTGTTTTTTCATCATACGTCACTGCCCAAATCTTTAAGAAATCCTCTAATACTCTCTCTTCTGGATCACTTTTTGCTGCCAATGCGCATAAAAATTGTGCCGCGCTTGCACGAACATGCCCATTTTTGTATGTAAGAGCCTGAATAAGTTGTTCCCAAACTGCATATGTCCAATCAACTGGTTCCTGCATTATTTTCATCAATTCTTCGAAAGATTCATATTGAATATCGCGGTCACGTTCTGTTAAATTACTAAAAAGTTGCATAATCCCTTTTTCCATGATTCATCCCTACCTTTATTGTTTCAGACCGTAATAATATTTTTATGTTTTATGGTACACTAAACTTACTTTGCGCAAAGAAGGTGAGTTTATGAATAAAATTAATTCTAGGAAACTGATTTTTAGAATGATTATGATTATTACTTTAATTGTAGCTGCATATTTTATTATCCCAGTTTCCGTTCCCGTTATATTAGCTGGTGTTACTGCATTTTTTTTAGAGCCAATTGTTATGTTCTTTAAACGGCGATGGAAAATGTCTCGAAAAATTGCAGTTGCGTTTATTTATATAGTGAGCGTTATTTTAATTTCCATTATTTGCTATTTTACTATTACACAACTTATGTCGCAAATAATTTCAATTTCAAAGCAAGCTCCCTATTATATTTCAAAACTATCAGAAATGTGGCTTAGTATGCAAGAAAACATTTCTAAATACACAGAAGACTTCCCTCCTGAAGTAAGTGCCTCGCTTCAAAATACAACAATGGATTTCATAAAGAAAATCGAAGAATCTTTTTTAAACTTTTTTAATTATACTAAAGTTACAGCCTTCTTTGCTGAAATCCCAAGCCTATTTATCAGTCTTCTTGTTTATACGATTGCTCTATTTTTATTTATGTTAGATTTACCCAAGTTAAAACAGATCACCTATAAATATTTAAAGCCTAGCACTGCAAATAAATTGAAAATCGTCGCGAATCGTTTAAAGGATGCTATTTTCGGCTATATGAAGGCACATTTACTCGTTAGCTTTATTATCGGGGGCGTCACACTTATTGGGCTGTTACTAATCCAACCAAAATACGCAATAACGATGACAATTATTATATGGCTAATTGATATTATTCCTTTTCTCGGTTCTATTATTATTTTGGCACCATGGGGGCTTTATCACCTATTAGTAGGAAATATATCTATAGCTGTAAAATTATTCATCCTAGCTGCTATTTTACTCATTATTCGTCGAGTAGTCGAGCCTAAATTAATGGGTCACCATATCGGTTTATCAACTTTACCTACATTAATTGCCATGTTTATTGGTCTTCAGTTATTTGGTGTGATCGGTTTACTCGCAGGACCTTTTGTCATTATTTTCTTTATTGCATTAAAAGAAACAGGTATTATCAAGCTGAATTTTAAAATATAGCATTTTATCTAAACATCAATTCAATCATCCTCAAACAAAAAAGGTCATCTTTGTATTTTTTCTTTACAAAGATGACCTTTTTGTCATTTCAATCGTCTATATAATGTAAGGCTTATTGAATACGACCGAAGCCTACTAAATATTGATTCCACCAATCAAGTGATTCAATGACAACACCTTTATTTTGAGCATCAATCATCGTGTTGTTACCTAAGTAAATACCTACATGCGCTACGCCTGAACCATAGCTGAAGAATACTAAGTCACCTACACGTGCTTCGCTTGCTGAAATACGTTGTGTTGCTGAATATTGTTGTGATGCTGTACGCGGTAAAGATACACCTGCTTGCTTGTAAGACCATTGTACAAGACCTGAGCAGTCAAATCCTGTCGATGGGTTGTTGCCGCCCCAAACATAGCTAGTGCCTAGGAATTGTTTCGCAGTGGAAATAGCATCACCTGAAGATGCAGTACCTGAGCCAGACCCAACAACGACTTTTTGTGAATTACCTTTGTTACCTTTGTTATCATTGTTACCGTTGTTGTCATTGTTAGCATTGCTGTCATTGCTAGCATTGCTGTTTGTTGCTTGTACAACTGGAGTAACTGCTTGAAGTGCACGTAAACGAGCTGCTTCTTCCTCTGCTTTTTTACGTTCTTCTTCTAAACGTTCTTCTTCTTGTTTCGTTGCAATTTCTGCCTTTAATGCAAGAGATTTTGCTTCGTTTTCAGCTTTTTTTACTTCCATTTCGCTTTCCTTTTGTTGAAGCTCTTGGAATTGCTTTTGAAGCTCTTTTTGTTTTTCATCTAAAGTTGCTTTTTGTTTCTCTAAGTTAGCCTTATCTGCTTCTTGTTGATCTACTAATTCTTGGTCGGCATCCATTAATGTTTTTACCGCTACGACACGGTCCATTAAATCTGCAAAGCTTTTTGATTCAAGAACAACATTTAAATAAACACCCACAGTGTCATCTTGCGCTTGATACGCAGCCATACGCTCACTTAAAATTTTTGAACGTTGCTCAATACGCTTTTTAGTTTCTGTAATATCCGCATCAACGTCTTTAATATCTGTTTGTACCTTGTTAAATACTTTTACTTTTTCATCGATCTCTTTTTGTAAATTTGTTAATTCTTCTTGTAGCTTTTTAACTTCTGCATCTATTTTAGCTTTCTTATCAATCATTTGTTGAGATGTTTCTTCTGCGTGCACTTCTGTCGGTTGAACTGTGTTAAATAATAAGCCACCAGCTAGCGCTAATGCTAGCACCATCGACTTACGCCATTTATTGCGCTTACCCACGTTACTTCTTTCCCTTCATTAGTCAATTTCGCTCTTGGAGTTTTAATGTAATCAATTGAACGATTTATTTTGTAATTTCTTATATTTATATTAGCCTTTTAAAGTTTAGCATTATCAGCACAACTTTTATACTATTTCACACCTTTTTAATCGTTTAGTAAAACTCGAAATATATTTGTAACATTCGTGTAAAATCTATAATATTCTACGAAATACTGTTTTTTTCTACAAAATATCATTTTCAGCTACTTCCCTGTTAGATTCACTCACTAATTTGTAATGTTTTTGTAATATTTCTCGACAACGTTTTGAACATAAAAAAAGGTAAGGGAACATCTCCCCTACCTATTGCTTCATAGAACGTAACGCTTGAATAGAAAGCCGAACTAACAGAATAGCACACAAAAATAAACCTATGTATGCAGCTGTATTTAAGTAAACGGCGTATGAATCGTGAATAAATTGTGAGATTGCTAAAAGTGCTACAGAAATAATGCCAAAGGTAATACCAACGAGAAGTAAGACCAAACGGGAAAACAGATTTGTAATAAAACGAGCATTATGCTCATCCGAAAAAACATCGTGATGTAAAATAATTTTTCCGCTCTCTACTCGTTGAATAAGCTGATCAACCCGTCTTGGCATTTTGCGTAATGTCGGAATAAGCATTGATAGTTCTTCTTGCAAGCGTTCCTTTGTTGCCATCGGTTCTTTAAATGGCTTTAGGAGAGATGCCCGCATATACGTGGATGAAAAATCTTTCGCTTCCATAAAAATATCAAAACGCGAATCAATTACACGTAATGTCCCATCCAATGTTACTAATGATCGTAACGCTAAACCTACTGCGGGATAGAAAGCAAGACCGAAATCACGGACAACCGTAAATAACGCATGTATTAATTCTTCTGTTGGAATTCGATCCACGTAAGAAATTTTCAACAAAATTTGATCAATGGCTTGCTCCATCTTTGCACGCTCTGCATGATCAGCATTTTCAACCAATAGTGTTAGACCATCATATAAAATATTTGAATCATTTAGCTGAATCCCCATTAAAAATAGCTTTAAGCCCTCTTGTTGTGTAGCCCCCAAACGACCAACAGCCCCAAAATCAAGGAGGATTGGTGTACCATCCTTCTCATCAATATGAATATTTCCCGGATGTGGGTCTGCATGAAATATACCCGAAAAAAGCATCTGCTCAAAGAAGGAATATAAAACAGTACGCGCAAACTGCCTACGATCAATTTCTAAACTATTAAAAACAGCCGCACCATCTGCAACACTTTTCCCCCGTACGTATTCCATGACAATAATATTTTCATCACAATATGCTGTATAGATTTTAGGAATACGCACCTTATAATCGCTTTTAGCAAGGGCATTAGTCACTTGCAATGTATTCCGAACCTCAATATCTAAATGAATTTCCTCGCGTAATCCATCTGCAAATCCTCTAGCAAGTTCTCGAAAGCCCAGCGATTCAGCCCATGTAGACTTGCTTGTTAGCCAATTAGAAAATTCCTCCAAAATCTCAAGGTCGTCTCGCATGATCCCCTTTATCTCTGGTCGCAGTAGCTTCACCACGACTTCATCATAATTCTTTAATCGCGCCTTATGTACTTGTCCAATAGACGCTGCCGCAATAGGCTCCATTTGAAAACTTGCAAATATCTCATTCACCGGCTTAGGAAGTGAACCTTCTAAAATTTGAGTTACCTGCTCTGACGGTAAAGGCTTCACACGATGCTGCAGCCTCTCCAATTCGTCAATAAAGATAGGTGAAAACAGTTCCTTACGTGTAGAAAGCACCTGACCAAATTTAATAAATATCCCACCGCATTGCTCCAAAGTAGACCTTAAAGCAATCGCAAGCTCCTTTTCATTTTCTCGTTGTCTTGCGTATTTAATCGTTTGCACAACACCATTTGTCACAGCTATTTTTAACACCTGTCGTAAGCGCTTTTGTTGTCGCCAGTAGCTACGAAGGCGCAACAATAAATTTTTTTGGTCATTACGACGTTCCCCAGCTGTAATACCACTTGGGTCAAAAAGCTCAAAAACAAGGTAGAGCAGCATAGAAATTAGCAGCATGCTACCAAGCCAAATAAGTGTACTGACCTCTGTCACCGTTTGCATCACTGTTTCAGATAAAAAATCTGTATGGCGCAAATAAGAATACCAGTAGACAAAGGATGTCAGCGTCACACTAATAACTACAGAAAGAACCCTACGAACAAAATTGATATTTGAGCCAATTAATCGACCACTTACAAAATAAATAATCCCTGATACGGCAATGATTTGGATTAAAAATTTCAAAAAAATCAACAGCGTCACCTCCGATGCTACTTCCTAATACTGCTAGTATAACAAATTACGATCTGTACTTCTTTTAATATAAAACGAATCCATTTTGAAAAAAGATCTCTCAAAATGGATTCTGTATTTTAAATATCTGTTTTTACAAAAAATTAATCACTCTTGTTACTTACTGTGTCATTCATCGGTTTGCGGCTTTATAATTGCATCTTTTTTCGGCATTGAATCACCATCTATATCTTCAAAAAATAGAGGCAGTCCTTCTGCTAAGACAGGGTGAATAACTTTAGTCGGATCTTGTCTTTGATGATGGATATGTAAATGAGGTTCTGAGGATGAACCGCTATTCCCAACACGCCCAATGACATCTCCTGGCTCTACAGTATCTCCCACTTCAACAGTGACGCTATCTTTTTTCAAATGATTAAGTAAAAGATAAGTGCCTGTTTCTTTTATCTTTATGTACACATAATTTCCTTCTATCGACGTAAAATCTTCTGTCCCTGGTGTAATGTCAGCTTCATCATTTGAAACAGCAACAACAATTCCAGAAACCGGTGCATTAATTTCCTTATTCCATATTCCGTAATCCTCATTGCTATCACTGTTAATGTTATAAGGCTCCATTACTAAATCATAGGCCCATCTCTCTGATGCCCATACTGCATGAGGTAAATTATCTTTAACATGATTACCACCCCACCCAACAACAGTTTCTTCAGTTAAAGGCCAACCTACAGTTATAGATGGTTGAGTACGTTCAATAGTGTTCGGATAAGCACAAAGAATAATATTCATAGTCATTAAAATTGGAAAGATGAATATGATGTTTATCACTATATTCATAAACAACTTAACACTTCTTTGCTTTTTAACAATTAATATGATTAACATGACAAAATTAATCATCAATCCTATAGCCCCTACTACTGGTAAAATTAATTTAAGTATTGTCCATGAATATACACCGAATATACCACCAATAAAAAAAGCACTGATCCATAATAATAAAATGAGCGCTATTAACACACCATTTGTATAACCATACTTCCGCAACAATTTTTTAAAAATAAACTCGTTCCTCCCTATGTCAAAATCTTTATCAACAATTCTATTTACTAAATTTAGGCTCATCACCATAACATGTGGTTGATTTCCGTTCCGACTGGGCGCTTTGTTGTTGCTGTCGC
>Ga0213827_1001628_pt1 | contig 12692 bp, 7 predicted proteins | sample MC6MC0898MG_FD_180669 | JGI IMG/M metagenome (GOLD analysis project Ga0213827, IMG submission 180669) | Enriched soil aggregate microbial communities from Iowa State University, Ames, United States - MC6-MC0898-MG | ecosystem: Environmental > Terrestrial > Soil > Unclassified | place: USA: Iowa...
GATGATCTGGTCGCGCAGTTCTTCCTGCGTGCCCAGCGTCATGTACAGCATGCTGATCTTGGTCAGGTCCGCCAGGTTCTTTTCCAGGAACTTGACCTGCTCGCGCAGCCCCAGCCGGAAGAGTTTCAACAGGCCCGCGCGATGGTGCTTGCGCGCCTCGTCCGGGTCGTCGAACACGTCCAGGTCGCAATGCGTGCCCCGGTCCACCAGGGCCGGATAGCCGATGACGGACTGGCCGCGCCGCTTGATCTCCATGATCTCCGGCAAGGGGCCGAACGACCACGTCGTCAGGTTCTCGTGCGCCAGCGCCTGGGCAACCTGTGTATCGCTGGCCGCCAGTTGCTGGAAAGTGGCCTGCGCCTGCTTGCCGAATTCGGCCCGCAACTGCGCCAGGTTGCGCCCGGCGGCCAGCATGCGGCCATGTTCGTCGATCACGCGGAAATTCATGAACAGGTGGGCGGGCAAGGTTTCAAGCTTGAAATCGCCCACGGCCGGACGCACCTGCACCTGGTCCCACATGTCGGCGATGATGGCATCCACCAGGCCTTGCTGCGGATCCGCCTGCCGTTCGAACCAGCGCTCGTAGAAGCCGGCGGCATAGTCGGGCAGCGGCACGCAGTGGCGGCGCAGCTTTTGCGGCAGCGACTTCAGCAGCAGATGGACCTTTTCCTTCAGCATGCCGGGCACCAGCCACTCGCAGCGGTCAGGGTCGATCTGGTTCAGCGCGAACAGCGGTACCGACAGGGTCACGCCATCACGCGGCGAACCGGGTTCGAAGTGGTAATCCAGCGCCATCGACACGCCTTGCCATTCCACCTTCTTGGGGAAGACATCGGTCGTGACGCCGGCGGCCTCGTGCCGCATCAGCTCGTCGCGGGTCAGCATCAGCTTGGCGGCGGCCGCCTTGTCCAGGCTGGACACCCACTTTTCCAGTGACGCCGTCTGGGAAATGTCTGCAGGCAACTGGCGGTCGTAGAAGGCGAAGATCAGTTCGTCGTCCACCAGGATGTCCGGGCGGCGCGTCTGATGCTCCAGCTTTTCGATGCCGGCAATCAGCTTGCGGTTGTGCGCCACGAAGGGCAGCCGCGTGTCGATCTCGCCGGGCACCAGCGCCTGGCGGATGAACAGTTCGCGCGCATGGGTCGGGTTCACGCGGCCGTAGTGGATGCGACGGCCCGTGTAGATCGTCAGCCCGTACAGCGTGGCGCGCTCGTTGGCCACGACCTGCCCGGCCTTCTTTTCCCAGCGCGGGTCCGACCAGTTCTTGCGGATCAGGTGGGCGCCCACTTTTTCCAGCCACACCGGATCGATACGGGCGACGCAGCGCGCGTACAGCCGCGTGGTTTCGACCAGTTCGGCCGCCATGATCCAGCGCCCCGCCTTCTTCACCAGGCGCGAACCCGGGTGGATATGGAAGCGGATCTCGCGGGCACCTTGGTAATGGCCGCCCTCGTCGCTCTTGAAGCCGATATTGCCCAACAGGCCGGACAACAGCGCCAGATGCAGCTGTTCGTAGGTGGCTTCCGCCTGATTGACGCGCCAGCCCTGCTCGCCCACCAGCGCGGACAACTGGGTGTGCACGTCGTGCCATTCGCGCAGCCGGATCGGCGACAGGAAATTCTGCCGCAACAGGTTCACCAGCTTGCGCTGGGACGCCTTGTGCTGCACCTGTTCGCCATACCAGCGCCACAGTTTCAGGAAGGAAATGAATTCCGACTTGTCGTCGGCGAACTTGGCATGTGCCGCTTCCGCGGCCTCGCGTTCCTGCATGGGGCGATCGCGCGCGTCCTGCACCGACAGGGCCGATGCGATGATCAGCATTTCGGACAGGCATTGGTGTTCGCGCGCGGCCAGGATCATGCGGCCGATACGCGGATCCACCGGCAGCTTGGCCAGTTCGTGCCCCGTCTCGGTCAGCACGAACGACGCGCCGGTCCGCGAAGCCTCGCCCTCTTCGTCCGATGCGGACGCCAGTTCGATTGCGCCCAGCTCCTGCAGCAGGTGGTAGCCGTCGGCCACCGCGCGCCCGGGCGGCGCCTCGACGAAGGGGAACTGCTCGATATCGTCCAGCTTCAGCGACTTCATCCGCAGGATGACGGACGCCAGCGACGAGCGCAGCACTTCCGGATCGGTGAAGGCGGCGCGGTTGTTGAAGTCCAGCTCGTCGTACAGACGGATGCACAGGCCCGGCCCCACCCGGCCGCAACGGCCGGCGCGCTGGTTGGCCGAGGCGCGGCTGATCGGTTCGATCCGCAGCTGCTCGACCTTGTTGCGCCAGGAATAGCGCTTGATGCGCGCCAGCCCGCTATCGACCACGAAGCGGATGCCCGGCACCGTCAACGACGTTTCCGCCACATTGGTGGCCAGCACGATGCGCCGCGCGTTGGTGCGCGGATGGAAGATCTGTTCCTGCTCGGCCTGCGACAGGCGTGCGTACAGCGGCAGCACCTCGGTGCCGGCGGGGTGGCGCTTGCGCAGGGCTTCGGCGGATTCGCGGATTTCGCGTTCGCCGGGCAGGAACACCAGCACGTCGCCCGGGCCGTGCCGGGCGCATTCGTCCACGGCGTCCACGATGGCGTCGATCAGGTCGCGTTCTTCGTCGCCCGACATGCGCTCGCGGTCGCGGCCGGGCTTGGCGGCGGGTGCCGCTTCGTCCTCGGCCAGTTCCTCGCGCACGGGGCGGTAGCGGACTTCGACCGGGTACAGGCGGCCCGATACCTCGATCACCGGCGCAGGCTTGTCCTCGGATGCGGCGAAATGGCGGGCAAAGCGCTCGGCGTCGATGGTGGCCGACGTGATGATCAGCTTCAGGTCCGGGCGCCGCGGCAGCAGCTGCTTCAGGTAGCCCAGCAGGAAATCGATGTTCAGGCTGCGTTCATGCGCCTCGTCGATGATGATCGTGTCGTAGCGGCGCAAAAGCGGATCGCGCTGCGACTCGGCCAGCAGGATGCCGTCGGTCATCAGCTTGATGGACGCGTTGGGGCCGGTGCGGTCGTTGAACCGCACCTGGTAGCCCACCACTTCGCCCATTGGCGTATTGAGTTCTTCGGCGATGCGCTTGGCCACCGAGGTCGCGGCCAGGCGGCGCGGCTGGGTATGGCCGATCATCTTCTGGCGGCCGCGGCCCAGTTCCAGGCAGATCTTGGGCAACTGGGTGGTCTTGCCCGAGCCGGTTTCCCCGCTGACGATCACGACCTGGTGGCCGGCGATCGCACGTGCGATCTCCTGCCGCCGCGCGCTGACGGGCAGGTCTTCGGGGTAGGTCACGGCAGGGATGGGGCGCTCGGGACGCTCGGGGCGCGGCGCCCGTTTGGCCGCACGGGCGGCGTCGGCCGCGGCGGCCGGAGCCCCCGGGGAAGCCGTCTTGGGCGCCCGCGGGCGGGAGGATTCAGGCATGTACGATAGTCCGGTTAGCCGGGCATTATAAATTTCTATGACTTCCCTGCCCGCCTTCCCGCCGGACGCGGTAGAAATCGGGTACGAAATAAGCGCAGATTTTCCGCCTGCGCCCGCCCCCGACGGCCATATAATTTCGCCACGCCGTCACCGGACGGCGCTATGGCGCGGCAAAGCGCCGCGTTTTTACCGACTCTCAGGAATCCCTCCGCCCATCATGCCCGACCTGGAACCAGACACCGTCTCCGCCCTCGAAGCCCCAGAATTCGCACCCGCCCAGTTCGTCCGATGGTTTCGAGACGTGGCGCCCTATGTGCATGCATTCCGAGGCAAGACATTCGTGGTGGCGTTCGGTGGCGAACTGGTGCAGGCCGGCGCGCTGAATACGCTGGTGCAGGACCTGTCCTTGCTGTCGTCGCTGGGAATCCGGCTGGTGCTGGTGCATGGCTCGCGCCCGCAGGTCAATGAGCAGCTGCGCCTGAAGGGTTTCACGCAGCAGTTCGACCGCGGCCTGTCCCCCACCGACGCCGCCGCGCTGGAATGCGCCAAGGAGGCCGCGGGCGAGATCCGCCTGGACATCGAAGCGGCCTTCAGCCAGGGGCTGCCCAACACGCCGATGTCGCACGCGCACATCCGCGTCATTTCGGGTAATTTCGTCACGGCGCGTCCCACCGGCGTGCTGGACGGGGTGGACTACAAGCACACCGGCCAGGTGCGCAAGATCGACACCGAGGCATTGAAGTTTGCCATCGAGAAAGGCTCGTCGGTGGTGCTGCTGTCGCCGCTGGGCTTCTCGCCCACGGGCGACGCGTTCAACCTGGCCATGGAAGACCTGGCCACCAGCGTCGCCGTGGCGCTGCGCGCCGAAAAGCTGATCTTCCTGTCCACCTCGCAAGGCGTGCTGAACGACGACGGCACGCTGGACACCGAACTGGCCCGCGTGGATGCCGACGCGCTGCTGGCCGGCGGCGAACTGGACGAAGAAACCCACGCCTTCCTGCAATACGCGTCGCTGGCGGTCAAACGCGGCGTGGCCCGCGCCCACCTGCTGCCGTTCGCGCTGGACGGCAGCGTGCTGCTCGAGATCTTCACCCACGACGGCGTGGGCACCATGGTGGTGGAAGACACGCTGGACGATCTGCGCGCCGCCACGATCGACGACGTGGGCGCCATCCTGAGCCTGATCGAACCGCTGGAAGCCGACGGCACCCTGGTGCCGCGCCCGCGCAGCGTGATCGAACGCGACGTGGAGAATTTCACGGTGCTGGAGCACGACGGCGTGATCTACGGCTGCGCCGCCCTGCATACCTTCGCCGACGAGCATATGGCCGAAATGGCCTGCCTGATCGTGCACCCCGAATGGCAGGGCTCCGGCGAAGGCGAAATCCTGCTGCGCCATATGGAGTCCCGCGCCCGAGCCACCGGCGCCAAGCGCCTGTTCGTGCTGACCACCCGTACGTCGCACTGGTTCATCAAGCGCGGATTCGTGCAGGGCGGCGTCACCGACCTGCCCCGCGAAAAGCAGAACAACTACAACCGTTCGCGCAACAGCATGGTCTTCATCAAGAAGCTGTAACCGCTGGCACGGGCCCTGACCGCAGGGCTCGAAGGGGCTTGGCGCCCTCCGGACGCCAAGCCCGCTAAAATACGCCGTTATCCATCTTTTCGGCAGCGAACCATGTCCCGTATCGTCAACTGTGTGAAATTGAAGCGTGAAGCCGAGGGGCTGGACTTTCCTCCCTACCCCGGCGAGCTCGGCACGAAGATCTGGCAGAGCATTTCCAAGGAAGCTTGGGAAGAATGGAAGGCCATCCAAACCCGCCTGGTGAACGAAAACCGCCTGAACCTGGCCGACGCCCGCGCGCGCAAGTACCTGAAAGAACAGATGGAACGCTTCCTGTTCGAAGACGGTACGGTAGAAGCCCACGGCTACGTCCCGCCCTCGGCCTGATCCGCGTCGCCGACCATGCCAGACGGCATCCGGCGCGCCCCTCCGAAGCCCCTCGCCAGCGAGGGGCTTCGCGTTTTCAGGGGCTGCCCGCACATCATCAAGACGGCAGTGCCTGCTGCGCTTAAGATTCGAACATTGTTGGCCGTATTAATGCTGTCATGAGAGAAGAATCGCGCTTGCCCCATCCCGCGGATCCACCGCCGTCCATCGCGCGCGCGCTGGCAATTGCCCCAGACCGCAAGACCGGTACGCTTCACGACGTGCAGCACGTCGTCGTCCTGATGCAGGAGAACCGGTCGTTCGACCACTATTTCGGCACGCTGCCCGGCGTGCGCGGTTTCGCGGACCCGCACCCGGCGCCCACGGCGGCCGGCAACGTGCTGACGCAGTCGGATGGCGAGGCAAGCTGCCGACCCTATGCGTTGCGCACGCAATATGCCAGCAACACGCCGGTGGGCTACATCACGCCACACACCTGGGACGATGCGCAGCGCGCATGGAATGACGGCCGCATGGACCAATGGCTGTCCGCCAAGAGCCGCCTGGGACTGGGCGCCTACACCGGCGACGACGTGCCCTTCCAGACGGCGCTGGCCAACGCCTTCACCGTGTGCGACGCTTACCATTGCTCATTGCACGCGGGCACCAATCCCAACCGGCTGTTCCTGTGGACGGGCACCAACGATCCGCAGGGCCAGGCCGGCGGCCCCGCGCTGGTCAACACTTTCGACCGCCTGGGCCCGCCCGATGAAGGCTACGCCTGGACCACCTACCCCGAACGCCTGCAAGCCGCCGGCGTGGACTGGCGCGTGTACCAGGACATGGCGGACAACTTCCACGACAACCCACTGGCCGGCTTCAGGCAGTACCGCCGCCAGCACGCCAGCGGCGCAGCCGATGCCCCCTTGCGCGACCGCGGCCTGTCCACCTATACGCTGGACGACCTGGCCCGCGACGTCGACGCGGGCACGCTGCCCCAGGTGTCCTGGATCATCGCGCCCACTGCTGATTCCGAACATCCGGAAGTGTCGTCGCCTCGCCAAGGCGGCGCATATACCGAGCGCGTGCTGGACATCCTTACCCGCAACCCGGAGACCTGGAGCCGCTGCGTGTTCCTCGTCACCTACGACGAGAACGACTGCTTCTTCGATCACATGCCGCCGCCCGCGCCGCCCGCCCGCCATGCCGACGGCCGCTCGGGCGGACTGTCCACGGTGGAGCTGGATGGCGAATACCACGACACCCGCCACGGCCCCAGCGCCGCGTCCAACGATGATCCCGCCAGCCTGCACGGCCGCGGCTTCGGCCTGGGCCCGCGCGTGCCGATGCTGGTGGTGTCACCCTGGAGCCGCGGCGGCTGGGTCAATTCGCAGGTGTTCGACCACACCTCGGTGATCCGCTTCCTGGAGGCCCGCTTCGGCGTAGCCGAACCCAATATCAGCCCGTGGCGCCGCGCCGTCTCCGGCGACCTGACCTCCGCGTTCGACTTTGCCGGCGACCGGGGTTCGCTTCATCCCGACAGCAACCGCCACGCCTGCCCGCTGCCCTACGCGCTTGAGGCAGTGGGCCGCATGACGGCCGACGGCGAGCACTACCGCCTGACCTTGCGCAATTCCGGCAGCGCGGGCGCCGTGCTGCATGTATACGACCGCCTGGACCTGGCGCATGCGCCCCGTCGCTACACCGTAGGCCACGGCGCGCGGCTGGATGACGGCTGGCGCCTGGGCGAGCATGGCGCTTATGACCTGTGGCTCTTGGGGCCGGACGGCTTTCATCGGGAATTCCGCGGCGATGCGCGGGATGCCGGCATGCTGGAGGCGCAGTTCGTTCCCGTCACCTCGGGCCTGCGCCTGCGTCTGATCAATCACAGCGACACGCCGCAACCTGTGAAGGTGGAGTCGCACATGGGTGACGGCTGGCGCGCCATGACCCACGTGCAGGCAGGCGGGGCGCTGGAACTCAAATACGCCGGCTGCGAAGGCTGGTACGACCTGGAAATCAGCGCCCCCGCGCTGCCGGCGTTCGGGCGTCGCCTGGCCGGCCGCGTCGACGCTGGCAAGCCCGGCGTGCCGGACCCGCGCCTGTGCCAGGGCACGGCGCTGCCGCTGTAGTCCGCGCAGGCGGCGGCCCGATCAGGCAAGAAAAAACCCCAGGGCATGCTGCACTGGGGTTTTTTTACGCGGTCGCTGATGGCAGCCTGGGGCTTACTGACCCGGCTGCTGCTCGTCGTCTTCCGAACCGTCTTCACCGCGCGCCAGGCGCTCGGTGTTCTTCACGCCGGTGTGACGCACGTCGGCGCCCTTGACCATGTAGATCACACGTTCGGACATGTTCTTGGCGTGGTCGCCGATGCGTTCCAGCGCGCGCGCAATGAAGATCATGTCGATGGCGCGCGAGATGGTGCGCGGGTCTTCGATCATGTAGGTGATCAGGTGGCGCAAGGCCCCCTTCCATTCCTTGTCCACTTCCTTGTCGCTGCGCACGACGGCGGCGGCCTGGATCGGGTCAAGGCGGGCGAACGCGTCCAATGCCTGATGCAGCATGGTGCGCACATTGGCAGCCATGTGGCGCAGTTCGATCACCGGGATGTGGCGCAGTTCGGCTTCGTGGATGCGGCGGGCAACAGTCGCGACCTTTTCGGCCTCGTCGCCGGAACGCTCCATGTCGGTCAGCATCTTGGACACGGCCATCAGCATGCGCAGGTCGATGGCGGTAGGCTGATGCCGGGCCAGGATGCGGCTGATGCTCTCGTCGATTTCGACTTCGTGGCGGTTGACTTCCTTTTCCCGCTCACGGACCTTCTCCACCAGCGACAGGTCGCCGGTGGCCAGCGCGTCGATCGCTTCCTGGATCATGGCTTCCACCAAGCCGCCCATTTGCAAGAACTGCGAACGGACGCTTTCCAGATCGGCGTCGAACTGCTTGTTTGTATGCTCCGTCATCCGGGCTCCCTGCGTGGTTGATCTCATTGCATTGCCCCGAAATAAGAGAATTACGAGATGGGCCTGCACAACCGGCAAGGTTATGACCCAAGTGTGACAAGATTATGAATCGAGCCCCCGCCGCCCGCAAGGCGGGCAAACGGGGTAACACGCAGACCGCGCGGCGACAGGGACGCTTACGCGGCGCGGTCCAGGCGACGGATGCCGTTCTGGGTGGCCAACAGCGCCACGTCGGCGCCGGCCAGCGCAAACAGGCCGCAGGTGACAACGCCCGGCAGATTGTTCACACGGGCTTCGAATGCCGGCGCGTCAGTGATGGCCAGGCCCGCCACGTCCAGGATGATATTGCCGTTGTCGGTGACGAAACCTTCGCGCAAGCGCGGCTGGCCGCCCAGGGCCGCCAGGGCGCGGGCCACCGACTCGCGCGCCATCGGGATGACTTCCAGCGGCAGCGGGAACTTGCCCAGGGTCTGGACCAGCTTGGATTCGTCGACGATGCAGATGAAACGCTCGGCGACCGACGCCACGATCTTTTCGCGTGTCTGCGCGCCGCCCCCGCCCTTGATCATGTGCAGATTGGCGTCGATTTCATCGGCGCCGTCCACGTAGATCGGCATGGTCTTCACGTCGTTCAGGTCCAGCACCTTCAGGCCGTGGCCGGCCAGGCGGGCCGCGCTGCGCTCCGAGCTGGCGACCGTGCCGGCGATGCGACCCTTGAAACGCGCCAGGCCATCGATGAACAGGTCGGCCGTGGAGCCGGTGCCCACGCCGATGATGGCGTCCGGACCGGCGACCTGTTCAACGAATTCCAGGGCGGCGTCGGCGGCTTGTTGCTTGAGTTCTTGTTGGGAGAGCATGGCGGTGAAGACTACGGGAAGGTTGGTCAAGCCAGGAAATTTAGCATGCGACCGAAGGCCAGGCCCGCGACAGGATCGCCTGGGTGTCGGCGCCGGCCGCCAGTTCCCCGAAAATGCCGCCGTCCGCGTGCAGGCGGCTGGCGACAAACGCCTGCGCGACGGGTTCGGGCGCATGCTGGATCAGCAAGGCGGCCTGCCACAGCCGCGCCAGCCCGCCCGCGACACGGCGTGCCTGGAATTCCGCTTGCGCCTGATCGGCCAGCAAGGCTCGCCAGCGCGCCACGGCCTCGTCGAAGGCGCGATGCCGCCCGGCTGCCAGCGTGAATTCCTGCTCCAGCGCGGGCAGGGCCTCGGGCTCGCGCTGCAAGGCGCGCAGCACGTCCAGCGCCATGACGTTGCCAGACCCTTCCCAGATGGAATTGACCGGCGTTTCCCGATAGATCCGGGGCATCGGCCCCTCTTCCACGTAGCCGTTGCCGCCCCAGACCTCCATGCATTCCGCCACTGCATGGATGGCGCGCTTGCAGATCCACAATTTGGCCGCGGGCGTGCCGACGCGCACCAGGGCACGCGCCGGGGCATCGGCGCGCGTGTCCACCGCCCGCGCCAGCCGCAGCGCCAGCACCATGGCCGCTTCGCTTTCCAGCGCCAGGTCAGCCAGCACGTTGCGCATCAGCGGCTGCTCGATCAACGGTTTGCCGAAGGCCTGGCGATGCTGCGCGTGATGCAGGGACTGCACCAGTGCCTGCCTGAGCAGCGCGGCGCTGCCCAGCACGCAGTCCAGCCGGGTCGTCGCGGCCATTTCCAGCAGCACGGCCAGGCCCCTCCCGGATTCGCCCACCATGACGCCCCACGCGCCTTCGAATTCCACTTCCCCGCTGGCGTTGCTGCGGTTGCCCAGCTTATCTTTCAGACGGCGCACGCGGATGGCGTTGCGCGGACCATCCGGAATCCAGCGCGGCACGAAGAAGCAGCTCAGTCCTTCGTCGGTTTGCGCCAGCACCAGGTGCGCATCCGCCTGCGGCACCGAGAAAAACCATTTGTGGCCCACCAGCTCGTAGGCGTTGCCTCGGCCCGGCGCGCCCAGAGGCACGGCGCGGGTGCTGACCGCGCGCAAATCCGAACCGCCCTGCTTTTCGGTCAGCCCCATCCCGATCAATGCGCTGCGCTTGGCGGACAGCGGCGCGTCGGCCGCGTCGAACTCGCGCGAATACAGCGCGGGCAGCCATTGGCCGGCAAAGTCGATGGCGCCCGCAGGCTCGCGCTGCAGCAGGGGAACTGCGGCAAAGGTCATGGTGGTGGGGCACAGCGTGCCGGCTTCCACCTGCCCCTGCATCAGGTAGGCGGCGGCCCGCGCCACCTGCGCGCCGGGCACCGGCTGGGCCCAGGCGCGGCTGTGCAGGCCGCGGGCCAGGATGCCGCTCATCAGCAGGTTCCAGGCGGGATGGAATTCCACGTGATCGATCCGGTGGCCGCCGCGGTCGTAACCTACCAACCGGGGAGGACAGCGGTTGGCCTCGGCGCCGGCGGCCAGCGTCTGCGCGCGCCCCAGCCAGGCGCCATGCGCGGCCAGGTCGCCCGCCCAGTTGTCAGCCCCCTCGCGCCGCACCGCCTCGCGTAACGCGGGGTCGGTGTCGTACAGGGAATAGTCCTCCAGGGGCGGAACCTGGTTCTGTACGGTATGCGTCGCGAACGATGACATGGCTGCTCCGTGGAAACTCCGCTATCTGGCCATGGGCGCCACCAGCGCCCATGGCCGCAAGGCTTCGACCTGCGCCGCCAGCTCCAGCAGCAGGGCTTCGCTGCCCAGCGGGCCCATGACCTGGATGCCGATCGGCAATCCGTCGGACGACACGGCAAACGGAATGGAGATCGCGGGCATGCCGGTCAGGTTGGCAAGAGGCGCGAACGGCGAATAGCCGATCACGCCCTTCTTGCCCAGACGGTAGGCCAGGTAGTCGGCGTTGTCCATGGCATAGCGGCCAATGGGCGCCGGCGGTTGCGCCAGCACGGGGCTGAGGAACAGGTCGTAGCCCTGCGTGCCATCCCGATGCAGGAAGCGTCCGATGCGGCGCGTGATTTCGTGGCAGGTATCCACGCAGGCCACGTATTGCGCGCCGGAGATGGCGCGGGCGTACTCGCGCGCGCCCAGGGTGGTGGGCTGCAATTCGTCGGCCGCCAGCCGGCGCCCGCGCGCCGCCACAAACGTGTCGATGGCGTTGGCCGCGGCGCTGGCGATGAGCGGCAGCATCGGGGACAGCACTTCTTCGGAGCCCACCGGGGGGGCGGCCGGCACCAGTTCGTGGCCCAGCCCGGCAAAGAGCCGCGCGGCCTCGTCCACGGCGGCGGCCACTTCGGGATGGATCGCGCCGCCTTCGTACGTGGTGTTGATGAATGCGATGCGGCGGCGCGTGGCTGCGTGCGGATCGGCCGAGACCCGCGCCACCACGGCGCGGTAGGACTCTGCCGGTATCGCTGGCGCCGCATAAGGCGCGCCGACGTCGGCCCCCGCGCTGATGTCCAGCGACGCGGCGCAATCGCGCACCGACAGGGTCATCATGTGTTCGGTCGCCAGGCCGCCCCAGCCTTCGCCCTTGAGCGGCCCCAACGGCATCAGCCCCCGGGACGGTTTCAGGCCCAGCACGCCGCAGCACGAGGCCGGGATGCGAATGGAGCCGCCGCCATCGCTGCCGTGCGCGATCCGCACCATGCCGCTGGCCAGTGCAGCACCCGCGCCGCCGCTGGACCCGCCTGCGCTGTGGCCGGCCTTCCAGGGGTTCTGCGTGGGGCGGCCGTAGGCTGGCGATTCGGTGGTGGGGCTTAAGCCCAGTTCAGCGCTGGTGGTGCGGCCGAACGGGATCAGCCCTGCGCGGCGGTAGCGCTTGACGATTTCGGCGTCGACGTTCCAGTCGACATGGCCATACAGCACCGAGCCCATCGCGCTGGGCAAGCCCAACGCCGCCGTGCCCAGGTCCTTCAGCAAGGTCGGCACGCCCAAAAAGGGCCGGCTTTGCAATTGCGCCACGCGCTGGTCGGGCGTCAGCGCCGCCAGTTCATCGTCCAGCGCCTGGGCCAGGCGCAGCCCGGTTTCGGGCTGCATGCCGCAGGCCGCGTTGATCGAGGGATTGCGCGCCGCCACCCGGTCCACTGCCTGCTGCATCGCAGCAAGCGCGGTCGTAACCCCTTGGGCGATATCGGCGCCCAGCGCCGTCGCGTCGAGGGAAGAGGAATCATGGCGTTCAGCGGTGCTCATGCTTGCGATGCTCCAGGGTTCGACGGCAAGATGCCGCACATGCCAGGATATCGACAGTCCGTGCAGGCAACAAGCTCGCAGGGCGGCCTTCCCCGCTTCGACCACACCTGCCCTGGCCGGGCAGACGGATCAGATTGCGCCGCTGGCGGGCGTGCGCGGGACGTCCGCGTCTTCGTTCACGTCGTTATCGGCCTCGCCTTCCGCTTCGGCATCCGTCCCTGCCCCCAATAACCGCAAGGCTTCCGCCTCGGGCAGGGCTTCGACGCTTTTCAGGTTCCGGAGCATTGCGCGGG
>Ga0213827_1001639_pt1 | contig 12623 bp, 10 predicted proteins | sample MC6MC0898MG_FD_180669 | JGI IMG/M metagenome (GOLD analysis project Ga0213827, IMG submission 180669) | Enriched soil aggregate microbial communities from Iowa State University, Ames, United States - MC6-MC0898-MG | ecosystem: Environmental > Terrestrial > Soil > Unclassified | place: USA: Iowa...
GGTTGGTTTATGCTTATTTATATGTTTTGCGTGTCTGGCTGAGTAAATTATATGTTTTACCGACACCCTCCAGCCGTTGATCTGATCCTAACCAAACCACCCACTCACCCTCACCAAAGGAAAATCCATTCCCATCGACAAGTATAAATATACAAATATATGTATTAATAGAGATTATGTAGGTATAATATTCTGCCTGAGCACCATGCAGCGCGTGTACCCTCATCGCAATCGAATGACAGGTAAATACGGATCGTTCAGCCTATCAAAAGTTGTACAAGATGATTGACTATCGCGGCTGCGTGAGGGAACCTCTGCGGGAAAATACGGGGAACATAACAAATCATCATGTCGCCAGAACGCTTTAATGAATGCCTCCGGGTGATCCGCTGGACGCCGATCAATATTGCCTCTGCCTTGCAATGTGAACTCTCATGGATCGAGGCGCTGGAAGCCGGTAACGATACAGTTCCAGATGGCCTAGCAACATGGCTGGAAACGCTTGCGCAAGCTCATGAAGCATTACCACCGCCATCAACCTACAGAGGAAAACGGTCGACATTCTGATGCGGCCAACAGCTGAAAACCTTCACCAACAACCGGATTACGCAATATGAAACATGCCATCGCAATTCTCGGTCTGATCACCGTCTCCAGCCCGGCCTTCGCAGCATCGTGCGAGAAAAACTTCACCGTCTCAGGTGTGCCCATGGTCACGGCTGTCTCTTACAAATCCTTTCAGGAACTGCCGAAAGCCAAAGCACCCGCTGTCCTTCAAAAGCTCGCCCAGGCCGTCGCAGCAGAAGGTTTTTCAGGTATCCAGATCAACAAGGCACTGTCGTCAATCGATGCCCACCAGGAAACCAGCGGAAGTGGCAGGATTCAGACGCTGCGCGTTGTCGCCCGCCAGAAAGGCGCCGCTGTCCGGATCGATGCTGTTTTCAACATTCAGGCAGGACAGATCGCCGACAAGGACGTCATCCGCAAGGGTATCTGCGACATCATAAAAGGCGTGTAAGGGTCGGCTTGAAGACACCCGGTACAACAGCACGAGCCTCGAAGCTGGCCTTGCAATCTCCGCAGCCGGCAACAGGTGGCACGAAAGGAGCTAAGCGCTGCCTGCCGGGCTCCATCAGAATTTCATGTTCAGTAACTCAGGAAAATTATAGTACCGCAACCGCTTGTCGCGGCAGCGGTAGTCATTCTTTGAAGCGTCCACGCTTAAATTCTTGTACACGGCTACGCCAATATACGACCAATCGGGGTTGGAACGTTCCGCCGTTCGCGTGCAATAAGCGTAAATCTGCTTTTCAGGGTCGAGCAGCACTACGCTCGAAATCTCGGCTTTCGTAAAATCACCGGGTTTGATAGTTCCGCGCATGGCGTCCACATAGTCACGTTTAATCGGTCTGGACGGTGGACGCTGCGAATCCAAAACAGATTGCGGTGCCGGAGTCTGGCATCCAGTCAATGACATCGCGGCAGCACAGAGAAGTAAAGCTGTCCTCATTCAATTCAATCCCCAAAAGTCAAAGCACAACACGCACAATGCACCCTGCAGCTATTGAGTTAAAATTGCGCAACACACACATATCCACAGCCGAAAATAGCAAGGTCACGCTTCGATAGACCGGGCAATAATCATCAAACAGGTTACGGCACGCTTTCGGCAGACGCCAGATCAGGCCTACTTCAACGCGCTGGCATCAATGATGGTAGCTGCATAATCGAGGCGGAAATCCACTTAGTGAAACGCCCAAAACTGTTCAAACAAACCGAGCCACCTCCATGCTCCTCGAACTTGAAGCGCTAAGGGCGATTGGCACGGCGGTTATTTGACCACACCATCGAGATAGAGGTCTTCACCTCGTTGCAGCGGCGTGTAACTGAAGTCGTCTTTTTTGAGAAAGCGGTCGAACCAACCCAAAAGATCATCTTGGGTCGCCGAGTTGCGATAACCGATCAGCTTGACGGTCAGTGGAGCACTGAAGGCTATATCAAAGGCACTGGCGAACTAAGTGGTGCCAGAAAGCTGAACCGAAAACGTGCCACGTTGTGACGAATGGAGAGTTCCGCACGGGCGAAGAATTCATCACTGTAGGTGGTGATAAGACCGGGAGCTTCCCACCAACTCTCCCCAATCAAAGGGTTCTGAGTTCCCTCGCCTTGAAAATTCACCCGGATTTCCTCGAGGCTGCGAAAATCACGGTTCTTAAAGTGCTTCAAGGGAATTTTCAGCCACTGTGTATCCAGACCCGGGTTCAACCACTGGGCGACGTCATCTTCGGGGTCGTTGTTGGGATCGAAGAAGAATTTCGGAGATTTCATTTTCAGATCCAGACCGATGTAGTCCTCCAATGTTTGACCAGGCCAGGATCCACTTGCGGCTCGCAGGGTGATGCACGGTTCCTGGACTGCAAGGTCGAGCGGATAGCTCTGGTAAACAAGTCTACAATGTCTCATGCAAATCTCCGGTGTGAAAAGTCTGCGTAAATCCCTGACGGTAGCGGTTGATGTCTGCGCAAAAGCTGCGACAGACATGCCCCAACACACCTGTCGCCTGCAAAGTCCGCTTTAAGCGTCCTCGTCTCCTGTCATCATACAGGAGAAATGGCTCGAGACAGGTCGTTCATCCACGCGTGCACCTACGTCCGGTTTCGGCCCAAATCGCTCATTGGCGGCCGAATGCGTTGGCACACCTTTGCGCCTTCATCTCGGCCATAGGATTTACGACGATGGTGTCTCAAGAGCGGACGCCGATTCAGGTTATTCGTGCGTCCGGAAGGGTCCTGTCCGCTAAACCGGCTGTCCGGTGGCAAAATGTGTACCTTGCGGACGTGAAATTGCGGCAACAAACAATGTCCACAAAGGTATACCCCTACGGGCACCCACCTCGGCCTTATGTCCTTGCTGCTGTGCTGAAGACTGGCGCTGAAATGTCGTTGCAGCATCGGAAAGAGCTTGCGTGTGTCAACGGACGACCACCCCATGGGGGAGATGGCTGCACTAAGGGGCTTAAATACCCCCTCGCAAAAGTATTCAGTTTCTGCGATCCGAATATCGTAGAAATCACTCCGAGCGAGCATCGAACTTAGGCTACAACCACTTGCCGAATCAAACCGGTGCGTGTGTATTTGCCTCCCAACGATGAATGCTGCGAGTAAGAGAGATCATGCCCACGTCCGGTCCCCGCCTTCCCGCTCTTCCGACCCTTAGTGAAATCCTTCCCGATGGGACGGAAGGAGGAAAGGAATTCGGCCGAATTATTGACCTTCTTCTTTTCAACGAATGGCGAGGTGAAGGGAACAAATTTCAACCATTGGATGACTCTGCTGGAGATTTTCGTGGTTTAGATAGTTATCGCTATGGCCGTCGCGGTAACAAAATAACAGGATACCAGTACAAATTTTATCGATCTCCGTTAAGCAGTCAGCACAGAGGCGTCATAGCAGCTGCGATCGAGCAGGCAGCTGAGAATTCCGAGAATAAAATTTCGACATACGTTCTTGTAACGCCTGATGATTTGACGAACTCTGGAAAGCGAAAAGAAGGCGGCGATATAGCTTGGTTCGAAGCTTTGAGGGAAAAGTATCGATCCCGATTTGAGATCGAGCATATTGGCCATACAAAAATTATCTCAATGTTTTTAAGGGCTAGGCATCTTTGCCTTTTCTATTACCCATCCCTGGTTCCTCTCGGAGAAGCCAAAAGAAAGACAATTCAGGAAGTAAGAGCACAATATGATGAGAACATGCGACGTAGATTCGGTCGCATAGAATTTGTAGGGATGTCCGTCTACAAAGAGGAAGCCTCTCGTCGGGTACCATTAGAAAATATTTACATCCCCCTATCCCTAGTGACTGAAGCTTCACCTGAAGAGAATGACGAAACGCCTCGGATTGAGCCGGTTTCATTGATTGCTCCTGGCAAGAAATCGATTGTACTCGGCGACCCGGGCTCCGGAAAATCCACACTTGTTTCGTTCCTCGCACTAGTCGGCATTACTCCTGCACTTCAAAAACGGTGCGCAGGAGTGTCGGACGATCGTCTTCCAGTTATCGTAACCTTGAGACGGTATGCGGACGAAATAAAGACCAGGAAGAACTTGTCCCTCATAGATTATATCGTCGAAAGCGTTCAAGCAGACTTCAATATAGGTGCGGCTGACAAAGATTTTTTTGAAGCTTACATTGAGAGTGGGCGGGCAATAATTTTCTTCGATGGGCTTGATGAACTTCCGGGGCCGCAGTTCAAGGGGTTAATGCGACGAAGAATTGACTCATTTTGCACCAGCTACCCTGTAAATACTGCGATAGTGACTTCTCGTATTGTTGGCTATGAAGCAGATGTTCGTTTCGACGCACCATATCGCCATTTTCGGGTTGCAAAGCTTCGCCTAAACGAAATTGAAGAGTTTGTATCAGACTGGTACGGAGAGCGCATAGAAGAGGAAGTAGAGCGCAGCAGAAATATCGCGGATCTTGTTAAAGTAATTAACAATCCAGACAACGACGCGATAAGAGACCTTTCTAGAAACCCTCTTCTTCTAACGATTGTTACTCTTGTTCATAGAATAGACGCAGTCCTACCTGACCAAAGGGTGGTTCTATATCAAAAGTGCACGGAAACCCTGCTCAACACTTGGAATAAAGCGAAGAAACAGGATGATGAACCGATAAAAGGCCGTATCGAGCAACGCAATCGGTTAAGGGTTGAAGCAATTGCTTACTGGATGCATAGGAATAGCCTCCAGGCCAAGGGGCGAGCGGTCGCACCGCACAACGAGATAGTCAAGTTCCTTACAGATCATATCGAGAGCAAAGAAAAGAAACGCGACAAAGACGAACCGTCTGAAGACCAGGCGGAAGAGTTTTTTACTTTTGTGAAATCGTCAGCAGGGCTCATGATCGAAGCAGGTGATGGTCTTTACAGCTTTATTCACCTGACGTTTCAAGAATATCTTTCAGCCACATATCTCACAACCTACGGTGAGGTCGGTGGAGCACTGTCTATTTGGAATGAGCTGAACGGTGATCTTGAAAATCCTCGATGGCGAGAAGTTGTTCGCTTGCTGGTCGCTAGCTTGAAATCGGCCGCAGCCCAAGCGTTTTTTGTCGAGAAACTATGTGAAGCCAATCTCTCGAACCCTTCTCGTGATTGCACGCTATTGCTGGTTGGACTATTACGGGATGGCATCGAACCTGCAGAGGAAAAGGCTGAACAGATTTGCCTTCAAGTATTTGACATACTTATGAAGACGGAGTCGCCTGACGATATTCGAACGATAAATACCGCTATTAGGTCTTGGACTCTCAAGGAGCATTCGAACCTTGAAACTGCTAAGTCCGTCTTCAAACGAATATTCCACGACTCCTCACCGGTAGATAAGCTAACGCTGGCCTTGATCAACCAAAGTGCCGAGCTTGGGCCTCTTGATCCAGAAATTCGCGCCGCCATAGACTTTGGCAGCCACAGCTTCGTTGAGCCACTTCTATTTGGGCCAGGAGGGGCTAGACCGGCTTCCCCGATTTGGGGGGAAATGTACCTCAGACAGACGATGGATGCGTTTAAAGATCCGGACTCGAACGCGGCTTCGGCCATAGGCCTAGGAATTTCAATCTTACTCGACCCTAGTGAGGTAGGAGAGAGACTCTTGAGCCGTAGCCTAAGCCTTCTAAGCAGCATTGGACGAGGCCCGCATCGCGATTACACAATGAATCTAATCGCACTGGCTGGGGAGGCAAACCTTCACCCGTCGCTTCGGGAGGCCCTAGCGTATTGCATCAACCCCACAAATGGATACGACGAGCGAGTAGAACGAGGGGAGCTGATCGAAGAGTTCTTCCACCGTTGGCTAAGTCATGTTCCGCAGTCGAATCGTCGCGGCGATGAAAATACTCTGAGCGAAGCCGTACGACAGCGGTTGCGCTTTTTCTACAGGAAGCCAGGAAGTAGAGGGGCACTCCCCGGAACGCCCAAGAATGGCAAACCTAGGCGAACACGCGAGATGGCGTTGATACGACGCTCGCTGAAGACGGTAAATCTGGATGCTGGTATTTATACACGCATGATCCTGGCTTCCGACGTAATGCGGGAAACCATTGTCCCGTCATTTGTCAAAGAAATGAATCTAACACCAACGGGCCATTGGGAGGAAACTTTAAAGGCTACGCTAAGTGCATTGGTTCCGCAGGCTATTGGACGGTATTTCGACTACAAAGAGTGGCAAGACCTTACAGCGCGCTTGTCTGAAAATCTGGCAACAGAAGATGATCTTAATTGGGCTTGCTGGTTAATACTAGTCGATGTTTGGGTGCGAGCAAACCGCGCCGCGTCAACTGACGCCCCTACCGGACTGGAAGACCTTATCAGCGCCTCCAGAGAATGCCGCTACGATACTCTCCAGTTTGCTTTAGCATTTAGGGATATGTATCTGGGTAACGAGGAAGCGCTTGGCAGAGCGATAGAGCTTTGTGAGACAAAGGACTCTCATACGTATAAAATGCTAGTAGCTGCCGGTTGGCCAGACTGGTTTACGGATGAAACCTCCCAATTAGAAAGAGGCTCGGCTCAACCTCGAAAGAAGATTGGTCGTCGAAACCCATTATCGCGGGCCTAGGATACAGAGTTGGGTTGATTGCCCTGTTTCAACCCGGGTGGCTAGCTCCTGCAAGTCATGTAGCGGAGGAGTAAAATTAGCTCGCCCCCTGTCAAGGCATGGGGGCGCCGAACTTGAACGCCACGATGCTGCCCGCCGCTAATGGTCCGCGAAAGCGGACATAGAGTAGCTTTGTCTATTCCGAATTCGTACACTATGAGGAGACCCCGGCTGTCAAGCACGGCCCGCATATCGCAGCATCTGTCGTCAGCTCGCAAGGTAAGATATTGTGTTTCACTGCCTGCCCGTAGAGCCCTTGGTACGCAACGCTTTGATCTCGGGAAACGCTTCCCTCCTGCGCCACCATCTCATGCATCCCAGCAGTGGCGGACAAAGCAAATTAGCAATTTGCCTTCTTGCCACGCGCTTATCGTCAGAGTAGAGAACTGGCACATAGAAGTGAGACATCGTGTCTCACTATCTGCCTGTATAAGACGTTTATATTCAACGCCTTAGATTTTAGGAAATGCCTCACGTAAGCGGCACCATTTCTGGCTTCCGTATTTCCAATCGTATCGAGATTTTGTGACCGGCGTCCACCGCTGTGGCAACGGTTACTCGTGCCTGTTGCTCACTTCCCGATCCTGTGCAATGTAGAGACAAAAAAGGGGGACATCGTGTCTCCCTAGCCATCCCTGAATGCCCGGCTTCTAAGGGTTTTGAGCGATGGTGGGCGCTCTCTCCGGGCCTACCATGGCAACTTGTCTCGCTCTTCAGCGGGCACAACGACCGCATCCGCCATCTTAGACGCTAAAACCCGCCATTCTGTGTTTCGGCCTGGCATTTGACCCCACCATCGGCGCGGAAGGCTGACCCCCGCCATATCCAAGAAACGGCACATTGTCCGCGTGTTAGCCTGTCCCAACCGGGGTCAGTATGCCGCGCCGCAAGAGGGCATACTTTAATGCTTAATCACAGCGGACTGATCATTACCGTCAAAATTATGAACTGGTGATCGTAGTCTATCGGGATGATGATTTGCAAATTCAAGGAAAGGGCGTCACGCACGGGGTCCAAGTAAGAACAGGAATTTCCATGCTGAATCTCCCACACGAACTAAGAATTAATGGGAATGATGTTCGTTGGGGAAAAATAGGCAGCGGGCCGCCGTTGGTTGCCGTTCACGGGACACCGTTCTCTTCTCAGGTCTGGCGCCGTATCATCCCCCACTTTGCCAGTCATCGAACCATTTATTATTTTGATATGGTTGGATATGGACAATCCGAAATGCGCGAAGGGCAGGATGTGTCGCTCGGCGTGCAGAATGATGTTTTAGCCAATCTGTTTCGAGAGTGGAATATTGATCGGCCGGAGATGCTGGCCCACGATTTCGGCGGCGCAACCGTACTTCGTGCCTACTTTCTTAACGGGTTGCGCTATTCAGCCTTAACAATCATCGATGCTGTAGCTCTTTCGCCATGGGGATCACCCTTGGTGCAACATGTTCGTCAGCATGAAATGGCCTTTTCTGGAATGCCGGACTACATGCATCGTGCCGTGTTACGTGCTTACCTTCAAACAGCCGCGCGGTCGCTGTTATCGGAAGAGGCGCTGAATATATACAGCGCGCCTTGGATCGGCCCTGTCGGACAGCCCGCATTTTATCGGCAAATCGCGCAAATGGATCAGCGTTTTACGGATGAAATTGAAACTCTTTATACGCGGATGGACTGCCCGGTAACTGTGCTCTGGGGAAAAAATGACGATTGGATTCCCTATGAGATGGGGGAGCGTTTAGCAGCATTAATTTCCGCTCATCAGTGTACCCTGTTACCCGAGACTGGCCATCTTGTTCAAGAGGATTGCCCAGAAGCAATTGTTGCCGCAGTTTTGAAGAGTTTTAGGGTGACGAGAAACGCGCTAGATGAAGACCAATGAACGATACATTGCGACGGACTGGGCCGCAGAACCGGCCGCGCTATTTCCAGCCGCTTGCTAGAGATTATCTCGCGCCTCGCTCCACTGACATCTGGCAGCATAGTTATAATATTTTCGCAAATTCATTATAGCGGGGTCGGGCGATGAAACAGATTGACCTCGTTTACAGAACGGCGTTCGCTGAACTCGCACAGCGGACGTTCGATGCACAGTTTCAGGCAGATTTTCCCCTTGAAGGTCGGTTTGTTGCCGTTCCGGTCAAGGGCCGCAATTATTGGTATTTTGATCTCCCTACTCCCGAGGGTAAGGACAAGAGACGCTATGTCGGCCCGCAGGATGACGTCGACATCACGGCTCGGGTGAAAGCCCATAGGCAAGTCAAAGACGACATCCGGGAGCGGCGCAAGCTCGTCCGCATGCTGCTGCGAAGCGGTGGCATGTCCGCGCCGGATCGCTTCGCAGGTGAAGTGACTAAAGCACTCGCTGACGCGGGCCTATTCCGTCTGAGGGCACTCCTCGTCGGTTCCGTGGCTTTCAGCTGTTACTCCGTTCGTTTCCCTGGTACCTCTATGCAAACAGGCGACGCGGACTTCGCGCAGGACTTTGCGATCTCGGCGGAAGTCGAGGACAGCCTGCCTCCAATCCTCGATCTCCTGAGATCGATAGACAGCACGTTCAGGGCGGTCCCGCACCAAGCCGAAAACGCAAAGGTGGTGGCCTTTTCGAATTCGGTAAACTACCGCGTCGAATTCCTGACGACCAACCGTGGATCAGATGACTACACGGGCAAGCCGTCCCCAATGCCTGCCCTTGGAGGCGCGTCTGCTGAAAACTTGCGGTTCCTGGACTTCCTGATCTACGAACCCGTAAGAACGGTACTGCTGCACCGGGAAGGCGTTAGCGTGAATATCCCCGCTCCCGAGCGGTATGCCATCCACAAGCTGATCGTTGCATGCGGGAGGCGCACGGATGCCCTCGGGCGAGCCAAGAGGGATAAGGACCTCGTACAGGCCTCGCTGCTGTGCGAGGCGCTCGTGGAGACGCGACAGAGCTATTTGCTTGCCGATGCCTACCGCGAAGCGTGGGCGCGCGGAGAGACGTGGCAGGAAGGGATCCTGTTGGGCCTCGTATTAATGCCAGACAACGGCAAGCTCGCGTTGGCAAATGCCCTTGGTGTCACGGTAGACAGACTGGGTAAGGCGTAGGGACATGGAAGCAGAAGACAGCACATGCGACCCGGACCTCGCCAAAGATGCGGCGGGCGCTTTCATGGTCGTTGACGTCGCAGACCTGCAGCACGCCTCCGTTTTATGACTTTGCAGCAAAACGCACGCCTGTCCTGCTGCTCACTTCGGCGCTATGGGGGAGTGCGTTCCCGTTAGGACACTCTCCCACATCAGATGATCCTGATAGATGATGAGCAGCGCTTGTCACGCTGAAACCGCTGTGAAATCTCCGCGGGCGGCAAGAATGCGTCTGAAACACACATTGTAATGGGTCAATTAATTGAAGATCCGCCGTAAATGACCCACTGAAATGGGTCAATATACACAGCCTGACGCCCATGCTGCGAGACGGAGGACATCAAGTCCGGCTCGCCACTGTATTCGTGTGGGGGAGATTATCGAGCCGGAAAGCTTGATCTGCACCTGTGGCGGCGGCCTACATCGCATAGGAGAGGACGTGTGGGGCACATGCGTCTGCCCTTTCATTGCAGGAAGAGCTCAGAGGGGATACTTTTGATCGCAGAAACGGACGAGTCCCGCCGTCATTTGGGTATCCTTTTCCATCATGGTAGCGAGAATGCCGCGACGTTCTTGGTAATTTTGTCTTGCTTCTAGTTTACGTCGCCCTACGCTTTCAAATTCTTCCTCAGAAGCCTTCAACTGCTTAGCGAATTTCTGTTGGTAATCGACGGATTTACCTTTTTCGCCTGCCTCTTCGTAGCCGTCGGCAAGGAGGGCGAACAACGCGCCGCATTGGATTACAGTGTCGTTGTAAGGTGCTTTCTCATATGGAATTCGCGTCTGCGCTTGGACCGGCGATCCGCTAATGGCCACGCCCAGAGCAATAGACGATAAAACGACGCTCCGCATATTCGCTCCGAAAGCAATCTCACATACAAATTGTTCAATGCCACCACAGCCAAACTTTACCGCGTATTTCTAAACCATTCGATGAGCGCATTAGGAAAACTGTCTCGAACGTATTTGGTCGAAAATGCTCACAAAGACCGCGTCGAGGTGTAAGGCGCACACCGAATACGGTGCACGTCTCGTGTAACTACGAAGACGGGCTTGGCAAAAGTGAAACTCTCTCCATCAGCGTCGAAGCTCTCGATTTTCTGCCGAACAGCATTAAGCGGTCGGACTTTGATATGGCCCAATAACTTGCGTTCGCGAACTGCGTGGCCAGTGAATTGCGCGCAAATTGCCTTCACAATCAAGATAGCCGGAGGGCCGCGCGTACAATGGTGTGACGGCTAGCCGAACTGCCTTTCCGTCACACTTCCCGTCAGACTGGGTCGAACATCTCCCTGAATTCCGGATCGGCAAAATAGGCAAGCTTTTCAGCGAAAATTGGTCGTTGCCCGGCCAGGAACAGCAATTGTCCATGCGCCGGCAGATTGCGCACCTCATCAGGGGTGAGTAGTGGCCGGCCGGTATGTTGCTGGCTGTAGGTGATCCCGGTCTTATCGGAATCGAGCGCTCTCGCCATCGTCTGGAACACGACCGTTTCCTGTCCGAGCAAATCAGAGATGAGGCGGGCGCTGTCATGATCGTTGACGCCGAAGACCTGCAGCACGCCGGCATTTGACAGGAAGGTTCCGGCGCGGTGACCGTATGTGGCACGCAACTGATGGATGTCCTGCAGGATGGGCCAAAGCTGGACACCATAACCCGCCATCAGACCCATCGCGCGTTCGACTGGTGCCAAATGCCCAAGCGATGCGAACTCATCGAGCAAATAGAGAACCGGTGTCGCCGGCTTTGCAGGATCGCGGACCATTTCGAGCAGGCTTTGCGAGACAAGCAGGCGCAGCCAGCGCGAATAGCTCGAAAGGCGATCAGGGGGAAGGACGAGGAACACCGTCATGTTACTGTGCTTGAGATCGGCAAACCGGAAATCCGAGCGGCTGAGGACGGCCGTCATGCGCGGTGAATCAAGAAAATGCGTATGGCGTTGAGCTGCGGACAAAACGCCTGCGGCTTCGCGATCGGATTTTCCGAGGTGGCGGTTTGCGGCGCGCGCGACAAGACCTCTTGCCGCATCGCTCTCCTGCATCCGCTTGAGCAGTGCTGCAAACTGTTCAGGAGCAAGGGTGAGATAGTCGCGGAGTGTTGCGAGGTGTCTGCGTCTCAAAGGCTCAGATGCAACGATCTCGAGCAACAATCCGGCAATCAGTGCTTTTGCCTCCTCGTTCCAATGCGCCTCGCCTGCCATTCCCGGTTCGTCGAACACAAGAGCGTCGGCAAGGGTGCTCGCGTCGTCCGCGACATCAAGGCTGTGGGGATCAAGCAGGGCCAGGGGATTGAAGGCTGCCGAGGGTCTGCCGGTAATCCCGAAAGGATCCAGCACATGAACCGCCCCGAATTTCTGGCGCGCACTACCGGTGATTCTTGCATTCTCGCCTTTTGGATCGACGCAGATCACGGAACGGTCAGCGATCAGCAGGTTCGGGATGATCGTGCCGACACCCTTGCCGGTACGGGTCGGCGCCATCGTCAGCAGGTGGGCAGGGCCATCATAGCGCAGAGGCTTGGCCGTTTTCGTATCACGACCGATCAAGAGGCCGGAGCCGGATGAGGTGAGAGCGGCTATCTCCTTGTCTGTCGCAAAGCGCGCGGAGCCATGGGTCTCATCGTCATTTTCCCCGAAATGCAAAATCAGTGGAGTGGTGATGAACCAAAAGGTGATAGCGGCGAGCGCCAGCAGGGTGAGAAAACCTGGGATGATGTGGACAAGCGAGCCCCGCTCGAAACCCATTTGCTCGAAAAAATGACGGCCACCCATGCCGATCACAAAGGTGACGTTGAACAGGATGAACATCAATCCGAGGAGCCGTTTCCAGATCCGGAAGGGCATG
>Ga0213827_1001646_pt1 | contig 12575 bp, 11 predicted proteins | sample MC6MC0898MG_FD_180669 | JGI IMG/M metagenome (GOLD analysis project Ga0213827, IMG submission 180669) | Enriched soil aggregate microbial communities from Iowa State University, Ames, United States - MC6-MC0898-MG | ecosystem: Environmental > Terrestrial > Soil > Unclassified | place: USA: Iowa...
GGTCTGGTTGGCGTCGTCGTCGATGGCCTGCTTGCCGAGGATGACCAGGTCCGGCTGTTCCTTCTCGACCAGCTTGAGCAGGGTGCGCGCGGCGGTCAGCGGCTGGATGGCCTGGTCGGTGACCACGTGGATGGCGCGGTTGGCGCCCATGGCCAGGCCGTTGCGCAGGTGGGCCTGGGCGTCGGCGGGGGCGATGGTGGCCACCACGACTTCGGTGGCGATGCCCTGGTCGCGCAGACGCAGCGCTTCTTCCAGGGCGATCTCATCGAACGGGTTGGGGGACAGCTTGACGCCGTCGGTGACCACGCCGGAACCGTCCGGCTTGACCTGAATGCGGACGTTGTAGTCCACCACGCGCTTGTACGCGACGAGGATTTTCATCTGGTGCTGGATCCTTCAATAACGGGGGAACGTCCGGTTCTGTTCACAGCAACCGGTTCGGGGGTGGGACCGCGATTCTAACTGGCCGGAGGCAACCATGCGAATGCGTATGGTTATGCTGCGGTGCGGCACAATCTGTGCATTCCGTCGTCTTCGTTCACGTCCAGCAGGCAGTCGTGAAGACGGCCCGCATGTATCCTGTAGCGCTGCATCCGGCGCGCTGCATTGGCGGCCGGAGACTCTAGAACCGAACAGGAGAACGGGTAGTGCCCACATGGCTTGTCACCGGCGGAGCCGGATTCATCGGCGGAAACTTTGTCCTGGAAGCGGTCGCCAAGGGCGTCAAGGTGGTCAACCTTGATGCGCTGACCTATGCCGGCAACCTGAAGACCCTGGCGCCATTGGACGGCAACCCGGACCACGTGTTCGTGCACGGCGACATCGGCGACCCGTCGCTGGTGGCGCGCCTGCTGGCCGAACACCAGCCCGATGCGGTGCTCAACTTCGCCGCCGAGAGCCACGTGGACCGTTCCATCGATGGCCCGGGTGCCTTCATCCAGACCAACGTGGTCGGCACCCTGGCCCTGCTCGAGGCCGTGCGCGATTACTGGAAGGCGCTGCCGGCCGACAAGGGCGCGGCGTTCCGTTTCCTGCACGTGTCCACCGACGAGGTCTACGGCACCCTGGGCGAGACCGGCAAGTTCACTGAAACCACCCCGTTCGCGCCCAATTCGCCGTATTCGGCGTCCAAGGCCGCCTCCGACCATCTGGTGCGCGCGTTCCACCACACCTACGGGTTGCCGGTGCTGACCACCAACTGCTCGAACAACTACGGCCCGTACCACTTCCCGGAGAAGCTCATTCCGCTGGTGATCGCCAAGGCGCTGGCCGGCGAGCCACTGCCGGTCTATGGCGACGGCAAGCAGGTACGCGACTGGCTGTTCGTCAGCGACCACTGCGAAGCGATCCGCACCGTGCTGGCCAAGGGCCAGGTCGGCGAGACCTACAACGTGGGCGGCAACTCGGAAAAGCAGAACATCGAGGTGGTGCACGCCATCTGCGCGCTGCTCGACGCGCGCCGCCCGCGCGAGGACGGCCAGCCGCGCAGCAGCCAGATCACTTACGTCACCGACCGCCCCGGCCATGACCGCCGCTACGCGATCGATGCCTCCAAGCTCAAGGACCAGCTGGGCTGGGAGCCGAAGTACAGCTTCGAGCAGGGCATCGGCTTCACCGTGGACTGGTACCTGGACAACCAGGAATGGGTCAACGGCGTGCTCGACGGCAGCTACCGCCTGCAGCGCATCGGCACCACCGCCTGAGTGGCGGTGATCACCAGACAGAGGAATAACGCATGACTCAACGCAAGGGCATCATCCTCGCGGGCGGTTCGGGCACGCGCCTGTATCCGATCACCAAGGGCGTCAGCAAGCAGCTGCTGCCGGTGTACGACAAGCCGATGATCTATTACCCGCTCAGCGTGCTGATGCTGGCCGGGATCCGCGACGTGCTGATCATCAACACGCCGCACGAGCAGGCGCTGTTCCAGAGCCTGCTGGGCGATGGCTCGCAGTGGGGCATGAACATCGAGTACGCGGTGCAGCCGAGCCCGGACGGGCTGGCGCAGGCGTACCTGATCGGCAAAGACTTCATCGACGGCAAGCCGAGCTGCCTGGTACTGGGCGACAACATCTTCCACGGCCACGGCCTGCGCGAAGTGCTGCGCAATGCCGACCAGCGCGATACCGGCGCCACCGTGTTCGGCTACTGGGTCAACGATCCGGAGCGCTACGGCGTGGCAGAGTTCGACAAGGCCGGCAAGGTGATCGACCTGGTCGAGAAGCCGGCCAACCCGCGGTCCAACTATGCGGTGACCGGGCTGTATTTCTACGACGGCAATGCCAGCCATCATGCGGCCGAGCTGAAGCCGTCACCGCGCGGCGAGCTGGAGATAACCGATCTCAACCAGCGTTACCTGCGCGAGGGCAACCTGCACCTGGAAGCGCTGGGCCGCGGTTATGCATGGCTGGATACCGGCACCCATCAGTCGTTGCTGGAAGCGTCCAACTTCATCGAGACCATCCAGACCCGCCAGGGCCTGCAGGTCTGCTGCCCGGAGGAAATCGCCTTCGGCCAGGGCTGGATCAGCGCCGAGCAGCTGGAGGCGCTGGCCGCCCCGCTGATCAAGAATGGCTACGGCCAGTACCTGCATAAACTGGCTGTACGAGGAGTGGTGCCGTGAAAATTATTGAGACCAAGCTGCCGGGCTGCGTGGTGATCGAGCCGGCGGTGTTCGGCGACGAGCGCGGCTTCTTCTTTGAGACCTGGAACGCCGAGCGTTTTGGCCAGCACGGGCTGCCGACGAAGTTCGTGCAGAGCAACGTGTCCACCTCGGCCAAGGGCGTGCTGCGTGGCCTGCATTACCAGTGGCCGCGGCCGCAGGGCAAGCTGGTCAGCGTGCTGGAAGGCGAGGTGTATGACGTGGCGGTGGACATCCGCCGTGGCTCGCCGACGTTCGGCCAGTGGGAGGCGGTGGTGCTGAGCGCGGAGAACAAGAAGCAGTTCTGGATCCCGGAAGGCTTCGCGCATGGCTTTGCGGTGCTCTCCGAGCGTGCGGTCTTCAGCTACCTGTGCACCGAGGTGTACCTGAAGGACTTCGACGCCGGCGTGCGCTGGAACGATGCCGACATCGCCGTGGATTGGCCAATCAGCGCACCGACGCTGTCGGGCAAGGACGAGGCGGCGCCGTTCCTGAAGGACATCGCCGATGATCGCCTGCCGGTCTACCAGCCGTGACCGTGCTGCTGTTAGGCGGCAACGGCCAGCTCGGCCAGGAACTGCAGCGCGCGCTGGCGCCGCTGGGGACGCTCGTGGCGACGACCCGCAGTGGCACCCTGCGCGATGGCAGCGCCTGCGAAACGGCCGATTTCAACCAGCCCGAGTCGCTGGCAGCGCTGCTTGATCGCGTGCGCCCGGAGGTGGTGGTCAACGCGGCCGCCTACACCGCGGTGGACCGCGCCGAGGACGACCGCGATGCGGCATGGCGCGCCAACGCCGAGGCACCGGGCGTGATCGCACGCTGGTGCGCGGCAGCGGGCGTGCCGCTGGTGCATTACTCCACCGATTACGTGTTCGACGGCCAGGGCACCCGCCCGTACCGCGAGGACGACGCTACCGCGCCGCTGGGCGTCTATGGCGCCAGCAAGCTGGCCGGTGAAGAGGCGATCCGGGCCGCCGGTGGCCGGCACCTGATCTTCCGCACCGCGTGGGTATATGCCTCGCACAGCGCCAACTTCCTGCGCACCATGCTGCGCGTGGGCGCCGAACGTGAAGTGCTGCGCGTGGTGGCGGACCAGGTCGGCACGCCAACCCCGGCGGCGCTGATTGCCGATGTCACCGCGCAGGCCTTGCAGCATGCCGGTGGCCTGTCGGGGACCTGGCACCTGACCGCTAAGGGCGAAACCAGCTGGCATGGGTTTGCCGAAGCGATCTTCGCCGAGGCGGTGTCGGCTGGGAAGCTGGCGTGCGCGCCCAAGGTAGATGCGATCACCACCGCCGACTACCCGACCCCGGCCAGGCGTCCGGCGTATTCGCATTTGGATGTGAGCAAGCTTGAGCGTGATTTCGGGCTGATGCTACCCAGCTGGCAGGAAGGGCTTGAGCGTGTTATTGCCGACGTGATCTGACAGCCTTCGCCTCGATTGGCCTGTTGCGTGATGCACAAGCCCATGCGGCGGAAGTGTCTCCGGCACGCGATTCCGAGGTCCCTGTTCGCTTGAAGCAAATTGTTATCTCTTTTTCTTGATTGGAATGGAACAGCGCGCATGTGTGGAATCGTAGGAGCGATCGCCGATCGCGACGTGGTACCGGTCCTCATCGAAGGCCTGAAGCGACTGGAATATCGCGGTTACGATTCCTCCGGCATCGCCGTGCTCGACCAGCGCCAGGCCCAGCCGGACGTGCGCCGCGTGCGCCGCACCGGCCGCGTGGCCGAGATGGAGAAGGCCGCCGCCAGCGAAGGCTTCGACGCCATGCTCGGCATCGGCCACACCCGCTGGGCAACGCATGGTGGGGTGACCGAGGCCAATGCCCACCCGCACATCAGCCACGGCGTGGCCCTGGTCCACAACGGCATCATCGAGAACCATGAGGAACAGCGCGAGAAGCTGCGCGCGCTGGGCTATGTGTTCGAGTCGCAGACCGACACCGAAGTCATCGCGCACCTGATGCACCACCACCTCAAGGGCGGCGACAGCCTGCTGGCGGCGCTGCAGCGCACCGTGAAGGAACTGACCGGCGCCTACGCGCTGGCGGTGATGAGCCGTGCCGAGCCGGACCATTTCGTCTGCGCGCGCATGGGCTGCCCGCTGCTGGTCGGCCTGGGCGAGGGCGAGAACTTCGTCGCCTCGGACGTCTCGGCGATCATCTCGGCCACGCGCCGGGTGATCTTCCTGGAAGAGGGCGACACCGCCGACGTGCGCCGCGACGGCGTGCAGGTGTACGACGAGCACAACCAGCCGGTGGACCGTGGCGTGCACCTGTCCGACGTGTCGCTGGCGTCGCTGGAACTGGGCCCGTACCGCCATTTCATGCAGAAGGAAATCCACGAGCAGCCGCGCGCGCTGGGCGACACCATCGAGGCGGCGATCGATGCCGGTGGCTTCCCGGCCGAGCTGTTCGGCAAGAACGCCGAACGCGTGCTGGCCGGCATCGAGGGCGTGCAGATCCTCGCGTGCGGCACCAGTTATTACGCTGGCCTGACCGCGCGCTACTGGATCGAATCCATCTCCGGCCTGCCGTGCAGCGTGGAGATCGCCAGCGAGTACCGCTACCGCGCCGCATATGCCAACCCCAGGCACCTCATCGTCACCATCTCCCAGTCCGGTGAAACCCTGGACACGATGGAGGCACTGAAGTACGCCAAGTCGCTGGGCCACTTGCACACGCTGTCGATCTGCAACGTGCCGGAAAGCGCGATCCCGCGCGCCAGCGAGCTGGTCTGCTACACCCGCGCCGGCGCCGAGATCGGCGTGGCCTCGACCAAGGCCTTCACCACCCAGCTGGCGGCGTTGTTCCAGTTGACCGTGGTGCTGGGCAAGCTGCACGGCCGCGTGGACGCCGCCCAGGAAGCGGCGTACCTGGAGCAGCTGCGCTTCCTGCCGGGCAGCGTGCAGCACGCGCTCAACATGGAACCGCAGATCGCCGCCTGGGCCGAACGCTTCGCGCGCAAGAGCAGCGCGCTGTTCCTCGGTCGCGGCCTGCATTACCCGATCGCGCTGGAAGGCGCGCTCAAGCTGAAAGAGATCACCTACATCCACGCCGAGGCCTACCCGGCCGGCGAGCTCAAGCATGGCCCGCTGGCGTTGGTCGACGAAGACATGCCGGTGGTGGTGATCGCGCCGAACGACAGCCTGCTGGAGAAGGTCAAGTCCAACATGCAGGAAGTGCGTGCGCGCGGCGGCGAGCTGTTCGTGTTCGCCGACCAGGACAGCAACTTCGCCGAGTCCGAGGGCGTGCACGTCATCCGCACCCCGCGCCATGCCGGCGTGCTCAGCCCGGTGGTGCACACCATCCCGGTGCAGCTGCTGGCCTACCACACCGCGCTGGCACGCGGCACCGACGTGGACAAGCCGCGCAACCTGGCCAAGAGCGTAACGGTGGAGTAACCCCAGGACGCGCAGGCCAGCCTGGCCTGCCGTCATCGATGCCTGGACACACGACGGCCGCGCAATGCGGCCGCGTGCTTTTCGTACTTGTTGCAATGACCTGCCAGGGCGCTCCCACTACGGTGGTTGGCCCGCGCTGCGCTGGATCGTCTCGACCCGCGCAGTGCCTCCCGATATGGCAGGACACCCCAATGCGTTCGGTACACCCCGTTTTCCGTCTGCTGCTCGCCGTTGCCGCGCTGCTGGTCACCACCGTGGCGCAGGCCACTCCGTTGGCGGTGGCGCCTGCACTCCCCGACGCGTTCGGCACGGTCCTGGCCATGGCGTTGCTGGGTGGGCTGGTACTCAACCTGATGCCGTGTGTGTTGCCGGTGTTGTCATTGAAGGTGCTGTCGGTGCTGGGCAGCGGCAGCCAACCGGCGCAGCTGCGCCGGCACGCGCTTGCCTACACCGCAGGCGTGCTGCTGTCCTTCCTCGCCATCGGCGCCATCATCCTGGCGCTGCGCTCCACCGGCAGCGTGCTGGGCTGGGGCTTCCAGCTGCAGCAGCCCGCGTTCGTGGCCGTGCTGGCGTGGCTGATGGTGCTGGTGGGCCTGAGCCTGGCCGGGATGTTCACGCTGGGCGGTGCGGTCGGCAGCACCGGACAGCGGTTGCTGGGAAAGACCGGGTATGCCGGTGATTTCTGGTCGGGCGTACTGGCCTGCGTGGTTGCCAGCCCCTGCGTGGCGCCCTTCATGGGCCCGGCGCTGGTGTATGCGTTCAGTGCGTCGTGGGCCGCGGCGTTGCTGGTGTTCCTGATGCTGGGCCTGGGCCTTGCGCTGCCGTTCCTGTTGATCGGCTTCTTCCCCGCGCTGGGGCGCTGGCTGCCGCGGCCGGGTGCGTGGATGGAAACGCTCAAGGTGCTGCTGGCCTTCCCGATGCTGCTCACGGCCGTGTGGCTGGTCTGGCTGCTGGGGAACCAGAAAGGCATGGACGCCGTCGCGATCATCCTGGTTGCCGCGGTGGTGCTGGCACTGGGCCTGTGGCTGTTCGAACAGGGCCGCTGGCGCAGCCAGGCCTGGCGCAAGGCGCTGGGGGCGGTGGTGATTGGTGCCAGCCTGCTGTCGGTCGTGATGGTGCAGCGCGTGCCGACGGACGACGGCGCGGCTACGCGGCCGTCGAAGCTGGCAGGCGCCACGCCGTACCTCGCCCGCGATCTTGCCCAGGCTCGCCAGGAGGGTCGGCAGGTGCTGCTCACCGTGACCGCCGACTGGTGCATCACCTGCATCGCCAACGAGCAGACCGTACTGGGCACGGAGCGCTTCCAGTCCCTGGTGCAGGACACCGCGACGGTGTACATGAAGGCCGACTGGACCCACAGCGACCCGCTGGTGGGCGAACTGCTGAAAGCGCACAACGCGCCGGGCATCCCGCTGTACGTGCTCTACCGCCCGCACCAGCAGGGCGAGGTGTTGCCGCAGGTGTTGACCCTGGACGTGATGCGCCGTGCCCTGGCGCCGGTGGACGGCGCGGTGCCGGCGCCGGCGCCGGACACCGGCGTGCAGGCGCCACGCGGCTGACCCTGGCTGAACTTTAGCCGGGCCTGGCGCTGGCATTCAGCGACGGTTTTATCCGCGGTGCCATTCTCGGGGTCGTCAGCGGTTTTCAACGACGATCTGTCCCAGATTTGCAAACTCCCGGGCCAGGAGGCGGTCGTAGAATCGAGTGACCGAGGGCCGGGCGCATGCCGTGCTGCCGACCCCGCTGCAACCAGGCGCATCTCTCGACTTCAGTAACCTGTAACAGGAAACAAGAATGAACGTCCGCGAACTCCTGCAATCCAAGAAAGAAACCATCGTGACCATCGATGTGGACGACACGATCGGTGCTGCCGCGCACAAGATGAGCGCGCACAAGATCGCTGCCCTGGTGGTGATGAAGGACGATGCGCCGGTCCGGATCATTTCCGAGAAGGACATCGTGCGCAGCCTGGCCGATGACGGCCCGCAGGCGGGCCGTCGGGTCATCGCCACCTTGCCGTCGGCAGGGCTGGAAGGCATTGCGCCGGATGCGACGTTGAAGCAGGCCATGGCGCTGATGACCTACTCGCGCCACCGCCACCTGATGGTGACCGAGGACGCCAAGCTGGTCGGCATCCTCAGCCTGGGCGATATCGTCAAGAACCTGCTCAGCGAGCTGGAGCTGGAAAAGGCGGTGCTGCAGGACATCTACATGGCGGCGCACTGACGCCACCGTCGGTATCGGATAGCGCAACGTGCCGGTCCTGCGATCGGCACGTGCGCGTCTAGAGCATCATCCGTACGTCGCGGGCCGGCGCGTCCGTCGGCAGTTCCCCGTGTGTCCAGAAGTGCTCCAACGTGCCACGCACGATGTCGAGCGAGGTAGAGGCGCCCTTGCGCTGCCCGAACCGGTGCTTGTTCCGCGCCTGCAGCCCGAGCATGGCCATGTCCTGGTCATTCACCCGTTTCAGGAACGGCCAGGCGAACACGCGCACCGCCCACGCCGGCGCCCAGCGGCCCTCGACGTGCAGGGTGATGAACACATCGGTCTCCGCGGCCGTGCGCGGGGTGAAGTGCAGGTCGATCACTACGCGGCTGCCGTTGGCGTAGCCGTACTCGAGCCGGGCACTGCCCGGGGCGGCGAAGTGGGCACGCTCGGCCGTGCGCTCGGATTCGAACAGCCGATATAGCAGCCCCGACTGCGACGGCATGCCGCGATAGTCCACCGTGAAGCCAGCGTCGGTGGGACTGAACCGCGCCGTGGCCTGCACGCGTTGTCCATCGCGCCGGACCAGTCCGGCATGGATGAAATGCGTATGCAGGGGATCCAGGAAGTTCTCCATCGCATCGACCACGTGCGCCGACCAGCGCGTGCGCCACAGGAAACGGCGGGTGCGCGGGTCGGTCGCGCGGATCATCGCATGGGGCTGGTCGGCGCCGGCATCGCCGGGGCGCAGCCAGATGAACCCGTCGAGTTCGCAGGTGGCGAAGTGGCGCACGCGGACAGTGGGTGGTGCGGTGTCCGACGGCAGGCCGGGCACCTCGCACAGCCGTCCGTCGGCATCGAACGACCAGCCGTGGTACGGACAGGCCAGACGCTCGCCGCTGACGCAGCCGGCTGACAGCGGCGCATGGCGGTGCGGGCAGCGATCCTCCAGCGCGATCAGCGTGCCGCCTTCGGTGCGTGCCAGCGCCACGTGCGTGTCCAGCAGGGTGACGGCCACGGGCCGGGCGCGGACCTCGTCGGAACGGGCCACGGCGTACCAGTGGGTGAACAACAAGGGATGCCAGGCGGTCATAGGCCGAATCTGCGCAGCAGGGGCGTGCCAAGCCGGCACGTGAGGGTGGACAGCGCGGCGACCGCGGTGCGCGTGCGCCGGGGCAGGTGCCGCGCGTACACAGCACTGTATTCGATGGCCGGCACCCCACCGCGCAGCCGCTTGAAGCCGGCGGCGCCGGCGCTGAAATTCAGGCGCCAGCCGTTGTCCAGGCAGGCGCGATAGGCGCACGCGGTGGCCAGCCGATACAGCGCCATCTTCTGCGGCTGCGCGGTGTCGTAGCCGACGATCGGGGCGGTGGCGGTGCGGCCCTGCCGGAACAGGCCCAGCACGCAGGCCAGGCGGCCGTCGTCGCTGCGGAAGCCTTCGAAGGTGAGCAGGCCGGCGCGGTGCCACAGGCGCAGGAACTGCGCGTCGTACACGGGATTGAAGCGCGAGTGCTTGCCGATGTAGAGCAGTGCGTAGAGCTCGGCGATGCGCGCGTAGTCGGCGTCGGTGACGTCCTGGTCGCGGCAATGCCGCAAGGGGGTCTTGCGCAGCAGCGCCAGGTCCGCCTTGAGGTTGCCGTGTCGGCACGCCCGCAGGTCGACATCGTCGTACAGATACACCTGGCGACTGGTGACCAGGTGGCAACCGGCCGCCTGCAGCGCCGCCAGCCAATCGGCATTGTCGTGCGCGTTGAGCGAGCGGAACCACACGGTGTGCCCGGGCCAGCGGGCGACGGCTTCCTGCAGCAGGGCGGCGGGGTCGACGAGGGCGAGGGCGGGATACAGGTTGGTGGACAGCAGCCAGTTGTTGATCGACACCGCGTGGTCGATCCCGCTCCACTGCAGCGAACCGCCGAGCGAGGCGATCAGGCGCAGCGACAGCGGTGCGGCCCAGGCCGGCAGGTAGCGCGCGCCTTCCTCGGCGGCGTAGTCGGCGTAGGTGGTGCGCGGGGAGCAGACCCAGGCATCGCCGGCGCGGCCGTCATGCACGCTGACGGGCAGGTCGCCGGCCGCGGTGGCCAGGGTGTCGATGCGCGCATGCAGGTTGGGTACCCGCGTGCCCGCGCCGGGCCCGGCGTGGACGGCTGCGAAGGCCCGTGCGCTGGCCGCGAAGCGTGCGTCCGCGGTGGCCGCTGCGTTCATTCCTGCACGGCCTGCAGCGGTTCGCCATCCCACTCGATATCCCGCGTGGCCGCTTCGCGCAGGGTGCAGCCCTGGCGCAGCGCCAACCGGCCGTAGGAGGCCAGATCGAGAAGACTGCCGAGCGGGGGCCGGCGGTCGCCGGGGACGGCGATGACGTCGTCGGCGCGCCGCCAGTCGGCGCGCCACGCGCCAGGCTGCCCACGCGTCAACGCATCCTGCAGGCCCGCGGTGGCCATCAGCACGGCGATCATCCGCGCCCGGGGCGACACCGGCTCACGCAGTCCGCCTTCGCCGAGCAGCGCGGCCGGCAGGTCGACGTCGCTGGGGAACAGGTGCAGGCCACTGGTCGCGCGCGGATTGCACTCCAGGGCCCGCGCGCTGCCGTCGGCGGCCTCGATCCAGTCGAAGGACAGTTGGCCGCTGTAGTGCGTGCCGCGGACGAGCGCGGCGACCGCATCCCGCACTGCAGGCCGCTGCACGGGATGAAAGTAGTAGCTGGAACTGCGGCGAAGCCGATACGTGGGGCGATAGATCGCATGGGCCAGCAGCCGGCCCTGGTGGGCGATGGCGTAGCTGCACAGCTCATCGCCGGCGAGGTAGTCCTGGACCACCCAGGCTCCCAGCGCGGGAAGCACGGCGGCATCGGCGGGAATGCCCTGCGGGTACAGGCGCACGTGCACGCCGAAGCGCGAGAATTCCGGCTTCAGCACCACTGCGCGCCCCTGCGCCCACTCACGCGCCTGTGCCAGTGTGTGCACGCGGGCGCTGTCCGGCACCGGCATGCCGTGCTGCCGGGCGATGCGCAGGAAGTCCCACTTGCTGTGCAGGGCGGCCAGTGTGTCGAAGGCGTCCACGGCCACGTGCAGGGATGCCGGCAGGGCGGCGCGGTGCCGTGCAAGGTGCAGCGCTTCTTCGCAGGTGGGCAGCACCAGGTCGATGCGCTGCTCGCGGACGATGCGGTTGAGGTCGCGGGCGAAACCCCGGGCGTCGAAACGCGCCGGATGCAGCGCGTGGGTCGCGGCCACCGCCGATGACCAGCCCGTCAGCCGGCAGGGAATGCTGTCGGCCACCTGCACGTGCCAGCCGAGGCGATGGAAGCGGCGCGCATGGTCCAGCGCGACCGGGGCGCGCCCGCCGAGGATCAGTACCCGGCCGCTCATGCGTGCGGCTCCGGGCGCCATTCCGGGCAGTGCGAAGGCACCAGGCGGACCTCTGGCGCGGCGTGGTGCAGCGCATGCAGCCGCGCCAGCGTGTCGCGGTAGATGGCGGTGCTGCCCAGCCACGCGGTGACCAGCGCCGGGGGCGGCGTGTTGTCGCGGATCGCCTGCGACGACCAGCTGGCATCGGCGACCAGGAACACCGGGCCGTGGCCGTCATCGAACACGGCGCCGTAGTGGCCGGCGGCATGCCCGGGCAGCGGCACCAGCAGCAGGCTGGCGTCGCCGAACAGGTCGATGCCGCGCTCGAACGCGTCCAACGGTGGCGGCAGCGGCACGCTGGCCTGCGCCTCGAACCACCGCGGCGGGGTGTCCTTCCACGATGCCAGCAGCGCCGGCAGCAGGCCGATGCGCAGCGCGCCCACCCGCGTGCGTGCCTGCAGGTCGTCCCAGGCCTCGCGCGAACAGGCCACGCGGGCCTGCGGGAAATCCGCCAGGCCGCCGATGTGGTCGCCATGCAGGTGCGATACCACGATCCAGGCGATGTCGCCGGGGGCGATGCCGTCGCGGCGCAGCTGGGCGGCCAGCGATGCCCGTGGCGACAGGTGGACCGGGGTCACCATGCGGTACAACCGCTCGGGAAACGCCGCCGTCGCCTGCAGGAAGTGCTCGGAATAGCCGGTGTCGAACAGGATCCAGCCGAGTGTGGGGTGCTTCAGGAGCGCCACCAGCGCAGGAAACTCGCAGGCACGCGCGGGCGCGCCCTGGCGGGTGGCACGCTCGGGATGCGTGCAGTACCCGGCTTCGTAGAGCCGCCATTCAAGCGTGACCATGCGCCCTCCACCAGTCGGCGTAGCGGGCCAGGCTGGCGCCCAGGTCGGTCTGTGGCTGGTACGCCAGCTCGTGCCGCGCGCGGCGGATGTCCAGCGTCTGCGAATAGCCGAGCACACCGACGCCGTAACGG
>Ga0213827_1001649_pt1 | contig 12545 bp, 10 predicted proteins | sample MC6MC0898MG_FD_180669 | JGI IMG/M metagenome (GOLD analysis project Ga0213827, IMG submission 180669) | Enriched soil aggregate microbial communities from Iowa State University, Ames, United States - MC6-MC0898-MG | ecosystem: Environmental > Terrestrial > Soil > Unclassified | place: USA: Iowa...
GAGGAGGTCCAGCAGCACGTGGCTGCGCGCCGGCACGATGCCAGGCTTCAACGCGGTGCCGTCGCGCTGCGCGATGACTGAGGCGATGCCCTGCTCGTAGTCACTGCCCGCCAGGTTGCTGGCGCCGCGGGTATCGACCAGCAGGACCGACTTGTAGACGATGGGATCGCGCGTGTCGCTGCCCAGCCCGTTGCCGTCGCGGGCCAGCAGCAGGAAGCGGTGGTCGTCCAAGGCGCGCAGCTCGCTCTGTGCGGCGGTGTGGTCCGGCGTGCCCTTGCCATCCTGCGCATAGGTGGGAAGCTGCACCACGTAGTGGCCGATCGGCCGGGTGGGCAGCGGATCGCGACTGACGTCATAGACCATCACCCGGGTGTTGATGCGGCCGCTGGCGTCGCCCGTGGCGGTGTCCTGCACCAGCGCGCTCTGCAGCGCGACGAACAGGCGGCGGCCGTCGGGCGACAGACCCATGCCCTCCACGCCCTGGTTGTTGCGCCGGCCACTGTCCGGGGCACGGCGCGAATCGAACATCACCCGTCCGTCGCGCCGGGGCTGCACCGCGGGTGGCGGCACGATGCCCCCCTGCAGGCGACCATCGGGGGCGAAGTAGTACACGTGCGCGGCGTACTCGTCGCCGATGTAGAAGTGCCCATCGGCGGTGAACTGCAGCGCTTCGGCATCCAGCGATATCTTGCCCGCGCCCACGCCCTGCGCGGGCGACGGCAGCAGGATGCCGTTCTGCACGACGGTATGCTCGCCCGGATCGGCACCGGTGAAGGGCTCGCCGTTGAAGTCGCGCAGCAGCAGCCCGCCGTCGGGCGTCAGCGTAACCTTGCCGGTGCGCTGGCCGGCGCCGATCTCGATCCGCAGCTGCAGGCGTTCCAGCCGCCCGGCGTAGTCGTAGAACAGGCCGGCATCGGGATCGTTGCGGCCGCGATCGGGCAGCGTCCACAGCACGCCGCGGTAGCCGTCGGCGGTGCGCGTCCAATGCGCGACATCCACGGCCAGCGACGAGAACGAGCCCAGCGTGTCGCCGAGAAAATCCACGGTGCCGGCCGGCAGCGCGCCGGCGGCGACGAGTACCGGCGTGTCCGACGCCGCAGCGGGACGGGCCGGGGCCGCGGCGACTACCGGCGCCGCCATCAGCGCAAGCAGCGCGGCGAACACCACCTCGCGCGGCCCGGGCCGGCGGTCAGAAACGGACATCGACCGTTCCGAACACCTGGCGGGGTGCGGAGGCGTGGAACACGTAGATCGTGCCGGTCGGGTCGCTCGGGGCGAATACGCTGGAATCCAGGTTGCTGGCGTAGCGCTTGTCGGTCAGGTTGGTCACGTTGACCGACAATCGCACGCCCTGGGCGACGCCGACCCGGCCGAAGTCGTAGCCGCCGGACGCGTCGAACACGGTGAACCCGCCAAAGCCCTGGTCGTTGGTGTAGGTATAGAAGCGCTCGCCGGTGTACTTGCCGCGCAGCGTGGCGAACCAGCCGTGGTCGCGCCAGGTGATTTCGCTGGCGAACATCTGCTTGGGCGTATCGGTCTGGATCTTGCCCTCGATCGGCTGCACCACGCCGGCCTGGACATAATCCGACCGGTAGGTGGAACGGTTCAGCGAGGCCGAGTTGTACCAGGTGAGGTGCTCGCTGGGCGTCCACACCACGGTCAGTTCCGCGCCTCGGCTATCCACGCCGCCGGCATTGTAGAAGCGGTTGCCGCAGGTCGGTCCCACCGGCTGGCGCGAGTCGCAGGGGTTGTACTGCAGCAGGCGGTTGTCGAAGCGCACCGCGTAGGCGGCCAGCGAAGCCTGCAGGGAAGCGCCGACGTAACGGTAGCCGGCCTCGAAGGAGCGCGAGTGCTCCGGCTCCAGGTCGCCCTGCGCATTCCACGTGGCCTGGCTCACCGCCTGCGGGCCCAGCTTGAAGCCGCCCTGGAACATCGCCATGTTTTCGGCATAGCTGGCGAACAGTTCCTGGCTGTCGCTCAGGCGGACATTGGCACCCACGCTGGGCAACGCGGACTTGCGCATCTTCAACCGACCGCTGGCGAACTGGTTGTTGGAGCTGGCCGCGATCGGCGTCCTGGCCGTCCCCGGCAGCGCCTCAGCGTCGGAGGTGACATGCGGGCTCTTGACCCCGAATTCGAGGGTGAGCCGGTCCTCGAGCAGGCGCCAGGTGTCCTTGAGGTAGGCCTGCCTGGTTTCCCAGCGGGTGCGCTGGGCGAACACGCCAACATCGGCCTGGGTGCTGTTCATGCCGCTGAGGTCGCGCGGGCCGGTGACCGCGGTCTGGTAGCGCTCGGCGCTGCTTTCGTTGCGCTCGTACCAGAGGCCGCCTTCGATGTGGTGCGCGCCCAGGTCCCAGTCGACGGACAGCGTGGCCCCGTTGCGGTCGATCTCGTAGACGGTGTTGCGGAAGATGATCGGCACTTCCTGCGCGGTGCCCTTGTTCGACCATGCACCGCTGTTCCAGTTGTGGCCCTCGCCGTGGTCATCATGGTGGTAAGCCAGCGCATGCAGGCTGACGCCATCGGCCAGGAAGAAGTCACCGGACAGGGAGTACAGGTTGTCGTCGCGCAGGATCTGCCCGGCGGTGAACGCACCGTCCGCATCGCGGTCGGGGCCGGATGCATCGCACTTGGCCTTCACGTAGGTGGCGGTGTTGCAGTACGCCTTGGCCACGGCCTTGTTCCAGTCCGGCGCATAGCCGCCCCAGTCCCAGCCCAGCCCGCGCGCCATTTCGTTCTTGGACAGATAGAAATAGTCGGCCTGCGAGGTGCGCGAGGTGTCGACGAAGGCGGCGATGCGGCCGTTGCCAACATTCCAGACGCCCTTGGCATTGAACTGCTTGGTGATCGACTGGTTGTAGGCGCTCTGGTCGTTCCACAGGTCCGAGGCCGCGTTCATGCCCGACACATAGGCCGAGAACCCGTTGTGTTCACCGGTATCGGCGCGGACGAAGGTACGGCGGTTGCTGTCGCTGCCGAAGGTCTGCACCAGGCGGCCGCCCATCGCAGCCAGCGGGTTGTTGGAGGTGTAACTGAGCGTGCCGCCGAGGTTGCTGGTGGACGGCGTGCCCAGGCTGCCGATGCCCACCGCCAGTTCGGCACCGGCCATGTTCTCGCTGATCAGCGCGCGGTTGATGGTGAGGCCGTTGTAGTTGTTGTAGGCACCGTCGCCGAGCGGCACGCCGTCCAGCGTGTAACCCAGCCGGGTGGCATTGAAGCCGCGCAGGCTCAGGGTCATCGACTGCTCGTTGGTGCCCAGCGCGTCGGCCGACTGCGCATTGACGCCGGGCAGGATGTTGATCGCCTTCTGCAGGCTGGTGCCCGGCGGCAGGATGTCGAGGTTCTGCGCGGTGATGCGCTGTACCTGGCGTGCCTCGCCGCTGCCGATCACCGAGACCGCGTCGAGGTCGGTGGCGCTGTCGGTGCCGGGCGTGGTGGCGTCCTGCGCCCAGGCGGCAGGCGCCGTGGCCAGCATCACGGCAACGGCCAAGAGGTTCTTTTTCATGGTGTTCACGTACTCGGGCAGGCACGCTCCGCCCGGCCGGGGCCAGGCAGTCATGCAGACAAGGGGAAATGACGGGCGCAGACCACGGGGTCGCATGCGCACGGGCGCTGCCGACCTCACGTGAAAATGGTGCGCCCGCGCGATGACCGTCTTATGACATCGCGCGTGCCCGCCACACGCCCGTATTGCGGCGCGCGCCGATGTCTGCACGCCACGCGCGACGCGTCACCACCACTGGCGATGCGCGCGTTCCCTGCGGCCGGCTCAGCGTGCCGAGGCCGCCCGCCGCAACGTGATCAGGGTGATCTCCGACGGCACGCCGATGCGCGCGGCAAAGCCCGGCCACAGGCCAGCGCCGTTGCTGACGTACAAGGTCATGCCATCCACGTCGTAGCGACCGGACACGTAACCACCGTTGGCCCGTTTCACCAGTTGGTCCATGCCCAGGATGTGGCCACCGTGGGTATGCCCGGACAGCTGCAACGCCACCCCGCGTGCCGCATTGGCGGGTGCCCCGATCGGCCGGTGGTCGAGCAGGATCACCGGCGCCTTGGGATCGGCACCGGCCAGCGCGGCGCCCAGGTCCGGCGGCGGCAGCCCGTAGTTGCTGGCCACCGGGTCGGTGACTCCGGCGATGGTCAGCGCCGCGCCGCCGCGCTGGACCTGCACATGGCTGTTCTCCAGCACCTGCATGCCCTGCGAGCGGAAGGCCTGCATCCAGGCGGCGTACTGCGCGTAGTACTCGTGGTTGCCGGTGATCGCGATCACCCCGTCCGGCGCACGCAGCGCGCCCAGCGGCGCAACGTCGGCCGCACGCGCGGCCACGCTGCCATCGATCAGGTCGCCGGTGATCACCACCAGGTCCGGCTTCAACGCGTTGCTGTTGGCCACCACCTTGGCCACCCAGCTGCCGGTGAGCAGGCGGCTGGCGTGGATATCGGTCAACTGCAGCACGCGGTAGCCATCGAACGCAGCGGGCAGGTCGTCGATGACCACCTCGACCTGGCGTGTCTGCGGTACCGCCATGCCCTGCCAGATGCCGTAGACCGACAGCAGCAGGGCAACGCCGAAGGCCGCGGGACGCAAGGCAGCCCCGCGCAGCGCCGCGGTGGCGCGTGGGCAGCGCAGCAGGCGTGCACCGAGCAGCAGCAGGTCCAGCAGCAGCAGCATCACCGCGCCCAGCAGCAGCGTGGTGAAGCCGGTGGCCAGCACCGCGATGGCGGCCTTGGGAATCTCCGGCGAGGCCATCGTGCCGGCGAAACGGGCCACGATACGGTGGTGCAGCGCCAACGCAACCACCAGCAATCCAAGCGGCCCGCGCAGGGACAACGACACCTGCAACGGCCAGACCACACGCCACACCACGTACAGCGCAAGCAGCACACCAACAACACTCAGCACAGGCATTCCAGTTTCAATGGGGGAGACCTGCACGGTCGCCAGGGGCGATCATGCAGTGCACCATCTTTGCCGAATCCGCCCGTCCGTGCCACCGCGCACCTGCCACATGCGCGACACACTGCGTCGCGCAGCCGCCCCGCGAGGGCTAGCGCGCGGAGGGCGGCGCAGCCTTCGCCGCCGCATCGTCGTCGAGTCGGGTACGCGCCAGTGACATCATCGCCTGCAGCGGCGCATCCGGATCGCTGGAGGTGGTCAAGGTGAACAGCAGCCCCGAGGTTGTCTCGTCCGGCCACGACCAGAGATAGGACACCGAACGCCGCGTCGCCGTGCCCGACGCCGGGCTTGGGGTCGGCCGTGCGGTCATCGGTGCCGGCGCCTTGCTCACCAGCGCGGCGAAGCGCGACTGCAGCTGCTCGCCGTCCATGCGCCGGGCGTACACGGCGCACAGGCCCGCATCGGTGCGTGACACCGCGTACTGGTCGCCATCGAGCGTGATGGCCCACGCCCGTCCCGGCGTGCCATGCAGGAAGCTCTGCGCGACCGTGTCATCCAGCGGCGCCAGGTTGCGCGCGGCCATCCAGGCGGTCAGGCCGTCCACCGAGTTCAGGTGGGTCATGCAGGTGGTGCCGAACAACTGGTTGAACGTGTCCGCCTGCGTTGCGGGCGATGCCGGTTGTGCCGGTTGTGCCGCCGCCAGCGGCGACAGCAGCAGGCCCGCGAGGGCCCAGGAAAGATGACGCATGCTGCTCCTTGTCGTGGTAGTGGCGTCCAATGCTGGCCACAGGCTACCGGATCAGGGCGCGTCGTGCGTACCACGCCGCGGCGACGTCGCCCTGCGTTTGCCGGGCGCTGCTGCCCTGGCGGCAACGTTCGCGGCCACCGCGGCGCGAATCAGCGCCTTCAACGCCGCTTCGTCGATCGTCTCGCCTTCATGCACGTCGATCGCGCGCCGCACGTTGCCGTCCAGGCTGGCATTGAACAGGCCGGTGGGATCCTCGAGCGCGGCGCCCCGGGCGAAGGTCATTTTCACCGCGGCCTTGTAGGTCTCGCCGGTGCACAGGATGCCGTCATGTTCCCAGACCGGCACGCCGCGCCATTTCACCGTCTCGACCACCTCGGGATCCGCCGCCCGGATGATGCGGCGCAGATGCGCCAGGGTCGCGCCGCGCCAGTCGTCCAGGCGGGCGATCGTCGCGTCGATCTGCTGCGCCGCGGAGGCGCCGGTGTCGGCGGCCGATGCGGCCGCGCGCGCGGTGCCGGGGGTTGGCTTGGTCATCGCAGTTTCCTCGTGGCAGTGGACTACATGCGCTCGCCTGGCAACCGGCTCGCCTGCACGACCCAGGCCATGAAGCGCGCTTCATCCAGCGCCGCGTCTTCGCGGATGTGCAGGTAGCGGGTATCGCCGCTCCGCGACGGCTCCGGCGGTGGCGGGGTCAGCGCCGCGCCGCGGAAGAACGCCACCTTGATGTAGCCGCGGAAGCAATGCAGGCTCAGGAACCAACCCTGCCCGCCCGCGCCGTACAGGGGCGAATTCCACTTCACCGCCGTGCGCACACCGGGCACGGCATCGCGGATGAGTGCATCCAGACGCGTGCCCATCGCACGCTTCCAGCCGGGCATCGCCGCGATATACGCCTGCACCGGGGTGTCGCCCTGGCCGTTGGCGATCTGCGGGTTGCCGCCGGCCAGCAGGCGCACCGCAGGCGGGTCGGGCGGGGAAGTGCCGGGCGTTCGAGACGGCATGTGCGGCGCTCCAGCGGGCAGTCCAGAACCGCGTTATAGCCCTCGCCCCGTGCGGTGACAATCTGCCCCGGGGACCGGGGCACGGCGGCGGTGTCCGGCGGCCGATGCCCCGCTGGCTGAACGATCCCCTGCGGCCTCGTGGGCGGCCCTTGCACTGCCCCTCGCGCAGGGCTATAAATGAGCAAGCACTCACTTACTCATTGTCATGGCCCGCCCGCTCAGCGAACAGAAACACGATGCCATCCTCGATGCGGCTGCCCGACTGGTGGCGGCACAGGGGATCGGCGCGTCGACGGCGCAGATCGCGCGCGCGGCCAAGGTCGCCGAAGGCACGGTGTTCACCTACTTCCCGACCAAGGATGCGCTGCTCAACGCGCTGTTCGTGCGCCTGGAAACCCGGCTGTCGATGGCGCTCGGCACCCATTTCCCCGCCGAGGCCGATGCGCACGGGATGCTACTGCACGCCTGGAATGCGTTGATCGACTGGGGGTCGACCTACCCGGTCGATCGCATGGCGCTGCGCCAGCTCAAGGTATCCGAGCGCATCAGCGAGCAGACCCGCAGCGAATGCGCCGGCCTGTTCGGCAGCATGCTGCAGCGGCTGGAATCCAGCCTGGCCGACCACATCGATGGCGAGCGCCTGCCGTTCTACCTGGGCCGGGTGCTGGTCAACCTGCTGGAAACCACCCTGGAGGCGATGGCGGCCGAGCCGGAGCGCCGGCAGACGCTACAGCAGGCCGGCTTCGACCTGTTCTGGAAAGGCATCCAGCGATGAGCCCCTTTTTTCACCTATTAAATGAGTGCGTACATACTCACTTCACCGAAGGTGCGCCATGAGAGCCCTCCCCCTGCTTGTTGCCGCCTTCTCCCTCACCGTACTACTCGGGATGACCCTGACCGTGCCTATCGCCAACCACGACCAATCGCCGCAGATGCAGGGCGGCCACTTCACCAACGTTGCCCCCAAGCCCAAGGAGACCGTCACCGGCACGCTGAAGCTGCTATGGGAATTCCTGTTCGACCGCCCGGCCGGCACCACCCCGCCGCAGGCCCCGCCGGTCCGCGCGGTCAGCGCCGCCGAGCTCGCCAGCGCGCCGGACCACAGCCTGTACCGGCTGGGTCATTCCACGCTGTTGGTGAAATTGCGCGGCGGCTGGTGGCTGACCGACCCGGTGTTTTCCAAGCGCGCCTCGCCGGTGCAATGGATGGGCCCCAAGCGCTTCCACGCCCCGCCGATCGCCCTGCACGACCTGCCGCCCATCCGCGGCGTGCTGCTCTCGCACGACCACTACGACCACCTCGACCGCGCCACCATCAAGTACCTGGCCAGCCGTGCCGACGTGTTCCTCACCCCGCTGGGCGTGGGCGACCGCCTGATCGCCTGGGGCGTGCCGCGCGAGCGGGTGCGCCAGCTGGACTGGTGGCAGGAAACCGAGGTGGACGGAGTGCGCTTTGCCGCCACGCCGGCGCAGCACTTTTCCGGGCGCGGCCTGCGTGACCGCGATCGCACGCTGTGGGCGTCCTGGGTGATCCTCGATGACGGCCTGCGCCTGTTCTTCAGCGGCGACACCGGCTACTTCGATGGTTTCCGCCAGATCGGCGAGCGCTATGGGCCGTTCGATGTCACCTTCATCGAAACCGGCGCCTACGACGCGAAGTGGCCGTTCGTGCACATGCAGCCCGAGCAGACGGTGCAGGCCCACCAGGACCTGCGCGGCCGCTGGCTGGTGCCGATCCACAACGGCACCTTCGACCTGGCCCTGCACCGGTGGGACGAACCCTTTGAACGGGTGAGTGCGCTGGCAACGCAGCGCGCCATCGCCCTGGCCACCCCGGGCATGGGCGAGCGCCTGGACCTGGATGCACCGCAGCCGGGGTCGCCGTGGTGGCGCAAGGTGAAGGCGGCGCAGGACGCGCGCCGGATCACGCCGGTGGGCAGCGCGATGTGAGCGGCGCAGGCCAACCGTTGCGATGCGGCGCCTGCGATGCACCCGATACGCCGCGCGCAGGCGCGCCTGCTGCGCGGTCATCGGGTCGATGACCCGGCTGCCAGCCGCCACGCTAGATCGGCGCCGGATGCACGCGGCGCCGCCGGTGCGGGACATCTTGGCAAGGAGCGCCCGATGGGCATGTTGGCGACACTGTTGATCATCGGCCTGGCCGCCGCCGCGCCGCCTGCCGCGCCGGCCTCGCCCGTGGCCGGCGCAGCGGGCCCGCGCGAGCAGGCCCTCGACGATGCCGACCAGCTCGCCGCCGCGCTGCTGGAGGTACGCGACGGCGATGCGCCGCTGGCCTGTCCCAAGGCGGTGGAGAACGGCCGCTACAGCGTGGAGACCATGCTGGAGGTGGGCCAAAAGAACGTGCAGGGCGGCTACCTGCCCGCTGCCGATTTCGAGCGCGCCGCCGTGCCCCTGCGGGCGTTGCTGCCCCAGCTCGGCCTGGCCGACTGCGAGGCCGCCGCCGGCAACAAGCGCGCGTTCTACCGCTGCATGTCCAGCGACTACAACCACGCACTGGCCTGCGCCAAGGCGCACCCGTTCTGAGCGCAGCAGGGGTGCATCTGCTACCTTGCCGGCAGCCGTCCGATCCCCCCTGCAATGCCCCTGCCGACCCAACCTGTGTATTTCCTGCCGCTGAGCCCGTCAGCGCTGGCCGCGTTCCTTGAAGGTGCGCAGATCCCGGCCGCCGCGCTGGAGCGAGCCGGGCTGTTCGCCGCCGCGCTCTGCCAGGGCAAGCCCCATCACAGCGCTGCGCTGACCCGGCTGATCGAGCAGGCCTGCGGGCTGTTCGCCGCGCACCCGGATGCTGCCGCCGCGCAGTTCCATGCGCTGGCGCCCCGCCTGCCGACGCGCCTGAACGACTGGCTGGAAGCGCTGGCCCTGCAGGGCGTGGTGCTGGGCCCGGAGGCGGTGGTGCAGCAGTTCTGCCAGCTGTCGCCGGAGGACTACCCGGTGGACCCGTTCCAGGCCGCCTGCCGCACCACGCTGGAGCCGCACACGATCCGCTTCTACACCGATGCGGCGGTGGACCCGGACGCGCAGGATGCAACCGGCGGCGAAGCCCTGCAGGCGCCCGCCTACGTCGAGCGCACCCACGACTACACCGCCGAACAGGCCCGCGCACTGCGCGCGATCGTGGCCAACGACGACGAGCACATCGACCTGGACGCCTATGCGGGCGCCGGCAAGACCCACCTCATCCTGCAACTGCTGGACAGCGCGACCCGGCGCTACACCTACATCGCCCCGCGCCCCAGCCAGGTACAGGCCTTCCGGCGCCGGCTGAGCGGGGCGTTGCCGGTGGAAATCCTGTCGCAGATCAGCTTCGCCAACCAGGTGGCCGGCAGCGCGTTCCGCCTCGGCATCCTCGGCACCGCCTACCGCCCGACCTTCCAGATCAGCAAGGCGTCCTTCCGCGACATCGCCCAGCGCATCGGCCTGCAACCGATCGGCAACCAGCCGCCGGCCAGCGTGCTGCGCGTGGCCTTCGAAGGCATCGCCACCTGGTGCCGCTCGCGGGACGAACGCCTGGCGCCCCGCCACTTCGTGCGCGCGGTGCCGTGGGCGATGATCGATGCGGCCCCCTACATCGCCGCCGCCGAGCATGTGTGGCGCTGCATGTTTGACCCGGTGCTGCAGAAAACCACGCTGCTCAGCCTCAACGTCGACCACATCGGCAAATGGCTGGCGCTGCACGGTGCCAGGATCCCGGCCAGCTGGGGCACCCTGCTCATCGACGAGGGCCACGACATGAGCCCGGCGTGGAAGGCACTGCTGTCCGGCTACGAGGGCTCGGTGATCAGCCTGGGCGATCCCAACCAGCGCCTGGTCGGGCGCTCACCGCGTTTTGCCACCGGCATGAAACTGGAGATCGTGCAGTCGGTGCGCCAGGGCCCGATGGTCGAGCAACTGGTCAACGAGACCGTGGCGCTGGATGCCACGGGCTACTTCGACGGACCGTTCGCCGGTTCCCCCGACCAGCCGACGCTGGCCCGCACCTATGCCGCGTGGGACGAGGTGCCCGGCCGCGGCGCACGCGTGTACGGCAACCCGTGGCGGCTGCTGGAAGAAGCGCAGCGGCTGTCGGCGGCGGGGGCAAGCTTCGGCGTGCATCCGGACACGCTGTCCAGCGTGGGCCGCGAGGTGAACCGCGGCGAAGAGGCCTACCGCGAGATGACCTCGCACGGTGGCAGCAGCCAGCGCTGGGAGGCCCTGCTGGCCGAGTGCAACGAACAGGACATGCCGCAGATCCCGCGCATGTTCATGCGCGGCTACAACCGTGATCGGTTCATCGAACTGACCCAGCGCCTGACCGCCTTCCACGAGGCACCGCTGCAGTTGATGCTGGTCGAGCACGCCAAGAACACCGAGTTCGCCCAGGTCGCGATGTCGATGTGCTGCTTCCGCACCGGCTTCGGTCGTGGCTACGCGCACAACCCGGTGCGCGCGGCGTACACCGCGATGACCCGTGGCACGCAGCAGCTGTGGATGCCGGCCGGCGCACTGGACGAGCTGGGACAGAGCATCGCGCGTTACCACGCCAACCGCACCGAGCAGCGCCGCAGCAAGCTCGCCAAGCCGGCGTGGACCGCACCGCGCTGACGCGCACCGTAGAGCCACGCCATGCGTGGCTGCGCCCCCCGCCCGTAAAGCCACGCCATGCGTGGCTGCGCCATCTCAGATCCAGCGCTGGTCCAGCAGCTCGCGCTTGATGTACGCATAGAACACCGGCGCGGCCACCAACCCCGGCAGACCGAACGCGGCCTCCATCACCAGCATCGCCAACAGCAGCTCCCACGCGCGTGCCTGGATCTCACCGCCCACGATGCGCGCGTTGAGGAAATACTCCAGCTTGTGGATGACCACCAGGTACAGCAGCGCGGCCATCGCCACGTAGAACGACACCGACAGCGCGACGATGGTGATCACGGTGTTGGAGATGATGTTGCCCACCACCGGCAGCAGGCCGGCCAGGAACGTAATCAGCACCAGCGTCTTGGACAGCGGCACATGCACGCCGAACAGCGGCAGCACCACCAGCAGGAAGATCGCGGTGAACAACGTGTTGAGCAGCGAGATCTTCACCTGCGCAAATACCACCTGGCGGAACGCGGTGGCCAGCCGCGAGGTGCGTCCGATCAGCTCCTGCGCCAGCGGCCCCATCTTCGGCAGCGGCAGTTCGTCGTACAGCGCGATCATCGCGCCCAGCACCATGCCGATCAGCACCCGCACGCTGATCTGCACCACCGACGTGCCGGCGATGCCGAGCTGCTGGCGGTGGGTGGCGGCCCAGTCGTTCACCGCCGTGCGCAGCGCCTGCAGGTCCTCGGGGATGTAGGGCTGCAGCAGCGCCGGCACCTGGTGGCGGGACGAATTGAGGATATCCATGAGGCGCATCAGCAATGCATCAGGCCCGCCGGTTTCGGTGCGGAAGAACGAGGCGATGCCGATCGCGGCCAGGGTGAGCACGCCGATGATCAGCGCCGACAGCACGATCACCGAGTAGGCACGTGCGCGCCCCGGCGGCAGCTTGCCTTCAACGGTGGAGGCCAGCAGATGGGTCAGGTGGAACACCAGCAGCCCCGACAGCAGCGTCACCACCAGGCCCAGCTTCAACGCCAGCCACATGCCCAGCAGCATCAGCAGCCAGGCCGCGATGCGGGCGACGGGGGGCTTGGGCAAGGTGGGAATCACGAGGGACATGGCGGCGCTTCCTGGCAGGTGGCCCATGGTAGAGGATGCGACGCTGCCCGCGCCGCGGCCATGTTGAGCGCGTTCACCCGGCGCAAAGAAGCCAGCCCGCTCCTCGCCCACCGGGGCGTTCGGGGAGTACACCACCCTGCCACCGCTTCCCCGGTCCAACGCCGATGGCGGGCGCGACAGCATCCCGCCCTCCA
>Ga0213827_1001660_pt1 | contig 12472 bp, 19 predicted proteins | sample MC6MC0898MG_FD_180669 | JGI IMG/M metagenome (GOLD analysis project Ga0213827, IMG submission 180669) | Enriched soil aggregate microbial communities from Iowa State University, Ames, United States - MC6-MC0898-MG | ecosystem: Environmental > Terrestrial > Soil > Unclassified | place: USA: Iowa...
ACGTTCTTTCAAAGAGTTAGACCAATTCATTTCATTTCACCTCAACATAACAGCCCATGGATGTACTGACCGATATCACTTATATTCGCACCTATTAAGGTTGGCTGTACCTGGCGGTAGTGCTGGGCCTGTTCTTTCGCCAAGTCATCGGTTGGTCAATGAAGCCCAGAATGACCACCAACTTGGCCATCGACGCCCTGCTCGCAGCCGTGTGGCGACGCAAGCCACAGCAGCAAGTGATGACTCACTCAGATCTTGGTCACTAGGGTGGTCAGCTGGTGGTAGGCGCAGGCGTCGTCGTAGCGCGCCTGCCACGTGCTGCCGTCCGGGTAGGTGGGTCACCAGCAGCGTGTGCAGGTACAAGCGGATGCCGCCAGTGGCGCTGCTGTCAGTCAGCGTGCCCCACAATTATCAAGCGGCAATCCTGCCACCTCAGAAATACAACTGTTAATTTTTAAAGAACCATAAAACCAAAACAATGAGATGCAGCTAGTCTCTATGCAACCTGCACGAAGAAGCAGCCATCTGCCACATCATTACCCATTTGCTTATTAACAAGAAGATAACCTACAGCATCAGTCATATATAATGCATCCTGAAATGGAGCGGGGAAGTCAGACGAATATATTTGGCAGAAAAAACTAAAATTCGACTCAAGTACCTTGGGAATCACCGCCCCACATGGGGCTCCACTAGAGACCAAGGAAGCGACTGAAATCTCATCATCCTTAACAGTGGAAGGTTCAAATTTTGCGTATTGCAGAGGAATCGACAATCCAGGCGACCTGATTGCACCAATCTGACCTACATGGACTACGTAAGTATAGGATGCGATACCTTTTTTTTGCTCAACTTCATCAAAAGTTAAAAAATCCAGAAAATAATCTTCTTTATCGTAAGTAGAGAATACGTGTATAAAACCAGAATCTGGGAGATCCGATCTATCAAGCTGCTTCCTTGCAGCTTTACAATTTATAGTGAAGAGCAGCAGTAGATCTTGACCATCCGGATTTTTTGGCCACACTGAGACATATGCACTATCCCCACCAAAGTAAAAAGGCGAATTCGCACTCGAACACTTAACAATCTTATAAATACTCATATCTATACTCCCTCACAGCTTCCAAGGCTGCGATAAAACTTGGCCAATGGCGTTGCTGAGGGTCACCATCACGCCGTCGGCGTAGCTGAAGCTGCGCACGAGTGCCGGTGGCGCTGATGTCGGTCAGCGTGCCTTGTTTGGTGCGGGTGAAGTGCAGGAAGTGGCCGAGGCGATTTTCGATGCGCTGCAGCGGGACTTCGGTGTCGGTGTCCGGCACCTCGCCGAGGTAGAAGAACAGGTTGTCCAGCGTGTGCAGGATGTAGTGGCCGCCCTCGGAGCACACCAGGTACACCTGCTCGTGCGGGTTGTAGATGCGTTGGCCCGGTTGCAGCGTGCCGAACGGGACATCGCGGCCTTGGTTGTCGGTTAGGTAGAAGTAGCTCTCGTAACTTGGAAGCGAATGAGACAACGTTGGCATCCGCTTCCATCCCCAACAATTTTAAAGATCCGACAGCTCAATGCACCAACGTAAAAAAACAAATGCACATCGAATCAAACACTCAAAACAAGCCATGCAGAATACTTACTACATGCAATTACACCAACCGCAAAAAACTAATATCACAAAATATCAAAAACACAATTTAGGCTCTACCGCCTCAATATCCACCATCAGCAAGGGATCGATAATAGGTTCACTGTCCTCCCTGCTAGCTGTGATTACCGATAGTGGCGGTCCAACACCGACATTTGGAACGTAAAAACCCATGACACTGACTTGGACCTTTAACAACTCCCCTTCCCCACCTATTTTAATTTTTGGAAAGCTCTTGCTAAGGCATTCTGGCCAATTCAGCAAAAACTCGCCTGGCACGACGCTCGGATTTTGAATTTCACGACGCAATCTATAGCTGCCTTCGAACTGCGGATTTATAAGCCTTGGAATGTAAGCGGCATCCCCAGGCTCGCTTAAGCCATACAGATAGTACTGCCACGGCGTCATCCCCCAGACCAAGACTAATAGGCCTTCAGCAAACAGCTCATTTGCAATTTCAGTTTCACAGAACGCGTCTTTAAGGTTAACAACGTCAGCACCCAACCTGGAAACAATATATTCATTCATTTTATCCAGATCAGCGAGAAAAAACCCCAACTCCCCGTAACCATCGTACACCGGGCGCTTGAAACTTAATTCCAAATGCGCGGCTACATCCTCGCCAAAAAGTGAGACCGTGACATGTAATATTTCAGAGTATTGGAGTAGCGGCTCTATATGCGCCGGCACGTCACCAAAGGCTTCTAATGGAATTTCAAGCGAAACTTGAACAACTAGCTTATAACACGTATGAGCTTGACCTCCTTCGGCCAGCAATAATCTTTCGCAGCCGAGATCTAGCACAACTGGCCCGCCGTGCTCGTCAACTATGAGAATTTCCTTGGAAGAGATCTCTCGCCCACGGACAGCGGTAGAATATCTAGTTCTTTGCTCACCAAACCAACCAACAATAATCTTTCGCTGGGTAGACCCAAAATCGCCAAAGTCAAACTCATTGAGGTGCACTACCGCACTACCAATTTCTAACTTACCACCAGCCACTAACCTTGAATCATTAACCGTCACGTACCTAACATTAGCGCTCTTCATCAACTGCACCCCGGCAAACTTGCACCTTTAGATCGCGCCCATGCTTTGGTTGCCGCCCAACCTTCAGCAGGAGACACATTCGCGGCAATGATACGCCCAGGACTTCCGTTCTCGACAAGTCTTAAATCTCCTCTAAAGTGAGAAATTTCCGGGTTGTTATAATGAGCCTCAAGCGACTGCAGCCACTTCTCATTTGTTAGACCTTCGGACTTGAAAGCATCAAGCGTCACAGCCGGTTTGGTACTCGCGCCCAAACCATTGTAACCGTGCATACCACTGCGCTCCATTCTATTCCATTGCCCTGGCTCCAGCCAGAACATCGAGGGCACATTATTAAATGAATTGAACGGAGTTATCCCCAAAGAGGTAGCTAACGAATGTGGAACCATGTGATGACCTACTTTAACCGGATTAGCTAACGGCAACCAGCCAAGAGGATCAATCCACAGGATTGGGTTCGGACCGTAACGATAAAGATTATCCCCGCCCATCAGGCCCAATGGGTCCTGCACTATAAATCTACCCATTTCAGGATCATAAAAGCGGAACGTATTATAATGCAGCCCTGCCTCGTCATCGAAGTACTGCCCTTGAAAACGCAGATTCTGCTCGACCTCATTGAGGATCAGGGTTTCAACCGCTCCCCAAGAGCGATACGTCGCCTGCCAAACTATTTTCCGTCGCTGTCGGTCAGCTCGAACGGCGTACCAATCTGGTCCGTATGGAAGTAGTAGACCTTCTGCTCTTCTCCTTCCACCTGATCGACCCGCGCCAACGGCGCATAGCTACCCGGCTCGTAGAGATACAGAATGCTCTGCCCCGGCGTCTCCTCACGCAGCATCCTCAGCCCTTGCCAGAGGGAACGCTTCTGCTCGGTGGTGCCGTTGATCTCGGACTGTTTCGCAACCCGTCGACCCAGACTGTCATAGCGGTATGCGCCAGTGCTTTCCAACTTTCCATTGACCAGCGTCTCCGCCCGCACCAGCCGGGTCTCGCAGTCATAACTAAAGCTTTGTAGCTTGCTATGCCCCGAGCGCTTCTCGATCAGGTTGCCCCACGGGTCATAGCGATACTCCTGGTCCCGCTAACGCTTGATGCGGTTGTCTTGAACCTTCTCAAACTGACGCGCATTGAAGTCCAGCCGGTTGGCCGCAGCGTCATAGCGAAACTCTTCGCTGTCTACGAGGGAATCGGTATCACGGCTGTGCAAGTGGCCGTTGGCTTCGCGGCCGGGTTGTACTGGTAACGCCGTACGCATGCTCCACCAGCAACGACGTATTGATGCCGGGGTTGTGCACCTGCGACAGCTTTTCTGCCGGCAGCGTGTACGCAAATTGCCATGCCTTGCGTTCCATCGCATCGGAATCAAAGCAACTGGTCAGCTTGCCGTGGGTGCGATACACCTCGCGGTACAGGTCATCACTACCGCTGCTGCCGTCAACCATCACTCACGCCCACCTCGCGCATCCGTTTGCTAGCTCGATACGTATGACTGTGCGAGATCAGTGTGTCACGCACAGCATACGTTACATATGATATGTGAGTGCTCGCTTACAGCAAGACGGGAAAATTACAAATCAATAAACTCATCGTTATCCTGATAATAATTTAGCGCCTTAACATAGTCCCCGTAAGATGCATCAGGACTTTGCTCTACCAGCAATGTTACAACGTCAACAAATTGCTGCCCAGAATATAAATAGTGCAGCCCTGCTTTTTTAACAGACTCTGGAAATACCTCCTTATCATCCTTCACGTCTGGGTAATCCGCGACAAGATAGCGCGCACTCAGATCGAGGCGATCTTGATCCTCACCATAAATACAAAACTCATCATCTTGCTCTGCAAAAAACTTCACATGATCAATTATCTCTGAAAGCGCATAAAATTTATTCTTTAATAACATGAAATAACTCCAGTAGATTAACCGCAGCAAATTTTTCCCGTTGCGCCGTCAAGCTTCCCTTTTCGCCCTTGAGCGCCGCCACCCCATATATCTCGACCACCCTTACCAGTCGGGTGGTATAGCCCATGATTAGCTTTATGATCCATACGATCTACCAGAGATAGCCTATTAACATCTTCATGATGGTGCCATGTTAAACCAGGCGGGCTGGCACTCTTGCTTCCCGCGTTAGCCCACCCCTCAAGCTTAGGATAGCGATTCAGCATATCCTTCCTGAACTCAGGCTCGATCTCCATTCTATTTAACAGATCTGCATTTGCCCTATTAAACTGAACGGCATCGCTGGAGTAGCGATAATTAGGATCCAGCGCGTGATCGTGAAAAATATTATATTTGCCGTTGTTCGGCCTATTTGCCAAGCCGAGAGGATCAATCCAAGACAAAGCATTAATAGCATATCTGTATAAATTAACTCCTCCTTGCAACCCAATAGGATCTTGGGTCACAAACTGCCCAACACCTGAGTCATAATAACGGAACATGTTGTAATGCAGCTCAGTTTCAGCATCAAGATACTGACCTTGGAATCTCAAATTCTGATCAATGTTTGTAACGACTAGCTGATCTACCGCACCCCAAGAGCGATACGTCGCCTGCCAAACGATCTCGCCTTCGCTGTTACTTAACTCTAATGGCGTCCCAATCTGATCCGTATGGAAGTAGTAGACCTTCTGCCCTTCCCCTTCCGCCTGATCCACCCGTGCCAACGGCGCATAGCTACCCGGCTCGTAGAAATACAAAATGCTCTGCCCCGGCGTCTCCTCGCGCAGCATCCTCAGCCCTTGCCAAAGGAAGCGCTTCTGCTCCGTGATGCCGTTGATCTCGGATTGCTTGACTACCCGGCGCCCTAGGCTGTCATAGCGATACGTACCGATGCTTTCCAACTTACCGTTGAGCATTGTTTCTGCCCGCACCAGCCGGTTCTCGCAGTCATAGCTAAAGCTCTGTAGCTTGCTATGCCCCGAGCGCTTCTCGATCAGGTTGCCCCACGGGTCATAGCGGTATTCCTGATCCCGCCAACGCTTGATGCGGTTGTCTTTGACCTTCTCCAGTTGCCGAGCATTGAAGTCCAGCCGGTTGGCTGCCGGGTCGTAGCGGAACTCTTCGCTGCCTACGAGGGAGCCGGTATCGCGGCTATGCAACTGGCCGTTGGCTTCGTATTCGTACTTGATCTCACCGCGCAGCTTGTCCAGCGTGCGCACCAATTCGCCCGACGGATCGTATTGGTAGCGACGGTGAATCGGGTTGTAGGCATGCTCCACCAGCAACGAGGTGTTGATACCGGTGTTGTGCACCTGCGACAGCTTTTCTGCCGGCAGGGTCGATGCAAACTGCCAGGCCTTGCGTCCCATCGCATCGTAACCAAAGCAACTGGTGAGCTTGCCCTGGGTGCGGAACACCTCCCGGTGCAGGTCATCGCGCTCCATGTCGCTGATCACCTGGCCGTCCAGGTTCAGCTGGTGCAGGTGGCCACTGCCGTAGTACAGGTGGTTGACCTTGCGCCCGTCCGGCAGGGTCAGTGTGGTCAGGTTGCTTAGCGGGTCATATTCGTAGCCGAGCACGCCTTGTGGGGTGATTTCCTGGGTCAGTCGGCCCAGCAGGTCATAGGCGTATTCCAGCGTTTCTTCGGTGATGCCGAGTTGTTTGCCGATGCCGCTGGGTTGACGTTGGATGCTTAGCGACCGGTCGACATCGTCATAGGCATAGTCTTGTCGCGCATCGCGGTTGAGCTTGGCCATCAGCCGGCCAATGGGGTCGCGCACGTCGCGTCGATGATGGTGTGCGGCAGGCCATCTTCGCCGTTGAGGTATTCGGTCATCTGGCCCAGCGCATCGATTTCGGCGAGCAGGTTGCCCTTGTCGTCGTAGCGCGCCTGCCACGTGCTGCCATCCGGGTAGGTCACCTTGGTCACCAAGGTGGTCAGGTGGTGGTATTCGTAGGCGATGGGGCGGCCCAGCGGGTCGGTTTCTTCGAGCAGGCGGGCGAACTCGTCGTACTTGAAGTGCAGCTGGTTGCCGTCCGGCAGGGTCAGGCCGACCATGTTGCCGAAATCGTCCAGGTCGATGGCGTAGCGCTCGCCGCCGTAGTCGCGGCTGGCGATGACGCGGTGGTCTTCGTTGTAGTGAATCTCCAGCTCGCGGCCCAGCACGTCGGTGGCCCAGCTGGTGCGCGCTTCGAAGTCGTAGCGAAGTGGAAGTGCTCGCCGTCGCTGGTCCAGTGCTCGACCACGCGGGGTTTCCCGTTGAGGGGTTCCCAGCGGTAGTGGCAGCCCAGGCCAATGGCGTTGCTGTGGGTCACCATCACGCCGTCGGCGTAGCTGAAGCTGCGCACGGTGTCGCCGTTGCGGTTGACCACGGCACTCAGCTGACCGTGTTCGTCGTAGCGGTACTGGGTCAGCGTTTCGACAGCCTGGTTGTCGACCACCCGCTTGATGTCGGTGAGTCGACCCAATGGGTTGTCGTAGTGCAAGTGCACGCGGGTGCCGCCGGTGGCGCTGATGTCGGTCAGCGTGCCTTGTTCGGTGCGGGTGAAGTGCAGGAAGTGGCCTAGGGCGTTTTCGATGCGCTGGAGTGGGACATCGGTGTCGGTGTCCGGCACTTCGCCGAAGTAGAAGAACAGGTTGTCCAGCGTCTGCAGGATGTAGTGCCCGCCCTCGGTGCACACCAGGTACACCTGCTCGTGCGGGTTGTAGATGCGCTGGCCCGGCTGGATGTTCACAAACGGAACTTCGCGGCCCTGGTTGTCGGTGAGGTAGACGAAGTTGCCGCTGCGGCGCAGGCTTTGTTCCCACGGCAGCACCCAGCCGCGGCCGAGCACGCTGTCGACGGTGAGGTCGCTGGCGTAAAAGCGTGACCATTCGATCGGCATCAGGCCCGGCAGCCTGAAGTCGATTTCGTCGGGGATCAGTTTACGGCCGGTGGTGAGGCGACCGGTTCGACCACGTAGCGGCTGGCGACTTCAACAGCGATTAAGCCTGCGGTGAACTTGAGGGCACGCCACGATGGATTTCTTGGCGGACTTAATTTGTTACGGAACGTTCACGATGACGATTGGTTATCGTGAGGCGTTATACGCCTCACGATATTAATTTAAAATTTTAAAGATCGCGTGATGCTCCAATCCCGCACCACAATCAGCTCTCACCTGCACTCAAATCGCCGCTTATAACATCAAGCAATCTTAAAGCAGAAGCACTACTTGACTGCCAGTGAATATCTTGCTCAAGTAAGTATGCAGCTTAGATATTTCGTCCTTCGTCACTCCATGCCCCAGCGGGAATTCACCAACAATTTTGGCTCCGCCAAAGTGATCGACGAATTTTGGCTTTACAAGCACCTCCAGATAATCCTGATTCAGAACAACAGCTTTAATCGCGTCGGCTGCTTCATATTGAGACTTGCCAGTTTGCAACCCAATGCATTGATCTACAGTTTCATTATCTTCATCGTCTAAGCGACTTATTATTATGAAGTTTTGAGGATCGAACGCATCGTCGCCCAATGCCACTGTTAGAACAGCATCTTCCTCATAACATTCGACTGTCGCAACCATGAATTTAATCATATTGTTCTACTCACCCACACCCAGCCCCAAAGATCCTACCAACATTCTTCGCCTTAGCGGCCGAGGCCGTTGAAAGTTCAGGATTCTGCCGTGCCATCCGGGTGGTGGCTACCCAGCACTTCGCCGTCGGGTTATCCCTCCAGCGTAGTGGTCTGGTTCAGCGCATCGGTGACGGCGATCAGGTGCTGCAGCTCATCGTAGCGGTAATAGGTGCTTTTCCCCGAGCAGTCCTCAAAGCGATCAACCTGGGCGTAGGCGTTCCACCACAGGTACTTGGACACGAAGTGGGCATCAATGACGGTGTGCGGCTAGCCGTCTTCCCCGTTTAGATACTCAGTCTTGTGGCCCAGGGATCGATTTCGATTATCAGGTTAACATGGAAAACGTTGTTCTTGATAACCTTCAGGGAAAACATTCACTATCCGAACCAGCTCATCACCGTTATATTCAAAAACAACCTCGAACTCGGAGAACTCGCTATTTGAATGCTCTTTTTGCCGTACTTTTATTTTCTCCAGCTGTGTACTAGAGTACTCATATAGCGATTCGCTACAGCCAAACGCCCCCCAATTTAAATCTCGAGATATCAGCCCCCCCTCGACCTCAGACAACAAGATATTTCTCAGCTTACCGACGCTGGTAAAATGTATACGTTCAATCGAGCCATCGTTATATTTATAAAACTCTTTACTCACTATATTTTCTGACTGGCCATACACTTCCACAAACAGGATTCGCTCGCCTTCATCGAGATGATATACGTGCGTATTTTTTATACTTGCAGGTAACTTTTTTAACACCCTACCCTTTTTAAAACCTGCGCGCTCAATCTCATACGGGCAAATATTATAAAAAGGTCCTTTGGTTATTACTTTCCTAGATACCTGTGACAGCGCCTCAGACAAGTAATCCGCCCTAAAACTAGCGGAACTGGATTCAATTCTTTCAAATTTCTTTTTAAGGTAATTTAATTCGCCCACCAAGTCACCTCACTAATCAAAACAAACCACGAGCGATTTCTGAGTTAATTTTATTCAGCTCACTCAAGAAGTCAGTGCTATTATTTACTGAAATTAGTCTATCATAAACCTTTTGCTTGTAGGCGTTCGTATGGATGCTCGCGTGATTAGGCAGCGTACTACCTGCAGGAAGTTTTACCTTGCTATTAGATGGCAAGAATATTCCATTTTCCGCTGTATTAATGTCGATATCTAATTTATTCATTTTAGTTTGAAGAGCAACCATCCGCACATCTGTAGAGTTAGACATCACAATATGGTGAGCCGAATTCTTGAAAGCAGGCTCGGACTTGCCTGCCGCAACCATATTTGCTCTGAGAGCTTTAGCATCAGTCGAACATGTCAACCCCCATGGATCGATCCACACCACGGAGTTCATAGCGTATTTATAGAGATTAAAACTGCCACTCAGGCCAATTGGATCTTGAGTAATGAAGCGTCCAACTCCAGAGTCGTAGTACCTAAATGTGTTGTAGTGCAAGCCAGTTTCAGCATCAGAGTACTGGCCTTGGAAACGCAGATTCTGCTCGAGTTCATTGATCGTCAGTTGCTCAATCGCCCCCCAAGACCGATACGTCGCCTGCCAAACAATCTCACCCTCGCTATTGCTCATTTCTAGGGGCGTACCGATCTGATCGGTGTGGAAGTAGTAGATCTTCTGCTCTTGTCCCTCCGCCTGATCAACACGAGCCAACGGCGCATAGCTACCCGGCTCATAGCAATACAGGATGTTCTGCTCAGGCGTTTCCTCACGCAGCATCCTCAGCCCTTGCCAGAGGAAGTGCTTCTGCTCCGTGATGCCGTTGATCTCGGATTGCTTGGCTACCCGCCGCCCTAGGCTGTCATAGCGATACTTGCCTGTGCTCGCCAACTTGCCGTTGACCAGTGTCTCCGCCCGAACCAGCCGGTTCTCGCAGTCATAGCTAAAACTCTGAAGCTTGCTATGCCCCGAGCGCTTTTCGATCAGGTTGCCCCACGGATCATAGCGATACTCCTGATCCCGCCAACGCTTGATGCGGTTGTCTTGGACCTTATCAAACTGACGCGCATTGAAGTCCAAGCGGTTGGCCGCAGCGTCATAGCGGAACTCTTCGCTACCTACGAGGGAACCGGTATCACGGCTGTGCAACTGGCCGTTGGCTTCGTATTCGTACTTGATCTCCCCCGCGTAGCTTGTCCAGCGTACGCACCAACTCCCCGGCCGGGTCGTACTGGTAACGGCGGTGAATCGGGTTGTAGGCATGTTCCACCAACAACGACGTATTGATGCCGGGGTTGTGCACTTGAGACAGCTTGTCGGCGGGTAGCGTTGACGCAAACTGCCACGCTTTGCGCCCCATGGCGTCGTAACCAAAGCAACTGGTCAGCTTGCCCTGGGTACGGAACACCTCGCGGTGCAGGTCATCGCGCTCCATGTCGCTGATGACCTGGCCGTCCAGGTTCATCTGGTGCAGGTGGCCGCTGCCGTAGTACAGGTGGTTGACCTTGCGGCCATCCGGCAGGGTCAGTGTGGTCAGGTTGCTCAGTGGGTCGTATTCGTAGCCGAGCACGCCCTGTGGGGTGATTTCCTGGGTCAGTCGGCCCAGCAGGTCGTAGGTGTACTCCAGCTTTTCTTCGGTGATGCCGAGTTGTTTGCCGATGCCGCTGGGTTGCCGCTGAATGCTCAGCAACCGGTCGACATCGTCATACGCATAGTCTTGTCGCGCATCGCGGTTGAGCTTGGCCATCAGCCGGCCAATCGGATCGCGTTCGAACAGCGTTTCGCGCTGGGGCTGTTCGCTATTCTCGCCGTAACCGGTTTGTGAGATCCCTTCTCGTACAGAGCCTAAAACTTTATCGAGCACCGGCAGGAACGATAATTCTCGGCAGCCGAGAGCGACAACAATTTGATTACACCCAGAGTGGTTGTGAAAAAATGGGGCTTCATCAGCCCCATACACAATTCCATTCCTTTGTTAAAGAGCATTATAGGGCCAGCCCAATAACTTACGTACCCCTCCTATCTAACCACCAATTTGGTTAACCGCACCAACCGACAAGCACACACACCAAAGAAGAAGCCTGATGTTACGCCAGCAAAAAAAGCCTGAAACTCAGTCAAGGAAATCGTCATTTTCTCGATAATAAATCACGCCACCGATGTAGTCACTCAAGTGTTGGCGAGTCGGTCTTTTATCAAGAATTGAAACAATATCTAAAAGGGTTGGACACTCAACGAAAGTCTTTTTGGTTTTCTCGAAATCAATCTGTTCGAGCTCAGTTTCGGCGAGGTGGTAATTAGCTTCAGCAATCGAAGCCTCGGACCCCACATCAATACCTCGATCAATAAAAATCCACCCAGTGACTGGAAGCTGATTGACGTCCTTCAGGAGTGCGGCAAACCCATTATATGTTTTCATCATATCTCCATCATCTACAGGCGGTACCACCGCCCCATTTATTACGACCACCCGTACCATCAGGGTGATATATTTTGTGATAGGTTTTGTGATCAAGCCTATCTACCAATTGCAGGGAGCCAGGGCTATCACCATGGTGCCAAGTTAGCTTCGGAGGTGAATCTCCTGAGAAGCTACCATCAATACGAGGTTGCACATGCTTAGTGATGCCGGGATATTTTGCCTCAATTGTGGCTTTGAAATCGGCATCAACATTCATGCGCTCATATACCGATTGATTGGCGAGACTGAAATGGGTGGCGTCATTAAGTTTAAACTCAGAGGGCGCCAACGTTTTCTCATGAAATATGTCATATACGCCAAGCTGACGAACACCTTCTCCGTTATACCAGCCCAGAGGATCTATCCATCGTATTGGATTAGGTGCGTAAAAATATAGATTCACACTTCCATGCAGACCGATCGGATCCTGAGTATTAAAACGACCAGTCTCCGGCGAATAATATCTAAAAGTATTGTAATGCAGTCCCGTCTCGTCATCATAGTACTGACCTTGGAAACGCAGATTCTGCTCAACATCCTTGACCGCAAGCTGTTCGAGCGCGTCCCATGGCCGATAGGTCGCCTGCCAGACGATCTCGCCTTCGCTGCTACTTAACTCCAGCGGCGTCCCAATGTGATCCGTATGGAAGTAATAGACCTTTTGCTCGTCCCCTTCCGCCTGATCCACCCGTGCCAACGGCGCATAGCTACCCGGCTCGTAGAAATACAAAATGCTCTGCCCCGGCGTCTCCTCGCGCAGCATCCTCAGCCCTTGCCAAAGGAAGCGCTTCTGCT
>Ga0213827_1001664_pt1 | contig 12451 bp, 10 predicted proteins | sample MC6MC0898MG_FD_180669 | JGI IMG/M metagenome (GOLD analysis project Ga0213827, IMG submission 180669) | Enriched soil aggregate microbial communities from Iowa State University, Ames, United States - MC6-MC0898-MG | ecosystem: Environmental > Terrestrial > Soil > Unclassified | place: USA: Iowa...
TTCCCGGCCTTTGCCCAGGCGTTCGACGAAGAAGTGCGGCGCCAGCTGCGTGAGGAAGACCTGACAGGCCGGCTGTTGTCCGATGGCAGCCTGGCCGTGGAGGAATTCCACCTCGACCTGGCCAAGGCCCTGCGCCACGCCGGGCCCTGGGGCCAGCATTTCCCCGAGCCGCTGTTCCACGGTGTGTTCCAGCTGGTGGAGCAGCGCGTGGTGGGCGAGCGGCACCTGAAGGTGGTGCTCAAGAGCGAGTGTGGTGCGGTGCGCCTGGATGGCATTGCCTTCGGCGTCGACCGCGAAGTGTGGCCGAACCCGACGGTGCGCTGGGTCGAACTGGCGTACAAGCTGGATGTGAACGAGTTTCGTGGCAACGAAAGCGTGCAATTGATGATTGCCCACATGGAGCCGCGCTGAGCCCAACGCGAAACCTGTGGGAGCGGGTTTACCCGCGAACACCGGCAAAGCCGGTGCCATACCGCGTCACATTCTTCGCGGGTAAACCCGCTCCCACAGGGCCGGCGTCAGGTGCAACTGCTATTGATTGATCTCAGATTGCTTTTTTCGCTGCCGGTTTTGCCAATGCATTACCCCTGCTGCGACAAACGAAGCCAAGCTAAGCAGTGAGAAGAACACAATGCCGTCTAGCAGTGCGCGATTGTATATTTCGATCACATACTGTTTCAGTGCTGGCTCGTACAGGACTTCGTTGCTGGTTGATAATCGCCTGACGATGGGTCCGGATAAAGCATCTTCGATCTCAGCGAAGAATGGTGTTTTTTTATTGATGTTGGTAGCGTCATAACGCGCCTTGTGTGCGTATATTCGGCGCTGGGTAACTTGTCCGCTTGGCGCTTTGTATGCGATTCGAAAAGTGTAAATTGACTTGTCGTAATCCCAGACTTCAGGTTCGGATGCAAGTGTTGCTCCAACGCTTACCCAGGGAGCAGTCACAGGCGCTGGCTCCTCCCTCCACGCGGCAAGGGGGGCGAGTGCCAAACAAGAAAAAATTGAGCCTGCAAGCAATAAGCAGGAGACTCGTTTACCCGGCTCCAATGCGTGCATCATCTGGATCCACGATTGCAAGTCAGCATCGGATAACGCTCCTCGTCTGGAATCTATTCAGCGATATTTATCTTGCTGTGGTGCAGAGCAGCAGGCGTATTTGTCCTGGCCTCCACCCACTACTGTGGTAATCGAGGGAGCTGGCCCGGGCGGTGGTTGTCCGTTAATGCTTTCAATTCCTAATGTTATGGTAGCTCCCCCGTCATTGCCGGAAGGTAGGGGTGGTGCAATAGGTGGGTTGATGCCGCCAGGTTGTATTATCGGTGGGGTGCTAGTGAATGACTCTAACATTCTAGTGTCTAGCTTTATTTCCAAGGTGTCGGGGTGCCAGGTGATGACTTGTATCAGTCCTCCGAAGTGGAGATTAATGGATGGTGGGTCAGTAATAACCAGATTGGGTGCTAGTACGGGTGGCGTAGTCTCTTTTGTTATGTCGTGCTTGATGAGGGAGTCAATGACTGGGTTGATTGTGTTTTGGATGTTTTTTGCTAGGCCTGAGTTGTAAGTTCCAAATAAGCTCGCTCCCAAGGATACGACGGTAAAAGTGCCTGCGATCAAAGGCATACCCGCCAGTATTGCGAAACCCGCGACGACGCCTGCTACATTACCTACAAGGCTTACATAGTCGTCGATCTTTAGAACATCGTCGGACTGGTACTCGGCAACGATTTTCAGAAATGTTACCGTGCCCGCCAAAGTGTTGGTAACGACGTTTATAAACGGCACCGCCCCTGCAGTCATTTGCGTAACCGACAACACAGAAGCAATCGCGCTACTCGTTTGTGCTCCCTGTACCACAAGTGCAAACCCCTGCTTGTCAGTGTTGAACTGATCTAGAATCGCCGCGGCCGCGCCTGCCTGGAATCCAGGCTTCCCGATCCTGTCCACCATGGCGACGAATATCTGGACTCTTTTAGTCATAGTGTTGAATCCCTGTTCACAGTCTTAAATGCAATGGTCGTGCGCAGACGGTCGCAATCTAGGGTCGGCGATTTGGCACGGTGCGGCATTTCGCCATTAAAAATGGCAACACGCCCTGGTTTCGGCAGTGCTGCGGCAATGACGTCAGTCTTGGCATCATTGCAGAAGAGAAGCTCACCTCCCCATGTTGTAGCCCAGTAGTCGTTGCAGAAAAGGACTGCTGTGTGCCCTGGCTCACTGGGTAGGTTGTCCCGGTGGATCGGACTGTCTTGCCCGGAGGTTTGGCCGTTTGCATATACGCCAACCAATCTGGCATTCTGCATGTGCAGGGCGGATAAACGTTGCCAAATGCTGGTTAGAAATCCCCAGTGTGGGTTGTTGGCCAGCTCTTCCTCGCAGCATCCCAATGATTCCCGCTTGCTTCCGGCGATGAAAAAGTGCCAGCAGGGGCGGGCAAATGGTGTGGAATTTACTGGCCAGTCATATCGCCAATGAGCGTTTGAAAACGCATTGTTAATCTGAGCTTGCTCTTCGGGGGTGATGATGTTGTCTATGATGCCTACATCGCTAGATGTAAATTGTCGTTTCATCAGCTACCTCTCTATCGTGCTTATCTTCATTGCCTTGCAGGCTGTAGCTACTGGTGCAAGGAAACGTTAATTAATTGCAGTTGACTAAGCGATAGGAGGAAAGAGTTGCTGGTTGAAAAGATTTTCGGAAGCGGATGTGGCTCTTCAGGCAACTGAGCGTGCGAAATTTCCAACATGCCCCGGCATACCGGGGCAAAAAATTATATAACGGGGATGGCACACTTTTCATGTTATGAGCGGATTGCTTACTCTCAGCAGAAAAGTATTAGCGTGGCTGTCAATGCGCCATGCCTAACTCAGCATCATCTATGAGTGCTTTGGCCATTGCGCTGAGATAGTGCGCAGCCCAGATCATGATGGGCTTTTCATCCATCAGGCCGACGATAGTGAGTTCCCTTACGTAGCCCATCAGTTCCGAAGTCTGTTCTCGGGCGTCTCGGCACGGAATGCCTGCTTCGATACGAAACAGTGGATGGGTCTGGTTTTCACTTTGAAAGAAAGTAATCTTGCCGACGGTGAACTGGGTGTCATCTGTAGTCATTTTTTGCAATTCCTTGAAGGTCAGAGGAGTTGCCACCGCCGTTTCCACACGAAGGGCGGCAACCGTATGCGGGGTGGAAAACCGGTCTTCAAGGAACCCGGTAGGCTATAAGGCCTCCCGCACACAGCTGCCATTACGGCAGGCACTTGAAGATTGACCGGGTTTCCACGCCCGCATCGCTCGATTTCAGCGCCCCGGAGAGCCTAAGGGGCGGTGTTAGCGGGAACAATCAGACGCCTGTCGACAGAACTTGTAGGTTATTTCCTCAGGCTAGGATTCACTAGATCTGAGTCGTAGGGAACATCTGAAAATCCTATCAGACATGGGTCCGCTAAAATCTGCCTTTGACCGATCGCCAGCCACCCCACAATCCCATGGAACCTCCCCCCCACCCATTCTGGTCTAGTCTGAAGTTATGACCGGACCTGGGCCAGGGACGTGCAATTGAGTGTCCGGGCCGGATCACCATTGGAGTCCTTGGGAGGTGCCCTCATGAGCCTGCTGCTCGAGCCTTACACCCTGCGTCAGCTGACCTTGCCCAACCGCATCGCGGTATCGCCGATGTGCCAGTATTCCGCCATCGATGGCCTGGCCAACGACTGGCACCTTGTCCATTTAGGCAGCCGTGCTGTGGGTGGCGCCGGTCTGGTGATCACGGAAGCCGTGGCAGTTACCGCCGATGGCCGCATCACCGCCGAAGACCTCGGCCTGTGGGACGACGCCCAGATTGCGCCGCTGCAACGCATCACCCGTTTCATCACCGCCCAGGGCGCCGTGCCGGGCATACAGCTGGCGCACGCCGGGCGCAAGGCCAGTACCTACCGCCCATGGCTGGGCAAACAGGGCAGTGTGAAGCTCGAAGAGGGAGGCTGGCAGCCAGTAGGCCCATCGAAGATCGCCTTCGACCCGCAACACACACCGCCACACGAGCTGACCCCGAACGAGATCCAGGGCGTGATCGCGGCCTTTGTCGCTGCGACCGAACGCGCCTTGAAGGCCGGGTTCAAGGTGATCGAAATACACGCCGCCCATGGCTACCTGCTGCACCAGTTTCTGTCACCGCTGAGCAACCAGCGCCGCGACGAGTACGGCAGTTGCTTCGAAAACCGTATCCGCCTGACCCTGCAGGCGGTCGAGGCGGTGCGCACGGTCTGGCCTGCCGAATTGCCGCTGTTGGTGCGGGTTTCGGCAACCGATTGGGTCGAGGACGGTTGGAACCCGGATGAAACCGTCGAACTGGCCCGTCGCCTGCGAGGGTTGGGTGTGGACCTGATCGATGTGTCCTCTGGCGGTACCTCGGTAAACGCCGAAATCCCCACCGGCCCCGGCTACCAGACCCGCTTCGCCGAACGCGTGCGCAAGGAATCTGAAATTGCCACCGGCACCGTGGGCATGATTACCGAACCGGCCCAGGCCGAGCACATCCTGCGCACTGGCCAGGCCGACCTCATCTTCCTCGCCCGCGAGCTGTTGCGTGACCCGTACTGGCCACTGCACGCCGACGACGACCTGGGCGGCAACAAGGCCACCTGGCCTGCGCAGTACCAACGCGCGACCAGCCGGGCCAACCCGATTCACGAGTCCGATCTGCGCGACTGACCCAACCCTTTACCGAAGGCATGCGCGGTCCTTGTGGGAGCGGCCTTGTGTCGCGATAGGGCCGCAAAGCGGCCCCAGGTTTCGGCTTCAACGCTAATATTGCTGGGGCCGCTTTGCGGCCCTTTCGCGACACAAGGCCGCTCCCACAGAGGTCGCGCAACATCAGGAGTGCACACTTACTCCTGTTCTATTGTCTACCTCCAAGTAGTCATCCATCGCCTCTTTGAACGCGGCAGACAATATCCTGCGCGACCGAGCGTGAAACCCCACGAGATCGCGAGTTGTGCAAAGGTGACCGACCCATAAGCGGTCTTCCTTGCTGTATTTCACCTTTGCTCTTTGTCCGCGATATTTCATGGCATCTGGCCTTTGCTCATCCCATTTTACTGACTGCAAGATAGAAGATTTGGCATTGGGAATGAGCTGAGCCGATTGTAGGAAAGCGCCTGGATTGAGGTGCCGGCCCCAATCCAGGCTGTACGCTTAGTGCTTGATCATCACATGCCGCACACAGGTGTAGTCTTCGAGCCCATACATCGACATATCCTTCCCATACCCTGAATGCTTCTGCCCGCCATGGGGCATTTCGCTGACCAGCATGAAGTGGGTATTCACCCAGGTGCAGCCATACTGCAAGCGGGCCGCCAGGCGATGGGCGCGGCCGGTGTCGCGGGTCCAGACCGATGAGGCCAGGCCGTAGTTGGAGTCGTTGGCCCATTCCAGCGCCTGGGCTTCGTCATTGAAGCGGGTGACCGATACCACCGGGCCGAACACTTCGTTGCGCACGATCTCGTCGTCCTGCAGGGCGTCGGCCAGCACGGTCGGCTCGAAGTAGAAACCATCGCCATCAATCGCCTTGCCACCCGTCACCAGGCGGATGTGCGGTTGAGCGATGGCCCGCTCCACCAGCCCGGCGACCTTGTCGCGATGCTGGGCACTGATCAGCGGCCCCAGCTCGGTGTCCTCGGCTTCCTGCAGGCCAGGTTTGAGGCTGGCTACGGCTTCACCCAGGCGCTCGACAAAGCGCTCGTAGATTCCGGCCTGCACGTACAGGCGACAGGCTGCGGTGCAGTCCTGCCCGGCGTTGTAGAAGCCGAAGGTGCGGATGCCGTCGATGGCGGCGTCGATGTCGGCATCGTCGAACACCAGCACAGGGGCCTTGCCGCCCAGCTCCATGTGCATGCGTTTGACGCTGTCGGCGGTGGCGCTGATGATGTGCGCGCCAGTGGGGATCGAGCCGGTCAGCGACACCATGCGCACCTTGGGGTGATTGATCAGCGGGTTGCCGACAGTCTGGCCGCGGCCAAACAGAATGTTCAGCACGCCCGGCGGCAGCAGGTCCTGGGCCAGCTCACCCAGGCGCAAGGCAGTCAGCGGGGTCAGTTCGGAGGGTTTGATCACCACCGTGTTGCCGGCTGCCAGGGCCGGGGCGATCTTCCAGGCCAGCATCATCAACGGGTAGTTCCACGGTGCGATGGAGGCAACCACACCCAATGGGTCGCGGCGGATCATCGAGGTGTGGCCCGGCAGGTATTCGCCCGCCGCCAAGCCGCCCAGGCAGCGTGCCGCGCCGGCAAAGTAGCGGAACACGTCGGCAATCGCCGGGATTTCGTCGTTTAGCGCGGCGCTCAGGGGCTTGCCGCAGTTCAGCGATTCCAACCGGGCCAGTTCATCGCCATGGGCTTCGATGGCATCCGCCAGTGCAAGCAAGGTTTGCGAGCGGTCCTTGGGGCTGGTTTGCGACCAACTGTCGAAGGCCTGGTCGGCGGCGCGCACGGCGCTGTCCACCTGGGCTTCGGTGGCTTCGTTGATCTGCGCCAGGGCTGTTCCCAGCGCCGGGTTGAGCACGGTCCAGGCCGGGCCTTGGCCAGCGACCAGCTGGCCATTGATCAGCATCTGCGTTTGCATCGGGGGCTCCTCCAGGGTCATTTGCCACTGCCCGCGACGCTTTCGCCGCCACGGGTCAGGTAATAGGCGCCAAGGATTGGCAGCATGGTCACCAGCATCACCAGCATGGCGACCACGTTGGTCACCGGCACGTCGCGCGGTCGGCTCAGCTGGTTGAGCAGCCAGATCGGCAGGGTGCGTTCGTGGCCGGCGGTGAAGGTGGTGACGATGATTTCATCGAACGACAGCGCAAAAGCCAGCATGCCGCCGGCCAGCAGCGCCGAGCCGAGGTTGGGCAGGATGATGTAGCGAAAGGTCTGCCAGCCATCGGCGCCCAGGTCCATCGACGCTTCGATCAGGCTTTGCGAGGTGCGCCGCAGGCGGGCGATCACGTTGTTGTAGACGATCACCACGCAGAACGTGGCGTGGCCGACCACGATGCTGAACAGCCCGGGCTCTATCCCCAGGGACTTGAATGCCGAGAGCAGGGCGATGCCGGTGATGATGCCGGGCAAGGCGATGGGCAGGATCAGCATCAACGAAATGCTCTCCTTGCCGAAGAAGTTGCGCCGATACAGCGCGACTGACGCCAGTGTGCCGAGCACCAGGGCAATCAGCGTGGCCAGGCAGGCCACCTGCAGCGACAGCTTGATCGCCTCCAGCACATCGGGCCGGGCGAAGGCCACGCCAATCCACTTCAGGGTGAAGCCCTTGGGTGGGAAGCTGAACGCCGCGTCTTCGGTGTTGAAGGCGTACAGGAAGATGATCAGGATCGGGAAGTGCAGAAACAGCAGCCCGCCCCAAGCCGCCAGGCGCAGCCCTGTAGACGCTTTTTCAGAGTGCATCGAAGGCCCCCAGGCGCTTGACGAGGGACAGGTACACCGCAATCAGCACGATGGGCACCAGGGTGAACGCGGCGGCCATCGGCATGTTGCCGATCGCCCCTTGCTGGGCATAGACCATGCTGCCGATGAAGTAACCGGGTGGGCCGACCAACTGCGGCACGATGAAGTCACCCAGGGTGAGCGAGAAGGTAAAGATCGAGCCGGCGGCGATGCCCGGGATCGACAGCGGCAAGATCACCTGCACGAAGGTTTGCCCAGGCCGTGCGCCAAGGTCTGCCGAGGCTTGCAGCAGCGAAGGCGGCAGGCGCTCCAGCGCGGCCTGTATTGGCAGGATCATGAAGGGCAGCCAGATGTACACGAACACCATGAAGCGCCCCAGGTGGGAGGTGGACAGCGTACTGCCGCCCACGCCCGGCACCGCCAGCACCGCTTGCAGCAGGCCGTCCAGGTGCAGCTGCTGGACGAACCACTGGGCTACGCCGCCCTTGGCCAGCAGCAGGGTCCAGGCATAAGTCTTGACGATATAGCTGGCCCACATCGGCATCATTACCGCAATGTAGAAAAACGCCTTGGTCTTGCCGCTGGTGTAGCGCGCCATGTAATAGGCGATGGGGAAGGCCAGTACCGCGCTGGCCAACGACACCGCCACCGCCATGGTCAGGGTGCGCAGGATGATGTCGAAGTTCGACGGGTTGAACAGCGCGGCGAAGTTGCCCAGGGTCAGGTCCGGGGTCACCGCCATGGTGAAGTCGTCGAAGGTATAGAAGCCTTGCCACAGCAGGTTCAGCAACGAGCCCAGGTAGATTGCGCCGAACCACGTCAGCGGGGGGACCAGCAGCAGAGCCAGGTACAGGTTGGGCCGCCGGTACAGCAGGTTGGCCAGGCTGCGCAGTGTGCTCATCTCAGCGGGCCTCGGTTTCCTGCAACACGGTCATGGCCTCGCGGGGCCAGTGTGCCTGCACCCGTTGCCCCGGCTGCCAGGCGTGGGCCTGCGCTTGCCAGCGGTCGTTGGCCTGGCTCACCGCCAACAGCTGGCCGCTGTCCAGTTGCAGCTCGAAGCGGGTGGCGCTGCCCTGGTACTGGATATCGCGCAACAGGCCGCTTACCTGCACTTCGTGGCTGGTGACCACAAGGTCGCCCAGGCGGATGTGCTCGGGGCGGATGGAGAAGGGCGCCGGGCTACCGTTGAGCTGCATGGCCAGCTCGCCACGCACCACGTTGGAAGTGCCGACGAATTCAGCGACGAAAGTGGTGGCGGGCTTCATGTACAGATTGCGCGGGGTGTCGACCTGTTCGATACGGCCGCGGTTGAACACCGCGACCCGGTCGGACATCGACAGGGCCTCGGTCTGGTCGTGGGTGACGAAGATGAAGGTGATGCCCAGCTGGCGTTGCAGCTTTTTCAGCTCGCCCTGCATCTGTTCACGCAGCTTCAGGTCCAGCGCCCCCAGTGGTTCATCCAGCAGCAATACCCGTGGCCGGTTGACCAGGGCACGGGCCAGGGCCACACGCTGGCGCTGGCCGCCGGACAGCTGCGCGGGCTTGCGCGCGCCATAGCCGCCCAGGGCGACCATGGCCAGGGCTTCTTCGGCGCGGCTATGGCGTTCGGCCTTGGCCACGCCCTTTACCTTCAGGCCGTAGGCGATGTTGTCCAGCACGTTCATGTGCGGGAACAGGGCGTAGTCCTGAAACACGGTGTTGACGTCGCGCTGGTAGGGCGGCACGCCTGCTGCCTCCACACCGTGGATGCGGATCGAACCGCTGGTGGGTTGCTCGAAGCCGGCGATCAGGCGCAGGCAGGTGGTCTTGCCCGAACCCGAAGGGCCGAGCATGGAGAAGAACTCGCCATCGATGATGTCGATACTGACCTGGTCGACCGCCTTGACCTCGCCGAAGGTGCGGGAAACCTGGGTGAACTGGACGGCTAGGGGCATAGGCAGTACTCAGTTGTCCATGTATTGCCTGCACTGGCCCTATCGCCGGCAAGCCAGTGCCGGCCCTGTAGGAGCTGGCTTGCCGGCGATAGGGCCAGTGCAGGCCAAGTAACTTTTAGCGCCCACCCATGATCGCAATGTAGTCCTGGGTCCAGCGGCTATACGGCACGAACTTGCCCCCTTGGGCCTGCGGGGTTTTCCAGAAGGCAATCTTGTCGAAATTGTCGAAACCGTTGGTCTTGCACCCCTCGGCCCCCAGCAGCTCGCTGCCGGTGCACGCCGCCGGCACCGCCGGTAACGAGCCGAACCAGGCCGCTACATCACCCTGCACCTTCGGCTGCAATGACCAGTCCATCCACTTGTAGGCGCAGTTGGGGTGCTTGGCCTCGCTGTGCAGCATGGTGGTGTCGGCCCAGCCGGTGGCGCCCTCTTTGGGAATGGTCGAGGCCACCGGCTGGTTTTCGGCCTTCAGGCCATTGACCATGTAGCCCCAGGAGCTGGAGGCGACCACGCCTTCGTTCTTCACGTCGCTCATCTGCACTGTGGCGTCATGCCAGTAACGGTGGATCAGCGGTTGCTGCTGGCGCAGCAGCTCCAGCACGGCCTTGTATTGGTCCTCGTTCAGCTCGTAGGGGTCCTTGATGCCCAGTTCGGGCTTGGTCGACTTCAGGTACAGCGCTGCGTCGGCGATGTAGATCGGCCCGTCATAGGCCTGCACACGGCCCTTGTTCGGCTTGCCGTCGGGCAGGTTCTGCGGCTCGAACACCACACCCCAGCTGGTAGGGGCCTGCTTGAAGGTATTGGTGTTGTACAGCAGCACGTTCGGCCCCCACTGGTACGGAGTGCCGTATACCTGCTTGTCGACCACGTACCAGCCACCGTTTTGCAGGCGCGGGTCGATGTTCTTCCAGTTGGGGATCAGGGCGGTGTTGATCGGCTGCACGCGCTTGCCCGCAATCAGCCGCAGCGAGGCATCGCCCGAGGCGGTGACCAGGTCATAACCGCCCTTGGTCATCAGGCTGACCATCTCGTCCGAGGTGGCGGCAGTCTTTACACTGACCTTGCAGCCGGTTTCCTTTTCGAAGCCGGTCACCCAGTCGTAGGCCTTGTCGCTTTCACCGCGCTCGATGTAGCCGGGCCAGGCAACGATATCCAGGCGCCCCTCGCCAGGCCCCAGGGCCTTGGGCGGTTCGGCAGCCTGCAGGCTGGCGCTGGCCAGCACGGCGCCAGTCATGGCGCCGAGCAATGCGGTCTTGTGCACTGACATGGTGTTCCCTCTTTTTGCAGATCTTGTTCGGGGCAGTCATCAAGCAAGCCGTGAAGCAATCGTTATAAGCGTAGAGCGGTCGCGCGAGGTATTGGCGATATCGAGTCTAGTTGGCTTTTGGCCAGCCAATGCAACATCCGGAAGCAAATCCAGCATGGCGTATGCTGCGCCAAGCCTTACTCTGGCGGTTGAATCCTCTTGCGTGGAGACACACGAATGAACACCCGGGGCTTGCTTGATCAACTCCTCAAATCCGGCCAGCAAATGCTCGAAAAACAAGGGGGCGGCAACAAGTCCGGCAGCGCTGCCGGTGGGCTTGGCGGGCTGTTGTCCGGCGCAGGTGGCGGCCTGTTGGGTGGCGGCGCTCTGGGCCTGTTGCTGGGCAGCAAGAAGGCCCGAAAGTACGGCGGCAAAGCCCTGACCTATGGTGGCCTGGCCGCGCTGGGGGTGCTGGCCTATAAAGCCTACGGCAACTGGCAGGCCAACCAGCGGGGGGCCGCAGCCGAACCTCAAACCGTCGACCGCCTGCCACCCGCCCAGGTCGAGCAGCACAGCCAGGCGGTGCTGCGGGCGCTGGTGGCCGCGGCCAAGTCCGATGGCCATATCGACGAGCGCGAGCGGGCGCTGATCGAGGGCGAGTTCACCCGCCTGGACAGCGATCGCGAACTGCAGCACTGGCTGCATGCCGAGCTGAACAAACCGCTGGACCCGGCCGAGGTGGCCCGCGCCGCGCAAACGCCAGAGATGGCCGCCGAGATGTACCTGGCCAGCGTGATGATGGTCGACCAGGAAAACTTCATGGAGCGTTCCTACCTGGACGAACTGGCCCGCCAGCTGCGCCTGGACCCGGGCTTGCGCCAGGAGCTGGAAAGCCAGGTACGGCTTGCTGCTGGCCAGTAATCACTCATTCAGGCGTGCGCGCGCCCTGTAGGAGCAGCCTTGTGCTGCGAAGAGGCCCTGAAGGCCCATGCAGAAGTATGGGTCATCCCGGCCCTTTCGCAGCGCAAGGCTGCTCCTACAGGGCCATGGTGCGCTCACGATCTACGAAACAAATGACATGTCCATCAGCAGGTATGCCTGTTTACCCCTCACTTCGCCCGCAAATCTGTAAGGCCTCTGGGCTATACTTCAGCGATTTTTCCCGCTCGTTGTGAATTCCTGAGGGCTGAATGTGAAGAACTGGACCTTGCGCCAACGGATCCTGGCAAGTTTCGCCGTGATCATCGCCATCATGCTGCTGATGATCGTGGCCGCCTACTCGCGGTTGGTGGCCATCGAAACCGCCGAGCAGGCAGTGGGGACCGACAGCATTCCCGGGGTCTACTACAGCTCGATGATCCGCAGCGCCTGGGTCGACAGCTACGTTACCAGCCAGCAACTGGTGGGCCTGTCCAACCACCGGGAAATCACGTCGGCCGACATGGAGCTGTTCAAAAGCTTCGAAGACCGGCTCAAGCAACACATGGCCAGCTACCAGACCACCATCCAGGACAAGGACGACCAGACCCGCTTCGACAGCTTCGTGGAGTTGGAACAGAACTACATGAAGATCGTCGGTCAGGTACTGGACACTTACCGTCAGCACAACTACGCCGAAGCCGAACGGCTGATCATCGAAGTGCTGACGCCGACCTGGGTAGATGGCCGCAAGCACCTGAATGAAGTGATCGAGCACAATCGGGCGTCTGCCGACACCGCCACCAACGAGATCGTCAGCGCCGTCAGCACGGCCAAGGGCAGCATGGTGATATCGCTGCTGCTGGCAATCGTCGCCGCCGGCATCTGCGGCCTGTTGCTGATGCGCGCCA
>Ga0213827_1001667_pt1 | contig 12428 bp, 6 predicted proteins | sample MC6MC0898MG_FD_180669 | JGI IMG/M metagenome (GOLD analysis project Ga0213827, IMG submission 180669) | Enriched soil aggregate microbial communities from Iowa State University, Ames, United States - MC6-MC0898-MG | ecosystem: Environmental > Terrestrial > Soil > Unclassified | place: USA: Iowa...
CCGGGCCTGCCCAAGACGCGGTCGGGCAAGATCATGCGCCGCATCCTGCGCAAGATCGCCGAGAACGCGCCGGACCAGCTGGGCGACACCTCGACCCTGGCCGATCCGTCGGTGGTGGCGTCGCTGGTGGAAGAGCGCAAGGTGAAATAGTCCTCCGGCACCCGGCGCACAATGGGACCGCGTCAGCGCATGTGCGCTGCCGCGCCCACCTCCGCAACCGGATCGTGGGCCCGGTCTCACCCGCACCCGCATCCCGCCGCTTCGCGGCCGCCCCCTGACTCAGGGGGCTGGCCCCTCGCTACACTTTTTCGTTGCGTCGCTGCACTCCTCCGCAACATGGCCCCCACCATGACAACCCTCCTGATTGCCGACGACCACCCGCTGTTCCGCGAAGCCCTTCGCGGGGCCGTGCAACGCGTCATCCCCGGCGTGCAGCTGTTCGAGGCCGACAGCGTGGAAGCGCTGTACCAGCTGGCCGACCAGCACACCGATGCCGACCTGGTCCTGATGGACCTCAACATGCCCGGTGCCCAGGGCTTCAACGCGCTGGTGCACATGCGCGCCCTGCACCCGCAGCTGCCGGTGGTGGTGGTGTCCGCGCGCGAGGAAGCCACGGTGATGCGCCGCGCGCTCGACCATGGCGCGTTCGGCTTCATCCCCAAATCCGCCGATTCGGACACCATCGGCCATGCCTTGGGCACCATCCTCGATGGCGAGACCTGGGCCCCGCCGGAGGCGCACAACGTGCCGCCAACCGGGCGCGAGGAGCGCGAGATCGGCCAGCGCCTGCGCGAGCTCACCCCGCAGCAGTTCCGTGTGCTGCAGATGCTCGGCGCCGGCCGGCTCAACAAGCAGATCGCGTACGACCTCAACGTGTCCGAGGCGACGATCAAGGCCCACGTCACCGCGATCCTGCGCAAACTCGGCGTCACCAACCGCACCCAGGCGGTGCTGATGGCCGGCAAGCTGGCGATCGACGACGAACAGATCGTGTTGCCGCCGGAAGAAGAGTAGATCCACGCCACGCGTGGATGGCGCGATGCCGGAACGAAGAGCATCCACGCATGGCGTGGATCTACGCGATTGGGCTATGACGCCTGCGGCATCGGAGCATCCACTGGCGATCGACGACGAACAGATCGTGTTGCCGCCGGAAGAAGTGTAGATCCACGCCACGCGTGGATGGCGCGATGCCGGAACGAAAAGCATCCACGCATGGCGTGGATCTACGCGCTTGGCTTATAGCCGGGGCTATGAAATCCAGCGTTGCCTGCGCAATTGCTGGTGAACGCTCCAATCCGCAGGCCCGGTGCTAAGCTTCGCGTCCCCTTGGGGAGTAGCCTGATTCCTGCTGCAGGAATCGCCCGCATCAACATACTCGGCCAGTGCGCCGTGGTGCGGGTAGCCATGATGGTTGGCGAGACCAGCGGTCCGCGTGCGCAACGACAGGTTGGGCGCGAGCGCGGTCCGTTGCCTGCCATTGCCCAACCTGCCGTGTCCCCATGTCCCCCCTCTCGATTCTGTTGATCGGCTTTGCCATGTCCACCGATGCCTTCGCCGCGGCGATCGGCAAAGGCGCGGCCATGCGCAAGCCGCGGTTCCCCGATGCGTTGCGCGCCGGTCTCATCTTCGGCGTGATCGAAGCCATCACCCCGATCATTGGCTGGCTGCTGGGACGCGCCGCCCTGCAGTACGTCGAGGCATTCGACCACTGGATCGCCTTCGGCCTGCTCGGCGCGCTGGGCGTGCACATGATCATCAACGGCATCCGCCCCGATGACGGCGACGAGGACGAAGACGAGGACACCCGCAAGCATCACGGCTTCTGGCGCTTGGCCGTCACCGGCTTCGCCACCAGCATCGACGCCATGGCGGTCGGCATCGGCCTGGCCTTCCTGGATGTGCACATCGGGGTGATGGCGCTGGTCATCGGCCTGTGCACCTTCACCATGGTCACCGCCGGGGTCATGCTCGGCCGCGTGCTCGGCAACATGGTGGGCAAGCGCGCGGAGATCATCGGCGGCATCATCCTGATCATCATCGGCGCCACCATCCTGTACGAACACCTCAGCGGCGCCATGGCCTGACGGCGCGGCCCGGCGCCGCGTGGCTACAGGTCGCCGCGCGGCGCGTGGAAGGCGGCCAGGAAGGCGCGCAGGGAGGCCGGCTTGATCGGCTTGGTCAGCAGGCGGTAGCCCCGCTCACGCGCCATCCGCTTCAACTCGTCGCGACCGTCGGCGGTCAGCAACGCCCCGGGAATCGCCCGTCCGGCCTTGTCGCGCATCGCCACCAGCGTGTCCAGCCCGTCCAGGCGGTCGTGCAGGTGGTAGTCCACCAGCATGACATCCGGCTGCGCATCCACCTTTTCCAGCGCCTGGTCCACGGTGCTGGCGGTGATCACCTCCACCTGCCAGCGGCCGAGCAGCGCGCGCATGCCATCCAGGATCTCCTGGTCGTTGTCCACGCACAGCACCCGCATGCCGGCCAGCGAATCGGTGCGCGGCGGTGGCGCGGGCGCGGTGGCCGCGGCCTGGGGCAGGGCCGGCGCCTCCACCCGGGGCAGCATGATCGAGAACATGCTGCCACTGCCCACCCGGCTGCGTGCATTGAGGCGGTGGTCGAGCAGGCGCGAGATGCGCTGGCAGATCGACAGCCCCAGCCCCAGGCCCTGCTCGCCCCAGTCGAACGGCTGCTGGTAGCGGTGGAACTCGTCGAAGATCTGCTGCATGTGGTGCTCGGGAATGCCCGGCCCGGTGTCCCAGACCTGCAGCTCCACCTCGTCGCCCCGATGCCGCACCGCCAGCACGATCCGGCCCTGCCGCGTGTAGCGCAAGGCATTGGCCAGGAAGTTCTGCAGCACGCGCCGCAACAGGCGGCGATCGCTGCGGATCCAGGCCGGGCGCGCGAACAGGTCCAGGCGCAGCCCGCGGCCGGCCGCGACCGGTGAATACTGCGCGGCCAGCTCGCGCATCAACAGGCTGACGTCGAAATCGCCGATCACCGGGTGCAATCCGCCGGCATCCAGCCGCGACACGTCCAGCAGGCCGTCCAGCAGTTCTTCGGCGGCACGCAGCGAAGCGTCCACGCGCTCGGCCAGATGCCGCTGCTCTTCGTTGTGGTGGTGGCTCTCGCGCAATGCCGACGCGAACAGGCGTGCGGCGTTCAACGGCTGCAGCACGTCGTGGCTGATCGCGGCCAGGAAGCGGGTCTTGGACTGCTGGGCCACCTCGGCCTCGTGCGAGCGCTCGGCCACGCGCTGCTCCAACGTTTCGTTGGCCTCCAGCAGCGCCTTCTCCGCGTGCTTGTAATCGGTGATGTCGTTGTAGCTGGTGACATAACCACCGCCGGGCAACGCCTGCCCGCGCATCTCGATGACCTTGCCGTCGCTGCGGGTGCGCTCGAAGATATGCGGCGAGCCGGCGCGCATGTAGCCGATGCGGCGGTTGATCTGCACCTCGATGTCGCCCTCGCCGAGCTCGCCGCGCTCGGCGTTGTAGCGGATCAGGTCGGCCACCGGGCGGCCCACGTAAAGCATGCCGTCGGGGTAGCCGAACATCTGCTGGTAGCGGCGGTTCCACGCGGTCAGGCGCATGTCCGGGTCGACCACGCTGACACCGGCGCTGATGTTTTCCAGGGTGGTGGACAGGATCTCGCGGTTGAAGCGCAGTTCCTGCCCGGCCTCGTCCAGCACCGCCACCACTTCGCCCAGGTCCATGCCCGAGCCGCGCAGCAGGCTGGTCAGCAGCAGGCGCGCCGAGGCCGCGCCGATCGAGGCGGCGAGCAGGCGCTCGGTGAACTGCACCCAGGCGCGGTCGGCCGGCGCCGAGGCCTGCAGTTCGCGGCCCATCGACTGGGCCTGCTCCAGGAACGAACGCCGCGCGTGCCGGTCGCCCACCACCCGCGAGGCCAGCGCCAGCAGGTCTTCCACGTGCACGTGGCCCGGCCACGCGCCGGCCACCGAGGGCCGCTGCGCGTACGGGTCCAGGAACGGCGCCGCGCGCAGGCGCTCGTCCACGCCCGGGCGCCAGCGCACCGAGACCAGCAGCATCGCCGCCACATTGACCAGCAGCGACCAGAACGTGCCATGGGTCAGCGGATCCCAGCCGCTCATGCCGAACAGGTGCTGCGGCTGCAGCCAGGCGATGCCGAACGGCCCCTGCACCAGCCACGTCGCGTCCATCCAGCCGGCGTGGGTCAACGCCGGCAACAGCAGGGTGTACACCCAGGTGCCGAAGCCGAGCAGCATGCCCACCTCCACGCCCCGCCGGCTGGCGCCGCGCCAGTACAGGCCGCCGATCAGCCCGGGCGCGAACTGGGCCACCGCGGCGAACGCCATCAGCCCGTAGGAGGCCAGGGTGCTGTCGTTGCTGCTGCCGCGGTAGTAGCTGTAGGCGACCAGTGCCAGCAGCAGGATCGCGGTGCGGCGGATCCACAGCACGCGCGAGGCGACGTCGGCCGCTTCCTGGTGGTCGCCACTGCGGCGCAGCAGCACCGGCATCACCAGGTCGTTGCTGACCATGGTGGCCAGCGCGATGGAGGCCACGATGACCATGCCGGTGGCCGCCGAGAAGCCGCCCACGTAGGCCACCAGCGCCAGGAACTTGCGGCCCTCGGCCAGCGGCAGGGCCAGCACCATGCTGTCGTCGGCGACGCTGCCACCGGTGCCGAACAGGGTGACGCCGGCGGTGGCGATCGGGATCACCATCGCCGAGATGATCACCAGGTACGCACCGAACATCCAGCGCGCGCGGCGGATGTCGCGCACGTCGCCGCACTCCACCACGGCCACGTGGAACTGGCGCGGCAGGCAGATGATCGCCAGGAAGCTGAGCAGGGTCTGCGAGATGAAGCCCACCGGCGGCAACCCGCTGAACAGCGTGTGCGCGGACTGCAGCACCGCATCGGTGTGGTCGTTGAGCCACAGGTAGGCGAACAGGCCGAGCGCGACCATCGCGATCAGCTTGATCATCGATTCCAGCGCGATGGCCAGCATCATGCCGTGGTGGTGCTCGGTGGCGTCCACCTGGCGGGTGCCGAACAGCGTGGCGAACAGCGCCATCAGCAGCGCCACGTACAGCGCCGGATCGGTGAAGAAACCGGTCGGCCCGACGTTGCCGGTGAGCACCTGCAGGCTCATCGCCACTGCTTTGTACTGCAGCGCCAGGTACGGCACGATGCCGATCAGCGCGATCACCGCCACCAGCGCGGCCAGCCGCCGCGAGCGCCCGAAGCGGGAGGAGATGAAGTCGGCGATGGACACCACGTTCTGGCTGCGCGCGACCAGCGCCAGACGTTCGATGATGCGCCAGCCGAACAGCCACAGCAGCAACGGCCCCAGGTAGATCGGCAGGTAGCCGATGCCGTTGCGCACCGCGGTGCCGACCGCGCCGTAGAACGTCCACGACGAGCAGTACACCGCCAGCGCCAGGCTGTAGACCACCGGGCGCAGCCACGGCCGGTCCGGGTACATCGGGCGACGGTCGCCCCACCACGCCACGCCGAACAACAGCGCGGCGTAGGCCACCGATACCAACAGCAGGATCCAACTGGAGACCACGGGATGATTCCGTGCGAGCAGACCGCTAGTAGATCACGACGCTTGCTCGACAGGGGCAGCGCGCGCCGGCAGGCGGATGTCCACGCAGGTGCCGTGGCCAAGCCGGCTTTCCACCTCGATGCGGCCACCGGCGGCCGCCACCAGGCTGGCGCTGACGGCCAGCCCCAGCCCGGTGCCCTGCCCGACCGGCTTGGTGGTGAAGAAGGGTTCCAGGCAGCGCGACCGGACCTCCTCGCTCATGCCCAGGCCGGTGTCGGCGGCCTGTATCGACAGCTCGCCGGCGTCGGGCAACCACCCCAGCCGCAGCGCGAAGCGCCCCCCCTCGGGCATCGCCTGGCCGGCGTTGACCGCCAGGCTGAGCAGGATCGATTCCAGCTGCGCCGGGTCGAAGTGGACGCGGCACTGCACCTGGCCGCTATCGACATGGCAGTGGACGCTCTCGCCGAAGACCTGGCGCAGCGTCGGCGCCATCGCGTCGATGGTCGCGGCGGCATCGAGCAGCTGCGGCCGGCTTGCCTCCAGCCGGCTGAAATCCAGCAGCCGCCGGCTGACCGCGCTGGCCCGGCGGGCGGCCGAGTCGATGCCCTGCAATGCCTCGGCCACGGTCGCCGGGTCGGGCGCGCGGCGCGCCTTGCCCACGTACCCGTGCACCAGCGCCAGCAGGTGGTTGAAGTCATGCGCGATGCCGCTGGCCAGCCGGCCCACGTTTTCCATTTTCATCGCGTGCACCAGCTGGTCGCGCGAGCGCTCCTTCTCCTGCATTTCCAGCTGCAGCTCATCGCGCTTGCGCGCCAGCTCGACGCCGTGCTGCCGCGCCACCTGCAGGCTCTCACGCAGGCCGGTGACGCTGTGGTGCAGCAGCCAGGCCACCAGTACGCAGCCGAACACGCACACGCCCAGGTCGGTGACCACGTGCGCGACGCGGTCGGGCCGGAACAGGATGCCGGCCAGGTCGATCCAGGCACCCAGCAGCATCGCCAGGCACGCCCAGAGCGTGGCCCAGCGCAACGGCGCCGCGCCCAGCAGCGCCGCCACCAGCAGCACCGGCACCACCTGCACGAGTTGGACCCGCGACAGCGACGCCAGGCCCCAATAGCCTTCGGTCACCGACAGCAGCAGCAACTGGCCGACCACGAACAGCGTCGCCGCACGCACCCCACGGCCGCGCCGCTGCTCGACCAGGCAGCCCACGCACACCGCCAGGTGCGCCCCGGCCAGGGCCAGGACCAGGGTGTCCACTCCGTCGCCCAGGCGCAGCAGCAACCAGCTGGCGGTCAGCAGGTGGAAGGCCGCCACCAGCAGCCAGAGGCCGCGCAACATGGCGTCGGTGCGCTCGCCCAGGCCCGGTGTGGCCGCGCCAGGCGCATCGTCAAGGAGGGAGGAGAACGGGGTAATCGGCATGTACGGCGGGTCCGAACGGGCCAGAAGCGTCAAGTTTTGTCGACAACGCCGGTATATTAGCCTTCCACGATCCGGCACCCCCGATTGGCGGCAGCCTTCTCGCCGCCACGCCCGCCTCCGCCGGATCGCCGCCAGGATGTTGTGGACCATGAACTGCTTGTCGCGTGTCCGGCGCAGTCTGCCTGCGCTGCTGTGCGTTGCCCTTGCCGTTTCCACCTTGCCTGCGCAGGCACAGCGCCCGGGCGATGGCCGGCCGTTGATCGCCCAGGTGGAGCAGTGCAATGCCCTGCTGGCCAGCACCCCGGAGACATCGCTGCAGATCGCCACGGCATTGCTGGCGCGACCGACGCTGCCCACCTCGGTGGAGATCGGGGCGATCGGCTGCCTGGGCATGGCGCTGCGTTCGCAGGGCCGCCTGGCGCAGACCGAGGGCCTGCCCGAGCGCCTGCTGGCCGCCGCCGCACGCGCCGATGCCAGCGCCGAGGACACCCAGCGCGCACGTGCGCTGGCCGCGCACCTGCTGCTGTGGCGCGGCGACCAGGCCCAGGCCCTGGAGCTGACGCGCACCCTGCTCGACGACGCGGTACGCACCCGCGACGTGCACGGCCAGATCAGCGCGCTGATGCAGATCGCGATGATCCGCGGCGATGCGATGGGCGATGCCCAGGGCGCGCTGACCTACCTGCAGAAGGCCGCCGCGCTGAGCGAGCACCTGCGCCGGCCGCCCAACCCGGGCGACCTGTTGATCCACTACAACGTCGGTTATGCGCTGCTGTCGATGCAACGCTACGAAGAGGCGCAGACCGCCTTCGATCGTGCCGCCGCGATCGGCGCACGGCTCAACGGCCAGGAGCTGCTGATGCACCGCATCGGCAGCCACCGCGCCGAGATCCAGCGCGTGCGCGGCGAACTGGACCGGGCCCAGAAGGGGCTGGACCAGGCCCTGGCCTGGCAGACCACGCAGGACGCGCAGGGCCGGATCATCACCCTGCAGCGCCTGGCCCGGGTGGCGCTCGACCGCGGCCAGGCCGCCGAGGGCCTGGCCCTGGCCGAACAGGCGCAGGCGCTGGCCGACAGCGGCCACTTCACCGATGAGATCCGCCATGGCCTGGATGTGCTCGGCGATGCCTACACGCTGCTCGGCCTGCGCCAGCAGGCGCTGCAGGTGGCCCGCCAGGCGCGCGACCTGGACCAGGCGCGCAGCAAGGGCGACACCCTCAACCGCCTGGCCAGGCTGCAGGCCAGCGCCGAGCGCCACATCGCACCGGCCGAGGTCAACGCCGAACAGGACCTGGGACGGGTGCGGGTGGTCCGCAACAGCGCGGTGGCCGCGCTGCTGGCGGTACTGGCGATCGCGGCCGTCCTGATCCTGCGCCTGCGCCGCCAGCGCCACGAACTGGCGGCGCTGAGCCGGACCGATGCGGTCACCGGGCTGCCCAGCCGGCACGAGGCCGAACGCCTGCTGGGCGATGCCCGGCCATCGGGCCAGCGGCGCAGTGCGCTGCTGTTGCTGGAGATCGACGACTTCCAGGCACTCAACGACCGCCACGGGCAGGCGGGCGGCGATGCGGTACTGCGCGCGGTGGCGCGCTGCCTGCGCAGCGCCGTGGACCGCGGCGACCTGGTGGCCCGCTGGGGTGGCACCCGGTTCCTGGTCGCGCGCCACGACACCTCCGAGGCCGCCGCGCAGGCGCTGGCCAACCACCTGCGCACCCGCATCGAGCACCTGCTGGTGGACACCCGCCCCGGGCAGCCGATCACCCTCAGCGCCAGCCTGGGCCTGGCCCCGCTGCCGTTGTTCGCCGACCAACCCGCGCACCTGGACGACAGCCTGCGCGCGGCCGACCGCGCCCTGCAGAGCGCGCGCCGCAGCGGCCGCAACGCCTGGGCCAGCCTCTGGGGCGCAGCCACCGGCAGGGAGGTCGACCTGTACAGCGTGCTGCACGACCCGACCGAAGCGCAGGTGCTGGGCTGGGTGACGCTGGCCGGCAGCCGACCGCTGCCGTGGACACCGCCGCGGCCGGAGCCGGCGCGGCCCCACCCGGCTACCACCGAGGCGGCAACCGGGCCCCGCGACTGAGGGCCTGTCGCCTCAGCGCGTCACGTCGAAACGCACTTCCACCCGGCGATTGGGCAGCAGGCATTCCAGCAGCGCCGCGCGCGGACGCACGCCATCGCACTGCTGCACCTGCTGGGTATCGCCGCGGTACTCGTAGCGGATCAACGCCGGGTCGATGCCGCGGCCGACCAGCAGATCGCGCACGGTGCGGGCGCGCCGCTCGGACAGCGCCTGGTTGGCATCGAAGCCACGCCCCTGCATGCGGTCGGCGTGCCCGACCAGCGCGATGCCGCGCAGCTGCAGCGCTTCGCTGCGCACGCTGGCCAGTGCGCGGTCCACGCTCTCCAGCGAATACGTCCGGATGTCGCGGTAACCGTCGCGGTCGAACTCGAACAGCACGTTGGCCACCAGCGGGGCGGGTGACACCGCGGCCGGCGTGCCCACCTCGCACTGGCGCGCCGCCGCTTCGGCATCGTTGACCAGCTCCTCGGCGATCTGGATGTACGGCTTGGAATGGCGCCACTGCTGCTGGTTGAACTCGTTGCCGGCATGCACCAGTTCGACCTCGCCACAGGCCACCTGCTGCTGCGCGCAACTGAACCCCGGCGCGCCGTGCAGCACGCGCAGGCGCTGCCACAGGTCATCGCGCAGGTACTTGGCGCCATTGACCAGCGGCGTGTCGGTCGGCAGCGGCGAGGTGCCCTGCTCCATGCCCACGATCAGCGTTTCCGACTCGGTCAGCGCCTGCTGCGGGAAGTCGCTGCGGTCGTTGCGGCTGTACTCGTGGAAGGACACGTCGAGCCAGCACTGCGCCTTGGACAGGTGGTAGTCGCGGATCGGCCGGCCGCCGTCGTTGAGCGCCTGGATGCGGCCCTGGGTCGCTTCGTAGGCCTGGTGGTCGGCATGGATGGCCGCATCGGTGATGCGCTGCTGCTCCGGCCGCAGCCGGGTCTGCTGGGCAGCGGCGGTACCGGCCAGCGTGGTGGCGATGGCCACCACCAGCAGCGTGGGGACAACTCGGGAAATCGGGGAAAGCGTGGTCATCGGGGCATCCTCAGCGTGCCGGGTCGCGGTAGCGGACGGGGTCCGGCCGGAAAAGGTCTTCATCGAACTTGAAGCGCAGGCGCACGAACACGCCCTGCTGGGTGTACTCGTAGCCATTGAGATCGCGGTCGCCGGTGAAACCGCTCCAGTTGTAACCGGCCGACAGCCACAGGTTCTGGCGCAGCAGGCGCCCGACTTCCATGCCCCAGGCGTACTGGTTGGCGCCGGTCTGGCCGCGGAAGGTCGAGCCGAGCACGCCGATGTCCCAGTTTTCGGTGATGTCATACACCACCCGCCCGGACACCAGCACCGCATGGAAACGGCTGTTGACGCGCACCCCGTCGCCGTAGGCGAACTGGTCCTGCTGCCACTTGCCGGCAATGCGCCCGGTCAGCCACCACGGCCGCGACGGATGCCAGTCGGCATGGGTGGAGACGATGTGCGCGCGCGTGCGCACGTCCTGGCTGCTGCCATCCACGGCCGCGCCGTCGGACAGGGTCAGCCCGCTCTCATCGCGTTCGAGCTTGTACTCGTAGCGGGCCAGCGCATTGATCCGGTTGCGGTCGGTATCGCGGTAGGCCACGCCGAGCTGGAAGCGGTCCTGAAGCACGTCGCCACGCGCGTCGTAGCGGGTGCTGAGCAGGTAGTTGCGGGCCAGCAGCGTCCAGTCGCGGCTGAGCTTGCGGGCCAGCATGGCCTGCAGCAGCGTGGTGTTGAAGGCCTCGTTGGTCGCGGTGTCCGGCACATCCTCGGAGATCCGGTGCTCGGCGCGGATCGCACCGCGCCACAGCGGGTTGGCGCTGTAGTCCAGCGCGAGCGCCAGGCCGGTGGTGTCGCCGGCGCTGCCGTCGATCACCTTGACGTGCTCGGCCGAGCTGCCCAGGCGCAGGCCCTCGGCGATATCCCAGGTGTTGCGGATGCCCGATGCGGCCTGGACGTCGCGGCCGCTGATCGAGTCGCGCAACCGGTACTCGCTGAAGGTCTGGGTATCGCGCAGGTAGCTGCTGTCGATGCCGAACACCAGCGCATCGGCCTCGCGGTCGGTGGTGGTGATGCCATACGCGCTGGTCAGGCCGGTCTGCTTCTCGTACCGGCCGTAGACGCGGCTGCGTTCGAACACCTGGTAATCCAGGCCGGCCGCCAGGCGCTTGCGATCTTCGCCGCTGACGCTCTGCTCCACCTCGGCACCGGCGCTGAGGCGATCGCTGACGCGATAACCCAGGCCGACGCGGGCACTGTCCGACGCCAGCTCGGTGCCCACCGGCAGGTCGCTGGTGATCGGACTGCCGCTGCTGCTGCCGTTGATCACCATCAACCCGGTGAGCGGATCGAGCGCCTGCTGGCCGTAGCCGAGCGCGCCGCCACCACTGCCGGTGGCAAAGCCACCGGTGAGCCCGCCCGCGTCACCGAAGGGAACGCCCGACGACCACGGCGAGGTCACGCCGATGGTCTCGCGGATGCTGCGCACGCCCACGTCCACGGTGAGCCGCTCGCTGGCGCCAATGCGCACGCCGGCACCGCCGGCGTCGCGCTTGCCACCGTCCGGGTTGCGGTCTTCGCTGCGCAGGCCTTCGGCGTACAGCTCCAGCCGCGGGCCGACCCGGTAGCCGAGCCGGGCGTTGTATTCGCCACGGCCGCCGTACAACGGCGCCGCCGGATTGTTGAAGGCCGGATCGGTGCGCGCGGCGAACAGACGCGCGTCGAAGCGCGCGCCGTCATGCGCGAACTCGACCCGCCACGCATCGCCCTCGACCTCGCCGGTGACGTCCTTGAGCCCCTGCGAGGTGACCTGGTTGATGGTGTTGGTGTTGACCTCGCTGCGGGTACGCGCGAACTCGGCCACCAGCAGCGTGCTGTCGCCGAAGCGGTAGCTGGCGTTGGCGCTGCCCATGCTGAACTCGGCATACGGGTTGCGGTCGTCGACCACCGCCGCCCCCACTTCCATGCGCTCGCCCAGCTTGACCTGGGCATCGGCACCGACCACCCAGAACTTCTCGGTGTCCTGGTCCAGTTCGTAGGTGATGCGCAGCGAGACCGTGTTGAGGTCGCTGTCGAACGCCGGCAGGAACTGGTTGAGCAGGATGCGCCCGGAGAACGGCTCGAAACTGTAGTCGACCAGCCGCGCCAGCGCGCGCACCGAGACGATGCGGGTGGGCTGGTTGCGGTCGCGCACGATCACTTCCACCCGCTCGCTGCCTTCGAGTACGGCGTTGTTGCGCAGCGCGTACGGGCCGCTGCCCTGGCTGCGGAACTCCTCGATCACCTGGCGCAGCGAATCCTGCATCGCAAACACGTTGCTGCGCACGCGCTCGCTTTCGAAATGCCAGCCCAGGCCGGTGGCGGTGCGGTTGTAGGTGCCCAGGCTGC
>Ga0213827_1001668_pt1 | contig 12427 bp, 13 predicted proteins | sample MC6MC0898MG_FD_180669 | JGI IMG/M metagenome (GOLD analysis project Ga0213827, IMG submission 180669) | Enriched soil aggregate microbial communities from Iowa State University, Ames, United States - MC6-MC0898-MG | ecosystem: Environmental > Terrestrial > Soil > Unclassified | place: USA: Iowa...
GCGAACTCGCTCGTGCCGATGGCAAAACCGCCCAGCGACAGGGCCAGCAGGATGAAGGTGCGCTCGCGCGAAGACAGGCGCGAAGCCAAGGGGGCGTGGGAAGGGCTCATGCGACGGCGTTGGATCAGGGAACGGGGCATTGTACTGTTGCGGCGCAGCAAAACGGCGTATCCAGGGACTGACGGCGTAGGACGCTGTGGTGCGCCGCGCCCGCGTGCGCGCGCGATCACGTGCTGTCTCGCGCATTGGTGCGACGGTGGTCGCCATCCGGCGCGACACGACAGGTACGCGCGTCGCCGCGCCACGCCGTCACGCCACCCAGGACCACGATGTACACAGGCACTGATTTTCCCAGCGTCATCGGCGTCGACCTGCCGGGCCTGCGTGACGGGCCCGCAACGGGGCGGGTGATCGTGAGCGCATTGCTGGACGCCGTTCCGACCGGGGCGTGGATGCGGGTGTTGGACCGGCTGGCCTGGCCCTCGCTACGCCTTGACCATGGGGTGGAGCACTTGCGCCTGGTCGGGCAGGGCATTCACTTCGTGGGAGACATCCGCAACGGCCGCGAGTTGTCGGCAGCGGTGCGCGCGCTGTTCGACCGGGTCACGGCCGAGGTCCTGGCGTCGCGCATCGCGGCACTGGAGAACCCGGACGATGAGGCATGGGCCGGCCGACCGGAGGCTGCGCTGCACGCATCGCGCGACCCGCGGCTGGCCGATGTCGCCGCGTTGCTGGCATTGCCGGCGGTCCCGGCATTGCTGGGCATGGCCAACCGGATGACCGGAATGCGGTTGGTGGAGGTGGCGCGGGTGACTGCCGAGCGCTGGACGGCCTGTGCGGTGCACGACCTGCTCGGGTTCGGGCTGGCGCCGGGCCAGGACCTGGTGCTGGAAACCACCCTCTGCGACGAAATCCGCCAGCACCAGCAGTCCGTGCAGTTCGACCAGGCCAGCCTGCATCCGGTGTTCTCCGGCCACCCGACACCGGCCCCGTACGGGTTCGAAAGCTACCTGTCGGTGCCGATGTTCCGCCGTGATGGCAGCCTGTTTGGCACGATGTGCGCGCTTGACCCGCAGCCGTCGCAGCTGGATGCGGTCAGCGTGCGCTGTTTCGAGGTGCTGGCCGCCTGGGTGGGGGCGCAGCTGGAACTGGACGAACGCCAGGCTCCAGGTCAAGACCGGTCGCCGCAGACCATCCGTGCCGCCCTCGATGCGGTGGCCGAACAGGCCGCGCGCATCGCCGCCGAGGCCGCACCGTCATCGGCGCTGCAGCAGACCGCGCAGCGGATCCGTGCAGTGAGCATCCTGCCCGGTTGAGCCGCCCGCTTCAGGGATAGCGGCGAGCCATCAGCACCGGTGGCGGGGCAGGCGTGTCGGGCAACGCCGGGCGCGGCCCGTGCGCAAGCAGTTCGTTGGTCTTTTTCTGCTCGGCGAGGAGGTCGCGCAGCAGGTCCTTGATCCCAAAGATCACGAACGGGACAACCAGCCACACCAGGCCGATCACGGCTGCCAGCACGGCCCACACCACACTCACCATCGTCATCACGTTGCGTCCTGCAGTCGATGCGGGCACTCGCCCGCGGTGCCCGGCAGGGTAGCGATGATCGAGGTCAGTGGCTACCGTCAACCCGCGCAAATCGCGGGCGCATCACACCGTCCACGTTCACCTGCTCACAGAACATGGCGTAGGGGCGCACCCACACACCTACGTCACTGTCCAGGGGGCGATAGAGCACCAGCGGCTCGAGGGTCTCGCTGTGGCGGACGACCCCGAGCACTTCATAGTTGCCGCACTTGAAATGCCGGTAGTGACCGGTGGCGATGACCGGAAGCGGGGACAGCCCATGCATGGGTCAGAGCGCCGGGGCCGGGGCCTGCAGCAGCGCCACCAGTTGGCGCAGCCGATACGGCTTGGGCAGGAATTCCACGTGCGCCGGCAGCGGCGGCAGCTGCGAGCGCGCGTAGCCGGACGCCAGGATCATCCGTGCCTGCGGCAGGGCTTCGGCGACGTGGGCGCTGAGTTCCACCCCGCTCATGCCGTTGGGCATGCTGATATCGCTGAACACCACGTCGAAGCCACCCGGTTCGCGCAGCAGCTGCACCGCGGTCGGGCCGTCATCGGCGGTATGGATCTCGATACCGAAATCCTGCAGCGCCTGGCCAATGAGTTCACGCAGATCCTGCTGGTCTTCGACCATCAATACGCGGAGGGGCTCAGGCATGTTCGACTTCCTCTATGGCGGGTAACAACAAACGGACAGTGGTGCCGCGCCCCGGCGCGGTCTGTACATCGACAAAGCCATCGCACTGCGAGACGAAGCCGAACACCTGGCTCAGGCCCAGACCGCTGCCCTTGCCGATTTCCTTGGTGGTGAAAAAGGGCTCGCTGGCACGCTCGGCAACGTCCGGCGGCATGCCGGCGCCTTCGTCGGTCACCGTGATGGCGACATAGCGACGGAGGGTAGGCTGGGCCGCGTCCGGGGCGAGGCGCTGTTCGAGACAGGCGGTGATGGTCACCGTGCCGCCTTGCGGCATCGCCTCGCAGCTGTTGAGCACCAGGTTGAGCACGGCGCTGTGCAACTGTACGCCATCGGTGGCGATCGGCGGTAGCTCCGGCGGCAGTTCCACCCGCATCCGCACAGTCTGCGGGCAGACCCGCTGCAGCGAGGGCAGCGCTTCGTCCAGCAGCTGCGGCACGCTGACCGGCTCGCGCACCAGGGTCTGGTCGGCGGAGAAGGCCAACAGCTGCCGGGTGAGCAACGAGCCGCGGTCGGCGGCGGCCTGCGCCAGCTCGATCAGGTCCAGCGTACGCGCATCGGCGCCCGGGCGCAGGGCGATCAGGTCCAGGGCATTGCCCACGGTGGTAAGCAGGTTGTTGAATTCATGCGCCAGGCCCCGGGTCAGCCGGCCCACGCCCTCGAAACGCTGCAGGTGCTGGCGCGCACGCTGGGCGTCCTGCAGCAGGCATTGGGCCTGGTAGCGTTCGGTGATGTCCTGGGTGACTTTGACGAAACCGAGCAGCGCGCCGTGTTCGCGTACCGCCTCGATCACCACGCTGGCCCGGAAGCGCTCGCCGTTGCGGCGCACGCGCCAGCCTTCGCCGACCAGCCGGCCCTGGTCGCGCGCGCGGTCCAGGGTCTGCTGCGGCAGGCCCTGGCGCTGTTCTTCGGGGCTGTAGAAGATCGAGACGTGCTGGCCGATGACTTCCTCGGCCGTGTAGCCGTTGACCCGCTCGCCGCCGCGGTTCCAGCTGCAGATGCGGCCGTCCGGGTCGAGCAGATAGATCGCATGGTCGGAGACATGGTCCATCAACAGCTTCAACTGCCGGCTTTCATCGACAAGCGGCGCCACGCTGGATACGACCTCGGCCACGACGGTAATGCACTCCCCTATAAGGGGCCGAACCGTAGGGGCGATGGTGTGAAGAACGTGTAAAGAGGGGCGAAAGGGGCTGACCAATGGCGGATAACACTGCTTTTTGGGTTCAGGTACCATCGGCCCCCTTTTGAGCTGGAATTCCGCATGAATGCTGCGCCGACCGCTCGCGACCGCTGGATATGGGCCGTCTCTGCCGCCCTGATGGCGCTCACGCTGTGCCTGGAGATGGTGGTCCCGCTGGGCTATGCGGTGTGGCTGACCTATTTCATGGCGGTCGGGGTCACCCTGTTCCAGCGACGCCTGGCGGTGCCGATGCTGGTGGCGCTGGCCTCGTGCGTGCTGCTGATGGTGGGCTACAACGTGGCCCCTTCCAGCAGCAATTCGGCGTTCTCCTTCGTCAACCGCAGCATCGGCGGGGTGTCCTTCATCCTGATGGCGCTGACGGTGATGAAGGCGATCCAGTCGCGCCGCGTGGCGGCCGACGCGCTGTGGCTGCAGGAGGGCGAAAACGCGGTCACGGTGAGCCTGCGTGGCGACCCGGAGCCGCAGGTGCTGGCCGACGCGGCGATGCGTGCGTTGTGTGCCCAGCTCGGGGCCGAAGTGGGTGCGCTGTACCGGCTGCAGGGCGATCGCCTGGTGCTGGTGGGCGGGGCCGCGCTGCCGGCCCAGCTGTCCGAGACCTTGCCTGCCGCCGCCGGGCAGTGGGGTGAGGTACTGCGCGCAGGCGTGCCGCGCCGGCTGGAGGATGACCAGTCGCCGCTGGACATTGATACGCCGCTGGGCCGCAGCGTGGTGCGCCAGCGCCTGCTGGGCCCGATCACGGCCGATGGGGTGGTGATGGGCGTGGTCGAACTCGGGCGTGCCGGCGTGTCGCCGGCGCGCGCGCTGGAGCTGGACCTGCTGCTGCAGTGCGCCGAACCGATCGGCGTGGCGATGCGTGCGGCGCTGATGCGCGCCCAACTGGTGGAGCTGCTGGAGGAAACCCAGCGCCAGAGCGAGGAGCTGCAGACCCAGCAGGAAGAGCTGCGCGTGGCCAACGAGGAACTGGAGGAACAGAGCCGCAGCCTGCTGCACTCCCAGGCCAACCTGGAGCAGCAGCAGGCCGAGCTGGAACAGATCAATGTCCAGCTTGAAGAGCGCACCCACGAACTGGAAGCGCGGCAGCAGGCGCTGCTGCTGGCGCAGGCGCAACTGGTGCAGAACAGCAACGAGCTGGAAGCCAGTTCGCGCTACAAGTCCGAATTCCTGGCCAACATGTCGCACGAGCTGCGTACCCCGCTCAACAGCGCGCTGATCCTGGCCAAGCTGCTGGCCGACAACAAGGACGGGACCCTTACCGCCGAGCAGGTCAAGTACGCCCAGGCCATCCATTCGTCCAACAACGACCTGCTGGCCCTGATCAACGACATCCTGGACCTGTCGCGGATCGAGGCGGGCCACGTCGAGCTGGTGGAAGAGGACCTGGCCGTGGCGAGCGTGCTGCAGCGCCTGAAGGACACCTTCGAACCGATGGCCGCGCAGAAGGGCCTGCAGCTGGAGATCGGTCGCGAGGCCGACGCGCCGGCGCACCTGGTCGCCGACAGCCAGCGCCTGCAGCAGATCCTGAAGAACCTGTTGGCCAATGCGGTCAAGTTCACCGAGCACGGCGGCGTGTCGCTCAAGGTGCGCAGCGCCGGGGCAGGGCGGGTGCAGTTCGTGGTCAGCGATACCGGCATCGGCATCGCCGAGGAACAGACCGCGGTGATCTTCGAGGCCTTCCGCCAGGCCGACGGCAGTACGCGCCGGCGGTACGGCGGCACGGGCCTGGGCCTGTCGATCTCGCGCGACCTGGCCCTGCGCATGGGCGGCGGCATCAGCGTCTCCAGCGAGCCGGGGCGCGGCAGCTGCTTCATCCTCGAGCTGCCGCTGCTGGCCGATGGCGGCGCCGCACCGCCGCCCAGCCCCGCGCCGGACGTGCGCCCGGCCCCCTTGGCGCCGGCGGTGCCGTTCAACGGCGGCCGCGCGCATGGCCAGGCACCGGTTGCGGCGGTCGCGCCGCCAGCCCTGCAGCGGGTGGCCGACGACCGCGGCCAGCGCAGCCGCGCCGGGCGGATGATCCTGGTGGTGGAGGACGACGTTTCGTTTGCCGAGGCATTGGTGGCGATGGCGCACGAGCTGGACTTCGACTGCGTGGTCGCCGGGACTGCCGAGGAGGCGCTGGGCCTGGCCGTCGAACTGCGCCCGAACGGCATCCTGCTCGACATCGGCCTGCCCGACGTGTCCGGGCTGAGCGTGCTGGAACGGCTCAAGCGCGATCCGGCCACGCGGCATATCCCGGTGCACGTGGTGTCCGGGCTGGAGCGCTCGCAGGTGGCCATGGAACTGGGCGCGATCGGCTACGTGATCAAGCCGGCCACCCGTGAGCGCCTGGTCGGGGCCATCCAGCAACTGGAGGCCACCAGCCAGCGCGACGTGCGCCGCCTGTTGATCGTCGAGGACGACAGCGAGCTGCGCACGAACCTGCAGTTGCTGCTGGGCCGCGACCAGCTCGAAATCACCGGCGTGGGCACCATCGCCGAGGCGATGGACGCGCTGGCCGGGTCCACCTTCGACTGCATGGTCACCGACCTGACCCTGCCCGACGGCACCGGTTACGACCTGCTCGAACGCATGGCCGGCAACGACGCCGTGGCGTTCCCGCCGGTGATCGTCTACACCGGGCGCGCGCTGACCCGCGACGAAGAACAGCGCCTGCGCCGCTATTCCAAGAGCATCATCATCAAGGGCGCGCGCTCGCCCGAGCGCCTGCTCGACGAGGTGACCCTGTTCCTGCACAGCGTGGAGGCGTCCCTGCCCAGCGACCAGCAGCGCCTGCTGCGCGAAGCGCGCCGCCGCGATGCGGTGCTGGATGGGCGCACGGTGCTGCTGGCCGAGGACGACGTGCGCAACATCTTCGCCCTGTCCAGCGTGCTCGAACCGCTGGGCGTCACCCTGGAGATCGCACGCAACGGCCGCGAGGCGCTGGACAAGCTGCGCCCGGAGATCGACCTGGTGCTGATGGACATCATGATGCCGGAGATGGACGGGCTGACCGCCATGCGCGAGATCCGCGCCGACAACCGCTGGCGCGACCTGCCGATCATCGCGTTGACGGCCAAGGCCATGCCCGACGACCGCGAACACTGCCTGCAGGCCGGTGCCAACGACTACATCGCCAAGCCCATCGACGTGGACAAGCTGGTCTCGCTGTGCCGTGTGTGGTGCTCGCGTCGATGAACGACACCGAGCTGTACGACCTGGAACTGCGCCTGCTGCTGGAGGCGGTGTACCAGCGTTACCACTACGATTTCCGTGATTACGCGATGGCCTCGCTGCGGCGGCGCATGCGCCACGCCATGGCGCGCTTCGACTGCGCCACCATGGGCGAGCTGCAGCACCGGCTGCTGCACGAGCCGGACACCTTCGCCCAGGCCATGCAGTATTTCACAGTGCAGGTCTCGGAGATGTTCCGTGACCCGGGCTATTTCAAAGTGCTGCGCGAGCACGCCATGCCGGTGCTGCGCACCTATCCGTCGATAAAGCTGTGGATCGCCGGGTGCAGTACCGGTGAGGAGGTGTGGTCGCTGGCGATCGTGCTGCAGGAGGAGGGCCTGCTGGACCGCGCCATCATCTATGCCACCGACATCAACCCGGAGGCATTGCAGGCGGCCGAATCCGGCGCGTTCGCGCTGGACCGCATGGCGCAGTTCAGCCGCAACTACATCGCCGCAGGCGGCACCGGCTCGTTGTCGGACTACTACAGCAGCGGCTACGGCAGCGTGGTGTTCGATCGCCGCCTGAAGCGCAATATCGTCTTCGCCGACCACAGCCTGGCCACCGATACGGTGTTCTCCGAGGTCCACCTGGTGTCCTGCCGCAACGTGCTGATCTACTTCCAGCGCGCGCTGCAGGACCGGGCCATCGGCCTGTTCCACGAGGCCCTGGTGCACCGGGGGTTCCTCGGCCTGGGCAGCAAAGAATCGCTGCAGTTCGGCGACCATGCGAGCGCCTTCGAAGCCTGCGCACGCGAACAGCGCCTCTACCGGAAGGTCGCCTGATGGATACCGCGCCGGATCGCCGTCGATTCGAGCTGATCGTGATCGGCGCATCGGCCGGTGGGGTCAGTGCCCTGCAGGCGCTGCTGGCAGCCGTGCCGGCCGGGCTGGCCATGCCGATCCTGGTGGTGCTGCACCTGCCGCGCGATCGTCCCAGCCGCATCGCCGACCTGCTCGACCTGCGCTGCCCGCTGCCGGTGCGCGAAGCCGAGGACAAGCAGCCGCTGCAGGATGGCACGGTCACCTTCGCGCCACCGGATTACCACCTGCTGGTCGAGGACCGGCATACCCTCGCATTGTCCATCGACCCCCCGGTGCTGTATTCGCGCCCGGCGATCGACCCGCTGTTTGAAAGTGCAGCCGAGGTGTTCGGCGCCGGCGTGCTGGCGATCCTGCTCACCGGCGCCAGCAGCGATGGCAGCGAAGGGGTCGCCGCGGTCCGGCAGGCCGGCGGGCAGGCCTGGATCCAGTCGCCCGACGATGCCTATTCCTCCTTGATGCCCGCCTCCGCCCTGGCCTACGCCGGTGCCGATGCGGTGCTTCCGCTTTCCTCCCTGTGCGTGCACATGAAAGGCCTTGAACGATGAACCTGATCGACCCCGCCGGGGCGACCGCCGACGAGTGCGTGAACCTGCTGATCGTCGATGACGTGCCGCAGAACCTGGTGGCGATGGAGGCGCTGCTGCGCCGCGACGGGCTGAACATCCTGTGCGCCGCGTCCGGCGCCGAGGCCCTGGAGCTGCTGCTGCAACACGAAGTGGCGTTGGCGCTGCTGGACGTGCACATGCCCGAGATCGACGGCTTCTCGCTGGCCGAGCTGATGCGCGGCTCGCAGCGCAGCCGCGACGTGCCGATCATCTTCCTGACCGCCTCGCCGAACGACCCGGTGCGCGCGTTCAAGGGCTATGAGAGCGGCGCGGTGGATTTCCTGCACAAGCCGATCGAGCCGCAGGTGATTACCAGCAAGGTCAACGTCTTCATCGAGCTGTACCAGCAGAAGCAATTGTTGAAGACGCGCAACCAGGCCCTGGAGCGCGCGCTCAACCTCAACGAAACCATGATGGCGGTGCTCACCCACGACCTGCGCACGCCGCTGGCCTCGATCCTGCTGTGCGCCGACAAACTTGCCCTGGACCTGCCGGCCGACCCGGCCGTGCAGCGCACCCTCGGCCATCTTGAAAGCAGCGCCCAGCGCATGGCGCGGATGGTGGAACAGTTGCTGGACTTCTCCAAAATCCGCACCGGCGGACTGCGCCTGCATCACGACGACTGCGACGTAGGCGAGGTCGCCGCCACGGTGGTGGCCGAGATCGCGCGGGCGCATCCGCAGGCGCGGATCGAGCTGCAGATGGACGGCGACACCTGCCTGCAGGGCGACCCGGACCGGTTGGCCCAGCTGCTGTCCAACCTGGTCGGCAATGCGGTACTGCACGGGGGCGATGCGCCGGTGCATGTGCAGTTGCGCGGTGTCGCCAATGGGCCCTTGCATCTGGCCGTACGCAACGCCGGCAGGATCCCCGATGAACTGCTGCCACGGCTGTTCGAGCCGTTCAAGGCCAGTTTCCACGACAGCCGTGGACTGGGCCTTGGGTTGTTCATCGCCAGCGAGTTCGCCCGTGCCCACGGCGGCACGCTGGTGGCGCGCAACCTCGACGGCGAGGTGGTGCTGGAAACCGCGCTGCAGCGTCGGGTGCGCTGAGCGCCGATGCCTGGCCGGCCGACGCGGGGCCGGGCGCTGGGGCGTTGACGGCTGGCGGGGTGCGTTAAACTGGCGCCCTTGCGGCCCTCGCCATCGCCGGCCGCCCGCTGGAGTTCCAATGCCTTCATCCGTGCGCAAGCCCCCCCCGCTGATCGATGCCCAGGTCCACGTGGAGGGGTTCGTGCAGGTGCGCGAAGCGCGCCGCTCGGAACTGGTGGAAGACTACGTGGAGCTGATCGCCGACCTGATCGCCGACGGCCGCGAGGCCCGCCAGGTGGATATCGCCACCCGCCTCGGGGTGGCGCAGCCGACCGTGGCCAAGGCGCTCAAGCGTCTGGTGAAGGAGGGTTGGGCGGTGCAGCGGCCATATCGGGGGGTGTTCCTGACTCCGGCCGGGGAGGCGCTGGCGGTGGAAATGCGCGCCCGCCACCAGACCGTGGAGCGCTTCCTGCTGGCGCTGGGCGTGGACGCCGACTCGGCGCGTCGCGACGCCGAGGGCATCGAGCACCATGTGAGCGAGGCCACCCTGGCCGCGTTCGAGGCGTTCGTCCGCAAGGCCGACGGCCATGGTTGAGTCTGTAGCCAGCCCGCCGCCGCTGGGCGTGCCGGTCCACGACCGGGACGAGCACTGGATGCGGCATGCGTTGGCGCTGGCCGAGCGCGCCGAGCGCGAGTTCAACGAGATCCCGGTGGGTGCCCTGCTGGTGGGGGCCGACGGCCAGGTGCTGGGCGAGGGCTGGAACCTCAACATCGCCGACCACGATCCCAGCGCGCATGCTGAGATCGTGGCGATGCGCCAGGCGGGCAGGGCCGTCGGCAACCATCGGCTGCTCGGCAGCACGCTGTACGTGACCCTGGAGCCCTGCGCGATGTGCGCCATGGCCGTCGTGCATGCCCGCGTGGCGCGCGTGGTCTACGCGGCCAGCGATCCCAAGACCGGTGCCTGCGGCAGCGTGTTCGACCTGCTGGGCGATCCTCGCCACAACCATCGCGTGGAGATCCATGGCGGGGTATTGGCCAAGGATGCCAGCACGCGACTGACCAATTATTTCCGCGCCAAGCGCGGCAAGCCGCCGCTGCTGCTGGAATAGCACCGTCGCAACGGCCGGGTGACGTCGGGGCGGTATCATGTCGACCCTACTCATCCCGGTCGGCGCCAGCGGCGCCGTCCCTTGCACAAGGCGTAGACATGGCTGACAACGGCGCAGAAGGCGAACGACTGATCTGGATCGACCTGGAAATGACCGGTCTGGATACCGACAACGACGCGATCATCGAGATCGCCACCGTGGTCACCGATGCGCAGTTGAATGTGCTCGCCGAAGGCCCCGAGTTCGCCATCCACCATCCGGTCGAACGCCTGGAGGCGATGGACGAGTGGAATCGCACCCAGCATCGCCGTTCCGGCCTGTGGCAGCGCGTGGTCGAGAGCACGGTGACGCTGGGCCAGGCCGAGGCGCAGACGGTGAACTTCCTGGCGCAGTGGATCAAGGCCGGCGCCTCGCCGATGTGCGGCAACTCGATCTGCCAGGACCGCCGCTTCCTGCACCGCGAGATGCCGCGCCTGGAGAAGTACTTCCACTACCGCAACCTGGACGTGTCCACGGTGAAGGAACTGGCCAGGCGCTGGGCACCCGCCGTGGCCGCCGGGGTGGGCAAGACCGCCAGCCACACCGCGCTGAGCGACGTGCACGATTCCATCGAGGAACTGCGCCACTACCGCCAGTTCATGGGCGCGCTGTCGGGGCTGCCGGGCTGACCGACCACGCGCCGGCCGCCGGCGGGCACGCACACGCCGTTCAACCGCCCGGCGCTATGATCCGGGCCATGAACGCCATCTCCCGCAGCACGCCACCCCCGCTGGAAACGCAGATCCTGCCGACCTCGCAGGACTGGGCCGACCTGCAGCGCGCCGTCGCGCTGCTGGAGTCGCCCACGCTCACCGCCAAGATGGCCAACCTGATCGGTTCGCCGCTGGAGTTCGCGGTGAAGAAGTTGCCCGCCGTGGTGTCCAGGCGCATCCACGGCGCGGTCGAGGCGGCGCTGTTCAAGTCCGCGCAGGCGGCGCTGTGGAGCATGGACAACACCCCCGGCAAGGCGGCCTCCACGCGCTGGCACAAGCTGGCTGCGGCGACCAGCGGCGCGGTGGGTGGGGCATTCGGGTTCACCTCGCTGTTCATCGAACTGCCGGTCTCGACCACGATCATGATGCGCTCGGTGGCGGACGTCGCCCGCAGCGAGGGCTTCGACCTGCGTGAGCTGAGCACCCGGCATGCCTGTCTGGAAGTGTTCGCGCTGGGCGGCAATGCCGGCAGCGACGACGCCAGCGAAACCGGGTACTACATCACCCGTGGCTTCACCGCCGAGGTGATGCGGCACCTGTCGGCCGAGCTGGCCGGGCGCGCCGCCGGCGGGGGCGGGGTGATGATCGGGCTGACGCCGAAGGAAGCCGGCAAGTGGCTGGCCAAGATCGTGGAGAAGGTGGCCGCGCGGTTTGGCGTGGTGGTCACCGAGAAGTTCGCCGCGCAGGCGGTGCCGATCATCGGCGCGGTCACCGGGGCCACGCTCAATACGATGTTCACCGACTACTACCAGGACATGGCGCGGGGCCACTTCATCGTGCGCCGGCTGGAGCGCAGCTACGGCTATGAAACGGTGCGTGCGGCGTACACGATGCTGGCCGACCAGCGCGGCTGAGCGCTACCGGCGGCGTGCAGCGGCTTGTAGCGGCGTGCAGCGGCCAGGCCGGGGATCGTTGCGCTGGCGTCACAACTGTTTTGCCGCGCCGACGCTGTTGCGTCGCCACGTGCGCCCCCATCCTTCGGGCAGACCTGTTCCGAAGGATACCTTCCATGTTGTTCACCCCCTACCGCATGGGCGCGCTGACGCTGCCCAACCGTATCGTGATGCCGCCGATGACCCGCTCGCGCGCGGCCGATGGCAATGTCGCCACGCCCCTGATGGCCGAGTACTACGCACAGCGCGCGTCCGCGGGCCTGATCGTCAGCGAAGGCACCCAGATCAGCCAGCAGGGCCAGGGCTATGCCTGGACGCCCGGCATCCACGACGAGGCGCAGATCGCCGGCTGGCGCGGCGTCACCGATGCGGTGCATGCCGCCGGCGGGCGTATCGTGGCCCAGCTCTGGCACGTAGGGCGCGTCTCGCACACCGCATTGCAGCCGGGCGGCGCGGCGCCGGTGTCATCGTCGGCGCTGCTGGCCGAAGGGGTCAAGGTATTCGTCGATCCGCAGGGCAGGGGCCCGCAGGGCGGCGTCGGC
>Ga0213827_1001675_pt1 | contig 12384 bp, 12 predicted proteins | sample MC6MC0898MG_FD_180669 | JGI IMG/M metagenome (GOLD analysis project Ga0213827, IMG submission 180669) | Enriched soil aggregate microbial communities from Iowa State University, Ames, United States - MC6-MC0898-MG | ecosystem: Environmental > Terrestrial > Soil > Unclassified | place: USA: Iowa...
ATCCTTACAACCTGAGTTAAGCAGAACATCTTTTAAAATGAATACGTTTGGTAGAGCCACTTATTATTTACCAAAAGAGTTTAAAATATCGATTGAAGGCCGTCAAAACTATCAAAGTGCAACCCAGACATTACAATCTATAAATATCGTCAACATGAATGGTTTTATTTCGAAAAAATTCTTAAAGGACAAATCTTTAGAAGCACAACTTTTTGTAAATGATATCTTTAATAAGAATAGTGGTATTAACCGGTATCAGAGTGGGTCTTCTTTTATTCAGTCCAGTAATGAGGTATTGCGCCGCTATGGCATGTTGAAGGTGATTTATAATTTTACAACCATGAAAGGAGGAAAATAAAATGAAAAAATATATTGTATCAATGTTTTTAATTATCGGATTTATAACAAGTGTGTCCGCTCAATACGCCTTTTTTCCCAGTAGTGGCACAGTAACTTTTGAACGTAAATTCCATTTACATAACTTTCTAAAACGTAATTTTTTAAACAAACCTGATCTTAATGGTTGGGATAAAATCAGTGTTGAGCAGGCGATGAAATCTGGTCCCGCTGAGATGATTACGCATCATAGTCTAAAATTTTTTGATGATGAAACGGTCTTTGAGACTATTCAAGAGGATTACCCGCCGAATTATCGTAATTACTCCTGGTACAGTCCGTTTATAAGTGATTCCAAGACCTATATCAATGTTAAAAATAATAGTTTCTTAAAACTGCTTCCTTTTGGAGATGAAGAATTATTAATGAAAGATTCATTGCCTAATGTGAAGTGGAAGTATACGGATGAGTACCGAAATATCGCAGGCTACGATTGTCGTAGGGCGAATGGTATTATTCAAGATTCAATTTATGTGGTGGCATTTTTTGCAGGACAGATTCCCAGTCCAACAGGTCCAGAACTTATTCATGGTTTACCAGGGATGATTTTGGGCGTATCCATTCCGAGTATGAATATTAATATATTTGCAACAAAGGTGGAATTAACCAATACGCCAGTTTCCAATGTGCTGACAAAGAAAAAGAAAGTGGTGGCCGAGCCAAAGGCCGCAGTTATCGCAAAACTGAAATCATCAGTTTATGATTGGATGGACGAAAAGGAATTCAATAAAAAGCTGAAAGCGATATTATTTTAAACAAGAAAGGGAACTCATCGTTCCCTTTCTTATTCAAATATAGTTCTTTATCGAATGGTACTACCCGGTTTGATTGCCGAGGTTGGATTCACAAAATCCAAGCGGCCATCAGCATCCTCAGCCATTAAGATCATCCCTTGAGAGGTGATTCCTTTGATATCGCGAGGCTCCAGATTCACTAAAATAGATACCTGCTTACCGATGATTTCTTCAGGAGTGAAGAATTCTGCAATTCCAGATACAACCGTACGTTGGTCAATACCAGTATCAATTTTGATTTTTAATAATTTCTTTGTTTTAGCAACTTTCTCTGCTTCTAAGATCGTACCCACACGAATATCAAGTTTCGTAAAATCTTCGAAAGCAATATTAGCTTTAGCCGGTTCAGTTTTTACATTTGCCGCTGCATTTGCAATTTTTGCCTGAGCCAATTTGTTCAATTGAAATTCAACCTGCTCATCCGTGATTTTTTCGAATAATAGTTGTACTTCACTCAATTGATGACCATCAGCGATTAAATCCGCTTTACCTGCATTTGTCCAATTTGTACTTGGGAAATCAAGCATTTCGAAAAGTTTTGTAGCAGTTTTCGGAAGGAAAGGCTGTGCTAATACCGCTAAGTTTGCGACTATTTGTGTGGCCACATTCAGAACCGTTTTTACACGTTCCTCATCCGTTTTGATTACTTTCCAAGGCTCTTCATCTGCTAAATACTTATTTCCTAAACGAGCAACATTCATAAACTGTGCTAATGCCTCGCGGAAACGATATTGCTGTATAGATCCGGTGATCGCATCAGGGAATTTTGCTAATTCAGCAAAAACATTTTGATCAACTTCATTTAACGGAGAACCGCTAACTACTTTGCCATCAAAATATTTGTGTGAAAGTACCATGACACGGTTGACAAAGTTCCCAAAGATAGCAACCAGTTCATTGTTAACTCTAGCTTGGAAATCTTTCCATGTAAATTCACTATCAGATGTTTCAGGAAGAATAGAAGTCAATACATAACGTAATTCATCTTGTCTACCCGGAAACTCTTCTAGATATTCATGTAACCAAACAGCATGATTACGAGAGGTCGATAATTTGTCGCCTTCAAGATTTAAGAATTCATTTGCTGGTACGTTATCCGGTAAAATATATTCACCATGTGCATGTAAAATTGCGGGGAAGATGATACAGTGGAATACGATATTATCTTTTCCGATGAAATGGATTAAGCAAGAGTCATCTTCAGGGTTTTCTTGTTTTTTCCAATAATCTTCCCAGTTTTTACCATGATCAATAGCCCATTGCTTGGTAGCAGAAATGTAGCCTATCGGAGCATCTAACCAAACATAAAGTTTTTTACCAGCAGCCTCTTGAAGTGGAACATCTACTCCCCAGTCCAAATCGCGGGTCATAGAACGAGGTTGTAAACCTGATTTTAACCAAGATTGGCATTGACCAAAAACATTTGATTTCAAAACGTCTTTTTTACCTTCGATCAACCATTTCTCTAACCAAGGTTGGTATTTATCTAGTGGCAAGTACCAGTGTTTTGTTTTTCTTAATACCGGTGTTTTACCGCTCAATGTCGATATTGGATTGATTAAGTCTGTTGGACTTAACGAAGTACCACATTTTTCACACTGGTCACCATACGCACCTTCCGACTTACAGTTAGGGCAGGTACCAACAATATAACGATCAGCTAAGAATTGATGAAAATCTTCATCATAGTATTGTTCCGAGAATTTCTCAACGAATTCACCTTTATCGTACAAATTCGTAAAGAATTCTTGAGACAACGCATGGTGTATAGGTTCGGAAGTGCGGTGATAGATGTCAAATGCAATACCGAACTCTTCAAAGCTCTCTTTAATTTGTGAATTGTACTTATCAATAATTTGCTGCGGTGTGATACCTTCTTTTTTTGCACGGATGGTAATCGCCGCTCCATGTTCATCAGAACCACAGACATAGACAACGTCTTTATCGTTAAGACGTAAATAGCGAACGAAAATGTCGCCAGGAATATATGCGCCGGCCAAGTGACCAATATGCAAAGGACCATTAGCATAAGGCAATGCAGATGTAATGGTGTAACGTTTTTTGGATAAATTACTCAATGCTATACAGTAAATTAGTAGTTAGCGAAATAAAAAAACACTATAAATGTTTGTTTCTTTGACAAAGATAATTCAATTTGCGGTATTAAAATAAAGATTATGACGAAAATACCTGAATTTCTTAAAGCAGGCGATAAAGTCGCAATTGTCTGTCCTGCAAGTTTTATTCGTGGAAATATAGATGCCGCCATAAAAATTTTGGAATCATGGGGCCTGGAGGTCCTTTTGGGAAAGACTGTCACAGCCGCTTACCATCAATTTGCGGGCGATGATCATGAAAGAGCTGCCGATTTGCAATGGGCTTTGGACGATGAGTCTATCAAAGCTGTTTTTGCGGCAAGAGGTGGATACGGCTGCGTGAGGATTATTGATCAACTTGATTTTTCGCTTTTTCAAAAACAGCCTAAATGGCTTGTTGGGTTTAGTGATATTACTGTTTTACATAGTCATATTCAACAGCAATTTGCCATTCCTACCATACATGGGCAAATGCCAAAATCTTTTGAAGCAGGTACCAAAGCATCTTTAGATACATTGAAGGCCGCTCTCTTCGGGCAGTCGGTAGATTACAGCTATGAGCAGAAAGAATTTCCAAATAGAGTAGGAGAAGCAACAGGAATACTTGTTGGAGGAAATTTAGCTATTCTACTATCCGTACTGGCATCTGAGTCAGATGTCAATTACGATGGTAAAATCTTGTTTATCGAAGATGTCGGAGAGACTTTCTACAGTGTCGACCGTATGTTATGGGCATTGAAGCGGGCCGGGAAATTTAAAAAATTGAAAGGCCTGATTGTCGGCGGTTTTTCCGGAATGAAAGATGCTGATCCTTCATTTGGACAGTCTGTCTCTGAAATTGTGATGGACAAAGTAAGGGATGCAGATTTTCCAGTAGCATTCGTTTATCCTGCCGGCCATATTGATGATAATCATGCATTAATTTTTGGGAAGAAGGTGAAATTAAAGACCACAAAAAATAAGGTTTCATTAACATATATCGATTAAATATTATGGCACTATTTCAAAATTTAGGAAAATATAAAGATTTCGGTTTATTGATCATGCGTGTTGGTTTAGGCGTGATGATGATTGTGCATGGTTTCCCTAAAATGATGGGCGGAGTAGAGACATGGGCTAAGCTTGGGGGGTCTATGGGAGTATTAGGCATTCATTTCTTACCCATTTTTTGGGGATTTATGGCAGCCGTTACCGAAGGAGTAGGAGGTTTGTTTTTATTGATCGGCCTTTGGACTAGACCTACTTTACTTTTTTTAGCGTTCACGATGATTGTTGCGGCTCTTGTTCATTTCGGAAAAGGAGATGGCATTAAAGGAGCCTCTCATGCCATTGAATTATGCTGTGTTTTTATTGGTCTATTATTTATCGGTCCGGGAAAGTATTCTGTTGATAAGAAATAAGACAGTTGAACTTATTGTAACAAGAGAAGAGGCTTAACACATCATGCGTTAAGCCTCTTCTTTTGTTCTGTGAACGTTCTATTTTAGTATGTCGAAACAATCCCCAAGTCTCCGATCGGAGTGATTACTCTAAACTTGTAGGTTGACTTGCTATTAAACGGAATAGCTCCTTTATATTCTTTTGATTTTAAAGTAGGTTCCGTGTTATCTTCACTGTAGTAAATTTTAAAACCAGGGTAGTCGGTGTTGGCTGTTAACTTTCCATCGATCAATTTTACTCCGACAGCAGGTACACGATAATGATACCCTTTATTTAATTTATCTAATTTCTTCAATTCATCATTACCTAACTTCTGCATAAATCCAGCATAGCTTTTTTGGTAAGTCTGATGATCAAAATTTTCGCCATTTTCCCAGCTTTGTTCCGGAGCCCATCCACGATCGGCAACTGCCAATAAGCGTGGAAAAATCATTTCTTCAAGACGCGTATCGTTATTTATTTTTTCAGACCAAAGTCCAGCTTTAACACCCAAGAAGTTTGCTTTGCCTTTTTCCGTTAAATGCACCTTATTTTTTGCGAAATCTTTCGGTAACTCGTTTCCTGAATTGTCTTTGAACAGGTTAATAAAATAGTTTTCCGGAGCAAACGAGTATGTTTTGTTAATATCAACCAATCCTACCCAGCTATGTCCCGGCTCAGCAAAGTTATGGTCCCAGGTCATGTCCAGATAGTTGTTATAAGCAGAAGTAAAGACAACTTTGTAACCTGCATTCGCTAGGCGGTACGCTAAATCTTCCTGTCCACCACCGATCAGGTTATTCCAAACGTTTAAGTTGATGTTATGATCGGCCAGTGCTGGATTTACATCCATTCCCTTTCCGAAATTTTTCATCCCCATTTCTTCCCAACCTGACATGATCAATCCTTTAGAGTGGCATAATTCATTAATACGGTTAATGTAATATGGCCACACATCATGCACGGATGTGATGTTCTTTTCTTTCATGAAAGCTTCGATCTTTGGAGATTTTTCCCAGACGCCGGCAGGCGTTTCATCACCACCTAGATCGATGATCTTTAAAGGTACTCCGGCTTGTTCATGCATTTTTTTCACTTCATCGATTACCTTACTTAAGAAATGGTACGAAGAAGGTAAGGCAGGATTTAAAACGTTGTCGTTCCAGTTCTGTGCAGAGTTGTATACCGATAGGTCTTCCGGATCATGTAATAAATATTCTTCCGCACCTTTAAGGTCTCCTGCTTTTTTAAGTTTATTGTAACGCGCTTCCATTGATTTTATAGCAGCACGTGCATGTCCCGGAGTTTCAATTTCTGGAATGACATCAATATGTCTTGCCGCGGCATAACGTAAAATCTCGATATAGTCCTGCGTGCTTAGATATTGTTTTTCTTTTGCTACCGCTCCAGATCCATAGGCCGGTTGTATGGCTTTTCCATCTTTAAAATTGGCAGAACGTACACTACCGACGTCAGTCAATTCAGGTAGTCCTGGAATTTCTAAACGCCAGCCCTCATCATCGATGAAGTGGAAGTGAAATTTATTCAGTTTGTACTGCGCCATTGCATCCAAAATACGAAGTACCTCAGCTTTGCTATGGAAATTACGTGCCACATCCAGCATGAGACCACGATACGGGAAACGGGGCTGATCTTTTACCTGAGCATATGGGAAATTCAATGATTTATTCGTCGTGCTCCATACTGCGGCAGGAATTAAAGATTTTAATGACTGTAAGCCGTAGAATGCACCCGTTGCGGTACTTGCTTTAATTTCGATTCCTTTGCTATCAATATTCAATGCATAAGCCTCATCTTCAAAGCCTGCAGTTTTAACGATCTTGATTTGAGCGTCTTTACTCGTGCTTTTCTGTGCCTGTATTCCTGTTTGTTCTTTTAAGAACTGTATGAATAAACCCGCTTCATTATTAAAATCATTATCGCTATTGATTGAAACGGTATTTGTCAATTTAAATGACTTTGTTTTATCAAAGCTTGCTTGCGCCGGTAGCGGAAGAATATCTTGCTGCGAACCTTTAGAAAGAAGCTCATTGCTCGCAAACTTCTGCTCTAAATAGACTTTACGCTGTTCTGCCGTAAAGGTATTGCGCTGCGCTTCATAGTTTTTGATGTCCGCATAAGTGTCTTTACCATCATAGCTTACGTAAAGCCCGATTGGTCCATCTGTATAATTTATCAGACCACCGAGTGTTGTAAAATTGATTTCAATGGTATCTTTGGGCTGTAGCGTTAGATTGTTTTTTGCAAATTCGATCTGGAATAAATCTCCATTACGATGTGACAATTTAAAACGGGAATCAACAGATTTTGCATCTATTCCACGGATGAAATTAAACCATAGTGACCAATCTTTAAGTGCAATTTGCTGACTGTCTGTGTTTTTAATGATTAATTTAGACGTCGGGTTTTTCTTTAAACTTATTCCTGTTGGAACTTCCCAGCGTACTGAAATCTTATTTTCAATGTTTGCAGGAGTCTGGGCAAAGAGATTTGCTGTCAACAATGCCATTGTAGTAGACAGCCAAATGGACTTTTTATACGGTTGATAACTCATGAATCTATAAGTTGTTTAGTTTGTTGTGTGATCTAAAGATACAATTTTTAGAGAAATAAATAATTTTTCATTTTTATTTTGAAATATTCAATAACCTTTCTATATTTGCACACCGAAACACAAAAAGGCCCGTTCGTCTAGGGGTTAGGACGTTAGATTTTCATTCTAGAAACAGGGGTTCGATTCCCCTACGGGCTACAAAAAAGCGACTTCAAAAGAGTCGCTTTTTTTATGCACTATGTTTGGCATATGTTCTATTTTATGCCAAAGTATTTTTGTGTGATTTCTATAAATTAAATTCCCTTAACTAATTGTCTGTTCACTTACTCTTACATCAATCAATTTGTTCTCATAAATTTGAAAATATCGTTCTTTATATTCATCAGTTAAAAAACTTCTTTCAATGAGTTCAGCAACCTTCGATGTTTGTTTTGAAAAATCTTTGTAGATATTATCTCGCACCAAATCGGATAGCCCTAAAGTCACAGCGAACTGATCAAAATCTGATCGTTTAACCCTTCTTTTACGACCACCTAAAGTTAACGCCAAATCTTCTTTATCTTTTGGATAGATAAGGCTAACATTTAGCAAGTCATAAGCAGGAGCGAGTAAGATTCCCTTATCAGTATGCATCAGGGAAAAGTTTTTTAAGTGCATATCATTGTTTCCTGTTAGAAAGCAGAACAGCACCAATCTAAAATATCTAATCACATCCAAACCAGAGTTAGTTGCATATTGCTTAATAATCTTCCCTGCGCGCTCGTATGAACTCTTGTATTTCTGTTCGGTGAGTAATTCGGACAATTGGCATAAATCTTCTACGTGAACTTTTTTTCCTTTTACACGGTCAAATCTTTTCGTAATATACGCCAGCTCACCTTCAGAAGTACGAATAAGGGCATGAATAGCGGTCTCAATTTTAAACAACTTAGCGAGGTGCATCGTCAAATCCTCCACTTCAGGCATAAAATCATAATCAGCTGACTGAGGCTTCAGAATATAATCTCCCCACAGCCCAACTAAGGTTAATCTTTTATTCCCCTTTTCTCCATTTATTGTCAACGATATTTTGGGCTGAACTCCTGTCAAAGCTAATCGTTCATTAACAGTTATTTGAGCCAACTTATTTAATTTCTCACGATCTAATTCTAGTTGTGGGGCCTCAGCTGTACCAAAGAATTTTTTAGAACAAGATGGATGATACTCACCTGTTTCAACTACTTTATAGCAAAATAAGCAATTAGGCATTGTCTTCCGCCTCCATCGGATATACAGATACAGCACCTATTGTATCTCTACACAAATTGATTAATAATTCGAATCGATCTCTTGGATTTAACTTCCAATGCTTCTCCCCAATTTCTAACAACCAGCCTTCTGGAATTAAACCGTCAAAAAACGGAAATAGCACATTACTATAGTAAGGATACGCTGAAATTGGTAATGTTAAACTGATTGGCTTAGGATTTTCTGGTTTTAAATATTGCTTCTCATATTTGAACACATACCCTCCATCACCTTCAATAAGATAACCTGCTAATTGATCTTGATAATATATTTTAGCTTGACGTGCCATTATTCTCTACTTTTATCTACAACCCCTACTTCCATCCCGAATAGCGCAAGAACATCATTTACTTTATCTAAACGAAGAGTCTTCTTTCCTTGTTCCAAATCACGTACAAAACGTAGCCCTACTCCAGCATTCAACGCTAAATCTTCTTGAGTAAGCTTTAACTCCTTACGCTTTTGTTTAACAAATAGTCTGATTGAATCCATAATTATACCTTTTCTGATATAAATATAAGAAAAATCTTGTTTTTATATCAAATCAGGTATAATATTTATGTTTTGATGTTTTTTATACCCTAAAAGGTATAAAGTTTATAATTGTTTAAATTCCTTTGAATCTATATAAGTTAATCGAGCTAATTTCTTCTGATGCTCCCTTTCTTTTGAATTTTGTCAAGGAAATTCTCTAAAATCAGTTTTTCATCCTATTCTATATGATTGATAACATGTTCCATCCAATTCTTGAAAATATCTTTCTCACAATTATAGGACAAGCTGTATAAGATAAGATAAACATTTTTTATGATTCCAGATGGAAGTAGAGCGAAATTTATTTATCTTAAATCATCAATTTCAATGTAATTTTAGATGTATGGAATATAATTATTTTAGTTCTAATCAAGGGTGGATAGAATTTAGTTATCCTAGTAATTTGATTTATGTTGAAGAGGTAGAGGGAACTTACCTTTTCTATACTGAACAAACAGGAAGTTTTAGAATCACACCATTAGAAATACAATCTATTAATTTTAACACGGACGACTATTTAGTTGATTTATGTAAAGAGAATAATGGGACTATACTGAAAAATGATGTCGGGTACAAATATCTTTATTATATCTCTCCATCAAAAAATAATGATTCTGCTTTAACAATTTTTAACTGGATCTTTGTAGAAGATAATAAGATAGTCTATTGTAGTTACACAATTGATGCTATCAGCATTGCTGACCCGGAGATAGTCGAGGAACATAAGGAAATTAATAAAATAATAGCAAATTTACAGATTGGAAAATAACTGAATTAACAAAATCACATTTTAATTTTATACGAGGAATATTTTTGGATTGTATTGGAACTTTATTTACGTGTTGCTGTATTTACAGGAGATTATTGAACACATTTAAGTACTATACGCTATGGAAACAGACAACATCATTACAATATTGAGGAAGGAAAAGAAATGGTCACAGCCGTAGCTTGCCACAAATAGCGAGGTGTCCAGGGAGATGATCGGCAAATACGGACGTAGAGAAGCTGTGCTCTCACTCGATGCAGCAAAGAAGATTGCTAAGGCCTTTGGGATTACCTTGGACTACCTTTCACGGGAGACAACCGACATGAACTTTGACCGTAGCAAAATCGAAAGGATTGAGGATATAGGAAAACTCAGCGAAAGTGAAAAGGACCACACTGCTCGACGCATTTCTCACAAAGAGCACGATGCAGGCGATACTCAAATAAATCAACAACGCCCAATCTTTATCGGATTGGGCGTTGTTGTAAAGATAATATCATTAGATGACACTATTTCGAAGTGGATCAATATAGTTTAATTGATCCTTCTCAAAAATATCTTCAAGGCTATCTATCCCATTTTCCTTTTTGAAAGTAACTTCTTCTTTAGTAATAGGAACAAGCCAATAAAAATGAACTATTCGATTTTTTCCTATATTTAATAATTCAAATTCGATACCATCTAAATAAGGTAATGATATAAGTCCATACGAACAATTTGATCTAGGTTTCCATGGTACTCCAAAATTTACTGTGTGTGATAACCCAAGTTTTTCATCGAAACGGTGAAAATGCGCAATTATTGTCAGTAGCGCTATTAAAGATTCATCTTTATCCTTTGAATATATATGAAGCTCAATAGGATTGTCATCATCATTAGACATACAACAAGTAGCATATGTCCACATATTTTTTGAATCACGAGGAGGAAATTCTAAAATACAAAAATCCTCGCCTAATTCTTTGGCACGCTCAACATCCCATGTTAAAACATTATATTCTTTTCCCCAGAAAGAAGAATAATGTTTAATTACACTATCCTTATTATATCTTACATTTTTCATTCTAAATTAAATTTCTTTTATTGTTCCTTAGAATATTGTGAAGCATGACCTCCTTGTTTATTCGACTCAGATCTTGGTTGCAATTTCATTCTAGTTCTGTCATTTGCACTTTCTTTTCGTTCTTCTGGAGTCATTTGATATCCTGGCTTTTCAGCTCTTTCGGGGTCTCCTTCATACCATCTCTTTACCAATCCAGGATCATGATCAAGCACTTCATCAGATTTATCTCCAAAAGCTTTTCTATCAGATTTTTTAGGAGTATGCCCATAATCTTTTCTTCTATCATAATCTTTTTCTGGCTTATCTTCTTTAGAAGACTCCTGCGTATGTTCCCTTTTATCCGACTTTTTACCCGAATTAAGCATCATCGGATTTAATTGAACATTATTTCTCGTACCATCTCTTTTTACAAAAAAATCCTTGTTTGCATATTCACCGGCCTTATTAACAACGATTGCAGTAGCTAAGACAGCTACTCCAGTTGTAACAACTTGTCTTGCAGTTATTGCTTCCAGAGCAGTCACTATAAAAGGTATGATCGGAAATGGAATCATTCCATCCGGATCAATAAATCTTATCGGATTATTAAAAGCATAATTATAGGGCGAATGCCTCTTAAATTCCTCCGCTAATTGATCCACCACATTCCACCTTCCTATCTCAGCGTCATAGAACCTTGCACCGTAATCATATTGATCTCCATGATTTTTTCACAGTCTGCCGATTCTTTAGCAGCTGCAAATCGCCTTTTTCAAAGAACTTTACCTTCCCAAAGATATTAGTTTGTACAAATTGTGCAAACGGTATTTTATGGTTATTTTTTTATTGGTAATAGTAAATATAGCCTCACTAGTTTAATTTCGTAAAAATTATGATGATAATGGTTAGTCTAATGATTTTCGCAGAACTTTAAGAAATAGATGTTACACAATTGGAAAGTATAGAGAGAGCTGAAACAAATTCACGATATCTGACGTTATCCTAAAATTGGGAGAACGTTATATCCATCTTAAAAAAAACTGCATATAAATCTAATATACCAGTGACTAAGCTTATGGATTTTTAAAACTGAAACTCTAACAAGCTTTAAAGTATGCGGGTACTAAAGCGAGGGATCAAATAAATCTTGATCCCTCGCTTTATTTATCAATTTTCTATTTTTGGTTGTTCCAGTTTATTGGGAGGAGGTCAAAGTGATACAAAGATTTATGATTTAATCTTTACTTATTATTATCAAGTATATTTTGAATAAATGCATCTGAAGCCAAGGCTTTTACTGTATTTTTATTTAAAATTCCCTCATGCATTTTTAATATATATTCAGAAGCTTTAAACCATTGAATAGGTATTCCATCTATTTCTTTATCTGGTAAATAAGAATATGATAAATTCAATTTTTCAATTCTGATAACAAATTTCTTTACCTCATCGGCGTAATTTTTCAATTGAGA
>Ga0213827_1001676_pt1 | contig 12384 bp, 5 predicted proteins | sample MC6MC0898MG_FD_180669 | JGI IMG/M metagenome (GOLD analysis project Ga0213827, IMG submission 180669) | Enriched soil aggregate microbial communities from Iowa State University, Ames, United States - MC6-MC0898-MG | ecosystem: Environmental > Terrestrial > Soil > Unclassified | place: USA: Iowa...
CGCGCGCTTGCGCTGAGGTCGTTGCGGCCCCGGATGAAGCCGATGCGGCTGTGGCCCTGCTGGATCAGGTGTTCGGCCAACTCCTTGCCGGCCTGGAGGTCGTCGATGCGCACGCAGGAGATGGCGTTGCCCAGGTGCCCCGGTGCGATCGCGACCATGGGGATGCCGGCCCTGGCGAGCTCGGTCACGGCGGGCTGCGACTCGCACAGCGGCGGCGGCAGAATGACGCCATCCACGCGGCCGGCCAGGGCCCGCGCCGCCTTGCGCTCGGCGGCGGGGTCCAGGTCATCCCAGTAGTCGACCACCAGCTGGATGGCAGCGTTGGACGCGACACGCAGCAAGCCCACCAGCAGTTCGCGGAGGTAGGCACCGCTGGGATTGGTGTAGATCAGCGCGATGCGGGTGTGCTGCGCGGCCGCCAGCGAACTGGCCGCCAGGTTGGGCGTATAGCCCAGTTCGCGCACCGCGCGCATCACGCGCTCACGGGTGGCATCGCGCACCTTGCCCTGGTTGATCGCCCGCGACACGGTCATCGGCGACACGCCGGCCAACGCCGCCACCTCGTCGATCGTCACGCCGCTGGTCTTGCGGCGGACCGATTTCTTCGGCTTGTCCACTCCGTGCTCCCGTTCTTCTTTGTGACGCTGTCGCATCCAAAGCACGTCCGGAGCTTACAAGGTTTGCGGTCCGTGCTGCGGCCGCGTTCGGGTGTCGAGCGGTGTCATTGGATGCTCGGTGCCGCGATGGTCCTGTTGGGCTGCATGGGCGAGGCACGCGCCGAGGATGGCTATGCACTTTGGATGCGCTACGTCCCGCTCGAACCCGCACTCGCGGCCGACTACCACGCGCGCCTCGCGGACGTAGCGGCGCCCGATCAGACACCCACCCAGCGTGCCGCGCGCGAGGAGCTGAGGCGTGGTCTCACCGGGCTTACCGGCAGCCCGCCACGGATGCAGGGTGACGCCAGCCAGGCGTCGCTGGTGCTGGGTACACCGCAGTCGTCAACGTTGATCGCCCCGTTCCGGGCAGAGATTGCATCGCTGGGCGACGAAGGTTACCTGCTCAGGCGCACCCGGATGGGTGGGCGCGACGTCGTTCTGGTGGCGGCGCGCCGGGATATCGGGGTGCTGTATGGCGTGTTCCACCTTCTGCGACTGCTGCAGACGGGCGCGTCACTGGACCGCCTGGACGTGCGCGAGTCGCCACGGCTCCGGCTGCGCGTGCTCAACCACTGGGACAACCTCGATGGTCATGTCGAACGCGGCTACGCCGGGCGTTCGCTGTGGGAGTGGCAGACGCTGCCGGAGTGGCGCAACCCACGCTACACCGACTACGCGCGCGCCAACGCCTCGGTGGGTATCAACGGCACCGTGCTCAACAACGTCAACGCCAGTGCGCAGAGCCTTGCGCCGGCGTATCTCGACAAAGCGGCCACGCTGGCGGACATCTTCCGGCCCTACGGCATCCGCGTGTACCTGAGCGCGCGCTTCAGCGCCCCCATCGAACTGGGTGGGCTCGACACTGCCGATCCGCTCGACCCGGCGGTACAACGCTGGTGGCGCGACAAGGCCCGCGACATCTACGCGCGCATTCCGGATTTCGGCGGCTTCCTGGTGAAGGCCAATTCCGAAGGGCAGCCCGGCCCGCAGGATTACGGTCGCTCGCATGCCGACGGGGCCAATCTGCTGGCCACTGCACTGGCCCCGCATGGCGGGGTGGTGATGTGGCGCGCCTTCGTCTATGCGCACGATGTGCCTGCAGACCGCGCCACGCAGGCATACGCCGAATTCGCCGGGCTGGACGGTGCGTTCCTCCCGAACGTGATCCTGCAGGTAAAGAACGGGCCCATCGACTTCCAGCCGCGCGAGCCCTTCCATCCGCTGTTCGGAGCCATGCCACGCACGCCGCTGATGATGGAAGTGCAGATCACCAAGGAGTATCTCGGCTTCGCCACGCACCTGGTGTACCTGGGACCGCTGTACGAGGAAGTGCTCCGGGCCGACACCCGCGGCGGTCGCGGGGGCGCCACGGTTGCGCAGGCCCTGAGTGGCATGGCCGGCGTCGCCAATGTCGGTGCGGACGCCACCTGGAGCGGGTCGCACTTCGATCAGGCCAACTGGTACGCGTTCGGCAGGCTTGCATGGGACCCGCAGCACGCCGCCCGCGCCATCGCGGCGGACTGGGCCGCGATGACATTCGCGCCGGATCCGGAGGTGGTGCAACCCATCGTCGGGATGATGATGGCCTCGCGCGAGGCCGCCGTGAACTACATGACCCCGCTGGGCCTGCACCACCTGATGGCGCGCGGGCACCACTACGGGCCCGGTCCTTGGGTGGACGGCGGCCCGCGCGCGGACTGGACGTCGGTGTACTACCACCGTGCCGATCGCGATGGCATCGGCTTCGACCGGAGCGCTCGTGGCAGCAATGCGGTGGGCCAGTACGCGCCCGGGGTGGCTGCCATGTACGGGGACCCGGCGCGGGTGCCGGAGCCGCTGCTGCTGTGGTTCCACCACGTGCCCTGGGATCACCGCATGGCCTCCGGCAGGACACTGTGGAACGAACTGGTCGGGCGCTATTCGCAGGGCGTAAGCCAGGTGCAGGCCATGCAGGCGACCTGGGACAGCCTGCAGGGCAGGGTGGATCGGCAACGATACGCGCAGGTCGCCGCCTTCCTCCGCATCCAGCGGCGCGAAGCACAGTGGTGGCGCGATGCGAGCGTGGCCTACTTCCAGTCGGTGAGCGGGCTGCCGTTGCCGGCGGGCGAAGCCGCGCCGCCACATCCGCTGGCCTGGTACGAAGCCCTGCAGTTCCCCTCTGCGCCGGGGGACGGGCGATGAACAGAACCTGGTGGCTGGGCGGCCTGTTGGCCATCGCCCTGGGGTACGGCGCTGCACCGTCCATGGCGCAGCAACCAACGACGCCGCTGCTGCATCCGCTGTTCCAGGACCACGCCGTCCTGCAGCGCGACCAGCCCATTCCCGTTTGGGGCAACGCGGCCCCCGGCATCACGGTTTCCCTGACATTCGCCGGCCAGGCGCTGACTACCCGCGCGGACGCACAAGGCCACTGGCAGGCGACACTCAGGCCCGCCCCGCCTGGCGGACCTCACGAAATGACGGTGCGGGCAGGGCAGGCCACCCAGACCGTGCGCGACGTGCTGCTGGGCGATGTCTGGTTGTGCGCCGGGCAGTCGAACATGGAACTTCCCGTGCGACGCACGCTTGACGCAGACAGCGAGCTGGCCGCCGCCACGCGGCCGGACATCCGCCTGTTTACCGTGCCGAAGGCGGCCGCATTGACGCCCCAACCCGCGTTCGCCGCGCCGGTGTCGTGGCAGCCCGCGTCGCCGGGCACGGTCCGCGATTTTTCCGCCGCCTGCTTCTACTTCGCACGCGAGCTGCAGAAGACCGTCCGCGTGCCGATGGGGCTGATCCAGTCGGCGTGGGGCGGGTCGCGGATCGAGGCCTGGACCAGCACCGAGGCCCTGCGCACGCAGGGTGGCATGGCCCCGGCGCTTGACGTGCTCGCGCTGTATGCCAGCGATCCTGCTGCGGCCAATGCCCGATGGGGTCGGCAGTGGCAGCAGTGGTGGACGGGGCGCGAGGGTTCCATCGGCGGCGACACGCCGTGGCAACCCGGCGCAGGCGGCACGGGATGGCAGGACGCACCGCCCGGGCTCGGGGCTTGGGAGCGTTGGGGCGTGCCGGCGCTTTCCGAGTACAACGGCATGGTCTGGTACCGCACCCGGGTGACCCTGAGCGCCGCCCAGGCGGGGCAGGGGGCGCGCCTCGAACTCGGCGCCGTCGATGAGACCGACCTGACCTGGGTGAACGGCGTGGCCGTGGGCAGCCAGTACGGCCCGGGTGAGGCGCGGTCGTATCCGCTGCCCGTCGGTCTGTTGAAGGCAGGCGTCAATACGGTCGTGATCAACGTGCTCGACACGTACGGCGACGGCGGCCTGGCGGGCCCTGCACAGGCCCACGGCGTGCGACTGGACGATGGCACGCGGATCGCCCTGGACTCGCCGTGGCGGTACCGGGTGGCCCCCGCTGCATCGACACCGCCACTCGCGCCGTGGCACGCCGCGACGGGCCTGTCGACGCTGTACAACGGCATGATCGCGCCGCTGGGCAGCTATGGCCTGCGCGGCATGGTGTGGTACCAGGGCGAATCCAATACCGGCGACGGCGCCGCTTACGCCGCGCGGCTGCGCAGCCTGCGCGACGACTGGCGCGGGCGTTTTGGCGCCGACATGCCCTTGCTGGTGGTGCAGTTGGCCGGCTATGGCCAGCCGCCCAGTGCGCCCGGCCGCAGTGGTTGGGCACAGGTGCGCGAAGCGCAGCGGCGGGTCGCGGCGGACGACCTGCATACCGGGCTCGCGCTGGCCATCGACATCGGCGACGCGTACGACATCCATCCGCCCAACAAACAGGAACTCGGCCGGCGTCTGGCGCGGGCGGCCCGGCATGTGGTCTACGGCGACCGGTCCGTCGCCGCGTCCGGCCCCACGCCCCGCCATGCCTCGCGCACCGAGGCCGGGGTGCGGATCGCGTTCGACAGCGTCACCGGCACCTTGGTCACCACCGGTGCGAAGGGCCCGATCGGGTTCGAGGTCTGCGATGCCGGTGCGCGGCACTGTGCCTATGCCGATGCGGTACTGGACGGGCGTGACGTCGTCCTGCACGGCCCGCCGCCCAGCCCTGGCGCACGCGTGCGCTACTGCTGGGCCGATGGCCCGGTCTGTACGCTGCGCGACAGCAGTGGTGCGCCGGCGGGCCCGTTCGAGCTGTCCCTCACCACTGTAGAGGTGCCTTGATGCGTCTGCTGCTCGCCACGCTGGTCGTGCTGTTGTCCACCTCGGTGCAACCGCTGGGCGCCGCGCCCGCGCCACCGGTCTACTTCGACTGGTTCGAGTACGCGGGGCACGATACGGCCTTTGCAACGCCACTGCCCGCCGGGCACTACCGCAACCCGATCCTGGCCGGCTTCCACGCGGACCCGAGCATCGTCAGCGCGAACGGCCGCTTCTACCTGGTCAATTCCAGCTTCACCTACTTCCCCGGCATCCCGGTGTTCGAGAGCGTTGATCTGGTGCATTGGAAGCAGATCGGCAACGTGATCGAGCGTCCCACCCAGTTGGACTTCGATGGCCTGAGCGTGTCCCGCGGCATCTTCGCGCCGGCCATCACGTACCACGATGGCGTGTTCCATGTGGTGACCACGGCGGTCGACAGCGGTGGCAACTTCATCGCCACCGCGCGCGATCCGGCGGGCCCGTGGTCCGACCCGCACTGGCTGCCGGGCGTCGACGGCATCGATCCCTCACTGTTCTTCAATGACGACGGCACGGTTTACCTGCTCAACAATGATGCGCCCCCGGGCCCGCCGCGCTACGAGGGGCACCGCGCCATCTGGATGCAGCAGCTCGATCTGGCCAACTTCAGGCCGGTAGGCCCGCGCAGGGTGCTGATCGACGGCGGCGTGGAGCCCGCAAATAACCCGATCTGGATCGAGGGCCCTCACCTCTACAAACGCGATGGCTGGTACTACCTCTCCGACGCCGAAGGGGGCACCGGGCCGCAGCATTCCCAGGTGGTCCTGCGCAGCCGTGATGTCTGGGGGCCGTACATTCCGTATGCGGGCAATCCGATTCTCACCCAGCGCGACCTGCCCGACGACCGGCCGCTGCCGATCACCAACGCGGGGCATGCCGATCTGGTGGAAGGTCCGGACGGCTCCTGGTGGGCGGTGTTCCTTGCCAGTCGCAATTACCAGACGCGGCACTACAACACGGGGCGGGAGACCTATCTGCTGCCGGTGCAATGGCGTGATGGCTGGCCGGTGATCCTGCCGGCCGAGCAGGCCATCCCGTACGCGGTCAAGGCGCCGTCGTGGATGCAGGGCGAGGCATCGCAGGCACCTGCCACCGGCAACTTCGTCGATCGCGACGACTTCGATGCACCGATACTCGGCACCGGCTGGCTGCGGGTACGGGTCCCCAAACAGTCATGGGCAGACCTGGGCCTGCGGCCGGGCGCCCTGGCCGTGCATCCGCTGGCGGAGAACCTGGACACACTGCGCAACCCGGCCTTCCTCGGGCGTCGCCAGCAGCACCTGCGGTTCGAGGCCAGCACCGCCATGACGCGCCCGGCGACGGGCGTGGCGGCCGGCCTTGCAGCGTTCCAGAACGAGGACTACTGGTATTTCCTCGGCGTGCGCAGCCTGGGCGGCGATCGCGTGGCGATCTTCCTCGAAGCACGCGACGGTAGCGGTGCGACCCGCACCCTGGCCACGCGCGACGTGGCCGCGTCCACGTCACTGGGCTTGAAGATCGGCGGCGACGAGGGCCGCTATGCGTTCGCGTTCGATACCGGCGATGGCCGTGGCTGGCAGACGCTCGCGGGCGACGTGGACGGAACGGTATTGAGTACGGATCGCGCAGGCGGCTTCGTCGGCGCCCTGCTGGGACCATTCGCGCGCGACGAGCGTGCCTTGAGGAGCAAATGATGATGCGTACGCCTTACCTGTGCAGCCGCCGTCGCGCCCCCATCTTCCGTACGTTGGCGCTGTGTGCCGCGATGGCGATGGCCACCGCAGGTCATGCAGCCGATGCCCAACCGTGGCTGGACACGTCGGCCAGCTTTGAAGCCCGGGCCGCGGCACTGGTGGGGCAGATGACCCTGGAGGAAAAGGCCGCCCAGATGCAGAACGCCGCGCCCGCCATCGAGCGTCTTGGCGTGCCGGCCTACGACTGGTGGAACGAAGGCCTGCACGGCGTCGCGCGGGCGGGGCAGGCCACGGTGTTCCCGCAGGCCATCGGCCTGGCCGCCACCTTCGACGTGCCCTTGATGGGGCAGGTGGCCACTACCATCAGCGACGAGGCGCGGGCCAAGCATCACCAGTTCATCCGCGAGGGATCGCATGGCCGCTATCAGGGGCTGACCTACTGGTCGCCGAACATCAACATCTTCCGCGATCCGCGCTGGGGGCGGGGCCAGGAAACCTATGGTGAAGACCCGTACCTCACCGCGCGCATGGGCGTTGCCTTCGTGCAGGGGCTGCAGGGCGACGACCCGGTGTACCGCAAGCTGGACGCCACCGCCAAGCATCTGGCCGTGCACAGCGGCCCCGAGGCCGACCGCCACCACTTCGATGCCCGCCCCAGCAAGCGCGACCTGTATGACACCTACCTGCCGGCCTTCGAGGCGCTGGTGAAGGAGGGCCAGGTGGATGCGGTGATGGGGGCCTACAACCGGGTGTACGGCGAATCCGCCAGCGCCAGCCGGTTCCTGCTGCGCGACGTGCTGCGCCGCGACTGGGGCTTCAAGGGCTACGTGGTGTCGGATTGCTGGGCGATCGTCGATATCTGGAAGCACCACAAGATCGTGCCCACGCGCGAGGCCGCCGCGGCGCTGGCGGTCAAGAACGGGACCGAACTGGAGTGCGGCCAGGAATACGCCACGCTGCCGGCAGCGGTGCAGCAGGGCCTGATCAGTGAAGCGGAGATCGACGCGGCGGTGACGCGCCTGTTCACCGCACGGATGCGGCTGGGCATGTTCGATCCGCCCGAGCGCGTGCGCTGGGCGCGCATCCCTGCGGCGGTGAACCAGGCCCCGGCACATGACGCCTTGGCCCTGAAGGCTGCACGGGAATCGCTGGTGCTGCTGAAAAACGACGGTGTGCTGCCATTGTCACGCAAGCTCAAGCGCATTGCCGTGGTCGGCCCCACGGCCGACGACAGCATGGCGCTGCTGGGCAATTACTTCGGCACGCCGGCGGCACCGGTGACGCTCCTGCAGGGCATCCGCGATGCGGCCAAGGGTGTCGAGGTGCGGTACGCGCGCGGCGTGGACCTGGTCGAAGGGCGCGACGATCCCGGTGCGACGCCGCTCATCGAGGCGGCGTACCTGCGGCCCTCGGCCGACTCCCCGGAACGCGGGTTGCGTGGCGAGTACTTCCGCACGCCCGATCTCTCAGGGACGCCCGCGCTGGTCCGCACCGACGCCCAGATCGGCTTCCGCTGGGACCGCGGTTCCCCGACCGACAACCTGTTGGCGCGCGGGGAAGCGGCGCCGGGGCAGGGCATTCCCGGCGATGGTTTCAGTATCCGTTGGCAGGGCCAACTGCTGCCGCCGGTATCGGGCCGCTACCGGATCGAGGCCGCCGCCGACGACGGCTTCCGCCTGTACGTGGATGGCAAGCGGGTGCTGGATCATTGGACCCGCAGCGATCGCCTGCGCAGCGATGGGGTGGACCTGGACCTGCAGGCAGGCCGCGCCTACGACCTGAAACTGGAGTACTTCGATGCCGAGCGTGACGCAGGCGTGCGGCTGGGCTGGCGCATGCCCGGTGCGAAGCCACCGTTCGAGGAGGCGCTCGATGCTGCCCGCAGCGCGGACGTGGTGGTGTTCGTCGGCGGCCTGACCGGCGACGTCGAGGGCGAGGAGATGACGGTCAATTACCCGGGCTTCGCCGGCGGTGACCGCACCGACCTGCGCCTGCCCGCCACCCAGCGGGCGCTGCTGGAGGCGCTGCACGCCACCGGTAAGCCGGTGGTGATGGTGCTGACCGGCGGGTCGGCGCTGGCGGTGGAGTGGGCCCAGGCGAATCTTTCGGCGATCCTGATGAGCTGGTATCCCGGGCAACGCGGCGGCACCGCCGTCGGCGAAGCGCTGTTCGGCGAGGTCAACCCCGGCGGCCGCCTGCCGGTCACGTTCTACACCGCGGACCAGGCGATGCCCGCGTTTGACGATTACGCGATGGAGGGCCGCACGTACCGCTACTTCCGCGGCACGCCGCTGTATCCGTTCGGGTTCGGGCTGTCCTATACCCGCTTCGACTACGCAACGCTCAGGCTCGATTCGCCCCGCATCGCCGACGATGGCGCGCTCCGGGTGGAGGTGGAGGTGACCAACACCGGCGAGCGCGCGGGCGATGAAGTGGTGCAGCTGTATGTGCGGCGGTTGGCGGCCGGGGCCGGCGATGCGCAGCAGACGCTGCGCGGCTTCCAGCGGGTGCACCTGGCGCCTGGCGAGCGGCGCACGGTGGCATTCGCGCTGGACGCGCACCAGGCGCTGCGCCAGTACGACGAGACGCGCGGCACCTATGTGGTGCCACCGGGGGCCTACGAAGTGCGGATAGGCGGCTCAAGCGCCGATGCACGCGTGCAGGGCCGCTTCACCGTGGAGGCGACGCGTGACTGATTCCCGCCACATGGACACCCCCGAGCACACGCTGTCGGTCCGCGAGAAGCTGGGCTACAGCCTGGGTGACCTGGCCGCCAACCTGATCTTCCAGACGCTGATCACCTACCTGGCCTTCTTCTACACGGATGTGTACCGATTGCCGCCCGCTACCGCAGCGACCATTATTTTCGTGATCGGCCTGCTGGGCGCCTTCGTGTTCACTCCGCTGATCGGCATCGCCGCCGACCGCACGGCCACCCGCTGGGGCAGGTTCCGGCCCTGGATCCTGTGGACGGCGATCCCGTTCGGCGTGCTGGCGCTTGCTGCCTTCAGCACCCCGGACCTGGGGCCGCGCGGCAAGGTCATCTACGCGCTGGTGACCTACGGTCTGCTGATGCTCGTGTATGCCGCCAACAACCTGCCGTACTCCGCGCTGAGCGGGGTGCTTACTGGCAGCATGGCCCAGCGCAACAGCCTGTCGGCCTACCGCTTCGTGGCGGTCATGATCGCGCAGTTCATCATCCAGGTACTGCTGCTGCCGCTGGTGCTGATCCTCGGTGACGGCGATCGGGTGCAGGGCTTCGAACGTGTGATGACGCTATTTGCGGTGGTGGGCACCGTGTTCTTCCTGATCACCTTCGCCACCACGCGCGAGCGCATCGTACCGGTGAAGGAGCAGAGCAGCGGCGTGCTGCAGGACCTGTCCGACCTGCTGCACAACCGGCCTTGGAAGGTGATGCTGGCCCTGACGGTGCTGGTTTTCATCAACCTGGCGCTGAAGGGCGGCACCTACATCTATTACTTCCAGTACTACATGAGCGAGGCCGCCCTGGCGGGCTTTCTTGACCGCTCCGGCTTCAACGCGTTCATCGGGGGATTGAACGCGACGCTCAACGGGTGGGGGCTGTCCGGTTTCACCTGGCCAAAGGATCCGGCCACCTCGGCATTCAGCCTGTTCAACGCCTGCGGCATCCTCTGCATGATCCTGGGCATCGGGGCATCGCGCCGCCTCGCCGACCGCTACGGCAAGCGCGATGTGTTCGGCGGCGCGCTGCTGGTGTCCACGCTGTTCCTGCTCGTGTTCTATTTCCTGCCGCCCACGGCAGTGGCCGTTGCCTTCGGCGCGTTCATGCTGCACGGGTTCTGCTACGGCATCACCATCCCCTTGCTGTGGGCGATGATCGCCGACGTCGCCGACTATTCCGAATGGAAGAACCATCGCCGCGCCACCGCGATCATCTTCTCGGCGATGCTGTGCGGGCTGAAAATCGGCCTCAGCATCGGCGGTGCGCTGGTGGCCGGCATCCTCGCCCATCACGGCTATCAGGCCGGCGCCGAACAGCAGGCCCAGCCCGTGGTGGACGGCATCCGCCTGACCGTGAGCGTCTACTGCTCCCTCCCGTTCCTGGCCGCGGTGGCGCTGCTCTTCTTCTACAAAATCGACAAGCGCATGGAAACCCGCATCGAACATGACCTGCATCTGCGACGTCAAGGAAGCACTCTAGATCACCTCGCGGCACACGCCATCGCCCAACCGCTGGTGACCCACCTCTACACGGCCGACCCTTCGGCCCACGTGTTCGAGGGACGCCTGTATATCTACCCGTCGCACGACATCGACAGTGGCGCGCCGTTCGACGATGAAGGCGGTCATTTCGGCATGGAGGACTACCATGTGCTGCGGATGGATTCGCCCGAGGGCGAGGCCACCGACTGCGGCATGGCACTGCATGTCCGCGACGTGCCCTGGGCCGCACGGCAGATGTGGGCGCCGGACGCAGCCAGCCGCGATGGCCGCTATTACCTCTATTTTCCGGCCAAGGACGGGGAGGGCACGTTCCGTATCGGCGTGGCGGTGGCGGATCGTCCGGAGGGCCCGTTCACCCCCGACGCCGAGCCGATGGAGGGAACGTACTCGATCGATCCGGCCGTCTACGAGGATGTCGACGGCACGCATTACCTCTATTTCGGCGGCATCTGGGGCGGTCAGTTGCAGAACTACCGGGACAACCGCTTTGACGCCGCGCACATGGAGCCTACCGGCGGTGCGCCTGCGCTTGGCCCGCGCGTCGGCCGGCTGGACCCGTGCATGACCCGGCTGGCAGAGCCAACGCGAGAGGTCATGATCCTGGACGAGCACGGCCAGCCGCTGCGCGCCGATGACCACGCGCGTCGCTTCTTCGAAGGGCCGTGGTTGCACAAGTACCAGGGGCGGTATTACCTGTCGTACTCCACCGGGGACACGCACCTGCTGTGCTACGCCATCGGCGACAGCCCGTATGGACCGTTCACCTATGCCGGGGTGATCCTCACGCCCGTCGTCGGCTGGACCACGCACCACTCCATCTGCGCCTTCGAAGGGCAGTGGTATCTCTTCTACCATGACGCCCTGTTGTCCGGCGGGGTGACCCACCTGCGCTCGGTCAAGTGCACCTCCCTGCACATGGAGGCCGACGGCAGCATCCGGACGATCGATCCCTATGGCGCTTGAAACGGCCTCACCCAAGGATGATGCGGAGGCGCCGCTGCCTGGTGGGCGCCTGTACTGGTTGCGCGCGGGGAGGCTGGAGGTGGCGCTTGCGCCGGCCGCCGGTGGCCGTATTGCCCATCTGCGCTACGACGGCGTGGAGTGGCTGGTGGGCGAGCAGGAGGTTGGGGCGGCTGCGATCGGCTGGGGGTGCTATCCGATGGTGCCGTGGGCCGGGCGCATCCGGCAGGGGCGCTTCGTCTTTGACGGCACGGCGTTTGAGCTGCCGCTGAACTTTGGCGCGCACGCGATCCATGGGGTGGGTTTTTCACGACCGTGGCATGTCGACAGCCTCGATGCGGATGCCGCGACGCTGTCGCTGGCGCTTCCTGAGGATGCGTATTGGCCGTTTGGGGGGCGTGCCACGCAGACGATCCGTGTGACGCCCCACTGTCTCGAGCTGCGGTTGGCCGTGCAAGCCGGCGACAGGGCGATGCCGGCCGTGCTTGGCTGGCACCCCTGGTTTCGCAAGCCGGATCAGGTGGTGTTCGCCCCCAGTGCGATGTATCCGCGGGACGGGGAGGGGATTGCGACATTGCCTTGCGTCCGCCCCGTGCCTGGGCCTTGGGATGACTGCTTCCTCAACCAGCAGGAGGTGGCGATGGTGTCTGGGGAACAGGTGCTGCGTATGCGCGCAGACACCGGTCACTGGGTGGTGTACGACGGCGC
>Ga0213827_1001681_pt1 | contig 12361 bp, 10 predicted proteins | sample MC6MC0898MG_FD_180669 | JGI IMG/M metagenome (GOLD analysis project Ga0213827, IMG submission 180669) | Enriched soil aggregate microbial communities from Iowa State University, Ames, United States - MC6-MC0898-MG | ecosystem: Environmental > Terrestrial > Soil > Unclassified | place: USA: Iowa...
TGCGCCTTGCTGCCGTGCTTTCAATGGCTGGTATCCGCGCCCAGCACCGAACGGCTGATGACCGTGATTGCGCTGCTGGCCGTTCTGCTGGCGCTACAGACCGCACCCGTCATCACGATGTTGCCTGAACTCTTTCCCAAGGCCGTGCGCACGACGGGGATGTCGGTCGTGTATGGTCTGGGCATCTCGGTCTTTGGCGGCTTCGCCCAGTTCTTCGTGACCTGGCTGCTGCACGTCACCGGCAATCCCATGGCGCCTGCCTGGTACTTGATGGTGACGGTGACGCTTTCCACCGTGGTGCTGTTCTGGATTCAGGACCGCACCGGCCACGTCATCGATACGCAGGAGCCATGATGCCCAGCAGCACGAGTTACTTCCCCCGCAGCTACGCCGAGTCCCGCGACCGCTTCCTGGCCGACGCCGCTCGCCTGGGCGCCGCCGTCCAGTCCTATCCCATTTCGGACGTGGGCAGCGAGGGCGAAGCCCTGGCCACCGACGTGGCGCTGCTGGGCGCGCCGGACGCGCAACGGCTGCTGATCATGACGTCGGCGACGCACGGCGTGGAAGGGTTCTGCGGCGCGGGCTGCCAGTTTTCGCTGATGGATGACGCCGCCATGATCAAGCGCGCCACGCAAGCGGGCGTGGCGTTGCTGCTGGTGCACGCGGTGAATCCGTATGGCTTCTCGTGGATGGCGCGCACCGATGAAGGCAACGTCGACCTGAACCGCAACGCCCAGCCTTTTGACGGCACGCCGCTGCCCGTCAACCCGGGCTATGCCGCGCTGCATCCGCTGCTGCTGCCCGCGGAATGGCCGCCATCGGAAAGCAACCAGCGCGACATTGCCCGCTACGTGGCCGAGCACGGGCAACCCGCCTTCGCGCAGGCCGTATCGCGCGGCCAATACACGCACGCCGACGGGCTGTTCTATGGCGGCGCGCGCCCGGCGGCGTCGCTGTTAAACCTGCGCCGCATCCTGGAAACGCACGCAAGCCGCTACGCGCACATCGGCTGGATCGATGTGCACACGGGGCTGGGTCCGCGCGGCCACGGTGAAAAAATCTACGCAGGGCGCCGTAATGATGCGGAAGTGGCGCGCGCGCGGCAGTGGTGGGGTGCGGATATTGCGGTGCCGTATCAGGGCAGCTCGGCGTCGGTGGACATCACCGGGCATCTGGCTGGGCTGATCTATCAAGCGTGCCCCGATTCTTCGCCCACGCTGATGGCGCTGGAATACGGCACGGTGCCGTTTGACGACATCGTGCTGGCGCTGCGCGGGCGCAACTGGTTGCGAGCGAATCCCGATGCGCCGCCCGCATTGCGCCGCGACATCCTGCAAGCCACGCAAGACGCGTTCTATTGCCACGCGTATGACTGGCACGGCATGGTGCTTGGGCAAAGCCGCGTTGCGGTGTTGCAAGCCTTGTGTGGCTTGGAAGCGGCGCGGTAACCCGGGAAGGCGGGCGATGCAGCAACCCGGATCATTGCACCGGGTTGCACCTCATCAGGCTGCTGCACTGCGGTAGGTTGCACCTATTTTCTCGGAATTTCAGGGATTACCCGCGAGTTGCAAAGCGCGTGGGTTATCCCTAGTTGAGTCGAGCAGCAACCCATCGATATGCTTCGGTTAACCAAGTGAACCGAAGAGTTCCAGGAGGAGTTTCAAACCGAGCCGGCACCTCGCTGACAAGGAATCTGGATTTGCATAGCGCGCCTCCTTTGGACCCGGCCGTTGCGCCCACCCGGGTTACGCCCATCCGCGTGATCCCGTGGGCAACGTGGCTGCACCGGGTCTTCGTCGTCCTGATGTATGCGTTCATGCTCTGCCCCATCGTGCTGGTGGTTTGGCTGAGCTTCTTCAAGGACGCCATCCTCTACTTCCCCCCGTCCGGCTACACGCTGTCCTGGTACGTGAAAGCGTGGCAGAACCCCGCGTTCGCCAATGGCTTTCTGTTCAGCCTGCAAGTGTCGCTGGTGGCCGCCGCCATTGGCGTCGTGATGGGCGTGCTGGCCGCGGTCGGCATCGCGCGCTACCGCTTCCAGGGCAGCAAGGGCGTCAACACCTTGCTGCTGTCGCCGCTGCTGATTCCCGGCATCGTGGCGGGCGTGGGCATCTATCTCTTTTACCTGCGCGCCGAAGAGGTGCTGGACCAAGACATCATCGGCACGTTCGGCGGGCTCGTCATTGCGCACGTCTGCTTGACGATTCCCTGGACCGTGCGGCTGGTCACGGCCGGCATGGCCGGGCTGGACGGCTCCATCGAGGAAGCCGCGCGCAACCTGGGCGCGAGCGCGCCGGTTGCTTTCATGCGTGTGACGCTGCCCATGCTGCGCCCGTCGATTGTGGCCGCGGCGCTATTCAGTTTCGTGGTGTCGTTCGAAAACCTGGAGCTGTCGCTATCGCTGGTGGGACCGGGCCGCACCACGCTGCCGATCGCCATCATGCAGTACCTGGAATTCAATCTGGACCCGACCATCGCTTCGGTGGCATCGGTGCAAATCTTGCTGTTGGGGATCATCATGCTTGTGACCGACCGCTATGTGAAACTCAGTCAGGTGGTGTAAGAAATGGCGAAGGTCTCGATCGAGAATATCCGCAAGCAATTCGGCTCGGCGGTGGCGGTGTCCGACTTTTCGCTGGAGATCGCCGAAGGCGAGCTGGTGACGTTCCTGGGCCCCAGCGGCTGCGGCAAGACCACCACGCTGCGCATGATTGCCGGCTTCATCACCCCCACTGCGGGCCGCATCCGCATCGGCGACACCGACGTCACCCGGCTGCCCGTGCACAAGCGCGATACCGGCATGGTGTTCCAGCGCTATGCGCTGTTTCCGCACATGACCGTGGCCGAGAACGTGGCCTTCGGGCTGGAAATGCACAAGGTGCCCAAGGCGGATCGCGACGCCAAGATCCGCCGCGTGCTGGACATGGTGCGCATGACCGAGCTGCGTGACCGCTATCCGCGCCAGCTGTCCGGCGGGCAGCAACAGCGCGTGGCGATTGCGCGCGCGCTGGCCATCGAACCCAAAGTCTTTTTGCTGGACGAGCCCTTGTCCAACCTGGACGCCAAGCTGCGGCTGGAAGTGCGCGAAGAGATTCGATCCTTGCAGCAGCGTCTGGGCCTGACAACCGTGTTCGTCACGCACGACCAGGAAGAAGCGCTGGCCATTGCCGACCGCATGGCCATCATGCATGACGGCATCGTGCAGCAGGTGGGCGCACCCGACACGCTGTACGAGCGCCCCGCCAATCTTTTCGTGGCCGACTTCCTGGGCAAGATGAACGTCTTCACGGGCCGGGGCCAGGCCGACAACCAGTTCCACACCGACGCGGGCCAGCGCATCACCACGCCGGGCGGCGCGGGCGCCACGCATGTGGGGGTGCGGCCGGAACGCGTGCGGCTGTCCGAGCAGCCTGCGGGCGGCAACGCCTTGGCGGGCGTGGTGGAATCGTCGTTGTATCTGGGGTCGGTGCTGGAAGTGCGCGTGCAGCTCGAGGGCGGCAACCGCATGATCAGCCAGATCGTCAATGGCGGCGCAAGCCGCGCGCAACCGGCGCCGGGCGCGCGCGTGTACGCGTGCTTCGAGCCGGACGACTGCGTGGCCTTCACCCAATAGGAGCCGCCATGACGACTGCAACACAAGACGGGCGGCCCAGCCGTTGGCTGGGGCCGGGGCTGGCGTTTCCGGCGTCGCTGGTGGTGCTGGTGATCATTCTGGTCCCCATCCTGCAACTGGCGCGCTACAGCTTCAATCATTTCGATCCGGCGGAGCTGATGCAAACCGCCTTCACCTTCGAGAACTACGCCAAGTTTTTTGGCGACCCGTACTACCGCGACATTTTCTTCACAACGCTCTGGGTGGCCGCGCTGTGCACCGTGCTGGCGCTGGTGCTGGGCTTTCCGGTGGCGTACTTCCTGGCGCGCACGCAAAGCAAATACAAGAGCCTGTTCGTGATTCTGCTGGTGTTTCCGCTGATGGTGGGCAACGTGGTGCGCGCGGCGGGCTGGATGGTGGCGTTGGGCAACGCGGGCGTGGTGAACGCGGTGTTGCTGGGGCTGGGGCTGGTCGATAAACCCATCACGCTGATGTACACGCCCACAGCGGTTGTCATCGGCACCACCGCCGTCGTCATGCCCTACCTGATCCTCACCTTGCAAAGCGTGCTGGAAGGCATGGACTTATCGGTCGAGGAAGCCGCCCGCAACGTGGGTGCGAATTTCTTCACGACGTTTCGCCGCATTGTGCTGCCCATTGCCGCGCCGGGCGTGGCGGCGGGCACGATGCTGGTGTTCATCTTGTGCATGAACGCCTACGCCACGCCCGTGCTGCTGGGCGGCTCCGGGCTGACGATGATGGCGCCCGCGCTCTACGACCAGATCACGCGCGCCTCGAACTGGCCGTTTGGCGCGGCGCTGGCCGTCATTCTTGTGTGCGGCACGCTGGTCATTGCACTGATCTCGAATTGGCTGATTCATCGGCGCTACATCAAGACCATGGCGTCTTGATCCTGGCTCCCCTAACAAGGAAATTCCATGGCATCCGTATTGTTCAAGAACGCGAACCTGCTTGATCCCTTGCAGGCCGACCTGCTGGAAGGCCACCATGTGCTGGTCGAGGACGGCGTCATCAAGGAAGTGTCAGACACGCCCATCACCAGCGCGTCGGCGCAGGTGATCGACGCCGCGGGCCGCACGCTCATGCCCGGCCTGATCGACTTGCACGTGCACGTGCTGGCCACGCAGCTGAACCTGAGCACGCAGGGCGTGCTGCCTGATGCGCTGGTGATGATGCGCGCCGTGCCCATCATGGCGGCCATGCTGCGCCGGGGTTTCACCACCGTGCGTGATGCGGGCGGTGCGGGCTGGGGCCTGAAGTGCGCGGTCAACGAAGGCACGGTGAAGGGGCCGCGCCTGTTCATTTCGGGCCGCGCCATCAGCCAGACGGGCGGCCATGGCGACCCGCGTCCCCGTTCCGACCATCTGCGTCCGATGAGCTTCTGCGGCTGCTGCTTCCGCGCGGGCGACATCGGCCGTGTGGCCGACGGCATCGACGACGTGCGCAAGGCCGTGCGCCAGGAACTGCAAATGGGCGCGGACCAGATCAAGATGATGGCCTCGGGTGGTGTGGCGTCCCCCACCGACCCCATCGCGTCCTACGGCTATTCGGAAGAAGAAATCCGCGTCATCGTCGAAGAAGCCGCCAGCCGCCAGACGTATGTGATGGCGCACTCTTACACCGCCGACGCCATCGAACGCGCCATCCGCAACGGCGTGCGCACGATCGAGCACGGCAACTTGGTCGATGAACGCGTGGCGCGCTTCATGGCCGAGAAGGGCGCGTTTGTTGTGCCAACGCTGGTGACGTACGAAGCGCTGGCCAACGAAGGCGCCGACTACGGCCTGCCGCCGGACTCGGTCGCCAAGATTGCGACCGTGCGCACCGCGGGCCTGCATTCGCTTGAAATCTACAAAAAGGCGGGCGTGAAGATCGGCTATGGCTCGGATCTGCTTGGCCCGTCGCAACGCCTGCAAAGCGATGAATTCCGCATACGCAACGAAGTCTTGTCCGTGCAGGAAGTTATTCAGTGCGCCACCACCACCGCTGCCGAAGTGCTGAACCAGGTCGGCCAGCTTGGCCGCATTCAGCCGGGCGCGTTGGCGGACGTGCTGCTGGTGGATGGCAACCCGTACCGCGACCTGTCTTGCCTGCTGGGGCAGGGCGAGCATCTGGCGCTGATCATGAAGGGCGGCGTCATTGAACATAACGGTCTGGGGGGGTAAGCGCCATGAGCGATCCCACGTTTTCACAATCGGAAGTCGGTGAGGAATCCCGCGATGTCAACGCCGCCAAGGGCTGGCATCCGCCGACGGCGCCGGTGTCGCGCGACCGCGGGCTGGGGCCGTTTCCCCGGCTGATCCTGCGTGGCGCGACGATCATCGATGGCACGGGCGCGCCGCCTTGGGGGCCGGTCGACATCGTGATTGAAAACGAACGCATCACCGCGCTGGTCAACGTGGGCACGCCGCACAAGGCCATCGACCCCAAACGCCGCCCGGGTCCGGGCGACCACGAAATTGATTGCCACGGCAAGTTCGTCACCCCCGGTTTCGTGGATGCGCACGCGCATATCGGTACGCCGTATCACGCCATGAGCGGCATCGTGCCGCCCGCTGACTACATCTATAAGCTGTGGCTGGCGCACGGGGTGACCACGGTGCGCGAGATGGGCGCGATGGGCGGGCTGGGCTGGACGATGGAGCAGCGCGAGCTATCCGCCGCCAACAAGATTGCCGCGCCGCGCATGATCGTGCATTCCGTCTTTCCGGCCGTGAACGACCGCGTGAAAACCATCCACACGCCTGAGCAGGGCCGCGAATGGGTGCGCAAGCTGGCTGCGCGCGGCGCGGACGGCATCAAGTTCTTTGGCGCGCCGCCCGCCATCATGGAAGCCGCGCTGGACGAAGCCGCGCAACTGGGTTTGCGCTCGGGCTGCCACCACGCGCAGATGGCCGTCACCCGCGTGAACGCGTTGAAGTCCGCACGTTGGGGGCTGACCAGTTCCGAACACTATTACGGCCTGCCCGAAGCGTTGTTCGAAGACCGCGTGGTGCAGTCCTTCCCCACTGACTACAACTACAGCGACGAGTACTACCGCTTCGCCGTGGCCGGGCAGACCTTCATGCAGGCCGCCCAACCAGGCTCGGCCAAGTGGCGTCAGGTCATGGACCAATTCCTTGAACTCGGCCACACCTTCGTGCCCACCTTCAACATCTACGACGCCAACCGCGACCTGATGCGCGCGCGCCGCGCTGACTGGCACGACGATTACACGTGGAAGGCGGTGTGGAAGTACTTCCAGCCGCAGCGCGGCGGGCACGGCGCGTACTGGTATCGCTGGAGCACCACCAACGAGATTGAGTGGAAGCAGAACTACCGGCTGTGGATGCAGTTCATCAACGAATACAAGAACCTGGGCGGCCGCGTATGCGCCGGCAGCGATTCCGGTTTCATCTTCCAGATCTACGGCTTCGGTTTTGTGCGCGAACTGGAACTGCTGCAAGAGGCCGGCTTCCACCCCATTGAAGTGCTGCGCGCGGCCACGTCGCAAAGCGCGGCGTTGCTGGGCATCGATGACGACACCGGCTCCATCGACGTGCAAAAGCGCGCCGACCTGCTGATTCACGATCAGAATCCGTTGACCGATTTCAAGCTGCTGTTCGGCACGGGCGCCATGCGCCTGAACGACGACACGGCCAAGGTGGAATGGCAGCGCTGCCTGCGCACCACCATCAAGTCGGGCGTGGTGTACGACACCGCCGAACTGCTGGCGGACGTGCGCAAGATGGTCAAGGACAGCTGGGCGGAAGACCCCGATGGGGAGCGTCCTCCCTTTGGTGGGTCACCCGGGGGTTCGCCTGCCGGCTCGCCCTGCGACAGCGCCGGCGAGGCCGTCTGATATGGCCGTCGACCTGTTCCTCTTATGCGGTTTTCTGGGCAGCGGCAAGACCACGCTGCTGGTGGATTACCTGCGCGCCCCCGCCTCGCGCGATACCGGCGTGATCGTCAACGAGGCGGGTGAGATCGGCGTGGACGGCGCCATCGTCGCGAATGACAGCGACAACGTGCCCATGACGCTGATGGCCAACGGCTGCGTGTGCTGCTCGTTGCGCAGCGATCTGGTCTACACCTTGAGCGCCTTGCTGGACGCGCCGCGCCCTGAAGGCGAGGGGCCGTTGCAGCGCGTGATTCTGGAATGCAGCGGCTTGTCGCGGCCCGGCCCCATCATTGCGTCGCTGGCCGACCCTGAATTAGCCAGCCGGGGGCTGCGGCTGACGGTCGTCTGCACCGATGATTGCGCGCGCGATCCCGATGCGCTGGCCGAGATGGACGAGGCCATGGCGCAGTTCGGCGCGGCGCATCGCATTGTGCTGACGAAAACCGATCTGTTGCCGGCGTCCCAGCTTCACGCCCGCGCCGAGCGCGCTGCCGCGTTGAACCCGTTGGCGCTGGTCATTGCTGACCCCGACCGCCGCCAGGCCGTGCAAGCGGCATTCGCGCCGTCGCAAGGCGTGGCGGACCTGGCCGGGTTGGCCGCGCGCATGCTGATCGCGGGTGGCGCCGGGGGTGGTGCCATTAAAAACGCTGCGCGCACCGCCGCGCACCCCCGCATCCGCGTCATGGCGGCGCGCGCCCGCGAGGGCATCAGCTGGACAGATTTTTCTGAGTGGCTGGATAACCTGGCCGGCTTGTGCGGCGAACGCCTTCTGCGGGTGAAAGCCGTGGTGCGCGTGACCGAATGCGCCGAGCCCATTCTGATCCAGTCGGTGGGCACCACCTTCAGCGCGCCGCAGCGGCTGACGCGTCAACCCGATGCGCGCGACGCCATCATCGTCATCGCGCGCGATATCGAGGTGGACGACATCCGCGCGTCCGCACCCGATGCGCCGGTCGAGATGCTGGCCTGAATTTTTTTAAAAACCCGGGCGCGCGGCGGGCACAGCCGCCCGCGCTCCCGCACCGTAGCAAGTCGTCAGTCCCCTTCGATACGAGGTTGTTATGCAAGAGAAAAACCTGACTCGCCGTGGCTTCATCAAGACCGCCTCTGGCCTGGCGCTGGCACCCGCGCTGGGCTGGGTGCCGGGCATGGCGCACGCCGCTGAAAAAGAACTCGTCGTGGGCACGTGGGGCGGCGATTACCAAAACCTGCTGCAACAGATCATCAACCCTATCGTCGAGAAAAAGGGTGTGAAGGTCGTGTACGACACCGGCAACGCCGTGGGCCGTGTGACCAAGCTGCGCGCCGAGAAGAACTCGCGTCGCGGCAGCATGGACGTGGCGCTGCTGGGCGAAGTCGACATGTACGACGCCGAACGCTCCGGCACGCTGGAGCCCATCGATGTAAAGAAGTTGCCGAATCTGGCGCACGCCATTGCCGCGCTGAAAACGCCGTACTCGATTCCGCACATCTTCAGCGCGATGACGCTGGTCTACAACACCGAAAAATTCCCCACGCCGCCTGATTCGCTGGAAGTGCTGCTGGACCCGAAGTGGAAGGGTCAGGTGGGCTTCTCCGACATTCTGTACCTGTACAACGCCGTCTTCGTCGGCCTGGGCGCGGGCGGCGACACCAAGACGTTTGATGGCGGCAAGCGCTTCCTGGCCAAGCTCAAGCCCAACGCGCCGCGCATCTATCCGTCCAACGAGGCCGTGGCGTCCGCCTTCAAATCCGGCGAAATCGCCATCGCCTGCATGTGGAAAGCCCGCGCCCTGCAATGGAAAGACAGCGGCCTGCCGCTGGGCTTCGTAATCCCGAAGGAAGGCTCGGTGCCGGTGTCGTTCGAAGCGGGCGTGGCCAAGAACAGCCGCAACAAGGACGCGGCCTGGGAATACCTGAACGCCATGCTCGACCCGCAAGGCCAGATCGGCTTTGCCGAAAAAATGGGCTACGCGCCGACGGTCACCAACGCAACGCTGCCGGAAAACTTAAAGCGCGTGGGCTTCACCGACGCCGAAGTGAAGCTCTTGCATGCCTACGATCTGAAGGGCCTGACCGAAGGTAAAGCCGACATGCTGGAATTCTGGAACAAGGAATTCAAGGCGGGTTGAGGCGGGGGGGGCCGGCGCGTCCGGCCCTACACCGCGCCAATCAGCCCCGGCGCGCCGCCTCGATCTTCGCGACGTCGATCTTGCCCATCGTCATCATGGCTTCGAAGACGCGCTTGGCGGCCGCGCGGTCGGCGCCCGTGTACGCCTCGGTCAACACACGCGGCGTGATCTGCCACGACAAGCCCCACTTGTCCTTGCACCAGCCGCACTCGCTTTCCTGGCCGCCATTCTCGACGATGGCGTTCCAGAAGCGGTCGGTCTCTGCCTGGTCGTCAGTGGCGACCTGAAATGAAAACGACTCGTTGTGCTGAAACGCCGGGCCGCCATTCAGGCCCAGGCACGGTATGCCCATTACGGTGAATTGCACCGTCAGCACTTCGCCTTCCTTGCCGGAAGGGTAGTCGGACGGCGCTTGGTGAACCGCGTCCACGGCGCTATCGGGGAACGTCTTCGCGTAAAACTGCGCGGCCTCCAGCGCGGTGCCATCGAACCAAAGGCAAATCGTGTTCTTGGGAATCATCGGGGGTCTCCTCGTGAGATGAAAACCCATCGACGCTGGACGCCCGAACAACCGGCGCGCCTTAACGTGCGGGGTTTCGTGCTGTTGAGGATACTCGGTTGGATTGTGCAATTCGGCCACGTGAAATCCTCGTTGCAACTGTCAGGATCTGACCGGAATGGGCCGGCAGTTTGTGCGTATCTCAATTGAGATACATAATGGCTCCCTCATTACGGGAGTTTTCCTCATGGCACAGACCTCAATGTTGCACGTCCGGGTTGACGATCAACTCAAGGCGGAAGCGGCGGAAAAGCTCGCCAACGTCGGGCTGACGATCTCCGACGCGGTGCGTATTTTGCTGACGAGAGTGGCGAAGGAAGGGGGCTTGCCGGCCGGCTTGACTGTCGACGCCGCTAGTCACGACGCTTGGTTTCGCGCCAAGGTCCACGAGGCCTTGAGCGATACGCGCCCAGCCGTTGCCCATCAACAGGTCATGGACGAGGCGCATGCGCTGATCGCCAAGAAACGTCGTGCCGGTTCTTGAGTGGCGGGAAACTGCCCGCGAAGATTTGCTGGCGATTGTTGACTACATTTCGGACGATAGCCCAGCGGCCGCGCTGCGCCTGGTGCAAGACATACACCAGAAAATCGCCAAGCTGCGTGAGCGTCCGCGTTTGTATCGCGCCGGCCGCGTGCCAGGAACGCGAGAGATGGTAGTACGGCCGAATTACGTCGTGGTCTATGCCCACACGCCTCGTGCCGTGACGATATTGCGCGTGCTTCATGCCGCGCAACAATGGCCCCGCGACAGCGCCTGACGTCGTTTGGTCTGAATCGACATTCTTCAGGCGTCATCGCCCAAAACTTCATCGCACTAATTCTGAAATGTTATATCATTCGTCAGCAATTTGTAATGATATAACATCCGAGAGAACGTAGATGAAAGGCAAAAAGCTGGGGTTCAACAAGGGAAGCCGCAACGTGACGGGGGGCCGCAGGCCGCGCCGGGGCAGTCTGAAACCGCTGGTCTGCTCGTTGATGCTGATTGCGCCGGTGGCGCAGGCCGAGACGGAAACCGATCCGCAACGGGCGAAGACGCTGGCGCCCATCACCGTGTCCGCCAATCCCTTGGGGTTGGACTTGAACAGCACCACGTTGCCCGCTTCCGTGTTGGAAGGCGATGCGCTGATTGAGCAGCGCACCGGCACGCTGGGTGAAACGCTGAAGAATTTGCCGGGCGTGAACAGCGACACGTTTGGCGGCGGCGCGAGCCGTCCGGTGATTCGAGGCCAAAGCGCACCGCGCGTGAAGGTGCTGTCCGATGGGTCCGAAGTGATGGACGCCTCCAGCATTTCCCCTGATCACGCGGTAACCGTCGAACCCCTGCTGGCCGAGCGCATTGAAGTGCTGCGCGGCCCCGCGACCTTGCTCTATGGCGGCGGCGCGATTGGTGGCGTGGTCAACGTGGTGGATAAGAAGATTCCGACCGCCGTGCCCGAAAAGGGCATCGAGGCCGAAGCCGAATTGCGCGGCGCGACGGGTACCAAGGAACGTTCAGGCGCGGTCGGCATCACGGCGGGCGAAGGTCAGTTCGCGGTGCGCGTCGAAGGCATGAAGCGCCGCACCAGCGATTACGACGTGCCCGATTGGCCGGGCGGCAAGCTTGAAGGGTCGTACAGCGAGTCCACGCAGGGCTCCGTCGGCATGTCGTGGATCACGCCGCGCGGTTACGTCGGCCTGGCGTTCACGCATCTGGAAAGCAAGTACGGCCTGCCGGGGCACAACCACGAATACGAAGGCTGCCACCCGCACGGCACGCACCTGCATTGCGGCGGCCACGACGACCACGACCACGAAGAAGCAGGCCACGACCACGATCATGACCATGAACACGGCGGCGTGCCGTACGTGAAGCTGCGCAGCAACCGCCTGGATTTGCGCGCCGAATATCAAGACCCGTTCGCCGGCTTTGAAAAGATTCGCGTGCGCGGCGGTCTGACCGACTATCAGCACGACGAGATCGAAGGCGGCGAAGTCGGCACGCGCTTCAAGAACAAGGGCTACGACTTGCGCGTGGAATTGCAGCACAAGCCGATTGCCGGCTGGCGCGGCGTGGTGGGTTTGCAGAACGTCTACAGCGATTTTCGCGCCGACGGCGAAGAGGCCTTTTTGCCGCGCAGCCGCACGCGTTCGAACGGCTTGTTCGTGCTCGAGGAATATCAGCTGAACGACTGGCGTTTTGAAGTGGGCGCGCGTCA